>Ga0268266_10000188_pt1 | contig 109326 bp, 81 predicted proteins | sample KBSS13metaG_FD_190356 | JGI IMG/M metagenome (GOLD analysis project Ga0268266, IMG submission 190356) | Switchgrass rhizosphere microbial communities from Kellogg Biological Station, Michigan, USA - KBS S1-3 metaG (SPAdes) (version 2) | ecosystem: Host-associated > Plants > Roots > Rhizosphere...
CAAGATGGACGCCATCTGGTACAAGAGCCTGACCCCCAGCAAGAGCGCCTACCAGGTCGCCTCCGGCGGCAAGTGCAACCCGGCCGCGACGGTCAACGGCTGCGGCGCCACCAACTGGTACACGGTCTACCTGGCGGCGGACGACGACGACGGCAACCTGGCCAACGGCACGCCCAATGCCTGCCGCATCTGGGACGCCTTCACCGCCCACGGCATCGCCTGCGGCACGCGTCCGACCTGCACGCAGTAGCCTCTCTCCTCGCGAGGGCCGGGCACACGCCCGGCCCTTTTTGCTATCCTCCACAAGCCTTCTGGGACATCGAATGAGCCGACGCAAGGAACGCCGCCAGGCCGAGCGGCAGGCGCGCAAGTCCGCCCGCCCCGCCGCGCCGGGAAACCGTGAAGCCCTCTGGGCGCTGGGCCTTACCCTGCTCGCCTGGGTTCACCGCCTGGCCTTCCTGCGCTCGAACCAGGACTGGCGCTGGCCCTACACCGTCTTCTACGAGGGGGATTCGGAAACCTTTTTCGAGTACGCCCGCGCCCTGGTCAACGGCAGGCTCTACGACAACGGCATCCCCTTCCACCCGCCGGGCTTCGCCTGGGTGCTGGCGGCCGTGCACATGCTGGCGGGAGCCGGAGCGGGGACCGAGCGGGTGCCGTACGTCGCGGTCAAGGTGATGATCGCGCTGATCGGCAGCCTGCCGGTGGGATTGATCTATTTATTGGCCAGGCCCTACCTCGGCCGCGCCGTGGCGCTGGTCGCCGCGCTGCTCTGCGCCTGGAGCTTCGGCCTCTACGTGATCGGCGTGGCGCCGGTCACCGAGGGGACCTACCTGACCGTGCTGATGCTCGCCCTGCTGCTCTGGAGCCGCCGCCTCGAGCATCCGCTGGCCGCTCCCGGGGCTCAGCCCGGCGGATGGAAATCCGCCCTCGTCCTCGGCCTGCTGCTGGGATTCCTGGCGCTGATCCGCGCCGAAGGGGTGCTGATCGCCGTCCTCCTCGTGGCGGCGGGTCTCCCCGGCGCGCTCCGCGACCGCTCCCGCCGGCGGCTCCTCCCCTGGGCGCTGGTGGCGGCGGGCTGGATGCTGGCGGTGGCGCCCTGGGCGGCGCGCAACGCCGTCCAGCTCTCCGCGATCAACGAGCGGCTGGCCGGGCGGCTCGCCGAGCCCCTGCCAACCTTCGTGCCGCTGACGATCTACGGTCCGGTCAACCTGGCGCTGGCCAACAACCCCCGGGCGGACGGCACCTTCTCGCGCGAATTCCTGGCCTCGCAGGCCCAGTCCGGCGTGCTGGACGTCGCGGACCCGCAGCATCTGGAGTTCATCCTCCACGGCGACCGGATCGCCCGCAAATGGATGCGCGAGCATCCCGGGGACTTCGCGCGGCTCGTGCTGCGCAAATGGGAGCTCTTCTTCTCCGCCTGGCAGCTCGGCTGGACGCAGTGGGACTGGCCCGGCGGGCTGAAAGGCGTGCGCCGGCCGGTGGACGTCTTCACGCCGGACTCGGGAGCCGGCTGGGGGCTGGGATTGCCGCTGGCCCTCCTCGGCCTCGTCTGCGCCCTGGCGACACCGGGAGGGCCGAGACGCTGGGCCCTCCTCGTCCTCCTCCTCACCCTCGCCGGAATGATCACCACCGGCCTCTTCTTCGGCTACGTCCGCCAGGGGCTCCTGCTCCTCCCCTTCTGGCTGACCTTCACCGCCACCGCCCTGGTCTGGATCGGCGAGCGCCTGCGCGGCCTCGCCTCCGGCTTCACCCTCGCGCCGATCGATCCGCCCCGTCGCCTGCTGCAGATTCTGGCCGGAGCGGCCGCCCTGCTGCTCGTGCTCGAATTGAGCGGGATGGGCGCCAATCGCAACTACAAGGCGACCGGCACCAATGTCGCCGGACAGACGTACCTGGATCGGGACCAGCCAGTCTTTCTAGAAAAGATCCCCTAGCTTCTCCATACTCGCTCCACAATGGGCGTGCATCCTCGGTGGTGGAAAGGAGATGCACTCATGAACAACAGCATTCGTTGGGCAGTTCTCGTCGGCGCGCTGATGCTCGCCTGCGCGGTCGGCTTCTGGGCCTATCAGGCGGGCTTGGCGCAGGGCGTCGAGCAGAGCGGCAAGATCGCCGCTCCTCCACCGGGGGCGTATCCGTACCCGTATCCGTACTACGGCTGGCACCGGCCCTGGGGCTTCGGGTTCTTCTTCGGACCCCTCTTCTTCCTCGCGTTCTGGCTGATCGTCGTCCGCGGCCTGTTCTGGCGGCGCCGCTTTGGATACGGCGGCGGCTGCGGGCCGGGCGGCCGCTTCGACCGCCTGGAAGAGTGGCACCGGCAGGCTCACGCGCGGGAAGACGAGGCGCGCGCGGCAAGGGGCACTGGAGAGTTGTGAAGACGATCCTGGTCGTCGACGACGAGCCGCAGATCGCCGGGATCGTCAGCGATTACCTGCGGCTCGCCGGCTTCGACGTGATCGTCGCCGGCGACGGCGTCCGCGCGCTGGAAGCGGCGCGCGGACGCCGTCCCGATCTCATGGTGCTCGATCTCGGTCTCCCCGGCCTCGACGGTCTCGAGGTGGCCCGCGCCCTGCGGCGGGAGTCGGAGGTGCCGATCATCATGCTCACCGCCCGGGTCGAGGAGGACGACCGGCTGGACGGGCTGGAGATCGGCGCCGACGACTACGTCACCAAGCCGTTCAGCCCGCGCGAGCTGGTGGCCCGCGTCCGCGCGGTGCTCCGGCGCAGCGAGGGGCGGCACGTCGACGGCGACCTCCTGCGCGTCGCGGACCTGGTGATCGATATCGGCCGCATGAGCGTGCGCCGCGGCGACGAGCCGGTCGACCTCACGCCGACCGAATTCCAGCTCCTCGCCGCCCTTGCCCGCCATCCCGGCCGGGTGCTCACCCGCACCCAGCTGCTCGACGCCGCGCGCGGCGCCGACGCCGAGGCCTACGAGCGCGCCATCGACAGCCACGTGAAGAACATCCGCCGCAAGCTCGAGCGCGATCCCCACACGCCGAAGTACCTGGAGACGGTGTACGGCATCGGCTACCGGCTGGTGGAAGAATGAGGGAGCACGGACAGATGCCGCGGTGGCGCTGGCGGGATCACCCGTCGTGGGGCGGCCGCCGCCGGCCGCCCCCCTTCGTGCGCCGCATGGGCTGCGTCTTCGCGGGGCTCATCGCTCTCGCGGCGCTCGGCGCCAGCACCCTCGTTTCGCTGCTCTGGCGATCGCCCCATCAGGTGGCCGCCATCGCTGCGGGGGCCCTGGCCCTGTTCGCGGCGCTCGCCATGGTCTTCCGGACCGTCATCCGTCGCGTCGGCGGAGCCTTCGCCGAACAGGACCGCCTGCGGCGCCAGCTCATGGCCGACGTCGCCCACGAGCTGCGGACGCCGCTGGCCATCCTGATGGGACGGATCGAGGGGCTGCTCGACGGCGTCTACCCTCGCGATGAGGAGCACCTCGCGGAGCTGCTGGAGGAGACGCGCCACCTGTCGCGGCTGGTCGAGGACCTGGGCACGCTGTCGCACGCCGAGGCCGGCGCCCTCGAGCTGCGCAAGGAGATCGTCGACCTCGGCGACCTCGTCCGCGACGTCGCGGCGGCGCTGCCGCGAACGATCGCCGTCACGGTGCCCGCGGACCTCCCCGCCGTTGAGGCCGACCCGGTGCGCATCCGCCAGGTGCTGCTCAACCTGCTCGCCAACGCTCTCCGTCATACGCCAGAAGAGGGGGCCGTCGCGGTCGAGCTCCAGGCAAGCCCGCAGAGGATCCTCATCCGCGTGCGCGACAGCGGCTCCGGCATCGCGCCGGAGGATCTGCCGCGCATCTTCGAGCGCTTTCAGAAAGGGAACGACTCGCGCGGCTCCGGCCTCGGCCTCGCCATCGCCCGCAAGCTGGTGCTGGCGCACGGCGGCGACATCGGCATCGAGAGCGCGCCGGGGAAGGGCACCGAGGTGACGGTATCCATGCCGCGGTAGGGCGCTCCTATTTGCCCGGCGGAATCAGGACGTCGATGAACTTTTCCCCGCTGAGCTCGAATTCCAGATCGGTGCGCAGCGGTTGGGGCTGGTCGAGGAACTCTTCCTCGTAGGTCTCGAAGAACTTGTTCTTCTTCGCCTTCGTCGAGATCCAGATACCCTTGGGGTCTTTGTTCTTCTTCTTGAGCTCGGCGCCGTAGTTTCTGGTGTTGCTCACCCGGCGGGCGAGGTCGACCAGCACCGCGCATTCGGGAATCGGATTGTAGAACTCCCGTTCGGTGGAGACGATCGCCTGCGCCGTCGGCTTCTCTCCGGGCTTCTTGGGAACCGGCAGGAGCGTATCGAGCATCCGGTAGATGCTCGCGGCGCCGAGGCCCGCCGCGCCCGCCTTGGGCTTCGGCTGCAGCTCGGCGGCCGGCGGTGTGGCGTTGACGCTTCCGTGGTGGCCGATCTTCAGAAAGTCGACCGGATCCTTGAGGTGTTCACGGCGCTTCTCCCACATCACGTTCCAGCTGCCGTTGTCCTTCCCCTCCTTGAACTCGCGTTCCCACTCGGCGTCGCCGACGAACAGCAGCCGCCGTTTCTTCCATTCGATCAGGAGCACGACGCTCATGTTGTTCTGGATGGTGGTGTCCTTGGCGGCGAACGCGAGGCCGTTGGAAAGCATGCCGGATTGCAGCAGGCGAAAGTCGCCGGCGCTGATGTTCTTCGGCGCGGGGCCTGCCGAAACCTTGGCTCCGCGCTTGGCGGCAGAGCTGACGGCCTGAAGGCCCTTGAGGCTGTTATCCGTCTCTTCACCGAGATAGAAGTGATCGATGTCCTCTTCGGGAGCGAGAACGCGGATCGTCGCATCCTTGAGGCCGAGGCCGAGCTGCTTGGACGTCATTCCGGCGTGGACGTACTTCGCCTTGATGCCGTTGGCGTCCGGCAGTGTTTTCATCAGGAGATCGTCGGCCGCGTCGTTGCTGACGCCGTAGGCGGAAGCCAGGATCTCGACCTGCGGGCTCAAGGCCCTGCCGCTGTCGGCGAGCTGGCGCATCTGCGCACTGGCCAAGGTGTGGAGTTTGTGCGCCTTCGGCGCCTTCTGCGGGTGCTTGGGATCCATCACCGCGCTGAGCCAGATGTTCTTGACCTGGATGTTCTTGAACCACTCCTTGTCGAAACCCTTGATGTGATCCTCGTGCCGGTGCGTGGCGACGATCAGATCGAGACGCTTCTTGCCGGGCGCGTCGCCGTCGGGCAGCATCCTGGTCTCGAGATCCGTGATGGCTTTCTCAAGCAGCTCCGTGCCCCCCTTCTTGCCGCAGTCGATGAGGATGTGGAAATCGTCCTTCCCCTGCGGGATGCGGACGTAGATGCAGTCTCCGCAGCCGACGCGGTAAGCCCGGATCAGGAGATCATTTCCCATGGCCTTGCTCCCGGAGCGTCTTCATCATTATGAGAAAGGTGCAGGTGGGGCGACAGGCGGAACCGGACCTGATCGTCCTCCCCTTCCGCGATCAACGGGGGAACCGCCGCGCCCAGAAGCCCCTTCGCGGAACCGATCACGGCTCCGACCCGTCCGGCGGCGATCTGGCCGGCCAGATGGTCGAGCAGTTCCTTCCTGCGCGCGATCCCCTCGGCGACCGCGGCTTCCCACCTCCTGGCGACGATGCCCCCCCGGACCCGTTTGCCCCCATACAGGAGGGAGCCGGGCTTCATCGCCCAGGCGAGGACATTCCCGTTGTCGTTGAACACGATGGTTCCGCCACAGAGCATGGAGGTCCAGCGTCCGTCGAACCGGCCGAAGCGCCGGCCCTCCAGGAGGACGTCTTCCCGCCAGACGTATTCGAGAATGATCTGCCGGGGCAGTCTGGCCCGCACGCGATCGCATTTGCTGGCGTCGTAGAGATCGGCGACGAAGAAATCCTGGCCGGCGGGGATGAGAAGCTCCTGGCGGTTGTCGTCCAGGAAGCGATACGCGGCGGCGCGCGACCGTGAAATGCCGCTGATGTCGGGATTGACGAGGAGCTCGAGGCGCTCGTAGAGATACTGCGGCGCCGTCAGTTGCCGCTCGTCCTCCTCCGAGAGGATCTCCCGCTCGCGGAAGACCTTGATCAGCATGCCGTAATAGTCCTCGGGGTCGAGCGGATCGGAGAGCTGCTGCGACCTGCAGACGGCGAGGGCGTAGTCCCGGAACGTCACGTCGACGGGAGGGAGGAGATCGAGCGGCTGGATGGCGGTGCGCTGCATGCGCTCGGCGGCATACCAGAACGCCTGCGCGGGGCTGGCCAGCTTGCCCTTCGGGGTGGGCTGGAGCCTGTAGTGTTTCGCGAGCTCGATGAGGATGTCGAACATGGCGCCGGTGAGGACCATGGAGACGTCATGCACGCTCGTCTTCCCCAGCATGCCGGACATTTTGAAATCGTTGAACGCCGTCCGCAGGTACGGCCGGCCGGAGACGTTCCTGCCGAACTCCTCGGCGATCGAAGAGATCGCGTCGGCCTTTGCGATGTCCCCTGCGGTCGCCTTGGCCAGGTGCCCGCGCAGATCGTTGTTCCGCAGCGTGAGCAGGATGGCGGTCAGGTCGCCTATGAATTCGTGGAACGCCCCCGTCTGGACGGAGCTGCTCTCGTTGTACAGCGGGCGAATGCCGTCGAGCACGGCGTGGCCGAATTCGTGATTGACGATGTCGGCCGAGAGGCAGGTGTAGACGGTGTCGGGGTCGGACCCGAAGTAATAGAACTGGAGCGACTTGCTGCCGCGGTCATAGAAGGCGTTCTCGCCGTAGCCGGCGCGGGGCACGACGATCAGACGGTTCCCTTCGAACGCCCAGGGGATATGCCGGCCGAGAGCGGAGCCTTCCTCGAAGAACGCCAGGGCGCGCTGCAGGGTGGCCCAGACGCTCACCTGATGAAACTGCGGGAGGTGAGCCGCCTTCTGGTCGACGGCCTGGCCGCCGATGACGAACGTCTGGAGATCCTCACTCCATTCGGCCGGAGGCGTGAGCTCATCGTTGTCGGCGTTGTAGTCGACGACGGCGAAGCGGGCGCTCGTCGGTCCGTCGGTGAGGCCCGGCTCCCAGTCGACGCACAGATTTTCGTTGAAGGCGAGGCCCGGGTTGTCCTTCGCCACCGCCGGATCCTGCATGTAGGTGGTGAAGGGGATCTGCAGCTTGCATTCCCCTTTGAGACTGGAGGGGAGATGACGGGCGCCCGCGTACAGCGCGACGCGATTCTCGGGAGAGATCTCGGCGGTGAAAGATTTTAGCCGCGCCGCTTTCGGGGCCGCGCCGTCAGCAGTGCCGGGTTGCTTTTTCGCCACGAAACCTCCTGAAGCTTCTTCGATAAGAATACAACGAAAGTGCCCCCGCGCGAGTCGCTCCCCTTCTCCTTCTGACCGGCTCAGGGTCCGGAAGTCTCGGGAGCGGGCACCCAGAGATACCGACTCTCCGTGGAATCGCCCCCGTCGTCGCTGACGAGCAGCAGGCCGTGTCTGCCGCCCCTGTCGAGCACACAGACGCTTTCCAGGCTTTCCAGCGACTCCAGGTCGAGCGGCGCCTTCCGCGGCGACCGGTCCGGGTGATTGGGATCCCAGAACCAGACCGTGGAAAGGACGTGGTCCGCGGGCGCGTCGGGATCCGCGGATCGCCCCGCCACGATCCAGACGCCCTGCCGTTCGGGGTCCCAGGTCATGCCTCGAATCCCTGCCCCGTCGAGATCCAGCGGTATGGGTTGGGGATCGAGGACCGCCTTGGCCTTCGCATCGAAAAGAGCGTGAGGATTCCTGAGCACCAGGACGGCCGCCGCCGATTTCCCATGATGATCGAGAGTCGGAGATCGCAAGCCGATCAGCAGCCGCCCTTGAAACGGCTCGAAGGCCAGGCCCTCGATGTTGAAAGTCCCCTGCTCTCCTCCCGCCTGATGAGGCCTCTTCATCGCGTCGGCCACGAAGGAAATCCCCTTCAACGCGCTCTCCAGCACGTCGAGCTCCTTGGCGGATTCGAGCGCACCATCCTTCAGCACCAGACGCGCCAACCTGTGCCGTTCCGGCTTCTGACCTTTGGGATCTTTCACGGCGTCCTGCTTCTTGCTTCGGGAGTGCGAGGTGATAGCAAAGACCGCGCCGCGCGCCGGGTCCCAGGCGACGTCCTCGATGTCGTCCATGACCTCCTTGCTCTTCTTGCTGCCGTTCATTGCCGGGGAGAGCGGCTTCAACCTGTCTTTGAAGGTAGCCGTCTCGAAGGCCGCGCGGGCCTCGGTCACCCGTTGCACCTGATAGCCCTCATCCGCGATCAGCAGCAGGCGGTCCTCGCCGATGTTCACCGCTCCCGAGACTTCCGAGAGCGGAAGGCTCTGCAACTTTGCGGCAGGCGGTTGCCCAAAGCAGATTCCACAGTGCGCCAGGAAAAAGGTGAGAACAATACCTGTCCGCTTCATCGATCCTCCGCTTGTCGGTACCCGGTGAGGGGATTATACGGGTTTAAGCGTTTACTCCAAGCCAGTCCCGATGGTGGGGCTGGCGAGGAGGATCCATGAAAAACCGAATACTGCTGAGTTTGGGTTTATTGTCCCTGCTCCCGGCGGCCGGGGTGCTCGGCGCGCCGCTGCCGCAGGACGCCTCGGCCGGCCAGATCACACCGCCGCTGTTGAGGCCCGAACCGCCGAAGTGGGAAGACCGGAGCTCGAGCGCCAAGACGGCCTCGGGCCAGGGTTTCGAGGCCAGCCGCTTGCGGCAGGTCGTGACCGATCTGCCGGCCAAGGCTTCGGCCGACCAGGTGGAGCTGGCGCTCTACGACGTGCTGCCGCAGATCTACCGCGCAACTAATCGGGATCTGCCCGTGGTCGCGGAGGTCGTGGCGAAACTGCGCGAACAGCCCGGCGCCGTCGAGGCGATGGCGCGGCAGTACAGGCAACTGCCGGCCGAGGCGCTCGAGCACCGGCTCGTGGTCCTCGGCATGCTGGGCGAGATGAAGCGGCCCGACGCCATGGCGCAACTGCGCGAGGTGGTCTGGGCTCCGCTCCCCCCCGCCGACTCGCAGGCGGACAAGCTGACCGCGCGCGACGTGGAGGAGATGGTTCAGGTCAAGGCGGTCGAGGGGCTGGCCTTTCTGGCGACGCCGCAGGCCGACGCGGCGGTGCGCGAGGTGATCGCGAAACACGAGGCCCTTCACGTGCGGGTCTCGGCGATCGACGCCTACATGTGGAACCACGGCGATCGTCCGGAGACGGCCGCCGAGCTGTACCGGTTGCTGCCCGCCGAGCTGCACCCGTACGTCGAACGGCCGCGGTTTCAGCGCGGCCAGGATGCCGAGGAATTCACCCGGCGGCTGCGCGCCTGGCAGGAGAAGTGGGGAGCCAAACCCCAGACGGCGGCCACGGAAGACCACGACGGGGGTGTGAAATGAGATCTGAAGCGAAGACCCTGACGCGGACGAGAGCCCTCCTTGCGCTGGCCGCCCTCGTCCTCCTGCCGGCCGCGGCCGGCGCCGTGTGCCCCAACACCGTCGAAACCGACGAACAGGCCCTCTGGAACATCCACAACGGCTGGCCGGCGTTTCGCGACTGGTTCCGCCCCTATTTCAACTTCCAGTCGGACCACTGGAGCGGGAGCTGGGGCTGGGATTCGAGCGATACCACCCAGGCCTTTCCCAAGGCGTGGAACTCGGCCTACCTGATCACCTACGGATTGCAGGACTCGACCCGCGGCCCCTGGCACAGCGACGTCGATTACTACCACTGGGCCGCGGGCAGCCAGCACGGCTTCCGCTTCGAGCCGGAGGACTCGAACGACGCCTTCGCCAAGGCTTTCTGGGGCTGGTTCGTGACCGACCGCGTGGAGATGATGTGCCCCAGCTTCAACAGCCGGACCGCGGGCGTACGGGGCGGAACGATGTTGCACGAGTCGACCCACATCACGTACGACTCGAACCATGGGTCCAACCTGCCGGGCAGCAACTGCGGATCGGACCCCTGCACGGACGATTGGTTCTTCCACTACCTCAACTCCTACTCCTACGGCTCGCTCGCCGGCCACAGGCACTCGATGAACCAGATCCAGATCGAGTGGCTGTGCGACCTGTCCGAGTTCGGCGAGTGGTGGGTACCCGTTACAACCGGGCTCATCGCGAAGAGCGAGGCCAACGACCGGATGAACAACCGTATCCGCAACCCACCCGGCTGGACCTGTGGCAGCCCGCGCCCGATCTACGTGGCACCGCCGCCGCCCCCGCCGCCGCCCGAGTGCCTGCTACCAACGAACTGCCCGTAACGCAAAGCAGCTTCGGAGGGGCGGCCCCAAGGCCGCCCCTTTAAGTGCCCTGGCGGACAGGTACCTCGTTTCCGGAACATCTCGTGCTGGATTCGTGACGTCCGAGGCCGGAGAGGATCGGACCGGTCTTGCCGCTACGGAGACGTCCCGCCGTCCCCGTGGCCTGCGCGGGGTGTCGTAGAGCGTCTGGGAGCGTCTCTACGCAACGGTGTTGCGGTGGCGATGGTTGGAGGTTACAGGAGACCGCGCAAGACGAAAGATCTCCGTAACCTCTTCTTGGGGCCAACCCTCCAACGTGCCGTAGAGACGCCCCAGACGGTGTGCGCGAATCTTTCGAAGGCCAACGCCGGCGGGGCGTCTCCGCAGCAGCGTCAACGTTCCGAGTTTCTCTACTCTTCCGCGTCCGCCACTTCTCCATCATTTTTTCGTAGCTCCGGAAGGCCGGACGAGATGTGTATAAGAGGGTGGGGGTGAACCCCAGGTAGCCTGGATTCCAAAAATTCATGAGCCCGGAGCGCCCTGCGTTCAGCCGCACTCTGGAGTACGCCGCCCGGCAACGGGGAGAAACGTTCGATCGGCCCCAGTACGCGACTCACGAAACCGTGGCGCTCTCTCCCCTACCCTGCTGGAAGCACCTTCCCGAGGACACCCGGAAGAGCCGGGTTCTCAGCGTGGTCGCTCAGGTAGAAACTGAAGCCGCCGCCCGGAGAGCCAAGACTAGAATCACCTGGAACCTTTATGGCTGGTGCGACGCCCCCCCGACACCCAGCTAAGCGAAGTATATTTTAAGCCTCCTCCACCCTATTATCGAGCAGGAACCGAGCGACATCTTCCGATAACCGCCGAATAGGAAGGATGAGATCCTCCTCGTTCTCGAACCGCGGAAAGTGAAAGTCGTGCCACCATTTTCCCTTCGTGATTTCGGCGAGAGTCTTGCCTCTCTCTGTCGCTGCGATTTGAGCAAGTTGTCCGCGCTTGTCGAAGGCCTCCTTACCTGCGGCCATCGCCGAATAGCAGGTGCACCAGCAATGCGCAAGTAAATCAGCAGCCTGAAGCGCGCTTGCTTTCTTGCGCTCCATGAATGTGCAGTTTCCTAGTTTTTCCGAACCGTCCACAAGCGCCAAAGCCTTTGTCTTAGCGAATTCGGACACTACCAGCGGTGCGAAGCTCTCTTGCTGGTCAAACACGAAATCTACAGTCTTTCCCGGCTTCGCTAGGTTAGCCGCCAGCATAAGGGCGGTGCTTAAGACGGCGAAGTATGGCCGGTTCGGGGCTCCACTACTCTCCCATTTCCATCTTCGAGAAGACTGATCCAGAAGTATCGTCCCGCCCGTGATGAACCGTCGGACGTCCCGGGATAGACGATTAAAGACTTCGCAATCAACGATAATGCCAAACGGAGTTAAGCGGTGGTTCGTAACAGCATCGCAAATACCCAGAATAAGTTCAAGTCGAGTCGCATCGGGCAGGGATCGGTAAGGCCCGGATCGCCCGAAGAAATCGCCAGAATGGAATACGGGAAGATCAGGCGCCACGGACAAGGCCTTATGCCACGCCAAGTCAAAAAGGCGCCACTGGCGAGGACTCGCGACGAATCCGGCTAGGGCGCAGTGACTTGCGCCGCTATGAATACCGCTTTCGTCGAGGTATGCAGTCAGGTCCATAGCGGCAACGTACTGAGTGGTCTGCCATCCGAGGCCGTTTTATAGAATCACCCGGAACCTTTATGGCCTGGTGCTGTCTGGTCGGTGAGGATGATGACCTTTATAGAATCACCTGGAACCTTTATGGCGGCTGAGCCATGGTTGGGCACCTTACTAGCTTCCGAATCTTCTAAAACTTGAGTTTCTCTACACACGCCCGACCTTATTCGGGATTTCTACCTGCCTGCTCTAAGCAGTTTCGAGGCGCCGGTGACTGAAAACCAGCAAGTCGATTCAAAAATTCCTCCGAGGGACTCCTACTGATCGTCTTTTTTTGGATTTCAATCGCTTTCCCGAAGTCTCCATTAGCTGCATAGGCACAGGCCAGCGTATCCAGGTAATTGGCCTGTTCTTCTATTTTGACGGCTTCTAGCGCGAGACGAAGAGCTTCCTTTTCCGGCTTAATTGATTGCAGACCTCTATTGGTTACGTACAACCAAGCCAAGTTATTTCGAGCTTCCGGGCTGCGTTGATGTAGCCAAATGGCTGCGCCATAGTCTTGAATAGCACGAGCGAGATTTCCTTCCTTCTTCCAAGACCCCGCTCGTATCGCGATGGAATAACCCAGAACTTCACTTCGAGTCATGCTAACTCCCTGCCATTGGGAGAGGTCGCTTGGCGTGCGACACTGAGACCGGCCATTTGTATCCCAGTCTAAATGATTATCGGCATCAAAGTTCCACCGAATATAATTATGGCCGGCCCCACCAGGAAGAGTAATTTCTACCAGGGAAATCGGCAGCCCGATCTCCTCTGCAATGCTTATATATATTAGACTACCTGTGTCGCAGTCAAATAGGTATTCATTCTTGGGGGCGGATCGAAAGGGCGCAAGAGCATCACTCAGCGTTTTTACGCCAATTTTCAAAAAAAAAATTCTTCTCTTCAAGAAGGTTTCCGATTTGAGCACTGATTCTACGTGCCTGCGCCTCTCTTGCCACTCCTTCTAAGCGAGGATCATATTGGATGCGCAGTTTAGCTTCACCAATGAGTTCGTCAAGAAGCTTGTAGGACTCATCTGAGTTCGCGCACTGCGCGGACTCCAGGTCAAGGATTTCATGGCCAAGTGTATGATATTTGCTTCGATAGGAACGGGGACCGTCGTGACAGTGACGCTGAGGCACCTCACCGGGCGGACCGAACGGTTCATGGTAGCCTGCCCCACAGAGAGGCACATCATCCATCGATCGTGTAACAGCAGGGCTTGTACTAGCAAGGGCTAGAGTAACTAAAAGGCTTATCATCTGACCTCCGAGTTAACATTTGCAGCACCGCCAACGCTGATGGCGGTGAGCGTGCGCGAACCGCACTGTTTGCAGTTTCCGTCCGCTCGACCGCTCGGGTCGGCCGCACTACCGATACTTTACGATATTCGTGTATAGCTTCTCCTCTGCAACGGCTGCTTCAATTCTATCCCTGACACCAGGCTATGGCTAGACGTTCCGTTAGCACAAGTTCCAGTTCGACGCTATCGGTAAGCAATCCTTCCGGGGCGGCAGGGGGTTACACGCACGATCTTCTGTCGGTAAGCGTCGCATAACAGGAGAGACGAAAGCTTCAAGTCTTGTATCGCGAGAAGCTTCCGGAACTTCCCCAGTAGAGGGTAGACTACGGCACGACAAGAACTTGTCGTGTATGCGGCCACGGAGCCTGCGGCGGGTCCCCGGCACGGGTCGAAGTTCCCAAGTCATTCCGCCAACATTTTCGACGCTGCCGTAAACGTTTCTGGAACCCTCGCCGTCCTTTTCAGGGATGCCGGGTACGTTTTCGAGATTGCCTGCAACGTTTCCAGCGCCGCGAGAGACGTTTCCGGTCCTTCCGGAAAGGCTGGCGGACCCTCTCGGAGCTCGGGCGGCACTTCCAAAAACTCCGGCGGGAGGCTCGGAAAGGAGAATACGCGGCAGATTTTCCTTTTCAGCTCGTCCGCCGGGACCGGCAGGCGGCATAACTCCAGGATTCTGCTGCTTGTACCGCCCGGCTTACGGTAGAAAACGGTAATTATGCCGCCTGCCGGTCCCGGTATGCGGCATGCCGGGCCCGGCTTGTGGCACATTTCTCTAAAAACTCCGCCTGCCGGACTCAAAATGCCGCTTGCCGGCCCCGGCTTGCGGCGGAATCCCCTCTTAATGCCGCGAATGGCTTGATTCGGCAGGCCTCTCGGCCTAAACTCGCGGCACTTTTTCTCCGGGAGGGGTCATGGAGACGACTTTGTCGGTGGCGGCGATCCTTTCGAGCCTCGAGACGCAGATCGCCGAGCAGCGCGAGCAGGAGGCGCTCCATGCCGAGCGCGAGGCGTTTCATCGCGGCTTGCGGGAACGGCATGCGGCGGAGCTGGAGCGGCTCGTCCAGCATTTCGAGGCCTTCAAGGCCAGCGCGGCCAGCGCCGCGGAGCTCGCCGGCCGGCGTCCGGCCGCGCCGCCGCCGCCCGACGACAGCCTGCCGCCGGGACGCAAGGTCTCAATCAACAAGCTCGTCGCCAAGGTGATCGAGGGCAAGGGGCCACAGGAGCCCTTCGGGCCGCGGGAGATCGCCGAGGAGATCAACCGGCGCTTCGGCGGGAAGCTGAAGAAGCAGGTCGATGTCCCCCAGGTGTCGGTGTCGCTGCGCTGGCTCGCCTCCACCCAGCGCGTCTTCCGGCTCGAAAAGGGGCGCCCCCATTCGGGCTCCCAGTATGTCCGCCAGCTCCCCGCGAAGTGAAGCGGACCGGAGCGGCGCGAGGAGAGGCAGCCACGATCGCGAAGTGGCTTATGGATCTTTGGGGCTCCCCGCCCGTTCCCAGGCTTCAACGAGCTCCCTGGCCTCCTGGCGTCCGACTTGCGTGTGATCGCGCACGATCCTGATCGCGCTGTCCTTGTTTCCCATCGCCAACTCGCGCCGGGCTTCGGTTTCCCAAGCGGGCTCGCCCTTCGGTTCCTCAAGCATGGTCAGGCTCCGTGTCGGAAGATGACACTCTTCATAGGATTCGCGTAACAGGCGGCTTCACGGCTCCCCCGCCACCTGCCCGATCGCCGCGCGCAGCGCTTCCAGGTTCACGGGCTTGGTGAGGTGCCGGGCGAAGCCGGCTTCCTGGCTGCGGCGGATGTCCTCTTCCATGCCGTAGCCGGAGAGGGCGATCCCCTTCCAGCCGTAGAGGCGGACGAGGTCGCGCATCAGGTCGTGCCCGGAGCCGTCGGGCAGACCGAGATCGCTCACCACCAAGTCGATCCCGTCGCCGGGGAAGGTGGCGGCCAGGGCCAGGGCGGTGGTCACCGAGCGGGCCACCGCGACCTCGTGACCGATCATGCGCAGCAGGTCGGCCATGGCCTCGGCGGTGTCCTCGTGATCCTCCACCAGGAGGATGCGCAGGGAACGGTTGACCACGGCGGTCTTCTCGACGGCCGGGCGGGGACGGCTGAGCCAGATCCCGGTCTCGTCCAGATCCTCCTGGATGCCGCCGAGCGGCAGCCGGACGGCGAAGGTGGCGCCCTGGCCCCGCCCCTCGCTAACTACCGAGAGCCGGCCGCCGTGGAGGTCGACGATGGCCCGGCTGACGGCGAGGCCGAGCCCCAGGCCGCCGAACTTGCGGGTGATCCGCCGGTCGGTCTGCTCGAAAGCCTCGAAGATCCGTGGCAGCACCTCGGGCTCGATGCCGATGCCGTTGTCGGAGATCTCGACGATGAGGTCGCGGGCGCCGAAGGGGCGCGGCTCGACGCGTGACCGCACGCTGATCGCGCCCCCTTGCGGCGTGAACTTCACGGCGTTGCTCAGCAGGTTCCAGAAGACCTGGGTCAGCCGCGGCGCGTCGGCCCAGACGCGGTGGTCTTCGGCCGCCAGCCGCACCTCCAGTCGCATCCCCTTCTCCGCCAGCTCGCGCTCGATGGTGGCGAGCGCGTGCTCGAGCACGGAACGCGCGTCGACCTCGCGGCGGTGCAGCTCGAGCTTGCCGCGGGCGATGCGCGTCAGGTCGAGCAGGTCGTCGATCAGCCGCGCCTCGAGCTCGACGTTGCGGCGGATCATGGCGAGCTCGCCGGTGTGCGGGGCGAGCCCGCCGTCCGCCTCCAGGCGCGCGAGGACGGCGAGGACGGGCGTCAGCGGCGTGCGCAGCTCGTGGCTGAGGGTGGCCAGGAAGCGGTCTTTCGCCTCGCTGGCGGCCTGCACCTCCCGGTGGGCCCGCTCGAGCTCCTCGCGCGCCTGCTCGCGGTCGCTGATGTCGATCGCGCTGCCGACCACTCGCACCGCCCGGCCTTGAGCATCGCGCACGATGAGGCCCTTGTCCCAGACGTGGATGTAGCGGCCGTCGCGGTGCCGCGCCCGGTACTCGACACTGAAGGAGGCGCTGCCGCCGTCGACGGCGCGGTAGATCTCGCCGTGCACCCGCCCCACGTCCTCCGGATGGATGCGCCCTTTCCACCAGTCGAGCTCGCCGGCGATCTCCTCCGGCCAGTAGCCGAGCAGGGCGAGGAGGCCGCGGGAACGGTCGACGGCGTCGGTCTCGACCGACCAGTCGTAGATCATGCCGTTGACCGCCTCCGTGGCGAGGCGGAAGCGCTCCTCGCTCAGCCGCAGCGCCTCCTCGGCCCGCTTCATCTCGGTGATGTCGGCGGCCACTCCGCCGACCAGGAGCCGCCCGCGCTCGTCGCGGACCGGAAATTTGTAGACCAGGAAGTGGCCGATGCGGCCGTCCGGACGGGGCGCGTCCTCGATCGTCTCGAGCGTGCCGCCGGTCTCGGCGACGGCGCGGATGTTGTCGTAGAAGGTCTGGGCGAAGGCCAGGGGGTAGAGGTCGAAGACGGAGCGGCCGATCGCGTCTTCCTGCCGGATGCCGAACAGGCGGGTGTACGGCTCGCTCAGGAAGACGATTCGCCCCTCTTCGTCGGTGATCCAGGAGGCGACGGGGCTGTAGCGCAGGAAGGCTTGGAAGCGCTCCTCGCTGCGGTCGAGGGCCTCGGCGGCCATCTGCGTCTCGGCGAGCAGGTCGCGCTCGCGCAGCAGGCTCTCGCGGCGGGCGCGCGCCGCGCGCAGGGCCAGGGCGACGCGGGCCGCCAGCGCCCGCGGCGAGAAGGGCTCCACCAGGTAGTCGCTCGCCCCGTCTTCCAGGCCGTCGAGGCAGCGTTGCTCGGCGCCCGGGCCGCCGAGCAGAAGGATGGGGATGTCGCGGATACCGGGATCGCGGCGGAGGTCACGCAGGAGGTCGAGCCCTCCCTCCTCCACCCGGGCGATCACCACGTCGGGCCGGCGCGCCCGGACGGCGGCCAGCGCCGCGCCCGCAGGGCTCTCCTCAATCTCGCAGAGCTCCTCGAGATCGGTGGCCAGCGAGCCGGGGCCGGTCCCTATCCAGAGGAGCCGGTCCCGGAACGCGGGATCAGGTTTGCGAATCTGCAATACAGCCAACGGCGAACCCCTGCAAAGCTGTGACGCCCCAACGATACATCAAACGAAATCAAATGGCGCCGGGGCTCGCCGTTTTCCGCGTCAATTGATCCGCATCAATTGAGCGGACAGCCGAGGTTGTTGTCGCCGTCGAGAGTCCCCGCGAGCGACAGCATGGTGTCGCGGTTGTTGCTCGCCAGGGCGGCGTTGACCTGCGAGATCACCTGTGCCTCGGTCAGCGGGTAATCGACGCCCGAGCTCGCGGCGTTGAGAATGGCCGCGGTGGCCGCGCGCAGCAGGATGGTCGCCGCGCCCAGCGTGCCCGGGCCGCCGCCGCCCTGGATCGACTGCAGCAGGGTCTTGCCGGCGAGGGACGGGAAGGCGCTCGCGGCGCTGAAGACGCTGACGGCCGTCTGGCCCGGCGAGTAGCCGGTCCCGGCCCAGGAGCCCGTGTGGTTCTTCCAGTAGCCGGGCGAGCACCCTTCATCGCCGGCCGGCGGAACCCCCGGCAGCGGCACGCGCAGCGCCCCGAGAATCCAGAGCATCGAGTCGGGATTCTGGTTGAGCGGCTCGGAGAAGAGCTGCGCGGTGGTCGAGCCCACGCCGGCCGGGATGTTGACGGTGATCACCGGGGAATCCCAGTCCTCCCCCGCCGCGCCGACCAGGGTGTTGACCAGGCTCGGGTTGTTGCTGATGTCGATGCGGTCGGGCCGCGACGACTCGGCGTCGCCGGCCGCGATCAGGAGCTGCCCCTGCCGGGCGGCCGCCGCCGCGCCGTGCGTGAACGTGACCGGCACTGTCACCTGTGTCGGACCCGGTGTCGGATCGGCGCCGAAGGCGAAGTCGAGGCCGTCGAAGACGATCAGCCGGTAGCTGTTGGTGTCGCCCGGGGCGGTGTAGATCACCAGCAGGGTCGCGCCGTTGAGGCGGAACAGGTTGCTGCCGAGGTCGCCGTCGGCGATCGCGAACGACTGCGTTCCCGTCCCCCGCGCCTGGACGATGCCGGTGACGTCCGCCAGGTAGCCGATGTTGTTGATCGGTCCGCCTCCGGACACCGGCTGCCCCTCGGTGCCGATGATCGTCCCGGTGATCAGGTTGCCGTCGAACCTGAGCAGCTGGTCCTTATAAGGCTGGCTGGGGATGACGCAGGCGCCGCCGCTCTGCGGGCAGGGGCGGTCGCGCCCCGCCCAATAGAGCAGCGCGGCTTGCACCGGACCGCCGATGTTGACCGTCACGTTCGCCGATCCCCCGCCGATGAGCTCGATCCCGGCCGCGCCGGAAGCCATCGACAGCCCCTGTCCCTGAAGATCGAGAGCGACCTGGAGCGTCGTCGCTCCCGCCGCCGCCACGACCAGCATCAGCAGCGCACAAAATCCACCGACCCGCCCGAAGAAACGTGATCTCATCTTGCACCTCCCGGTTGTAGTTGATCGATCGTCGCGTCGAAGGGGCGCCAGACCGGGAAAAAAACTCCACCAGCCTGGAAAAAAAAGGACTGAAGGATATTCGAATAACCCCAGATCGAGCGCATCCACGACTCTTTCAGGGCTCTTCGGGAGCCAGGCGGTCTCCGCGCGGGGAGATCCTTGGCTTTGCGGCCCCGCCTCTCGGCGGGTGTGCCTTTTCGGAGCTCGGCGATACAATCTCATTTTGCTAAGAAGACTCTACGGCCGGTGTCATTTCATTGCAGGGAGCGAGCCACAAGGAAATGTGCACTTTGAACTATGATTGAGGGAGCAGAAACTCCCGAAAGGAGACCCGTCCGCATGCAATCTTTCCGCTTCTCACGGCTCCGGCAGGCCCTGGCGCTCGCCCCGGTCCTGGCGATAACTCTCGCGGGGGCCGGCCTGGCGGCCCCTGCCGTCACGGCGGCCGCTCCGGCTCCCATCGACAACGCCTACCGCACGCCGCCGAAGGTCCTGGTCGACATCGTCGACGCGCCGCTGACGCCCGCGGTCCAGCTCGATCCCAGGCGGGAATGGCTGCTGCTCCTGGACCGCTCCAGCCTGCCGCCCATCTCGGAGCTGGCGGAACGCGAGCTGCGCCTGGGCGGCCTTCGCTTCCGGCCGGGGAACCACGCTCCGAGCCGCGGCGGCTACTTCACGGGGTTGCGGCTGCTGCGCCTCTCCGATCTCTCGGAGCGCCGGATCTCGGGCCTGCCCGACGGGGCCCGCATCACCAGCCTGCGGTGGTCCCCCGACGGCTCCCGCCTCGCCTTCACCAACGTCCGGCCGGACGGCGTCGAGCTCTGGGTGGCCGAGAGCGCCACGGCCGAGGCGCGGCGGCTCGCCGGCGGCCTGAACCTGACGGCCTCGACGGAGCCCGGCTGGCTGGCGGACAGCCGGACGCTGGTCTGCACCCTGGTCGACCCGGACCTCGGCCCGGAGCCGCAGGCCTCGGAGGTGCCGACGGGACCGGTCATCCGCGACAGCTCCGGCCACGCGGCGCCCGCCCGCACTTTCCAGGACCTCCTCAAGAGCACCTCCGACGAGGCGCTCTTCGAGCACTACCTGACGTCGCGGGTGGCCAAGGTCACCCTCGACGGCAAGGTCACGCCAATCGGCGCGTCCGGCCTGGTCGCCGAGCTCTCGCCGTCGCCGGACGGCCGCTACCTGCTCGTGCAGTCGATCCACCGGCCGTTCTCCTACCTCGTCCCCGCCGACCGCTTCCCGCGCAAGATCGAGGTCTGGGATCTCGACGGCAAGCCGGTGCGCACGGTCGCCGACCTCCCCCTCCAGGAGGAGATTCCGATCAGCTTCGACAGCGTGGCGGCCGGCCCGCGCGCCGTCTCCTGGCGCGAGGACGCGCCCTCGACGCTCTTCTGGGTGGAGGCCCTGGACGGCGGCGACGCCGGCCGCGAGGCCGCCGAGCGCGACCGCGCCCTGCTGCTCGCCGCTCCGTTCCAGGGAGAGCCGGCGACGCTCGCCAACCTCGGCTTCCGCTTTTATGGAGTCACCTGGGGGAACGACAACCTCGCCCTGCTCAGCGAGGGGTGGTTCAAGACCCGCAAGACCCGCACCTGGATCGTCCATCCGGGCGACAAAACAGCGCCGGCCCTCCTCTTCGACCGCTCGTCCGAGGACCGCTACAGCGATCCCGGCTCGTCGCTGACCACCCTGGATGCCCGGGGTCGGGAGGTCCTGCGGACCGCCGACGGCGGCCGCACGATTTTCATGATCGGCGAGGGCGCCTCCACCGAGGGGGACCGGCCGTTCCTCGACGCCCTCGATCTCACGACCCGGAAGACCCGCCGGCTCTTCCGCTCCGCGGCGCCCTACTACGAGATCCCCATCGATCTGCTCGACGCCGGGGGGAAGCAGCTCCTGCAGCGCAGGGAGACGGTGGACCAGACGCCCAACTACTACGTCCGCGACCTCGCCAGCGGCAAGCTCCGCCAGCTCACCCGCTTCCCGCACCCGACGCCGCAGCTCGCCGGCATCCACAAGGAGCTGATCCGCTACAAGCGCGCGGACGGCGTGCAGCTCACGGCGACCCTCTACACGCCCCCGGGTTGGAAACCGGCGGACGGGCCGCTGCCGATGCTGATGTGGGCCTACCCGCAGGAGTTCAAGAGCGCCGACGCCGCCGGGCAGGTCACCGACTCCCCCTACCGCTTCGCCCGCGCCGGCGCGGGCTCGCCGCTGGTCTGGCTCACCCAGGGCTACGCGGTGCTGGACAACCCCAGCCTGCCGATCGTGGGCGAGGGGAGCAAGGAGCCGAACGACACCTACGTGGATCAGCTCGTCGCCTCCGCCAAGGCCGCGGTCGACGAGGTGGTCCGCCGCGGCGTGGCGGACCGGCGGCGGATCGCCATCGGCGGCCACTCCTACGGCGCCTTCATGACCGCCAACCTGCTCGCCCACTCCGACCTCTTCGCCGCCGGTATCGCCGAGAGCGGCGCCTACAACCGCACCCTGACGCCGTTCGGCTTCCAGTCCGAGGAGCGGGACATCTGGCACGCGCCGGAGGTCTACATGCAGATGTCCCCGTTCATGTACGCGGACAAGGTCAAGCACCCCATCCTGCTGATCCACGGCCAGGCGGACAACAACTCCGGCACCGATCCGATCCAGAGCGAACGCTTCTTCAACGCCTTGAAAGGGAACGGCGCCACCGCCCGGTTGGTCTTCCTGCCGCTCGAGGCCCACGGCTACCGCGGCCGCGAGTCGGTGCTGCACGGGCTGGCGGAAAGCTATGACTGGATGGAGAAGTATGTGAAGAACCGCCCGGCGGAAGCGCAGGAGGGGAAGGCCGCGGCGGCGAAGCCGTAAAAGGATTTTTCCTCCCCCGGAACGGGGGAGGCCAGGAGGGGGCGTTCCGGAGTCCGGAGCGTTGGGCCCCCTCCTGACCTCCCCCAAAGGGGGAGGAAAACAGCCTCAGGAACCCTTGCCCACTCCCGCCACCAGCCCCCGCACGAACTCCATCTCGTCCTCGTTAACGGTGTGCCCCATCGCGGGATAGATCCGCTCCGTCACCTCCGCCCCCATCCTCCGCAGCACCGCCGCGGATTCGTCCACCCGCTCGCGCGGGATGTGCGGATCGCGGTCGCTGCAGCCGAGGAAGACCGGCGTGCCGTCGAACGAGCCCGGGTAGTCCCTGGGTGTGCCCGGGGGGCCGATCAGCCCGCCGGAGAGCCCGACCACCGCAGCGTAGCGCCGGGCGTTGCGGGCGGCGAACTCCAGGGAGAGGCAGGCCCCCTGGGAGAAGCCGAGGAGGACCGTCCGCTCCGGCGGGATCCCGGCGGCCTCCAGCCCGGCCAGCACCTCTCCCAGCCGGGCGAGCGCGGAGGAGAGGCCCGGCTCGTTCCTCTCCATCGGCGCCATGAAGCTGTAGGGATACCAGGTGTATCCCGCCGCCTGGGGCGCGACGTAGGCGAGATCCGGGTTCTCGAATTCGTGCCGCAGCTCCAGGATGCTCTCCGCCGTGGCGCCGCGCCCGTGCACCATCACCACCGCCCCGGACGCCTCCTCCACCGGACGCCCGGCTCGCGCCAGCGGCTGACCCTGATGCGGTCCGTTCATACGGCACCTCCCGCCGGAACGGCGTGCGTCTCGACCGGCGGCAGCGCCGCCTCGATCCGCGCGCGGCTCTCCTCCAGCCAGGGGGGCAGCTTCAGCCCGGAGCCCAGGCTCTCGACCGGCTCGTCCCAGGTGAAGCCCGGCGGATCGGTCGCGATCTCGAACAGGACGCCGCCCGGCTCGCGGAAGTAGATCGAGCGGAAGTACTGCCGGTCGAGCACCGGCGTCACGTAGAGTCCGGACTCGTCGACCGCCCGCCGCCAGGCGAGCTGATCCGCCTCGTCGGCCGCGCGGAAGGCCACGTGGTGCACCGTCCCCGCCGAGACCCGGCCGCGCGCCGCCGAAGGGGAGGCCAGCACGTCCACCCGCGATCCCGCTTCGCCCCCTTCGCCAGTGCCGGCCTCGAAGCGCACCCGGTCCCCCTCCTCCCCCACGCGCCGGAATCCGAGCGTGCCAGCGAGCACCTTCTGGGTGACGTCGAGGTTCCACTCGGTGAGCGTCACCCCGTCGAAGCCGCGGACCGCGTGCTCGGCGGGAACCGGGCCACCATCCCAGGCGGGACCCCAGCCCGGACGGCCGTCGGCGCGGGCCACCAGCTCCAGGCGCAGACCGTCGGGATCGAGCAGCGTCAGCACCTCCTCGCCGAAGCGGGTCTTCACGCCGTCGAACGTCACGCCGAGGCGCGCGAGCCGCTCCGTCCAGAATCCGAGCGAGCCCTCCGGAACCGCGAACGAGGTCACGGTCGCCTGCCCCGCCCCCTGCACGCCCCGGCGCGCCATGGGCCAGGGGAAGAAGGTCATGATCGTGCCCGGATGCCCCACCTCGTCGCCGTAATAGAGGTGATAGGTGCCGGGATCGTCGAAGTTCACCGTCTTCTTGACCAGCCGCAGCCCCAGGACGCCCGTATAGAAATCGACGTTCGCCTGCGGGTCGCTGGCCATGGCGGTGACGTGATGGATGCCTGCGATGGGTTTGCGCATGATGGTTCCGTCCCTTTCTCTGTCTCTACGATTTCCGTTCCAACAACGATTGGATCAAAAAAATTTGTCAGCTCTGTTCTCTCGCCTCATCGAGCAGGGCCACGAAGGTCCGCAGCCGCTCCTGTCCGAGGTTGCCCAGCAGCCGGGCGAGCATCCGGCCGACCGGCTCGTCCAGCGTGTCGAGGAGCTCGAGCCCCTGCTCCGTGATGCGCGCCCGTACGATCCGGCGGTCCTCGGCGTCGCGGAGCCGCGTGACGAGGCCGCGCTGCTCCAGCCGGTCGAGGAGACGCGTAACGTCCGGGCCCGGACTGACCAGCCGGTCGCCGATCTCTCCACAGGTGAGGGCGTCCGGCCCGGCGCCGCGAAGGATGCGCAGGGTGTTGTACTGGGCGGGCGTCAGGTCGTGCCCCTTGAGCTCGCGGCCGAGAGACTGGAGCAGCAGGCTCGCCGTCCGCTGGAGACCGAGGAACGCCTCCTCCTCCAGGCTGACGAAGGGCTTCTGCTGACGGATCTCCCGGTCGAGGGCTCGACTCATGCCTGTTGCAACGAACTTCGTTGAGAGGATATTCCGGGAAGCTCAGGCCACGCCCAGGATCCACCCTTCGAGGCGAGCCCGGTCCTGCTCCTCGCTGGAGAGGGGGGGCGTGAAGTAGGGGCGCAGCAGGCCGAGCTGGTCGCGCTCGCGCAGCCAGGCGCAGACCGCGTAGGCGTCCTGCTCCTGGGCTTTCAAGTCGTCCTTGCGGTAGCGGTGGCGCAGGCGGGCGGGGCGCACTTCGGCGACCACCGACTTGCCCCTAGGCACCGCGAAGCCGTCGAAGGGCCAGAAATGAGCGCGGTCGCCGGCGCGGCGCAGGTAGTCGAGCCAGGGGAGGCCGGCGTGGGTGGCCTTGGCGAGGCTGTCCTGGATGTCGAACTGGAAGACGCTCTTGGGGAAAGCGGTCCACTGGCCGGTGAGGCGGTGCTCGTCCGGGTTGCCGGTGCGGGGGTTGCCCGGCAGCAGCTCGCGGACGGTGGACTCGTGGGTGGGCCAGTTCTCCTCGAAGTCCTGGAGGAACGCGTCCCAGCTCTTCAGGCCGTTCCGGTCCATGTAGCTCTGGGGGAAGGAAAAGGCATGGTCGATCCCCACCACCGTCGGCTCGCCGCTGGTGATCCTGCCGAGGAGCCACTCGGCGAGATCCTGCCGGCTCCAGCGGCCGGACGGATGCCCCGCGTTGAGCTCGCGGAAGATCTCGTGATCGTCCACGGTGGCGAAGACCTTGATTTCCCCAATGGGGCTGCCCGGGTTCCTGCGCCCCGAGTAGCGCACACCGATGTAATGCTGAAAATCCGGCACGATACGAACCTCCGACTGCGGTAGCGGAGATCGTATCAGCTTTGCAGGGAGATCTTCAGGCCCTCACGGCCCCGCCACCCACTCCCCCATCCCGCCGGACTCGAAGCCGTCCCGGAAGATCTCCGCGCCGCCGCCGGCGACCGTAGTGTCGCAGACGCCGAGGCCGCCATATTCGACCGCGCCTAAATCCGGGGTGCCGTCGCTGCGCATTCGGCCGCAGTAGTCGTCGGTGACCTGCGGCAGGGCTTGGCCGAGGTTGACCACCTGGCTGCCGTCGCGCAGCGCGAAGTTGGCGAGGGCCGGGCTCACGAACCAGGCGGTCCACTGCGCCAGGGTGACCCCGGCGCGGTTGGCGCCTTGTGTGCTCGTGCCGCCGTCGCGGTTGCGGATCGCACCGGAGAGGAGGTTGTCGCGCAGGTCGGCGGTGCTCGCCGTGAAGCGGACGTCGATGCCGGTGGTGTTGTAGAGGGTGTTGTTGTAGATCCTGGCGTTCTGGGCCTTGTTGAGGTAGATCCCGACGTCCACCGGGCAGTTGACGATCACGTTGTTGCGCATGACTCCGTTCTGGTGCTCCGGCGTGCAGGTGCCGTCCTCGCAGACCGACGCCGGGCTGGTGCCTCCCCCGCCGAAGGAGAGCCCGAGCCGGACGCCGCCCGTGTGGTTCCGCTCGCAGATCACGAGGTTGCGCTCGAAGACCCCATCGCGGGAGTTCCCCTTGAGGAAAGCGGCGTAGCTGACCTGGTCCCCCAGCGCCTTGCCATGGTCGTGGATGAAGTTGCCGCGGATCATCCAGCGGCGCCCCCCCACGACGTCGATCGGCACCACCGGGTTTTCGGTCTGCCGGGGGACGGAGTCGAACAGCTCGTTCCCCTCGATCAGCACGTCGTTGGGGAAGACGTGGGGGGTGCCGTCGCCGTTCCCCTTGATCATGGCGTTGAAGTCGCGCATCCGGGAGTTGCGGATGCGGGCGAAGTCCGCTCCCCCGCCCAGGTGGAAGGCGTGCTCGCAGTCGGTGTGCGACGGGCAGATCCCCTGGATGTCCAGATTCTCGAAATCCCAGTAGGGGGCCGAGACCCTGAACCCCTCGACCGTGTTGAAGCGGATCAGCGCGAGACCCAGGGCGGACGCCCGCACCGTGACCGGCTGCGCGGCGGTGCCCGGCGTGTCGCAATAGAGGGTCTGGTTGAAGTCGTAGATCCCGGGGGCCAGGGTGATCACGTCCCCAGCCCTGGCGCCGTTGACGGCGTTGAGCAACTGCGCGGCCGTGGCGACCGGTAGGACCGTCGCGCCCGCGGAAGCCGTCATCACAAAACCCACCCACCCGAGCGCTGCCGCGCACGCCTTGCGGAGAAGGGGCATGCAAAACCCTCCTGGCCGTGAGAGCGGAACTGCCTCTCGATTGATGGGCTTATTGTAAGTTATCTATTCCCGGGAGGCAAAAGGGGCACAGGACGCCCACTGGCAGGGGCGCCCCTTGAAAAATCCTTGAAAGTGGTTCCTACACGTTCTGGTGCTTGTTCACGATCCGGGCTTCCGCCTCCCGGAGCTTGGCTTCCAGGCGCTCCCGCTCGGCACGGATGGCGGGATCGTTGTACCGCGGATTCGCCGGGCTCCCCAGGTTGTCGCACTCGTCGGGGTCATTGACGAGGTCGTACATCTCCCACTCCTCGGGGTAGGAGCCGGTCTGGTGGAAGTAGCGGGCGTATTTCCACTTCTCTTCGCGGACGCAGCGGATGCGGTCCGCCGCCTTGACCGGCACGGCGTTGGGGTTGGAGGCGCGGACATCGTCGTAAGTGAAGACGATCTCTTCCTGCACGCCCTCCGGGCTCTCCGGGTCCCTGAGGATCGGGGCGAGGGATTTTCCCGACAGCCCCTCGGCCGGCGGTACGCCAAGCAGATCGGCGAAGGTGGGCATGAGGTCGATCAGGGAGGCCAGCCGGTCGGTCTCACGAGCCTCGGGGAAGAGCACCGGGTTGGAGAACACCAGCGGCACCCGCAGGCTCTCCTCATAGGTGTTGAACGCCTTCTGGCGCAGACCGCCGTGCGCCAGGCCCATCTCGCCGTGATCCGCCGTGCGCACGATGACCGTCGACCGGCCGAGGTCGGTGGGATTGCCGTCCTGGTCATAGAAGAAGTCGATCACCGGTCCCAGTTCGCGGTCGATATGCCGGATCAGGTTGCCGTAGAAATTGATGTACTGGCGCTTGGTGTCGGGGGTCGGCAGGGCGCCCAGGCCGAGGGCGGCGGAGACCAGGAGCTGGGACTGGGCCGTGGGCTTGTGGTTGGCCTGCAGGTCCTCGTCCCAGGTGCCGGGCAGCTCGATGGGGCCTTCGAGGTCGGCGTCCGTATAGCCGTACTGGTAGGTCCTGGGGAAGGAGAGCACGTCGTGCGGGTTGACCAGCGAGAGGACGAGGCAGAACGGCTGCCGCGAATCGGCGCGGCGGAGAAACTCGACGGCTTCCTCGACGTAGCGCGCGTCGTGGTTGGCGTAGCCGCCGCCGAAGTTGATGGTCTTGGTGTCCTCGCCCGAGTCCGGCGGCAGCCACCCCTCGAAACCGTAGATGGCGACGTCGGCGCCGTAGAGGCTGCTCTCTCCCGAGGCCCCTTTGCTCAGGTGCCATTTCCCCCGGTAGTGCACCCGGTACCCGGCGGGCCGCAGCATGGTCGCGAGATTGGGGAGAGTCGGGTCGAGCGTGTTCTCGGTCGGCGACCAGATACCGCCCCAGGTCAGGGTGTCGCTCACCTGGTGCTGGGCCACGTAGCGGCCGGAGAACAGGGTGCTGCGGCTGGGCGAGCACATGCAGGCGTTGCAGAACGCCCGGTTGAAGGTGAGGCCGTGCCGCTTGAGGCGGGTCAGGTTGCGGAGGTTCTCCTCCTCCCAGCCCGGCGGGAAGTGCTGCGTGGCGCGTTCCTGATCGCTGAGGATCAGGACCAGGTTGGGACGCTGGGGCAATTTCTCGGTAACGCTCATCGATCGCTCCTCCCGAAGACGAGGTTGAGCCTCCCTGGACGGGGACGTCCGATCGGGAGGCCGTTGCTCGGATAGTGGGACGAGTCTGGCAGGGATCGCAGGGAGCGGAGGTCTCAGCCCTCGCTGTCGCGGTCGTAGTCGACGATGTTCTCCCACTCGGAGGCATCCGAGCGGGCGACCACGGCCACCACGGGCTCGGTGTCGCTGGCGTTGAAGACCTCGTGGGGGACGCCGGGCTCGATGAAGATGAAATCGCCGGCCTCGTTCTCCACCACCTTCCTGAGGCCGGGGCCGTACTCGTGCCGGACCCGCCCCTGGAGGATGTAGAGCATCACCTCGAAATCGACGTGGATGTGGGCATAGGCGACGCCGCCCGGCGGGATCGTGGCGACGTTCATCGACAGCTTCTTGGCGTTGACGTTCTTGGCCGAGAGGCCGGCCTTGTATTGGATGTTGTTCCAGCCGCGGCAGGTGCCGCTGCCCCGGACGACGGAGATGCCGTCGTTGCCCTCGACCACCTGCTTCAGATCCAGAATATCGGACATGGCTTCCTCCTCACGCCCGATATTCTAGACCCTCGGCGGCGTTCCCTCTTCTACGCCGCCTTCTTCATCCCCTTCTTCTCCGCGATCCAGCGGTCGATCTGCTCTCCGAGCACGTCGAGCGGCAGGGCGCCGGCGCCGAGGACCTGGTCGTGGAACTCGCGGATGTCGAACTTGGCCCCCAGCTCCTTCTTCGCCTTCTCCCGCAGCTCGAGGATCTTGAGCTGGCCCATCTTGTAGGCGAGCGCCTGGCCGGGCCAGACGATGTAGCGGTCGGTCTCGCTCTGCACCTCGACCTCGTCGACCGCCGAGTGGTCGTGGAAGAACTGCACCACCTGGTCGCGGGTCCAGTGCTTGTAATGGAAGCCGGTGTCGACCACCAGGCGGATGGCGCGCAGCATCTCGTCCTGCAGGTGGCCGTAGTCGCTATAGGGGTCCTGGTAGAAGCCGACCTCCTTGCCGAGCCGCTCCGAGTAGAGCGCCCACCCCTCGACGAAAGCCGTGTAGCCCCCCTGCTGGCGGAACGGCGGCAGCGTCGGCAGCTCCTGGGCGATCGAGATCTGCATGTGATGTCCGGGGACCCCCTCGTGATAGGCGGTCGATTCGCAGGAGATGATCTTGCGCGTCTCCGGCTCGTAGGTGTTCACCTGCACCCGGCCGGGGCGGGCGCCGTCCGGCGAGCCCTGCTGGTACTCGGCCCCCGAGGCCTCCTTCTCCCGGAACGCCTCGGTCTGCTCCACCAGGACCTTGGCCTTGGGCAGGCGGCCGAAGAGCTGCGGCAGCTTGGTGTACATCTGGTCGATGTACCCCTTGTAGAGGTCGAGGATCTGCTCGCGCGAGTGGGCGTGCAGCTTGGGGTCCTTGTCGATGGCGGCGTTCAGGCTCTTGAGATCGCTGTAACCGAGCTTTTTGGCGATCACCAGCATCTCCCCCTCGATCCGCGCCACCTCGCGCAGGCCGAGCTGGTGGATCTCCTCCGGGGTGAGATCGGTGGTCGTCGACTGCTTGACCCGCCAGGCGTAGCGGGCCTCGCCGTCCGGCAGCGACCACATGCCCGGCTCGGCACGCCCCTTGGGGGCATACTCTTCCTTCACGAACTTCGCGAACCTGGCGTAGGCCGGCAGGACCGAATCGTGGATGGCCGCCAGCATCTGCTCGCGGAGGCGCTTCTGCTCCGCCTCCGGGATCTCCTTGGGGAACTTATTGAGCGGCGCGGCGAAGGGGGAGGTCTCGGGCGCCATGGCGGCGATCCCCTCGCTCTGCGCCACCACTTTCTCGAGCAGGAACTTCGGCGGCATCAGGCCCGCGGCCATGCCGGTCCGCATGTGCTCGATCGTCTGATCGAACGCCCGCGGCAGCAGCTTGTAGCGGGTGGTCAGGTCGGTGTAGTCCTTGGCGGTGGTGAAGGTCAGCAGCGCCGGGAACTGCGGCACCTCGAGATGGATGCCGGAGATCTGGTTGACCGGCATCAGCCAGCCCCTGAACTTCGCCCCCTCGAGCCCTTCCCTGAGGCCGCGCACCATCAGCTCCTGGTTGAGCTTCTCCTGCTCGGGGAAGCCGGTGGTGTCGATTGCCTGGAAGCGCTGTAGGAACTCCCGGGTCTTGGCGAGGTCGGCGTCGATGGCGGCCTGGGAGCTGTCGGAGATCTTGTCGTTCCAGCGCTTGTCGCCGAGGATGGAAGCGAACTCCGGCGAGTTGGAGAGGGTGTACTCCCACTGCTCGGCGAGCAGCTTCTTCAGGGCGTCGCGGCGCGCCTGGAGGTTGGACGCCGATGGGCTCGCGGCCCAGGCGCTGGCCGAGACCAGCAGCAGGCTGGCCAGGAAAAGTTTCAAACGCATGGCGGGGGTCTCCTTTGCATTGCACAGGGCTATACGGCGAAAGGGGCCTTCAGGTTACGGGAGGGGCCGCGGCGGAAAGCCAAACCAGGGACTGCAGGGACAGCAGGGACAACAGGGGCGAAGAAAGAAACTGCCTTTTGTCCCTGCTGTCCCTGCAGTCCCTGAGGTCCCTGGTTCAGCCCTTCCCAGGCGCCACGTAAAGCAAAACCGCGAAGAAATGCAAAACGCTGCCCGCGAGCACAAACAGGTGCCACACGGCATGGTGGTACGGCAGCCGGCGCCAGACATAGAACACGACGCCCGAGGTGTAGGCGATGCCGCCGAGGACCAGCAGCACCAGCCCGCCATGCGCCACCGCCGCCATCAATGGCCGGAGGGCGATCAACACCAGCCATCCCATGCCGATGTAGAGCACCAGCGAGAGCCTGCGGAAGCGTCCGACGGCCGAGACCTTGATCACGATGCCGAGGATGGCCAGCCCCCAGATCAGGCCGAAGAGCGTCCACCCCCACGGGCCGCGCAGGCTGACCAGGGTGAACGGCGTGTAGGTGCCGGCGATCAGGAGATAGATGGCGGAGTGGTCGAGCACCCGCAGGAGGCGCTTGGCGTTGGGGTTCGGAATGCCGTGGTACAGGGTGGAGGCCACATAGAGCAGGATCAGCGTGACGCCGTAGACCGCGGAGGCCACGACGTTCCACGGATCGCCCGTGCGGCGGGCGGTCGCGAGCAGGGCGATCAGGCCCGCGATGCTGAGCGCGATCCCGAGGCCGTGGATCAGGCTGTGGGCGATCTCTTCTCGAACCGAATAGCTCTTGGCCTCTGACATGAACGGATTGTAATCGATGGATGTACCATTCCCAGGCCATGACCGCCCATTCCACTCTTCTCTGGATCGCCGTCTCTCTCGCCTTGACTCCGCTGGCCGCCGCCGCGCCCGCGCCCCAGGAGCCGCGCCTCGACGCGGCCACCGCCGAGCGTTTCGCCAACCTGGCGCTCGCCTGCGTCCACAAGGAGTATCCGAACAAGATCGCCCACACGCTCAACAGCGACGCCGACGTGAAGCCCCCGCGCGTCCTCACCCCGGCCTTCTACGGCTGCTACGACTGGCACTCGGCCGTGCACGGGCACTGGCTGCTGGCGCGCCTGGCGCGGCGCTTCCCCGACGCCCCCTTCGCCGCCAGGGCGCGGGCGGCCCTGGACCGGAGCCTGACGCCGGCCAACCTGGCGGTCGAGGCCAAGTATATGGAGGGGGAGGGGCGGGCCACCTTCGAGCGCCCCTACGGCCTCGCCTGGCTGCTCCAGCTCTCGGCGGAGCTTCACGAGTGGGACGATCCACAGGCCCGGCGCTGGGCCACGGCCCTGGATCCGCTGGTGAAAGCGGCGTTGAGCCGGCTGCGCACTTGGCTCCCCAAGCTCTCCTACCCCATCCGCACGGGCGAGCACAACCAGACCGCCTTCTCGCTGGGACTGCTGATCGACTGGGCGCGCGGCGCGGGGGACGCCGAGACGCGGGAGCTCTTCGAGCGGCGAGCGCGCGAGCTCTACCTCAAGGACCGCACCTGCGCGCTGGAGTACGAGCCCTCGGGCGAGGACTTCCTCTCCCCGTGCCTCGCGGAGGCCGATCTGATGCGGCGCATCATGCCGCCCGAGTACTACGCGATCTGGCTGTCGACCTTCCTCCCCCAGGTGGGCAGCGACGGGTGGCTCCTGCCGGCGCTGGTGACCGATCCGAGCGACGGCAAGCTGGCCCATCTGGACGGCCTGAATCTCTCCCGCGCCTGGATGCTCGAAGGGATCGCCGCCAGCCTCCCCGAGAACGACCAGCGCATCCCCTCCCTGCGCGCCGCCGCCGTCGTCCACCGCGAGTCGGGCCTCGACTCGGTGACCGGCAAGCATTACGAAGGGGGGCACTGGCTGGGAAGCTTCGCGACCTATCTGATGACGGGGAGGGGGCTGCCGCCGAAGTAATCGATGAACGCTGTGAGAGGCGGCCTTATGGGGCCGCCCTGAACGTGGAACAGGGCCGTGATGGCAGGATAACCGCGCCGCTCAGTTGAGCGACGCGCCGGCGGAGCTCTTCCGCTGCCCCACGAAGGACTCGAGGAAGGCGCGGTCGGCCTGGGTGATGCGCAGGAACTCGATACCCACCTGGTGCTCCGTCGGACTCTTGCGGATCTCGTAGACGACGCGGCCGTCGGTCTTCAGGACCCGGCCCTGGACCGCGATCGAGAGCTCCATCAGCGAGCCGTAGCCGAGCGACTCCTCGCTGACGAACATGCACCCGCCCGGACCGATGATCCGGGTGCGGGCGAACTCCTCGAACGGTCTCACGCCGAGCAGACGCACCATGACGGCGTGCTCGGCCGGGACACGGGGGAAACGCCGGATCTTGGGACGGGGCTGCATCAAGGGCCTCCTTCGAGCTTCGACTAGGGGAACCGCTGCTAAATTTTAGCGGGAAAACGAGCGGAGATCAATGTTCCCCGGCACCCGGCCCAAAGAGCCGGCGCTTGAGGCTTACCAGAGCCTGGCGCAGCCGCCAGGCGCGGGTCCCCTCCATGAAGCCTACCCGTTCCTTCCAGGCCGCGAGCTCGCCCTGCAGGGCCGCGAGCTGGGCCTGCCGCGTCTCGGCCCGGCTTTCGAGCGCCTCGATCTGGCCGCGCAGCGCGGCGGAATCCTCCCTTGCGGCCGTCAGCGCCTGCTCCAGGGCCACCCGCTCGTCGCGCAACGGCGCCACGGAGGCGGCGAGGAGATCGATCTCCCTCTGCAGGCGGTCGCGGGCGGCGCGCAGGGCGCGGGCGTCGGTGGCGAGCAGATCGGTCTCGCTCTGGAGGCGGTCCCGGGAGGCCTGGAGAGCCTGGGCATTCCCGGTGAGGGCAAAAAATTCGTTCTTGGCGGCGAGGAGAGCCTCGGCGGCGTGCTCGTCGAAGAAGCCACGATGCTTGCGGTAGACGTAGGCGAAGGCGGCCGCCCACAGCCCTTGCTGCTCGGCGGTGTCGAGCATGGAACCCGGCCGCACCCGGTATTCGAAGGTGATCTCCCGCAGATGGCGGAAGCGCCAACCCCGCTCCGCCGCCGCGATCCAGAGCTCCCAGTCCTCCCAGGCCGGCATCGCCGGATCGTAGCCGCCGCAGGTTTCCCAGACCTCCCGCCGGTAGACGGCGCAGGCGTCGATGGTGTTGGCCCAGAGCAGGCCGCCGAGATCGAAGTCGGGGACGGCGACCGCCCCTGAGCGCAGGCCGAAGTCCATGCGGTCGCCGTACACCACGGCCGCGTCCGGCTCGGCGCCGAGCACGCGAAGGGCGGCGGCGGGGAACCCTGGCAGCAGGCGGTTGTCGGAATCCAGGGGGAGGATGCAACGCCCCCGCGCCTCGCCGATCCCCCGGTTGCGGGCGGCGGAGAGCCCGGCGTTGGGCTGGTCGATGATCCGGTAGCCGGCGTCCCGCAGCACCGCGAGCACCTCCAGGGTGCGTGGCTGCCGCGAGCCGTCGTTGACGACGATCAGCTCGCAGCGCTCCGGAGCGCTCCGCTCGGCGCTCGCCACCGCCTCGATCAGGAGCTCCCCCTGGTCGTAGCAGGGGATCACGATCGACAGGTCGACGGGACCGTCCGGGCGATCCGGCCGCCAGCGGCCGCCGTCGAGGGGGGGCGCGCTCCACAGGCCGGCGGCCGGCAGATCCGCCTCGGCGTCGAGCGCGGCGAGCAGCCGCGCGCAGTCCGGGGAGGTGGCCGCCACCAGCGGGATCAGCGGGTCGGCGGGATCGAGCGAGCGGAAGAGGGAGGCATCCCGCAGCTCCCCGAGCGCCCCATCCCCCACTTCCAGGCCGAGCTTCTCCCGCAGCAGGGCGGTGAAGCGCGCGGAGTCGCGCAGCAGCGCGTTGGCGCTCACCAGCACCGAGCGATCGGGATGCCGGCGGTGGAACTCCAGCAGGTGGCGGTTGTAGAAGGTCCAGATGGGATAGGCCCACTCCGGATTGCGCAGGAAGATATCCGCCCCCAGGCGCTGCATCGAGTCCGCCACCTCCCAGGGGAACCGGTACGGCAGGACGTAGAGGGCGCGCCCCTGGAGGATCTCGTCCCAGAAGTCGAGCAGCAGGGTGGTCCGCGGGTCCTTCCACCCCCAGATCCCCGGCGCGCCGGCGCGCCGGGCGACGAGACTCCGGGCCTCCCCGGCGTAGCGGGCGAGGGGGGCGCGGTCGAGCCGCCCGCTCTCCGTCCACCCCCAGTCCGGGTGCCCGGCCTCCCCCGCCGCCGTGCAGTCCCTCAGGATGCGGCCGTGCAGCTCGACGAAATCGGCGTCCTCGAAGTAGCCGTGCGGGTTCCGGGGGTCGGCCGGCAGCAGGCGGTCCCCCATGTGCACTCCCAGGGAGGCCAGATAGGAGGCCACCAGGGACGTGCCCGAGCGGTGCATGCCGGCGATGATGACCGGGAGGCTGGACGTGGACGGCATAGGGAGAGGCGAGGATACCCGATGTGCGGCATCGGATCGCCGGGGATCAAGTAGAATGCCCGCCTTCTTATGACCCAAATCCAGATCTCGAGCCGCAAGAAAATCGCTTTTTCCCTGATCCTGATCGCCTTCCTGTGGGTGGTGATCGAGCTGTCCTGCCTCGCCGCCCTGGGGTACCTCAAGAAGTACAAGCACCTGGAGTACCAGCCGCGGGTGATCGAGGACCTCAACGACAAGCACAAGGGGATTCTCGCCGCCCAGATCGCCGACACCTCTTCCTACATGGTCTTCGACCCCGAGCTGGGGTGGACCATCCGCCCCAACGGCAACAAGGCGCAGTACAAGGCGAACAGCAAGGGGATGCGGGCCACCCGCGAGTATGCCCTGCAGCCGGCGCCGGGCGTCGTCCGCATCAGCGCCTTCGGCGATTCCTTCACCCATGGCAGCGGCGTGCCGACCGGCTTCACCTGGGAAGAGAAGCTGGAGTCGTTCGTCCCCGGCCTCGAGGTGCTGAACTTCGGCATTCCGGGCTCGGACCCGGGGCAGGCCCTCCTGCGCTACCGCCGCGAGGGGGTTCATTACAACTCCTCGATCGTGCTGATCGGCGCCATGTCCGAGAACATCAGCCGGATGGTCAACACCTTCCGGCCGTTCTACTTCAGCCGCAGCGGCATCCCGTTCAGCAAGCCGCGCTTCGCCCTCCAGGGGGGGAAGCTGGTGCTGATCGAGAATCCGATCCGGAGCATCGACGAGTACAAGGAGCTGTTGAGAGATCCCGAGCGCATGCTCCCCCGCCTGGGCGAGCACGACTACTTCTACCGGCGTTTCCATCGCCGGAGCCGCCTCGACTTCCTCCCCTCGGTCCGCTTCGCGCGGATTATTCAAAATCAGTATTTCAACGAGCCTATTTTCACCCCGGGCGGGCTCTACAACACCCGCTCGGAGGCCTATCAGGTGACCTTCCGGGTGCTCGACCAGTTCTACCGCGAGGCCCTCGACCACGGCTCGCTGCCGATCGTGGTGCTCTTCCCCGAGCGCAAGGACGTCCGCCTGCGCCAGCAGCGCCATCAGGCGGTCACCTACCAGCCGCTGCTCGACGAGCTGCGCCGCCGGGGCTACCGCGTGATCGATCTGGCGGACGGCTTCGAGAAGTACGACCCCGAGGGGGAGATGGCCGGCAAGAGCTTCCTCCACTATCCCAAGGACGGCAACCGGATGGCGGCGGAATGGATCCGCGACGTCCTGGTGCAGCAGGGGCTCACCACGGAGCAGGGGGTTCGGGCGGCGTTGAAGGGGACGAAGGCGCCGGCGCTGTAAAAGTTGCAATCTGCTCAGCGGGAGTTCCGTTGCCTGCCTTTTTCCTCCCCCTTCAGGGGGAGGTCAGGAGGGGGCCGCCCCAGACAAGGAGCGGTTCCGCGGACTCCGCGAAGCCCCCCTCCTGACCTCCCCCCGTTCCGGGTGGAGGAAAAATCCGGCCCCGCCTCGGCGGTTTACCCCCCAATACGTCAAGCGGGGGACCGGATGAATCCGGAACCCCCGCCGTCGGACCAACTGTGTGGTTTGGAAAGGCCGGTTAGCGCACAGCGCCGCGGCGGAACAGGTTGACGATGGCGAGCAGGACGACCGAGCCGAGCAGCGAGACCAGCAGAGCCGGCAGGCTGAAGTCGCCACTGGTGATGTTTCCGGTGTGGAACAGCGGGGCCAGCAGGAAGCCGGCGAGCAGAGCGCCGACGATGCCGACGACGATGTTGAGCAGCACGCCCTGCTGGGCGTTCGTCCGCATGACGATGCTGGCGATCCAACCGATGAGGCCACCGACGATCAGGATGAGAATGAGGTTAATCATGACGATCCTCCTTACCTTGGTTTAACTCCCTTTGTACTCTCCCCGCTTTCTGTACATAGCAACTGCCGTGCCATGCACGATCCAACCGGGCCGTCATAGAATGCCTCGCAGTCCTGGAGGGAGCTTGGAACTGGAACCCACACCGCCGCCACCGCCCCCCATGCCGGCCCGCTCGCCGGCGCGCTCGGCTCTCGCCCTGTTCGTCCCGGTGCTGCGGGCGGTGCTCTACATGGTGGCCTACATCGTCATCCAGATCGTGCTGGCCCAGTCGCTGAGCGCGCTCGCGCACTCGATCGGTAGCGGCGGCCTGTTCAAGCCGGGGGGGTTCGGGACGGCGAACGAGGCCTTCCTGGTGTCCGTCCTCCTCTCCATCCCGCTGCAGATCCTGGTGACCTGGCTGTTCGTCCGCTTCCTCGACCGCCGGACGCTCGCCAGCATCGGCGCCCGCTGGCCGCTGGGTGGACGGAGCGCCGCTTTGCGCCAGCTCGCGACCGCGTCGCTCGGGGCGGTGGCGGTGCTGGGGCTCTGGCTGGCGCTGATCCTGGCCCTGCCCGATGCGCTGGCGGCGATCCATTATGCCGGGATCAGCGCCGGGTACACCCGCGGCCCCGCGTGGTGGCCCCTGCCGCCGGTCCTGCTGCTGCTGGTCCTGCTGCTCGGCTTCATCCTGCAAGGCGGGCTGGAGGAGTGGATCATCCGCGGCTACATCTACCATACGCTCCGCGAGCGCTGGCGCCCCTGGGTCTCGGCGCTCGGCTCCTCGATGCTGTTCGCCCTGCTGCACGCCGCCAATCCTGCCGTCTCCGGCATCGCCCTGCTCAACATCGTGCTCGCCGGCATGGTCCTGGCCGCCTTAGTCGAGCGCACCGGCAGCCTGTGGAGCGCCACCCTCGCCCACGGCGTCTGGAACTTCGCCGTCGCCTGCCTGCTCTCGGTCCCGGTGAGCGGCATCCCGCTCTTCCACCTCTTAGATGTCAGGATCACCGGCAACCCGGACCTGACCGGCGGCGGCTTCGGCCCGGAAGGGAGCGCGCTGCTGACCCTGATCGGCATCGCGCTGACGGCCCTGCTCTGGCGCGGGATGTGGCGGCGAAAGAGCGAGCGGGAGGCGGCTCTGGTCCCGGTGTCAGCTCCAGGGGACGTTTTTATCCCGCTGTCCTCCTGAATCGTCCGGAATTGTCCGGATCGCAGGACGGATGGAGACGCGCTCCCCAGGAGGCCACAATGGCTTGCCCTTTGCAGGGAAGTTGTGAATTCTTGCAATTTTCCTGGAGAGGAGTACCGATGATGAAGATTCCCTCCGCTTTGAGCGCCCTGCTGTTGGTGGCCTGGATGCCGGCGTTCTCCGCCTCCCCTCCCGCCGAGCCGAGCTTCGGAGGGGCGGTGGAGGTCAACGTCGTCAACGTCGACGTCTACGCGACCGGTAAGGACGGTCACCGGATCAACGGCCTCGGCAAGGGGGACTTCGAGCTCCTGGAAGACGGCAAGCGGGTGGCGATCTCCAACTTCGAGGTGGTGGTTGCCAGCGCTCCCCAGGCCGGCGGTGTTCCTGCCGGCAGTGCGCCGCCCGGCGCGACGGTGACGCTGGAAGACCCGCTGAACCTGGTGGTCTACTTCGACGATTTCAACATCCGCCCTCCCCACCGTACGCGGGTGCTGAAGCAGCTCGGCGAGTTCCTGGCTCATCAGCTCGCGCCCGGCGACCGGGTGATGCTGGTCACCGAGGACCTTGGCCTGAACGTCCGCGTCCCCTTCACCAGCGACCCGGCCGCCATCGCCAAGGGCCTGCGGGAGATCGGAACCCTCGCGGCGCATGGCGACGAGAGCGACCGCGACCGCTCGCAGGCCTTCCGGTCGATCCTGACCCTCCAGCAGGCTTCCCTGTCAGATCCCGTCGACCCGACCCCCTGCCCGCAGAACATCGTGACTCCCGCCCACTCCTATGCCACGTCCCGGCGCAATGAGGTTCTGAGGACGATCAGCAGCCTGACCGTCCTGGTCAATTCGCTCTCCGGCGTGCCGGGCCGCAAGGCGCTGCTCCACGTCAGCGACGGCCTGCCGCTCAACCCCGGGGAGGAGCTCTTCCAGCTCCTGCTCGAGCTCTGCGGCGGACTGGGGAACTCCGGACTCGTGAAGGACAGCTCCGATCCTACGGATCCCAACGTGCCGTACGACGCGCGCTCCATCGGCCCCCAGGCCTACCAGGCGGCTTCCCAGGCCATGCTGGACGCCCAAGGCTACAGCGTCGCCAAGAACCTGCAGGCGCTGGCCGCCCATGCCAATGCCCAGCGAGTGACCCTCTATACCTTGCAAGCCTCCGGGCTGCAGGGGACCGCCGCCTCCGACGCGAGCGTCGGGCCGGAGGAGCGGATGCTCCAGTCCCCCTCGATCGGGACGTCCCTGCGGGCCAACCACCAGAGCTCGCTGCAGCTCCTGGCGGACGAAACCGGCGGGCGCTCGATCCTGGACGCCAACGACGTCCTGCCGGACCTCGCCCGCATGAAGGAGGACTTCTCCAGCTTCTATTCGCTCGGCTTCACCCCGGCGCACGCCAGTGACGGCCGCGAGCACAAGATCGAGGTCCGCGCCAAGCGCCCGGGGGTCCGCCTGCGCTACCGCCAGAGCTACCGCGACAAGCCGGCGTTCGAGAAGGTGGTGGACCGCACGTTCGCGGCCCTCTACTACGATATCGAGGACAATCCCCTGGCGATCCAGGTGGAGATCGGGGACCAGACGCCGGCCGAGGAGGGGCAGTACGCCGTGCCCGTCCGTCTCAAGATTCCTCTCTTCAAGCTGGCCATCCTGAACCGGGAGGAAACCTTCCAGGGCAAGCTGCGCCTCCTGGTGGCGACGCGCGACGCGGCCGGGGGCACCTCCCCCATGCGCCAGCTCGAGGTGCCGCTCAACATCCCGCGCAAGGAGGTGCTGAGCGCCCTCGGCCAGTACTACATCTACACGCTGACGCTCAAGATGAAGCCCGGCGTCCAGCACGTCGCCGTCGCCGTGCGCGACGAGATCGCCGCCACCACTTCCTATCTCAGCCGGCCGGTGACGGTCGGGGCGGCCGAGGCCAGCCGTTGAGAGGGATCAGACCGTCGAGAGAATGATCTTGCCGAAGGCGCCCCCCCGCTCGAGCGCCTTGTAGGCCTCGGCGGCGCGCTCCAGCGAGAAGATGCGGTCGACCACCGGGCGGAGCCGGCCGTCGCGCAGGCGGGGCAGGGCGAAGGCGGCGAAGTCGGCTGTCAGCCTCGCCTTCTCCTCGCGCGGCCGGGCGCGCAGGACCGAGCCGATCACCCGCAGCCGCCGGCTCATGAGGAAGCCGAGGTCCACCTCGGCCTTGCGGCTGCCGACCGTCCCTACCACCACCAGCCGGCCGCGCGCGGCGAGCGCCGCGAGATGGCCGCCGATCTCCGGGCCCGCCGTGTAGTCGAGCACCAGGTCCACGCCCCGGCCGCCGGTCGCCTCGCGCACCTGTCCGGCGAGATTCGCCCCCTCGAGACAGATCTCGTCGATCCCCAGGCCGCTCAGCATCTCCAGCCGCTCCTGGCTGCGGCCGGCGGCGAGCACGCGCGCCCCGAGCTCGCGGGCGAGTTGCACCGTGAAGCTCCCCATGCCGCCGGTGGCGCCGGTGACCATCACGGTCTCCCCTGACTGGAGCCCCCCTTCGACCACCAGGTTCACCCAACTGGTGAGCGCGGCCTCCGGGATGGCGGCCCCTTCGAGAAAGGAAAGATTGTCCGGCAGCGGCATGAGCTGGCCGGCCGGGATGGCGGCGCGCGTCGCGTGGGCGCCGCCGCCCACCAGGGCCATCACCCGGGTGCCGGGGAGCCAGGGGCCCCCTTTCTCCCCCTCCAGCACGACGCCCGAGAGCTCGAGGCCGGGCACCTCGCTCTCCCCCGCGGGAGGCGGATAATTGCCGCGCAACTGATGGAGATCGGCGTGATTGAGGCCCGCGGCCTCGACGGCGACGAGGACCTCGCCCGGCCGAGGAATCGGGTCGGGAAGGTCGCCGACGACAGGGGTGGGATTGTCGCGAAGCTGGCGGTCAATGGGCAGGATGGCGCGCACGGCGCCATCCTACCCTAGGGAAGGGCTACTGATGCACTAGTGCGTGCCGACCGGCCGCGCCTTCGGAACCGGCGCGGGATCGGGCTGCGAGGGCTCCACCGCCTGCGGCTTCATCTCCGCCTTGGCGTGGTTGCCGAGACCCATGGCCCCCTCTTCCAGCCAGGCGTGCTTGCCGTCGAGCACCCGCAGCGCCACCTTGTACTTGCGGACGTCGTCGTTGGCCCACAGCTCGTGGAACAGGTGGACGACCCGCCGGCGGGAGTTGCGGGCGAAGAGGTCGGCCAGCTCGGCGGCGTTGGCCGCCTCGGGGTGGCCGGCCACTTCCATGGCATGGGCGCGGGTCACCGAGGTGGCGATCGCGAACAGCTCGTTGGCCACGTCCACCAGCCGGAAGAGGAATGCCTGCTTGTTCTGCAGCTTCCCCTGGAAGACCATCATGCCGTGGAAGATCTGGCGCGACAGCCGCCGGGTGTTGCGCTCGACGAAGCGGAGGTGGGTCGCCATGGCGCCGAACTCCGTGTAGCGCGGCCACTGCCCCCAGCCCAGCCAGCGGGTGGGGTACCAGGAGGCGTAGAAGGCGGAGATCTTGGGCAGCTCGGCAAGCTTCTCGGCCACGCCCTTCTCGGGATCGATCATCGCGCCGGCCACCTGCAGGTGCTTGTCCACCGCCTCGCGGGCCATGAACAGGTGCATGATCTCGGACGACCCCTCGAAGATCTTGTTGATGCGGTAGTCGCGCATCATCCGCTCGACGCCGATCGGCACGTCGCCGCGCGCCTTGAGCGAGGTCTCGGTTTCGTAGCCGCGGCCGCCGCGGATCTGCATCGTGTCGTCCACGATCTCCCAGGTGCGGTCGGAGTTCCACTCCTTGCAGGCCGCCGCCTCCAGGCGGATGTCGTAGCCCCCCTGGTCGGACATCTCGGTCGCCAGGGCGACGATCGACTCCATGGCGAACGTGGTCGCCGCCATGTCGGCGATCTTGTGGGCGATCGCCTCGTGCTTGCCGACCGGCCGCCCCCACTGCACGCGCTCGTTGGCCCAGGTGCGGCAGACCTCCAGGCAGTGCTTGGCCGTGCCCACCGAGCCGTTGGGGATCGACAGGCGGCCGTCGTTGAGGGTGGTGAGAGCGATCTTCAGTCCCCTCCCCTCCTCGCCGATCAGGTTCTCGGCCGGCACGCGGACGTTCTTGAAGCTGATCACCGCGTTGGCGAGCGCGCGCAGGCCCATGAAGTGGCAGCGGTGCTCCACCTTCACGCCCGCCCAGCCCATCTCGACGACGAAGGCGCTGATCTTCTTCGACTTCGGGTCGCGGGCCATCACCACCAGCAGCTTGGCGATCGTGCCGTTGGTGCACCAGAGCTTCTCGCCGTTGAGGATGTAGTCCCCCTCCGGGGTCTTCTCGCAGGTGGTCTGCAACCGCGCGGGATCGGAGCCGACCTGCGGCTCGGTCAGCGCGAAGGCCGAGATGTCGCCGGCGGCGCAGCGCGGCAGATACTTCTTCTTCAGCGTCTCCGAGCCGAACAGCTTGAGCGGCTGCGGCACGCCGATCGACTGGTGGGCCGACAGCAGCGCCGAGAGGTTGCCGTCGATCGAGCCCAGGAGCTGCATGACCCGCTGGTACTCGACGTTGCTGAATCCGAGGCCGCCGTATTTCTTCGGGATCTTCATGCCGAAGGCGCCCAGCTTGCGCAAGCCGTCCACGACATGCTCGGGATACTCGCCGGTGACGTCGATCTCCACCGAATCCACCTCGTCGCGCAGGAATTCCTTGATGGCGTTATAGAAGGCGGCGAACTCCGGCCGCTCCTCCGCCGGCAGCGGATACGGGTGAATCAGGTCGAGACGGAAATTGCCGAGGAACATCTCCCGCAGGAAGCTCGGCTGCTTCCACTCGGTCTCGCGGGAGGCCTCCGCCACCTTCCTCGATTCAAGCTCGCTGCTGATCTGATCCTTCGACATGGTCTCTCCCCTTTGCTTGAGCTTTGAGTGGGCCGGCCAGAGCCGTTATGCCGCACTGCGACAATGATACCAGCCCTCCGCTCTCCGCGCCAGTCCATGAGTTTAACGAGATGGCAGAAGAAGTAGCGGAGGGGTAGTGCTACTTCTGAGCGCGGGTTTCGCCGCACTGCGGCTCAGCCGCCGTCGAAACGTCGCAAGAGGGTCGCCGGGGCTTCACCCGCCGGCCACCCACGAGCCGGGGCCCGGCACCCGCTGGTTCATCACCCAGCAGCACGGTCTGAACCGCGTCTACGAGATCCTCGGCGACCACGATCCGCGGTAGCGCGCCACGCTCGGAGCCTTTTCGCGATCGGACAGGGTGCGGATGGTTGTCGCCACACTGTAACTTCTAGCACCCTGTCCGGCCGTTGACCTGGGTACGGCCGACGATGTCCAAGGCCTCGATTCTTGCGAACGCGATCAACGGGCCCGTGTTGACTAGGATGCGCTCAGCAATGCTTGAGGAACTCTATTTCCGACGCAGCATCCTCTTCCTGGAGATTGGAGATGGAGACTCCGATCCTCGGCAAGGACAACAGGAAGTCGACCCGACCCTTACCGCAGAGGCTGGCGGCCTGCCCCGAGGTCAACCGGCCCATCTCGTAGAGCTTGGCGGCGAGCAGGAACCGGGCCTCCTCCGTAAACTGCTGCTCCGAAAGGCCAAGGCTGAAAAGCACGTCCTCGCCATACTCGATCTTCAAACTGTGCGACATGGCTCTGGCTCCTTGGATCGGAAGATTCCCTGCTCTTAAGCATAACGCCTGGCGGGTACCGAGCGAGCACCCTCGGAGGGAGTGACAGCCCTGCTACACCCTGAAGCCGTAGCTTGACGACTTATGCGCCCCCTGCTATATCAGTGAGCGCGACACCGTCTTTCTCGGAAGCTTTGTCAGGGCGCGCGGAGGGGGAACAGCGCTCGCGAGCGCCAGGGGAGAGGTGTCTCCAGAAAAGGAGATCACCGTGAACACGAGCGCCCGATCCGCCCTGCGGATCCTTCTTGCCGCGGCCGTTGTGGGAACCCTGACGGTCCCGCGGACGTCCGCCCAGCCCACCCCTCTCTTCAGCGACGACTTCGGCCCCAAGCCGCTGGCCGGCTGGACGGCCTCGCCGCTCGGCCTCGCGGGCGGCTGGAACGCCTCTTCCGGCGCCGCGGCCTACGACGGCGGCGGCCATACCCAGCTCTACGCCGGCAGCGCCGCCTGGACCGACTACCGGTTCGAGGTCAAGCTCAAGGTGGATACCGCCCAGGACTACCCCGGCGGCATCCGCGGCCGCGTCAACACCAGTACCGGCGCCGGCTACGCGGTCTGGGTCTATCCGGGCCAGAACCTGATCAAGCTGTTCCAGGCCACCGCCTGGCACATCGACACCTCGGGGTTGACCCTGCTCTCGCAGGCGAGCGCGACGATCACCCCCGGCGTCTCCCATACCCTGGCGGTGACCTTCTCCGGCAGCCAGATCGCCGTGGACTTCGACGGCGCCACGGTGATCCAGGCCACCGATTCGACACTCGCCGCGGGTGCCGTGGCCCTCGACGTCAGCAACAAGCCGATCACTTTCGACGACGTGGCGGTCACTTCCGGGACGACCATCCTGCTCGCCGACGACTTCAGCCCCCGGCCGCTGCGCAACTGGACGGACTCGCCGCTGGGGCTCGCCGGCAACTGGGACGCTTCGTCCGGCGTCGCCGCCTACAACGGCGGCGGCCATACCCAGCTCTATGCCGGCAGCGCCGCCTGGGCCGACTACAAGGTAGAGGCGAAGTTCCGGCTGGCGAACGGCAGCAACTACCCCGGCGGCCTGCGCGGCCGGGTGAACCCGGCAACCGGTGAGTCCTACGCCGCCTGGATCTACCCCGCCGACGGCGTGATCAAGCTCTTCCGCGTGGTCGCCTGGCACATCGACACCTCGGGGCTTCAGCTCCTCGCCCAGACCAACGTCGGCACCATCGCCGCGAGCGCCTTCCACTCGCTCTCCCTGACCTTCCAGGGGAGCGCGATCAAGGTCGCCTACGACGGCGCGGACGTGATCCAGACCACCGACGCCGCCTTCGCCGCCGGGGCCGTCGCGCTCGACGTCAGCAATCAGCCGATCGACTTCGACGACGTCGTCGTGACGCCGGTCACCCCGGCTCCCCCGCCGTCCCTGCTCTCCGACGATTTCTCCGGCGGGCTCGCCGGCTGGATCGCCTCCCCGCTCGGCCTGTTCTCGAACTGGAGCGGCGCCGTCGGCACCGCCTCGTACAACGGCGGCGGCCACACGCAGATCTACGCCGGCAACGCCGCCTGGACCAATTACAAGGTCGAGTCGAAGTTCCGGCTCGCCAACGGCAGCAACTTCCCCGGAGGCCTCCGCGGCCGGGTCGACACCACGACCGGCGAGTCCTACGCCGCCTGGATCTATCCGGCGGACGGCGTGATCAAGCTCTTCCGCGCCGCGGCGTGGAACATCGACACCTCGGGCCTCGCCCTCCTGGCGCAGGCCAACGTCGGCACGATCGCGCCGAACGTCTTCCACACCCTTTCCATCCGCTTCGACGGCAGCCAGATCTTCGTCGATTTCAACGGCGCGACCGTGATCCAGGTGACCGACACGGTGCTGACCGCGGGCGCCGTCGCCCTCGACGTCTCCAATCAGCCGATCGAGTTCGACGACGTCCTGGTCACCCAGATCGGCTCCGGCAACCCGCCGCCCCCGGCCGACGACGATGGCCCGGGCGGGCCGGTGCTGGTGATCAGCAAGGCGACCAACCCGTTCACTCGCTACGCCGGCGAGATCCTGCTCGCCGAGGGGCTGAACGACTACGCCATCCGGGAGATCGCGACCGTCACCCCCACCGTGCTGGCGGACTATGACGTCGTGGTCCTCGGCGAGACCGCGCTGACCTCCGCCCAGGTGACGATGCTCACCGACTGGGTCAACGCCGGCGGCAACCTGATCGCATTGCGCCCCGATCCGCAGCTCGCCGGACTCCTCGGCCTCACCGCCGTGAATTCCACCCTCTCGAACGGCTACCTGCTGATCGACAGCGCCGCGGCTCCGGGTCTCGTTAACCAGACGATCCAGTTCCACGGCGCGGCCGACCTCTACACCCTGAACGGCGCCACGGCGGTCGCCACCCTCTACTCGAACGCCACCACGGCGACCGCCAATCCGGCCGTCACCCTGCGCGGCGTCGGCTCCTCAGGGGGGCAGGCGTCGGCCTTCACCTACGACCTCGCGCGCTCCGTGGTGCTGACCCGGCAGGGGAACCCGGCCTGGGCCGGCCAGGAGCGGGACGGCGTCACGCCGCGGCGCTCGGACGACCTCTTCTTCGGCGCCGCATCCGGCGATCCGCAGACCGACTGGATCGACCTCAATAAAGTGGCCATCCCGCAGGCGGACGAGCAGCAGCGGCTGCTGGCCAACCTGATCCTGCGGATGAATGCCGACAGGAAGCCGCTCCCCCGCTTCTGGTACCTCCCGCGGGGCCTCAAGGCGGCGGTGGTGATGACCGGCGACGATCATGGGAACAACGGCACGCAGGGGCGCTTCCAGGGGTACGAGGCGGCGAGCCCGGCAGGCTGCTCGGTGGCGGACTGGGAATGCGTGCGGGGGACCTCCTACATCTATCCCGGCACGCCGTTGTCGCCGTCCGCCGCCCTGGCCTTCCAGGCGGAAGGCTTCGAGATCGGCGTCCACGTCAGCAGCAACTGCGGGGACTGGACGGCCTCCTCGCTCGAGAGCTTCTTCGCCACCCAGCTCGCCGACTTCTCCGGCCTGTTTCCCGGCATCACCGCGCCGGTGACCAACCGGACCCACTGCATCGCCTGGAGCGACTGGGCGAGCGAGCCGAAGGTCGAGAAGGCGCACGGCATCCGCTTCGACACCAACTACTACTACTGGCCGGGGAGCTGGGTGCAGGACCGTCCGGGCTTCTTCACCGGCTCCGGGATGCCGATGCGCTTCGCGGACCTCGACGGCACGCGGATCGACGTCTACCAGGCAGCGACCCAGATGACCGACGAGTCCGGGCAGTCCTACGCCTTCAACATCGACACCCTGCTCGACAACGCCCTGGGAGCTCCCGGGTACTACGGCGTGATCACCGCCAACATGCACACCGATTCGGCAAGCCACGCCGGCTCGGACGCCATCGTGGCCTCGGCGCAGGCGCGCGGCGTGCCGGTCGTCACCGCCCGCCAGATGCTCACCTGGCTCGACGGCCGCAACGGCTCCACCTTCGGAGCGATCGCCTGGAGCGGCAATGCCCTGAGCTTCACGGTCACCGCCGCCGCCGGCGCGAACGGCCTGCGGGCGATGCTCCCCGCCACCTCCGCGGCGGGCACCCTCGCCAGCCTCACCGTCAATGGCAATCCGGTGGCCTTCACCGCCCAGACCGTCAAGGGGATCGCCTACGCCGTCTTCCCCGCCACGTCCGGCTCCTACGTCGCCACGTACGCGCCGTAGGCCGTTGCCGATCGCCGGGGGGTGGAAGCTTCACCCTCCGGCAGCCTTGTCAAATCCGCTTCAGCAGATCGTCGTACTCCGCGTGCGACCCGATCCAGAACCAGTAGATCTGTTCCTCGGTTCGCAGACCCAGAGCCCGATAGCTGATTCCAATGCGGACGGAGTAGACAGGTTGGTTTGGGCTGACCCTCTTGAACTGGAGGCTGGGGTGATGAGGATCCGAGCGCCACAATGAATAAGCCCGAGCTGCCTGCGCTTGAATCGTCGCAGGTAGTTGGTCGAGCCTCTTCCGGAATTCCTTCGAGACGCTCGACCTCAATCTTCGGTCGCCCTGCCGGGAAGCGCATCCTGGAGCGGGATCGTCTCCCCGGCGGCAATCTCCCTCCGAGCCAGATCGGCCAGACGCTCCCACTGCTCGGCGGAGGTACCCTCAAAGCGTACCTCCCATGCCTGTTCGTCTTCCAGATCGGCGAGGATACGTGCCGCCAGGGCATCCTGCGTATCCGCGGGCAATTCTTCAAGTTTGGCGATGGCGCGCTGCAGCGACTGTGTCATAGCTCGCGATTGTACCGCGTTAGCGCGAGACCCGGGACCGGCTCTCCGCCCTTGCGGCGCCGCCCGGCCCGTCGTAGAGTTCCCCCTCGCCATGTCCGACAAAGACCTTCTGCAGCTCCGGCAGGTGCTCCGCGAAGTCGTGTACGCGAGCCCGATGCCCGTGCGCGAGATGGAGCGCAGGCTCGGCATCGGTCACGGCAATCTCTACCGCATGCTCGACGGCTCGCTCGACATGCGGGTCCGGCATCTCCTCGCCCTCGCCGACCTGCTCGGCGTGCCGCCCACGGATTTCCTCGAGATGGGGTGCCCCGACGCCATCCAGCGCGCGCCCCGGCGCCTGAGCGACCTGCTCGGCACCCCTTCCCACAAAAGGGACGCCGAGCCCACCGCGGCATCCCTTTCGCTCGACCAGCTCAAGGAAATGGTCCGCGCCGCGGTACGCGAGGAGATCGACAAGCCTGATCCGGAGCGCGGCCGCCGCTCCCGCCGCTGAAGCTCCTCTTTCCGCCCGCATCTCCACTCTTTCTGTCCGAGAGTGTCTGACTTTGGTCCGAGGGGGTGTGAATTCCGTCTCAGAATGATGGGCTTCTGTCTCAGAATGCGTGACTTTGGTCCTGGAATGACGAAGTTCGGCCCGCGAATCTTGAGATTTCCCCCCGAAACGGGTGACGCGGCACTGGAATCTCAACTTTCTGTCCTGCTTTGCGACAGTCCGGTCCGAAATTTCGAGTTTCTGGCGTGGAAAGACGCGTTGCGGTCCCGGTACACTATGCTTCTGTCGTAGTTCGCCAAATTCGCTCATGGAAATGGACAGAGCTTTCCGCGCTATCGCGCTCGGCGGCCGCGCCGCGATCCTCCTGAGCCTCCTCTCGGGCATTGCCGCCCAGGCGAGCACGATCGGACTCCTGCCCGGCTCCCCCGGTTACGTCCATGAGGTCTTCACCGCCGGCGACGGCCTGCCCGCCGCCGGGATCAGCCAAGTCCTCCAGACCCGCGACGGCTTTCTCTGGCTGGCCACCTTCAACGGCCTGGCCCGCTTCGACGGCGCCCATTTCGAGGTCTTCGACAGCGAACGGATGCCGGCGCTGGGGAGCAACCGGATCTTCAATCTGGCGGAAGGGCGCGACGGCGCCCTCTGGATCCGCACCGAGCAGGGGCATCTCGTCCGCTATGCGAACGGTGTCTTCACCGCCTGCCCGGCGCCACGGGCGGGCGGTGCCGACTGCTCGCTCCGGGAGGTCGGCGCCCCCGGGTACACCCTGCTCCAGGAGGGCCGTTCCGGCGCTCTCTGGACCCGAGGCCCGGGCGGCGGCGTGTTCCGCGTCGAGGGGAGCGGACTGCGGGAGGCTCCGGAGATCGAGGTTCCGGCCCCCGGAACCGGCCCCGGGCAGGACACCTGGGAAGTGCGCTCCAGAACCCTCTATTACGAGGGGCGTCCGGTGCTCACCCTCCCCCCGGATCCGGGCGGCCTCGGTCCGATCTATCACGGCCGCGACGGCACGGTCTGGGTCGCCACCTCGCGGCGGGGGGAGCTCCACGCGTTCCACCCCGCCCGCATCGCCACCTTCGCCGAGGGGCTTCCGAGCCCTGCCGTCTATCCCGTCTACGAGGATCGCGACGGCACGATCTGGGCCGGAGGCGTCAATCTTCTCGCCTCTCTCGCTCCCGGAGCCGAACGCTTCCGCCCCCTCCCCAATCCGGCGGGCCCGGAGCAGAGCGTCCATGCCTTCCTGCGCGACCGCCAGGGGACCTTCTGGATCGGCACCTCGCGCGGGCTCTATACCCTGGGTCCCAGCGGATTCACGCCGGCCGGCGACGAGCGGAGCCGGAACCTGGGGGTCAGAGCTCTGTTCGAGGACTCGCGCGGCGGTCTCTGGGCCGGCACGGAGCAAGGGCTCTTCCACCGCGAGCCGCTCGCGGAGGGGGGCCGCTGGAGCTGGCTGCGGGCGGAGGACGGCCTGCCGTTCCCCTGGCTCCGGGTGATCCGGGAGACCGCGGACGGCGCGCTCTGGATCGGCACCAACGGCGGCGGCGTGATCCGTCTCTCAGGCGGCCGCTTCACCGCGATCACTCACGCGCAGGGGCTCGCCAGCGATCTGGTGCGGGGGCTTTACGCCGCGCCGGACGGCCGGCTCTGGATCGCCACCGAGAACCGGGGCTTGAGCCGCCTCGATCCCGCCTCGGTCGGCCGGCCCGGGGGGCCGCGCATCGCCGTGGTGGGGACCCGCCAGGGGTTGCCGGCCAGCGGCGTCCATCAGATCGTCGCCGACGGCCTGGGCAATCTCTGGATGAGCAGCAACGAGGGGATCTTCCGGGCCCGCCTGGACGACCTGAACGCGGTGGCCGACGGCCGGCTCCCCCACCTCGAGACCGTCCTCTACAACGAGCGCGACGGCATGGGCGTGCGCGAGGCCAACGGCAGCGTGCAGGACGCCGGCCTGCGCGACCGCCAGGGGCGTATCTGGTTCCCGACGCTGGACGGGGTGGTGCGCCTCGATCCGCGCGAGCTGCTGCGCCCCTCCGCGCCGCCGCCGGTCTACGTCGAGGGTCTCCGGCTCGGCGAGGAGGAGACCCCTCTCGGCGCCGCGGTGCGCCTGCCGCCGCCGCGGCGCAGCTTCGCCCTCGAATTCACCGCCCCCTCGTTCCTGGCCCCGGAGCGCCAGCGGTTCCGCTTCCGGCTCGTCCCCTACGACTGCGACTGGATCGAATCCGGCGCCCGCCGGGAGGCGTTCTACACCCAGGTGCCGCCGGGCAGATACCGGTTCGAGGTCATGGCCGCGGGTCCGGACGGCGGCTGGAGCCGCCCGGCGACGATTCCGGTCGAGCTGGTCCCCCGTTTCTTCGAGACCGGCTGGTTCCGGGCGCTCTGCGTGCTGCTGGCCTGCGGGATAGGCTTCGGGCTGTCCCGCGCCTGGGGGATCCGGCAGCGGGTCCGCCAGCGGCGGCTCGAACGGCTGGTCGAGGAACGCACCGCCACTATCGCTCAACAGGCCGAGAAGCTGCGCGAGCTCGACGAGCTCAAGTCGCAGTTCTTCGCCAACGTCTCGCACGAGCTTCGCACGCCGCTCACGCTCACCCTCGGCCCTCTGCAGGACGCTCTCGACGGCCGGTTCGGGCCGCTGCGCCAGGATCTCGCCGCGCAGGTCGAGGTGGCGCTGAGCAACGCCCAGCGCCTGCTCGGACTGGTCGATCAGCTCCTCGACATCGCCCGGCTCAACGCCGGACGGCTGCGGCTGCGGCCGCGGCGCGGCGATCTCGCGGCGGCCGTGCGCCAGCGCGTGGAAGCCTTCCTGCCGCTGGCCGAGCGGCGGGGGATCGAGCTCTCCCTGGCGGACCCCGTGGAGCCGGTGGAGGCCTGGTTCGACGAGATCCAGATCGAGAAGGTGTTCGACAACCTGCTCGGCAACGCCCTGAAGTTCACGCCGCGAGGGGGGAAGGTCCAGATCACGATCGCGGCTCCGCCGGGAGACGGACCGGTCGCCGTGAGCGTCCGCGACACCGGGCCGGGTATCCCCACCGATCAGTTGGAACGGATCTTCGAGCGCTTCTATCAGGTGGAGGGGACCGCCCAGCGGCGGTGGCCGGGCGCGGGCATCGGCCTCGCCCTCGCCCGCCAGCTCGTCGAGCTGCACGGCGGCACGATCGCGGTCGAGAGCGCCGAGGGGAAGGGCGCCTGCTTCACCGTCACCCTGCGGCGCGACCGCGATCATCTCCCCGCCGAGCTGCTGGACGAGGGTCCGCGGGAGCGCGAGAAGCGGCCGCCCGGCGCCATCGCGATCCCGTCGGAGACCCCGGACGAGCCGATGCGGGCGTTCGACCTCGCCGATTTCGACCGCGAGGACGACCGCACGACCGTCCTGGTGGTCGACGACCATCCGGACGTCCGCGCCTACGTCCGCCGGCACCTGGAGCCCGACTACCGGATCCTGGAGGCGGCGGACGGCGCCGAGGGGCTGGAGCAGGCGCGGCGTTTCGTACCCGATCTCGTGGTCAGCGACGTGATGATGCCGGGCCTGGACGGCAACGCCCTGTTCCGCAGCCTGCGCGAGGACCCGGAGCTGGAGCTGGTGCCGGTCGTGCTGCTCACCGCCAGGGCGTCGGCCGAGAGCCGCATCCAGGGGCTGCGCGACGGCGTCGACGATTATCTGGTGAAGCCCTTCGACGCCCGTGAGCTCAAGGCGCGGGTGGACAATCTGATCGCCTCGCGCAAGCGCCTGCTGGCCAAATTCGAGACCCGGCCGCCGCAGCCGCTGAAGGCCTCGGAGGTGACCGCGACCTCGGCCGACGCGGCGTTCCTGGCCCGGGTGCAGGCCCTGGTGGAAGAACGCCTTGGCGACAGCGAGCTGTCGGTGGAGGGTCTCGCCGAGGCCCTGGGCTGCGACCGGTCGTATCTCCTGCGCAAGCTCCGCGCGCTGACCGGCGAGACCCCTTCCGGCCTGATCCGCTCGCTCCGCCTCCAGCGCGCCGAGCAGCTCCTGCGGGCCGGCGCCGGAGCGGTGAGCGAGATCGCCTATGCCGTCGGCTTCAAGAGCGTCGCCCACTTCTCCAACGCTTTCCAGGAGCGCTACGGCGAGCGCCCCTCGGCTTTCGCGGCGCGTCACCGGGGGCGGTAGAAAAAAGCCACCAGGGACGCCAGGGACAGCAGAGACAGCAGGGACAAATAAAAATCTTTCTACCGCATCCTTCTTCGTCCTTGATATTCCTGCAGTCCCTGCTGTCCCTGGTGTCCCTTATGTCCCTTGTGCCTTTCGCTCGCGCCTGTTGCGTTCCTGTGACATCCCGTTACTCCCGGGATGCCGTCCTCCAGAAAGCAACGATCGTCCTCCTGGAAGCAAGCACGCACAGAGCATTTCCCGCATAATTCCGCCGCTGTTCCGTACGAATCATCGATTGTCTTCGAAGGGGGAATCCATGCGTCGAGTCCTGGTGGCCGGAGCGGCCGCTCTCATCTCTTGTCTGACAGCCCTGACGGCGAACGCCCAGCCTCTGGTCAAGTCCGCGATCCAGGTCGATGCCGGGAACACCAAGCAGACCGGCCAGACGTTCGGCTATCGCCTGACCTATAACTGCAGCAGCACGTCCGGCCCCTGCCTGAACGCCGAGGTCGTCGACCTGCTGCCGGCCTCGGTGCAGGAGCTCTCGACCGTCCCCGCCAGCCCCACCGGCGACGTGGCGGCGATCAACGTCACCCCGAACTACATGGGGACCGGCCGCACGCGGGTGCAGTTCGTGATGATCAATCCGCTGCCGGCCGGCAACAGCGGCGACCTGCTGATCAACGTCCGCTTCCCCAACGGCTCGACTCCCAACGGCACCGTGGCGATCAACACGGCGGACGGCATCAACCTCGGAGCGACTCCCGGGACCACCACGACGCCGCCGGTCACGGTGACCGCCGTCGCCGCGGTCCAGGTGAGCCTCCAGAAGACTTTGACCACGAGCCCGGCCAACCTCGACCTGCCGGAGAGCTACCGTCTGCGCATCGCGGTCTCCGGCAATCCGGGCTCGCTGAACCTGACGGCGGTCGGCCCGGTCGTCGACACGCTGCCCCCCGGCACGGTGTTCAACGGCGCCACCCCGGCGGCGGACTGCCAGCCCGGCTGCGTCGGCACCACCCCGGCGACCGTCACCTGGACGAGCCCCTGCTCGCTGCCGGTGACGGCGGGGAGCAACTGTGACATCCAGGTGAACGTCACCTTCCCGAGCGCGACCTTCCCCAGCGGCACCAATGTCACCAACAGCTTCACCGCCAACGGCACGCCGCTCGGCCAGCCGTCGCAGAACCTCGGCGTCGGCCAGGTCACCCATCCGGTCACCACCTTCGTGGCGAGCCCGGGCGCCGGCTTCCAGAAGAACATGGCCGGCGGCAGCCCCAATCCGCCGACGCTGAACCAGACCTTCAGCTACGACCTGGTGCCGAGCAATAACGGCAACGTGCCGCTGGACAACCTGGTGGTCATCGACACGCTGCCCGTCGAGCTGCGGGTCGCCAGCGTCACCACCGGCGCCTACAACGGCCTCTCCGACTTCGCGGCGGGCGAGGGCGTGCGGGTGAGCTACGAGAAGAACACCGCCCCCGGCGTCTTCACCCTCTGGGGGAGCTCGCCGAACGCCACCACGAACACGACGCTGACCGCGCCGCCGCCGGGCCTGGGCGCCGGCGAGTACATCACCCGCATCCGCTGGGAGTACGGCCAGGCGCAGCCCGGCATGAGCCCCAGCACCCGGCCGCTGATCACCGGCCAGATCGTCAACCCGGACAACGCCGGCGGCCCGGTGGCCATCGGCGACACGATCCAGAACTGCGCCGACCTCTCGGCCGTCTACACGGCCGGCCCGACCAACGTCACCCGCAACGCCTGCCGCTCGTTCGTTCTGAGCGGCCCGTTCGTGCAGCTCAACCCGGCCAAGGACAACCTCTCCGGCGGCGGACCGTTCAACCCCGGCCAGACGGTCTCCTGGCGGCTGCGGGTGCGCAGCGCCGCGCAGTCGAGCGACCCGGTGCCGCTGGAGAGCCTGATCGCCACCGACCTGTTGCCGGTGGACCTCGTCTTCTCCACCTGGACTTTCGACGATCAGGGGACCGGCCTGCCGGCGCCCCAGAGCTTCCAGCAGATCCCGAACTTCGCCGGCACCGGCCGCACCCTGCTGGTCTGGCGCTGGAACGCCGGCAGCGGCAGCCTCGGCGTCAACCAGCAGGTCTGGATCAACCTCAGCACCACCATCCGCAACGGCGCCGTGTCCGGAGCGCTCGCCAACGACTTCACCCTCGACAGCGACGCGCCCGGCCTCGGGCTGCGCTGCTCGGGCTCTTCCCAGGCCGACCCGCTCGACCTCGACGGTGACGCCGACACGGCCGAGACCCTCTGCCGGGCGACCGGCACCGCGAACGTGGCCCCCATCGCCCAGCTCGTCTCGAGCAAGACGATCCAGGGGACCTGTGACGGCGGCTCCGTCTCCACCTCGGCCGGCACCCTGACCGGCGGCGCCCTGAAGTACCGCCTGCGGGTGCAGAACCCCGGTTCGGTGCCGATGCAGAACTTCGTGCTGATCGACATCCTCCCCTTCGTCGGCGATACCGGCGTGCGGGATACCAACCCGCGCGGCTCGCAGTGGACGCCGCTGCTCTCGGCGCCGATCATGCCGCCGCCGGGGACGACGATCTACTACTCCACCTCCGGCAACCCCTGTCGCGGCGAGGTGGGCGGCCCGACCACGAGCTGCGATCCGCCGAACTGGACCACCGTGCCGCCGGACCCGATCACCAGCGTCCGCTCATTCAAGGTGGAGTTCGGCGACCGCGTGGTCGGCCCGGCCGACACCCTCGACTTCTTCTTCTTCATGACCACCCCGGGCACCGTGCCGGCGGGCGCCTTCGCCTACAACTCCTTCGCCTATCAGGCGGACCGCGCGGACGGCCTCGGGTCGCTGGCCGCTGAGCCGCAGAAGGTGGGGGTCTCGCTGGGCAGTTGCGACGCGGCGAGCCTCGGCGACTACGTCTGGGTGGACGCCAACCGGAACGGCGTCCAGGACGACGGTCCGACCGGCCGCAACGGCGTCTACGTCCGGCTGTTCACGCCGGGCACGGACGGCGTGCCGGGCACGCCCGACGACGTCCCGCTCTCCTCCACCGTGACCAGCGACGGCCCCGGCAACGCCCCGGGCTGGTACCGCTTCCCGGGCCTGGCCGCGGGCAGCTACTTCGTCTGCTTCACGCCGCCGCCGACCTTCGACGTCACGGCGCCGGACCAGGGGTCGGACACCGGCGATTCCGACGTCAATCCCGCCACGGGCTGCACGCCGGTCGTCACCCTGGCGGCAAACCAGGACGATCCGGACCTCGATCTCGGCCTGATCGCCACCCAGCTCGCCGCCCTCGGCGACTACGTCTGGTTCGATCGCAATAGCGACGGCCTCCAGAACGAGTCGCCGTTCGACGGCGCCAACGGCGTCACCGTCCGGCTCTTCCTCGACGACGGCGACGGCAATCCCGAGCCGGGCGCCGGCGACGTGCTGACGGCGACCACGGTCACCGCCGACGACGTCTACGGCCGGCCGGGCTACTACCTGTTCGACGGGCTGATCCCGGGCCTGCGCTACTTCGTCCAGTTCGTGCGGCCCGCCGCGGCGACCGCCTTCACGGCGCAGAACGCGGGCGGGGACACGACCGTCGATTCCAACGCCAGCGTGACCAACGGCGCGACGGCGGAAGTCACCCTCGCTCCGGGCGAGGTGAACCGGACGATCGACGCCGGCCTGATCACCGCCGGGGGCACCCTCGCGCTCGGCGATCAGGTCTGGATGGACACCGACGACGACGGCGTCTACGAGCCCCAGAACGGTGAGATGGGGATCGACGGCGTCCGCCTGAACCTCTATCTCGACGTCAACGGCGACGGCCTGCCGACGCTCGACGAATACATCGGCACCACCATGAGCTCGACGGTGAGCGGCTTCGCCGGCCGCTACCGCTTCGAGAACCTGGCGCCGGGCACCTACATCGTGGTCGTCGATCCCGCCAGCTTCGGCGGCGGCGGCGCGCTCTCCGGCAAGGTGTCGAGCACCGGCAACGATCCGGCGCCCGATCCGGACGACGACGTCAACGGCGACGACAACGGCACTCCGTCGGGCGCGCTCACCGCGAGCCTCCCCGTGACCCTCACCGACAACGGCGAGCCGACCTCCGAGGACGGCGACAACGACACCAACCTGACCGTCGACTTCGGCTTCATCGCCGGTGGCGCCGGCGCGGCCGAGCCGCGGTACGACTACGGCGACGATCCGGACGTCACGGCCGGCACCGCCCCGGGGGACTACAACACCACGGCGCTCGACAACGGCGCCGCCCACCTCCTCGGCGTTTCCAACGCCCCCTATCTCGGCGCCTGCGTGGACGCCGACGGCGGCTTCAACCAGAACCCCGCCGCCACCGGCGACGACCTCGCCACCTCCGATCTCACGATCGGCTCCTGCAAGAACTCCGGCGACGACGAGGACGGCGTCTTCTTCAACGGCCCGTTCGTCCCCGGTGGCACGGCGACCTTCACGGTCAATGCCGGCGGGCCCTCGGACTGCGTCCTCAACGCCTGGGTGGACTGGAACGGCAACGGCATCTTCGGCGACTCGGCCGGCGAGCAGATCGCGGCCGATACCACCATCTCCGCGGGAGATCCCTTCGTGCTGTCGCCGGCCGTGCCGGCGGGCGCGGTGCCGGGCCTCACCTACGCCCGCTTCCGCTGCTCCTCGGCGACCGGGCTCGGACCCACGGGTCTCGCCGCCGACGGCGAGGTCGAGGATTACCGGGTCGGGGTCGTCGGCACCGACTTCGGCGACGCCCCGGCGAGCTACGGCACGCAGGGCGCGGGCGCCGCGAGCCACACCGTCGATCCGCTGACCACCCTCACCCTCGGCTCCTGCGTCGACACCGAGCCCGACGGCCAGCCCTCGGCCGGCGCCGACGGCGACGACACCGCCGCCGGCACCAGCCGCGTCGGGAGCTGCTTCGACGACGAGGACGGCGTCACCTTCACCTCGATCCTCACCGCCTGCCAGACCGGTCAGGTGACGGTCACCGCCGGCGCGGCCGGCAACCTGGACGCCTGGATCGACTTCAACGGCGACGGCGACTTCGGCGACGCCGGCGAGCAGATCTTCGCCAGCCGACCCCTCGCCACCGGCAGCAACCCGCTATCCTTCATGGTCTCGTGCGCGGCGGTCCAGGGCGCCACCTACGCCCGCTTCCGCCTCTCCTCGGCCGGCGGCCTCGGACCCACCGGCGCCGCGGCCGACGGCGAGGTCGAGGACTACGCCGTCAACGTCGGCTCCGTGGACTTCGGCGACGCGCCGGACAGCTACGGCACGACGCTGGCGAACAACGGGCCGAACCACCGCGTGGTGACCGGCTTCTCCCTCGGCGCCACCGAGGACAGCGAGTCCGAGGGGCAACCCTCGGCGGGCGCCAACGGCGACGGCGCCGACGAGGACGGCGTCAGCTTCCCCAATGGCGGGCTGCTGGCCGCCTGCTCGGCGGTGGTCATCCCGGTCCAGTTGACCAACACGGCGGGGATCGCCACCCCCCGTCTCGACGCCTGGATCGACTTCGACGGCGACGGCGCCTTCAACGATCCGCGCGACCGGATCGCCAGCGGCCAGGCGCTCAACGCCGGGGCCAACACGGTGACGGTCAACGTCCCCTGCGACGCCCGGTCGGTCTTCACCTACGCCCGTTTCCGGCTCACCTCGACCGGGGTCTCCGGCCCCGGCGGCGCGGCCGCGGACGGCGAGGTCGAGGACTACGCCGTGACGGTCGCGGGGTACGACTTCGGCGACGCCCCCGACCCCAGCTACCCGACCCTGCTGGCGAACAACGGCGCCCGCCACATCGTCCTGCCGCTCAACAACCCGACCCTGGGGGCGACGGTGGACACCGAGCCGGACGGCCAGCCGAACGCGACCCTCACCGGCGACGGCGCCGACGAGGACGGCGTCACCTTCCCGAGCCCCCTGATCCCGGGGCACCCCGGGTTCGTGCAGATCCGCACGGGAGCGACCGGAGGCTTCGTGAGCTGCTGGATCGACTTCAACCGGAACGGCTCCTGGGCCGACCCCGGCGATCAGGTGCTCACCGACGTCCAGCTCGGCGCCAACGCGTCGGTCTACGAGCAGTTCCCGGTGCCTGCTGGCCTGACCGAAGGGAAGACCGCGACCCGCTGCCGCATCAGCTCGCAGACCGGCCTGAGCTTCACCGGCGGAGCGGCCGACGGCGAGGTCGAGGATCACCCGGCGACGATCAGCCTGATCGAGATTCCGACCCTCGACACCTGGGGCCTGCTGGCCCTGGCTCTGCTGCTGGGAGGGGTGGCCGTCTGGAGGATGAGACGGCCGGCGACGAAGTAAGGCGTCTTATGTAGGGGAGGGGCTTGTCCCCTCCCGCGCCCCGAAGGGGGCGAAATTTGAATAGCCTGGGGTTTCAACCCCAGGCAGGGCTCACCGCTGACGCAACGCCACTCCCACCCCGACCAGCACCAGCGCCGTGCCGGCGGCGATCCGCGCCGTGAACGGCTCCCCCATGAACAGCGTTCCCACCGCCACCGCGATCACCGGCGTCGCGTAGTTGATCAGCGACATCCGGGTCGCGGTCTGCTGCTTGAGCAGCCAGAAATAGATCGTGAACGGCACCGCCGAGCCCATGATCCCCAGGTAGAGCACCGCCAGCACGGACGGCGTATCGAAATGGACGGCCCGCCCGCGCTCGGCCGCCAGCGCCAGGACGCCCATCAGCAGCGCCGTGATCCCCATCGGCACCGCCGCGATCGAGATCGGATGGACGCCTTCCCCCCACTTCTTGACCAGGATGCTCCCGATGCCCGCGCAGAGCGGCGAGATGAGGAGCACCGCGGCGGCCGTCCTCACCTGCGCGCCGCCGAGAGCCTGGAAATCCTCGGAGAAGATCACCGCGATCCCGGCGAAGCCGATCAGGATGCCCAGGGTCCCCCGCACGCTCAACCGATCGCCGGCCAGGGCGAAGTGAGCGACGACCGCCACGATCAGCGGCATGGTGGCGAAGAGCACCGCGGCCAGGCCGGAGGGGACGGTCTGCTCCGCCCAGTAGAGGACGCCGTAGGGGATGGCGAAGGTCAGCAGCGAGTTGGCGATCCAGATGCGCCACTCGTTCGGGCTCCGGCCCAGCTTCACGCCGAGCAGCGGCGCGAGCGCCAGCAGCGCCGCCGAGGCGAGGGCGAAGCGGAGCGCCACGCCGGTGAACGGCGGGATGCCCCGCAGCCCGACCCGGATCACCGCCCAGGTGGTGCTCCAGATCAGGATGAGCCCGGCGAGAGCGGCCCAGGTGAGAGCGCGGGTTGGTTTCACGGGGGTGCCCGGCGCTCCCACGAAGCCGCTTTACGGATAGATCTTGTACAGCATCCGGGGGTACGGGATCGTCTCGCGCAGGTGCGTGAGCCCCGTCATCCAGGCCACGAAGCGCTCGAGCCCCATGCCGAAGCCGCTGTGCGGGAACGAGCCGTACTTGCGCACGTCGAGGTACCACTGGAACGCCTCGACCGGCAGGTTGTGAGACTGGATGCGCTGCAGCAGCAGGTCGTGATCATGGATGCGCTGGCTGCCGCCGATGATCTCGCCGTACCCTTCCGGCGCGATCAGGTCGAGGCCGAGCACGACCTCCGGGTTCTCCGGATCGGGCTGCATGTAGAAGGCCTTGAACGAGGCCGGGAACTTCGTGACCATCAGCGGCTTGTCGTAGCCGGCGGCGAGCAGCGTCTCCTCGTCGGCGCCGAAGTCGTCCCCCCACTGGATGGGGTTCCCCTTGTCGTTGAGGATCTTGACCGCCTCGGTGTAGGTGATGCGCGGGAACGGCGGCACCACCGCCTCCAGCTTCGTGGTGTCGCGCTCCAGGATCTTCAGCTCCTCGCGGGCGCGGTCGAGGACGCGGGCCACGAGATAGCCGACGAACTCCTCGGCCAGCGAGCAGAGCCCCTCGAACTCGAGGAAGGCGACCTCGGGCTCCACCATCCAGAACTCCATCAGATGGCGGCGGGTCTTCGACTTCTCGGCGCGGAAGGTCGGGCCGAAGCAGTAGACCTTGCCGAGGGCCGCGGCGGCCGGCTCCAGGTAGAGCTGGCCCGACTGCGAGAGGTAGGCCTTGTCGCCGAAGTAGTCGGTCTCGAACAGGGTCGAGGTCCCCTCGCAGGCGGCGGGGGTGAGGATGGGTGAGTCGATCAGGGTGAACTCGCGCTCGTAGAAGAAGTCGCGGATCGCCTGCTCGACCTCGCTGCGCACCCGCAGCGACGAGCGCTGGCGGCTGGAGCGCAGCCAGAGGTGGCGGTGCTCCATCAGGAACGCCGTGCCGTGCTCCTTGGGGGTGATCGGGTAGTCCGGGGTCGCGTAGAGCAGCTCGAACCCCGAGCACTGGATCTCGACGCCGCTCGGCGAGCGCTTGTCTTCCTTGACGACGCCGGTGACGCGGACGGTCGACTCCTGGGTGGCGCGCTCGATGTCCTCCCAGTCCTTCTCGGAGACATCCTTGCGGCCGGCCACGGCCTGGACCGTGCCGCCGGTCACGCGCACCTGGAGGAAGGCGATCTTGCCGCTCGAGCGCTTGTTATCGATCCAACCCCGCAGCTCGACCGTCTGGCCGACGTTGCGGGTCAACTCGCGAATTGTAGTAACCGGTATAGCGATGGCCTGGCTCATGGGGGCGGGATTGTACTCTACTTCTCCGGCAGCCGGGCGAGGGCATCCGTGGCGGCCCGCTGCTCCGCGATCTTCTTGCTCGGCCCCTCGCCGCGGCCGCCGAGCTCCCCCGCCAGCCAGCATTCGACGACGAAGGTCTTGTCGTGGTCCGGCCCCACGGAGTCGGTCACCCGGTACTCCGGCAGGGACCAGCCGAGCGCCTGGACGACCTCCTGAAGCTGGGTCTTGGCGTCGGTCACCGCCTGCCGGGAGCGCTCCATGAAGGCGTTCTCCAGCATCGGCAGGATCGACCGCCGCGCCGTCTCCAGCCCGCCGTCGAGGTAGAGGGCGCCGAAGACCGCCTCCATGGAGTCCGCGAGCAGGGAGGACTTGGCGCGCCCTCCCGAGCGGTCCTCGCCCACCCCGATGCGCAGCGAGTCCCCGAGATCCAGATACCGGGCATGCTGCGCCAGGGTGTCGCGGTTGACGAGCTGCGCCTTGTGCTTCGACAGCTCCCCCTCCGGCAGCTCGGGATGGTTGGCGTAGAGCCACTCGGCGGTCACCACGCCCAGGACGGCGTCGCCCAGGAACTCCAGCCGCTCGTAGTGCTCCGGAATCCCCTGCTCGTTCGCCCACGAGCGGTGGGTGAGCGAAAGCTCCAGCAGGTCGAGCCGCTTGAAGCGGTACCCGAGGCGCTTTTCGAGAGGTGTGGGATCGCGGCGGCCGAATGCCATGCCGGCATAGTAGCAGCGGACGGGGGCCGTGGCAGCGGAAGAGCGCCGTGCCGCTCCTCCGCCGCCCGGATTCAACTCACCGTCGGAGGCTCAGAAGGGGCACGGCCCGTTGACGCAGTTGTAGCACCTGTAGGTGGCGTTGAGCGTGGCCGAGGAGCCGCTGCAGGTCGAGGAGGTAACGACGAAGTAGCAGACCCCATACTGGCAGGCCGAGTTCGCCTTGTTCTCCGCGTTGACCCTGGCCGCGGCCAGGGCGCCGTCGCAGCCGAACCCGCTGCCCGAGCCCGACGTGAAGCGGTTGACCGTGCTGCAGACGTACGAATAGGCATAGGCAGGGGTGACGGCGTGGAGGGACATGACGAGCATCAGAACCACGATGAGAAGCAGGGGCATCCGCGAGGACCGGAAAGTCTTCAGCAACATCCACCTCCTTGGTATCAGGCGAGATCCTTCTCGCCCGCACTAAAGAGGGTGCGCAAAAGAAGAAATCTGTAGCCCACCGGCCGCTCACCGCCGTCCGAACCGCCGCTCCAGATCCGAATCCGTCATCTGCAGCACGATCGGCCGGCCGTGCGGACAGGCGTAGGGCTGCTCGGCGGTGAACAGCTCGGCGACCAGGGCCTCCATCTCGGGCGCGGAGAGCGGGTGGTGCATCTTCACCGCGGCCTTGCAGGCCATGCTGGCGGCGAGGTTCTCGAGAATCTGGCGCGCGAGGTCCGCTCCTCCCGCCATCCCATCCCCGGAATCCGCCGCCAGGCTCCTCAGGAGCCTCTCGGCGTCGGCCGCCGAGAGCGCGCCGGGGGTCGAGGTCAGGGCCAGGGTGTTCCCGGAGAGGACGGTCAACCCGAAGCCGTGCTCCTCCAGGCTGGACGCGAGCTCGGAGAGGCGGAGCCGCTCCGCCGGCGCCAGGTCGAGCAGGACCGGCGTGAGGAGATGCTGCACCGGCGGGCGTTCGGCGGCCATGGCCCGGCGCAGCCGCTCGTAGAGGATGCGCTCGTGGGCGACGTGCTGGTCGATCAGATAGAGGCCATCCGGCCCCTCCAGCATGATCAGCGTCCCCTTGTACTGCCCCAGCAGACGGAACGGACGGGCCTCTCCGTGCCGCCCCGAAAGCGGGACCATCGGCCGCTCCATCGGCGCGTAGGACGGCGTCGCCAGCCGGGTGGGGAAGACCGGAAGCTCCACCGACCCGGAGGGCCCCGGGGCTCCCGTCACCTCGGCGGGTCCGGCCGCGGGGCGATCCCAGGCGACCGGAGCCCGCTGTTCCCCCAGCCCCTGCCAGGCGAAGGGGACGTAGGGCTCCGAGGCCGGCGGCCGGAGCGGGGCGGCCTCCTCGCCGCGGGCGCGCTCCAGCGTGCTCCGGAGGGCCTCGTAGATCCGGTCGAGCAGGCCGGGATCGCGGAAACGGACCTCCGCTTTCTGCGGATGGACGTTGACGTCCACCTCCTCCGGCGGGATGTCGAGGAAGAGGAAGAGGGCCGGGAAATCCTCCCCCTTCCACTCGTCGCGCACGGCGCGGTAGAAAGTGGCGAGCACGGCGCGGTCGCGGATCAGGCGGTGGTTCACGTAGATGAAATGGCGCCGCCCCCGCGCCGTCGCCGGAGTCCCCACGAAGCCGTGGATCGCCTCCTCCTCCCTCCCCTGCCCCGCCGGGATCTCCGCGAGCTCGCGGGCGAGCTCGGGGCCGAAGATCTGGCCGATCCGCTCACGGGAGCCCGCCGCCGTGCCGGGGGCGGGCAGGGCGTCCAGCAGCTCCCGCCCCTCGTGGGAGACCTCGAAGCGCACGTCCGGCCGCGCCAGGGCGTACCCCTGCACCACCTCGACGCAGCGGCGCAGCTCGGTCTGCGGGGCCTTGAGGAACTTCCGCCGGGCGGGCACGTTGAAGAAGAGCGAGCGAACGTCGATCGTGGTGCCGCGCGGGCGGGCGAAGGGCTCGGCCACCCGCACCCGTCCCCCCTCGATCAGGATCCGGTGCCCCTCCCCGGGCTGCTCGGCGGTGGTCATCTCGACCCGGGCGACGGCCGCGACCGTGGCCAGGGCCTCGCCGCGGAATCCCAGGGTGGCGACCCGCTCCAGGTCGTCGAAGCTGGCGATCTTGCTGGTGGCGTGGCGGTCGAAGGCAAGAAGGGCGTCATCCCGCCCCATGCCGCAGCCGTCGTCGCCGATCGCGATCCGCGCCTTGCCGCCGCTCTCGAGCTGGATCTCGATCAACCCGGCGCCCGCGTCCAGCGCGTTCTCGACCAGCTCCTTGACCACCGACGCCGGGCGCTCCACCACCTCGCCGGCGGCGATCTGGCTGACCAGGGTGTCGGGGAGGAGATGGATGCGGGACATGGAAGGCGGAATAAATAGCGTCGGAACGAGTCGGGCGGCACATGCGGCCGACCCGCGGAGAGTCTATACTCAGTGAGGAGAGCCGAGGGCTCTTCGCCTCTCGGGCGGTGTTGAGTCCAACGCCGTTCTATACGACGTAGGGGAGGGGCTTGTCCCCTCCCTCGCCCTGAAAGGGCGATCTTTGAACAGCCTGGGGTGGTAACCCCAGGTACTGGATCAACCCGGGGTTTCCACCGTCAGAACCCCAGGTGCTGAAGAGACTTCGCGGCGAGAATTTTCCGAGCCAGCTTCCGGAGTTCCTGTTTCGAAGAGATCTCCTCTACCTGCAGGCGCACGCCGGCCGGCAGGCGACCAAATCGCGTAGTCATCTGCTGCAGGAGCATCTGCCTCATCCCCGCGGCCTCGCCTTCCAGGCGCCCCTCTCGCCGGCCCTCCTTGAGAAGCTGTCTCTTCCAGTCCTGCACGGTCTCTTCCAGCATCGGAACCTCCAGAAGGTCCATCGTCTCGGAAATTATAGCGCCTGGAAATGTCCTATGGACCAGCGAGATGAACCAGTTGTTGAGGGTGCGGCGGAACTCGGGGTCCTTCTCCCTCGCGAGGAGACCGGCGAGCTTTCTCGTGAGGGGGAGAAAGTCCTCGGAGGGTTTTGAAACCTCAAGCTGGAACAGAGCGGCGATCGGGTTGCCGGCCAGTTCTGGGCGTTCGAGATCGAGGCGGCCCTCGTCGAGCAGGAGGTAGTGGAGGCGGGGCAGGTAACGCCGCAGGCTCGGGGAGACCTCGACGAACAGGCTGGCCAGGTCGCGGGGGGCGCGCCAAGGGCGCTTGCCGTTGTGGAGCACCAGGGGGAGCACCGCCGGGAGCCGTTCGCCCGGCTTCAGCTTCTGCCGGCGGATGATTTCCTCGAGCAGGAGGCTGACGTAGGTCAGCAGCCGCACCGCCATGAAGGGGTCGGAGGTGGACTGGAACTCCAGCAGCAGATAGAGGTAGAACCAGCCGCCCTCCTCGCCGTTGAAGCGCAGACGCCAGATGAGATCGCCATGGCGCTCGCGCAGATCGTCCGAGACGAAGCTGTTGCCCACCTTCTCCAGGGTGGAGAAGTCGAGCCGTCCGGTCCAGTCCTGCGGGAGAAAGCCGCGGAGCAGCCCTTCCACAGCCCGGGGATGGGAGAAGAGGCGCTTGTAGCCCCGGTCGTGCGGTGTCGCGTCTTTCCATCTCGGGTCGCGTGTTGTCACGCCTAGATAAGACGTAAAAAGAGGGCCAAATCTTCTTCGCCCTTATTTGGCGCGGGTTTGTGATGGCGGTAATGGGGCGCTGGCCGGGAAGGACCGGAGCCGGTGCGGTCAGTTGTTGTCCTGAACCGTCGCCGTCACGCGGCAGGGGCGGCTCTCTGCCGCGAAAAGGCGCTCAAGCGTTTCGGCGTCCATTTCCAGGCTCGTGACTCTGCTGGCCGGTGAAGAGGCGGCCAAGCGGTACCTGGAGGCTAAAAGACAATACAGTTCATTTAAGGCGTTTATGTAGGGGAAGGGCTTGTCACCCTCCCTCGCCCTGAAAGGGCGATCTTTGAACAGCCTGGGGTGGTAACCCCAGGTACTGGCGGTACCCGACCATTAAGCCCCGAAGGGCCGGCCTAACGCCAGGGATTTCGGCCGGCCCTTCGGGGCTTGGAGAATTGTCGCCTGCCAGCCCGGGGTTTCCACCCCGGGCTGTTCAAAGGCCGCCCCTTCGGGGCGGGGGAGGGTACAAGCCCCTCCCCTACGATTCGTCCTATTAACTTCGGGACTCCATCAGGACTTCTTCGATCCTGCCTCGGCAAGGCGCGCCGCTTCCGCGACCCGCTCCTCGCGCTGATCCGTCCGCACCTTCGTCTCGGAGGCCTGGGCCTCGCGCTCGACGTCGGTTCCCGGGATGTCCCAGGTGAAGGACTCAGTGGTGGCGAAGCCGCCTTCGCGGCCGTAGTCGTAGGAACCGGTCTCGCCGGAGGCGACGGGCTCTTCCCCGGCGTGCGAGCCCTCGATGTGCATCGCCGCCTCTTCAGGGCTCAGCTCCTGGCCCTCGACCTCTTCGGGGTTTTCCGCGCCGTATTCGTAGCTCTTCTCGTCCTTGCGGTCGTGAGAGCCGTGGTAGATGTCCTCGCTGTACCCATAGGTCCGTTCGGAGTCGTCCATTCTCAGTACCTCCTTTGGGCTCCTGTGCTTGCAAGGAGCGGGCCGCTACGCCGTCAAGCCTTGGCCGGGGCCGCCGCCATCGACGCCGGGGAAATGGTTCCGGCGCTCGCCCCCGGATGGCGGGCCGGGGGCTTCGGCGCTTTCGACGACTCTTCGGCCTTGCGGTCCAGGCTCGCCCGCGCCGCCGCCAGACGGGCGATCGGCACCCGGTAGGGAGAGCAGGAGACGTAGTCGAGGCCGGCCCGGTCGAAGAAGTCGATCGACCGCGGATCGCCGCCGTGCTCGCCGCAGATCCCCAGGTGGAGGTCCGGCCGCGCCTCCCTCCCGCGCTCGCAGGCCATGCGGACGAGCTGCCCGACCCCCTTCTCGTCGATCGACTGGAAGGGGTCGTGCTGAAGGATGCCGGACTTCAGGTACTCCGGCAGGAAGCGGCCGGCGTCGTCGCGCGAGTAGCCGTAGGTCATCTGCGTCAGGTCGTTGGTGCCGAAGGAGAAGAAGTCCGCGTGCTCGGCGATCTTGCCGGCCATCAGGGCGGCCCGCGGCACCTCGATCATGGTGCCGATCAGGATCTCCACACGGACCCCCTCCTCCTCGAGGACACGGTCGACGACCGCCGAGACCATCTCCCGCAGACGCACCATCTCCGCCTCGGTGCCGACCAGCGGGACCATGATCTCCGGCCGCACCTCCTCCCCCGCTTTCGTCCGCACGCAGGCGGCGCGGACGATCGCCTCGACCTGCATCTCGTAGATCTCCGGAGCGGTGATGCCCAGGCGGCAGCCGCGCAGGCCGAGCATGGGGTTGGCCTCCGCCAGCGCCTCGGCCCGCGCCTTGACGGCCGCGGGGTCGATCCCCATCTGCTTGGCCAGGATGCCCAGGGCCTTCCCTCCATGGGGGAGGAACTCGTGCAGCGGCGGATCGAGCAGGCGGACGGTGATCGGCTTGCCGGCGAGCGCCGTGAAGATCCCCTCGAAGTCCTGCTGCTGCATGGGCAGCAGTTTGGCGAGGGCGGTGGCGCGGCTCTCGTGGTCGTCGGCCAGGATCACCTGGCGGACCCAGGGGATCCGCTCGTCGGCGAAGAACATGTGCTCGGTGCGGCAGAGCCCGATCCCCTCGGCGCCGAGCGCGGCGGCCACCCGGGCGTCGCGGGGGGTGTCGGCGTTGGCGCGGATATGGAGCCGGCGCTCGCCGTCGGCCCACGCCAGAAGCTCGAGGAAGCCCGCGGAGGTGGGCGAGGGCTCGGCGCCGTCGAGCAGCACGCGCAGCACCTCGGACGGCCGGGTGGGCAGGGCGCCGGCGATCACCTCGCCGGCCGTGCCGTCGATCGACAGCTCGTCCCCCTCGCGGAAGGTCTTGCCATCCACCCGCACGACCCCTTCCTCCTCCTGGACGTCGAGATCGCCGGCGCCGACGATGCAGGGCTTGCCGAGGCCGCGGGCGACGACGGCGGCGTGCGAGGTCATGCCCCCCCGCGAGGTCAGGATGCCGGCCGCGGCGTGCATGCCCACGATGTCCTCCGGCGAGGTCTCGGCGCGCACCAGCAGCACCGGTCCGGAGGCCGCCATCGCGGCCGCCTTCTCGGCGGTCAGGGCAATCCGCCCGGAGGCGGCGCCCGGGCCGGCGGGCAGGCCGTGAGCGAGGAGCGAGCCGCCGGCGACCGCCTTCTTCTTCGCCTCGGCGTCGAACTCCGGAGCCAGGAGCTGCGCGAGCTGCGCGGGCTCGACGCGGCCGAGCGCCTCGCGCCGGTCGATCAGCCCTTCGGCGACCATCTCGACGGCGGTGCGCACGGCGGCCGGGCCGGTGCGCTTGCCTGCCCGCGTCTGCAGCATGAACAGCTTGTCGTGCTGGATGGTGAACTCGACGTCTTGCATGTCGCGGTAGTGTCGCTCCAGCTTCTCGCAGACCTCGCGGAGCTGGCGGCTGGCCTCGGGGAAGTCCTCGGCCAGACAGTCACGGCCATCCTCGGCGACGATCGGCTTCGGCGTCCGGATGCCCGCCACCACGTCCTCCCCCTGGGCGTTGGTCAGGTACTCGCCGTAGACCCGCCGCTCGCCGGTCGCCGGGTTGCGGGTGAAGGCGACGCCGGTCGCGCAGTCGTTGCCGCGGTTGCCGAAGACCATGCTCTGCACGTTGACCGCCGTCCCCAGCAGCCCGGAGATCCCCTCGATCTTCCGGTACTCGCGCGCCCGCGGGTTGTTCCAGCTCGCGAAGACGGCGCCGATGGCGCCCCAGAGCTGCTCGCGCGGCTCCTGGGGGAACGGCTTGCCGCAACGCTCTTCGATCAGGCTCTTGAAGGCGTCCGCCACGCCGCGCAGCGACTCCGCGGTCAGCTCGGCGTCGTTGGCCGCCCCCTGCGCCTCGCGGGCGGCGCCGAGGATGCGCTCGAAGTCCGCGTGCGGCACCTCCATCACCACGTCGCCGTACATGGTGAGCAGCCGGCGGTAGGCGTCGAGCACGAAGCGGGCGTCCTCGCCGCGTCCGATCCAGGCGGCCACGACCTCCTCGGAGAGACCGAGGTTGAGGATGGTGTCCATCATTCCCGGCATCGAGCGCGCCGCCCCGGAGCGGACCGAGACCAGCAGCGGATTGCCCGCATCACCGAAGCGCTGGCCGGTCTGCTCCTCGAGCCGGCCGAGGTGCTCCGCGACCTCGCGCTCCAGCTCTTCCGGATAGCCGCCGTCGTGCTCTTGGTAAAACGTGCAAACTTCGGTCGTGATCGTGAAGCCCGGCGGGACCGGGATGCCCAGCCGGCTCATCTCCGCGAGCCCGGCACCCTTCCCTCCGAGAAGGTTCTTCTGGGTCCCGTCACCTTCCGCCGAACCACTTCCGAACGCGTAGACGTATTTGGCAGGCATGTCTCTTCCTCCGGATGCGCGGGCGCTTCGATCTTCTGGATCGATCAGTGCAGACACAACACTCCCTTACGACACCTCTCGACACAGCAGGATTCTTGCCAACCGCCCACCCGGAGAGGTGGGCGGGCTCCGGAGCCGCGGTCGGCTGCTACACTAGAAGCGGGCTTCATACTTCAAGAACGAGGGCTGTGAGGATGGACATCCAGAAGATCGAGACACTTCCCGCGCTGGACGATCTGCTCGCGAAATCGAAGGAGACGCCGGTCTGGGTCTTCAAGCACAGCCTGACCTGCCCCATCTCGGGCGCCGCCTGGAGCGAGTTCCGGCAGTTCGCCGCCAACGCCTCCCGGCAGGCCGGGGCGATCTACGCCCTCATCGAGATCCAGAGGGCCCGGCCGGTCTCGACCGCGCTGGCCGAGCGCACCGGCGTTCCACATGAATCCCCGCAGGCGATCCTGCTGCGCAACGCCCAGGTCGCCTGGCACGCCAGCCACTACGAGATCAATCTCACGGCTCTCGAGAGGGCGTGAGGCGTTCCAGCAGCTCCCGGCCCAGCTCCGGTGGAAGCCGATTCATCGCCGCTCGAACGGTTTTGACCACCGAAGGGCTACGGTGCAGCGCCTCCCAGGCGAGCAGGACGTCACCAGGGCGGTCGGAGAGGAGGACTTCGAGCAACGCGCCGGCCTGTCGCAGATCCTTCGCGGCTTTCGTCTGCTCGGACACCGGTCTCCGTCCGGAGATCCAGAGTTTGTGAAAGGCGAACCGGGCAGGGTCCGGCACATTGACCAGAACGCCGCTGCCACCGACGACGACCGCCTGCGCGGGGGTCTCGATCAGGTAGTCCAGGAACCGGAGAGGATGGGCGGCGACCCCGAGGGCCGGGAGGAAGACCGGCTCTTCGGATTCACGGCCGAGCAGCGGCGTCAGAAAGTCCACTCGCAGATCCCGGCCCCGGAGCTTGAACGAAGTGCTCGGCTTCCGGGCATCGACCGAGAGGACCGGGGAGAGTCCGAGATCCGATCGGGTCAACAACTGCTCGACGTTCAGCGGAGCCGTTTCGACGGAGAGGGCGATCCCGATGGAACGGTCCTGGGCGATGTCGATGTCCTGGGTTCGCATCGCCTGCTGCTCGAAGCGGACGCCGAGCATGTTGCCGTAGGCGCCGAACGCCTGGGTGCCGACGAGGATCCCCCCCACGCGGAACACTCCCGCCTGAGCGAGCAGAGAGAGGACGCGGAGGGCCGGGGCACTCTCCGTCGCCGCGCCTCCCGCGATGAGCATGCTGCAAAGCCTGGCCCGCTGGTCCACGTCGGCGACCAGCCGGGCGCGAGCCTCACGGGCATCGGCCATCCAGGCCAGCAGGGAGGGAGATTCGCGGCCGAGGTATTGCTGCCGTTTCCGATTCCCCTCCATCCGCTGCAGATACCAGTAGGTCCCCCCCTTGATGTTCTTGGAGACGAACGTGCCCTGGGGAGCTTCCGTCATCGCCGCTTCCGCCTCCCCCTGGATCGTCTGATCGAGGAGCTCGGCGTAGAGGGTCTGCACCGACTCGGAAAGGCGTCCGAAAGCCACGGGAGAAACCTCCTGTAAGTTATACGCAGCCTTCGCCGGTCTGCGTATAACCGGATCTTACGTCAACCTCGTTCCCGTCCGGCTCGTCCGGGTTACCCTTGGCACCATGCTCCCAGCCCTCCTCCTCACCCTCGCCCTGGCGCAGGCTCCCCCGCCCGCTCCTTTCCACGCCGGCAAGGTCAAAGGGGTGCCGCTGGTGGAGGTGCCGTCCTCGCTGCCGGGGCGGGATGAAATGGCGGTCCTGCTCACCGGCGACGGCGGCTGGGCGATCACCGACCGGGGGCTCTCCGAGGCTCTGGCCAAGGGCGGAATCCCGGTCGTCGGCTGGAACTCGCTGCACTACTTCCTCACCCGTAAGGCGCCGGACCGCACCGCCCGCGACCTCGAGCGCGTGCTGCGGGTCTACCTCCCCTTCTGGCACAAGCAGCGGGTGATCCTGATCGGCTACTCCTTCGGCGCCGACGTCGTCCCCTTCCTGGCCAACCGGCTGTCTCCGGAGATGGCCGCGAAGGTCTCGCGGATCGTGATGATGGGCCCTTCCGGCGCGGCCGACTTCCGTTTTCATCCCACGGAGTGGCTCGGCAAGCCCTCGCCCGACAGCCTGCCGGTGCTGCCGGAGCTCGCGAAGCTCCGCGGCCGGCAGATCCTCTGCGCCTATGGCCGGCTGGAGAAGAACAGCCTCTGCCCCCGGCTGCCGAACGGCCTGGCCGACCTGCTGATCCGGCCAGGAGGGCACAAGGTCGGCAAGGACTACGGCCCGATCGCCAACTGGATCCTCGCCGAGGCTTCGCCTGAAGGCAGGGTTGGTGCACAATGATGGGCCTATGATTTCCCTGGAAAAAACGACGTTCGCCGCCGGCCTGCTCGCCCTCACCCTCGCCCTGCCCGCCGCCGCCGCCGCGACCACCGAAGAGACGTTCGATCTCGAGCCCTTCGGCAAGGTGACGGTCTACCACCAGACCCCGCGCCCGTCCCACGTCGCCCTCTTCATCTCGGGAGACGGCGGCTGGAACCTGGGGGTCGTCGACATGGCCCGCGAGCTCGCGAGCCAGGACGCCCTGGTCGCCGGCGTCGACATCCGCCACTACATGAAGGCCTCCACCGCCAGCCCCGACAAGTGCTGGGATCCGGGGTCCGACTTCGCCGAGCTCGGCCGCGCCATCGAGAAGCGGTTCGGCTACAGCTCGCAGGTGCCGCCCGTGATCGTCGGCTACTCCTCGGGCGCGACCATCGTCTACGCCGCCATGGTGCAGGCGCCCCCCCACACCTTCCATGGCGGCCTGAGCCTCGGCTTCTGCCCCGATCTGATCGTCAATCACCCGATCTGCAAGGGGCGCGACCTCTCCTGGATCCGCGATCCGCAGGGCAAGGGGGTCGACTTCCAGCCCGCTCCCCTGGCCGACCGCTGGCTGGCCTTCCAGGGGGACGTCGACCAGATCTGCACCCCGGAGGACACCCGGACCTATCTCAAGAAGGTTCCGAACGGCGAGCTGGTCTGGCTCCCCAAGGTCGGGCATGGCTTCTCGGTGCCGAAGAACTGGATGCCCCAGTTCAAGGACGGCTTCGCGCGCGTCGCTGGCGCGTCCCGCTAGTCCCGGCAGGCAAGAGGGAGAGCATGCTGACGGCCGAGGAGAAGTACCGGCTCCTCCTCGAGATCTCCGAGGCCGCCAATTCGCAGATCGAGATCGCGGCCGTGCTCGAGACAGTGGTCGAGGGGCTGGAGCCCGCGATCCACGTCGACGCCCTGGCGGTGACCACCGTCCACGGCGACCACCTGGTCCCCCATGCCGTCTACATCCGCGGCGTCGAGCGGCGGCAGGGGGATTCCTTCGCCGACACCCTGGAGCGCTGGATGCGCCTCTCCGGCGGAGAATTCATGCCGAAGCCTCCCGGCGGCCTGCCGCTGGCCGGGACAGGAACGGAGTACGTCGGGCAGGCCGGCCGGGCCTGGATCTGCGAGGACCTGGCGCAGGAGATGCGCTTTCCCGAGGATTCGCGCCTGCTCGCGGCCGGCATCCGCTCCTACGTCCGCGTCCCCCTCCGGGTGCGCGACCAGTTCGTCGGCTCGCTCGCCTTCTCCCGCGGCACGCCGGGCCCCTTCCCGCCCCAGGAGGTCGACGTCTTCGAGGCGCTCGCCCGGCCGATCGCCGCCGCCATGGCCAACGCCCTGGCGTTCGAGGAGATCGCGCGGCTCAACGCCCGCCTCCACGCCGAGAACCTGGCGCTGCGCCAGGAGATCGACGAGCGCTCGATGTTCGAGGAGATCATCGGCTCCTCGCCGGCCCTGCGCGAGACCCTCTCCCGGGTGGACAAGGTGGCGGCCACCGACACGACGGTGCTGATCACCGGCGAGACCGGCACCGGCAAGGAGCTGGTAGCGCGGGCCATCCACCGCCGGTCGCCCCGGGCGCACCGCGCCCTGGTGGCGGTCAACTGCGCCGCCCTCCCCCCCTCGCTGGTCGCCTCCGAGCTGTTCGGCCATGAGAAGGGAGCGTTCACCGGCGCCCTGCAGCGCCACGCCGGCCGCTTCGAGCTGGCGGCGGGAGGCTCGATCTTCCTTGACGAGGTCGGCGAGCTCACTCCCGAGGTCCAGGCCTCGCTGCTGCGGGTTCTCCAGGAGGGGACTTTCGAGCGCGTGGGCGGCGGCCAGCCGATCGCCACCGACGCCCGCGTCATCGCCGCCACCAACCGCGACCTCTCGGCGGCGGTGGCCGACGGCACCTTCCGCAGCGACCTCTTCTACCGCCTGAACGTCTTCCCCATCGCCATGCCCCCCCTGCGCCAGCGCAAGGAGGACATCCCGATCCTCGTCGAATACTTCGCCGCCCGCTATGCGCCGCGCTTCGGCAAGCGCTTCCAGAGCATCGAGAAAAGCTCGATGGACCGCATCCTCGCCTACTCCTGGCCGGGCAACGTGCGCGAGCTCCAGAACGTCATGGAGCGCGCCGCCATTCTCTCCGAGGGGGACGTCCTGCGCATCGACGAGCCGCTGCTGGCGAGCGCCGGAGGCCCGCCCGCCGCTCCCGCCGGAATCCCCCTGCCGGACAGCCTGCGCGAAGCCGAGAGGCGCCGGATCGAGGAGGCGCTCGCCCAGTCCGCCGGCCGCGTCTCCGGCGCCAAAGGGGCCGCGGTCCTCCTCGGCCTCCCCTCCACGACGCTCGAATCGCGGATCAAGAGCCTGGGGATCGATAAGTACCGGTTCAGGTCGGGAACCTAGAGGGTCCGAAAGCGGCGGTTCCGTTTGCCCCCCACTGTAGAGACGCCCCGTGGGGCGTCTCCGAGGCGGAGAGGAAGATCCCCCTTGCCACAGCGCACCCGCGGGAGCGTCCAATGAAGCACGGCCGATGTCCGCCGCCCTGGAGACGCCCCACGGGGCGTCTCTACAGTGGGGGGCTCCGCTGCCACGGCATCCTCCCTGGAGAGGATGCGGCATCCTCTCTAGAGAGGATTCCCAAGAGGGAGGAGAGACCGTTATCGTGGGACCTGACGGTCTTTCAGAAAGGACGGTTCCATGACTCATTCGCGAAACCCCCTCCGGCTTCTCGCTCCGGCGCTGCTGCTCGCCTTCGTTTCAGCATCCGCCAACGCCGCGCCGCAGGTGATCTCGATCGCCGAGGCGCGCACCCTGACGATCGGCACCGTGGTCACCGTGGACGGCTCGGTGACCACGCCCTCCGGCGCTTTCTACTCGAGCTTCTTCGACTATGGCTTCGGCCTCCAGGACAAGAGCGGCGGGATCTTCATCAGCCAGCCGACCACCGACCCCGGCGTGGCTCCCCGCCGGCAGGCGCGCGTCACCGGCACGCTGCAGAGCGTCGCCGGCCTGCTCATCCTGGTGCCCTCCGATCCGTCGGACGTCAAGCTCCACGGCGCGGGCCCCCGGGTGCGGGCGCAATGGGTCACCACCGGCGGCGTCGGCGAGTCGACCGAGGGACGCCTCGTCCGCGTGGTCGGCACGATCACCCAGGCGCCGTCGAGCGATCTCCCCTACGGCTACAAGTTCTTCGTCGACGACGGCTCGGGCGAGCTCCAGATCTTCGTCAACACCCAGACCGGCATCGACCTCAGCGGCCTCACGGTGGGCCAGACGGTGAGCGTGACCGGCTTCAGCAGCCAGTTCGACACCCACTACGAGATCGATCCGCGCTTCCCGTCCGACATCTCCGTCCCGCAGCCTTGACGGCTCTCTGAAGGGGTTCTGACAAAAAGAGGGGCTCGCGCGCAAGCGCGAGCCCCGAGTTGGAGCGGAGAGTTGGACTTGTCGACCGGCTCCAGCTCCAGGCTAACGGGTCCCCGCCACCCATGTCTATCGTCTCCAGGGAGGACCTCCGTATCCTCTCCAGAGAGGATACCCAGGCGCCCTTTCGCGCAAAATAAAAGGAGAGTCCCATGAAGTTTTCAAGCCTGCTTTCGATGCTTTCGCTGCTCGCCTTCGGAACGACCCTCGCGATGGCCGACCCGCCGGGGAAGAAGGACGATTTCGCCGGCAACTATTTCGCCTCGCTCCCCGAACGGGCCGAGATCCTCCAGCTTCACCAGGACGGCACCGCGGGGATGACCCTCTCCGACCAGGTCACCGCCGGCGCCGGGGGGTTCACCTTCAGCGACAGCTACGGCTCCTGGAAGATCACCGGCCCGCGGCAGGTATCCGCCCGCTTCCTGAACCTCAACTTCGACGTGACGGGGCCGCCGGTCTACACCGGCGTCGCGGTCGTCGACTACACGCTGCTGTTCGCGGCGGACTTCCGCACGTTCTCCGCGAGCTGCCAGGGGAAGATCTATCCCACCGGCCAGGATCCGTTCGCCCCCGGCGCGACTCCCGTCGTCCAGTTCGACTGCGCCTATTTGAACGGTTATCACTACCAGCGCGCGCCGCTCTGATCGCTCGAGATCGAACGGCCACCAGCAAGCGGACAGGCCGGCATCCTCTCCAGAGAGGATGCCGGGCCCCCGGATTCATCGCTGGCGACGATAGACACGCTGAAGTTTCTGCGCTAACGTCGAAACGTAGCCCATCCCACCGCCAACTCATAGGAGGTCTGTGATGAGACGACTCACCTTCCGCAGTCTTCTGGCGCTCTGCCTCTCGTTGACCCTCAGCGGCGCCGCGCTGGCCCGATCCCATGGATGCCTCACCGAGTGCTCCCCTCGCTTCGGGATCGTCTCGGCCTTCGGGGCGGAGGCGGACATCCTGCTGGCCAACACGTCGGGCGCTCACCAATACGTCATCAACGGCAACACTTTCACCACCGGCGTCCTGAGCGGCAACCGCGTGGTGATCGTCCTGACCGGAGTCAGCATCGAGAACGCCGCCATGCTCACGCAGATCATGATCGATCATTTCAACGTCGACCATCTCCTGCTGAGCGGCATCGCGGGAGGAGTGGATCCGGCGAACCACATCGGCGACGTCATCATCCCGGACAAGTGGGCCTTCCCCCTGGAGACCTATTGGAACGGCGACAGCAACGTGCCGTCCCCCTGCGGCACCACCGGCGACCTGTCCTGCCTGGGATTGCAGCTTTCCACGTTCACGAATACCCCGGGATCGGATTACCAGATCCCGACCAGCTCCGGCTTCGTCGGCACCGGCCTGTTCATGCGCGACACCTTCGTCCGCACTAGCGCGAACTATCCCAATGGCGAATTCATCTTCGACTACGCGGTGGACCCCACCATGTTCCAGGTGGCGCAGAGCATCGCTCCGGCGCTGGCGCGCTGCGGTCCCCTCAACCCCTCCCTGTGCGTCTCGGCCCAGCCCGTGATCCGTCGCGGAGGGCGGGGGCTGACCGCGGGAGCCTTCCTCGCCAATCCGGACTACCGCTCCTACGTCTCGAGCGTCCTGCACGGCCAGTCCTTCGACATGGAGACGACCGCCTTCGCCCACGTCGCCTATGCGAACCAGATTCCGTTCATCGCCTTCCGCAGCCTGTCCGACCTGGCGGGAGGGAGCGACTTCAACGACGTCGGCGCGTTCTTCGGCAGCGGGCTCGCGGAAGCCAATTCCTCGTCGGTGACCCTGGCGTTTCTCACCGCCTGGGCCAGTCGTTGAGACGGCCGTAGACGTTTTCGGCGGCCCGTCACGGGCCGCCGAAAGGCAGGTTCCCGGGCAGTGACCGCAAGGAGGTTCCCATGGCCAGGCAAGATCTCGCGCGCCGTTCCGTCGTCTCGTACTGGATCCTTCCGATTTTCATCCTCGCCTGCCTCGTCGCCGCGCTGCCCGCGACGGAGGCCGGAGCCCACCTGGCGGACTTCAAGCCGGCCAAGGCCCAGCATGGGCGCTTCACGGTCTTCGAGAGCGGCCAGGTCCGCCCCCTGGCGCTGTCGCCGAGCGGCAAATTCCTCTTCGCGGCCAACACGCCCGACGGCCGGCTCGAGGTCTTCCGCATCGAAGGCCACGGCCTGGAGCATCGCGCCTCCATTCCGGTCGGCCTCGAGCCGGTGGCGGTCGCGGCGCGCGGCGACGACGAGGTCTGGGTGGTCAACCACCTCTCCGACAGCGTCAGCGTGGTCGCGCTGACCGCGGGCGGGCACGGCGGACGCGTGGCGCGCACCCTGCTCGTGGGAGATGAGCCGCGCGACATCGTCTTCGGCGGCACGGCGAGGAACCGCGCCTTCATCACCACCGCGCACCGCGGCCAGAACGTCCCCTACGATCCCCAGCTCACCACTCCCGGCGTGGGCCGGGCGGACGTCTGGGTCTTCGACGCCGATCATCCCGGCGACACGCTCGCGGGCACGCCGCTCACCATCGTCACCCTGTTCAGCGACACTCCGCGCGCCCTGGCGGTGAGCCCGGACGGCAGCCGGGTCTACGCGGCGGCGTTCCACTCCGGCAACCGCACCACGACCGTCCACGAAGCGTTCATCCCGGACGGCGGGCAGGCCGCGGGGGGGCTGCCCGGGCCCAACACCAACGCCGACGGCGTTCGGCAGCCGGAAACGGGGCTCATCGTCAAGTTCAACGGCACCCATTGGGTCGACGAGCTCAACCGGGCCTGGGACGATCAGATCCTCTTCTCCCTGCCCGACAAGGACGTCTTCGTGATCAACGCCAACGCCAATCCGCCGGTCCAGCTCGCCGGCGCGGCCGGCGCTTACCAGGGCGTCGGCACCATCCTCTACGACATGGTGGTGAACCCGGTGAATGGCAAGGTCTACGTCTCGAACACCGAGGCAGGGAACGAAAAACGTTTCGAGGGGCCCGGCCTCTTCGCCGGTCACAGCATCCGCGGCCACCTCCACGAGAGCCGGATCACCGTCCTCGGCCCGGGTGGGAGCGTCGCCCCGCGGCACCTCAACAAACACATCGATTACGCCGTCTGCTGCGACCCGGTACCGAACGCCGAGAACGGCAAGAGCCTCGCCCTCCCCCAGCAGATGGCGGTGACGAGCGACGGCAGGACCCTTTACGTCGCGACGCTCGGCACGTCCAAGATCGGCGTCTTCGACACCCAGGCCCTGGAGAACGACACGTTCACGCCGAGCGCCGCCGATCAGATCAAGGTGTCCGGCGGCGGCCTCACCGGCCTGGTGCTCCAGGAAGACAAGAACCGCCTCTACACGCTGTCCCGCTTCGACAACTCGATCGTGGTCGTCAATACGGTCTCGAGCGCGGAGATCGAGCACGTGGCCATGCACAATCCCGAGCCGGCGAGCGTGGTGGCCGGGCGCCGGTTCCTCTACGACGCGTCGCTCACTTCGAGCCACGGGGATTCCTCCTGCGCCAGTTGCCACGTCTTCGGCGACTTCGACAGCCTGGCCTGGGACCTCGGCAATCCGGACGGCGCGGTGCAGCCCATCCCGGGACCGTTCGAGATCGCACCTTCGGATTTCGGGCTGCTGGACACCCATCACCCCATGAAGGGGCCGATGGTCACGCAGAGCCTGCGCGGCATGGCCAACCACGGGCCCATGCACTGGCGCGGCGACCGCACCGGCGGCAATGACCACCCGAGCGCGCAACCCGACAGCGGGACCTTCGACGAGGTCGCGGCCTTCAAAAAGTTCCAGGCCGGCTTCACCGATCTCCTGGGGCGCAGCGGACCGATCGACGACGCCGCGATGGACGCCTTCACCACCTTCATCCTCCAGGTCACCTATCCGCCCAATCCCATCCGCAGGCTCGACAACCAGCTCACTCCGAGCCAGCAGGCCGGGCGTGACTTCTTCCTGAACAGCTTCTCCGATTTCACCAGGCTGGGCACCTGCACGTCCTGCCACGCGCTCAATCCCGACGCGAACCGGGAATTCGGCGCAGCCGCGCCAGGCTTCTTCGGCACCGACGGCCGCTATACCTTCAAAGGGGGGCCGGAAGCCATCAAGATCGCGCACCTCCGCAATACCTACCAGAAAGCCGGCATGTTCGGGCTGAAGACCCGGCCGAGCATGCCCACCACCGACGGCTTCATGGGTCCCCAGGTCCGCGGCTTCGGCTTCACTCACGACGGCACCATCCCCACGATCTTCAATTTCGTGAGCATCACCACCGACGCGGGAGGCTTCAACCAGTCGCCGGCGATTCCCGGCGGATTCCTGCCCGGGCCGGCCGGCGAGATCCAGAAACGGCAGGTCGAGGATTTCGTCCTCGCCTTCGACAGCAACCTGGCCCCCATCGTCGGGCAGCAGACGACTCTCACCCCGGCCAACGGCGCCGTGGCCGGAGCACGGATCGACCTGCTGATCGAACGCGCCCGGGCCGGAGAGTGCGATCTGGTGGCCAGGGGGGGAGACAACGGCGGCGGCGAAAGGGGCTATCTCTACGACGTCACATCGAGCGTGTTCCTCGGCAACCGGAGGCGCGACGCGCCGGTCTCCGACGCCAGCCTGCGGCAGAGCGCCTCACAGAAAGGCGGCGAGCTGACCTACACCTGCGCTCCGCCGGGCTCGGGGGTGCGCATGGGAATCGATCACGACGAGGATGGCGTCCTCGACGGGGACGAGGAAGACGCCGGGAAATCAACGCGGCTGCGCAAGGAGAGAAATCCATGAAGCGGATCCACCCCTGGAAGACAGCTCTTCTGCTGATCGTTTCGTTGCCGGCTGCCGCGGCGGCCGCCACGGCCCCGCACTGGGAAGCCGTTCCACAGCACGGCGACGTTCCGCCTCCGATCTACGAGGCCGGCATCTCCCCCGCTCGCACGGGCGGCGCCGCGGACGTCCTCTACCGCTTCGGCGGCGACGACGAGGAGGACATCGTCAACGATTTCTATGCGCTGGATCTCAAGACGTTTACCTGGAAGAACCTGGGATCGCCGCGGACTCCCGCCGGGCGGGGAAATACCCTGCTCATCCCCGGTCCCTGTCTCCAATGCGTGAGCATCGTGGGAGGGCGGGGTGAGTTCGGCACGGGTGTGATGTATCCCGAAATGTGGACCTATCACGTCAAGACCGGCCGCTGGGTCGAGGCCTCGCCGGCCGAACGGGGAAGCCGGTCCGCCGTGAAGCGCGCCGCCTCCCTGGTGGTGGCGGCGCCGGACCCGCGCCATCCGAACCGGACGCCGACGTTCTATGCCTTCGGCGGTGTGGGCAACACGGAGGACCGGTTCACCGTCACTCCCACGGGCCTGCGCAACGACGTGGCCGTGTACGATCCCGCGGCCGGCTGGCAGGTCGTCAAGACCTCCGGCAGGAAGCCCGCGCCGCGAGCCTGGACGACCGGCGCCTACGATCCGATCCATCATGCGCTGCTGGTCTTCGGCGGCTACCGCCTCGGGCCGGACCAGGGACCGGACACGCCGGGCTCGGAGCTCTTCGGACCCACCAACTTCGACAACGAGCTCTGGTCGCTCAGCCTCGACTCCTTCCGCTGGACCCAGCTCCATCCGCAAGGCCCCGCTCCCAATCCCCGGGACAACGTCGCCGCTTTCTTCGACAAGGTCCACGGCGGGCTCGTGCTCTTCGGGGGGCAGTACTTCGACCGTGTCACCAACGACCTCTGGTTCTACTCGGCCGCCGGGAACCGCTGGACCGAGGTGAGCCTGGCGCCCGGCTCTCCGGTCCCCCCGGGGCGGGTCGGAGGCGTCTACTTCGTCCGCGAGACGCCGGCCGCCTACGAGCTTTATATCCACAGCGGCATCACCAACGAATTCGGCGACGGCGAGCTGCTGAATGATTTGTGGAAGCTGACCTGGCCGAAGGACTGATTTCGCTTCTCGGGCCTCGCGCCGGCGGATGTCGCTAACTGGAGAAAGGAGAATATCCTTATGAAGCGTACGTGTCCGATCTCGATCCTGGGATTGCTCGTCCTGGCGGGTCTCGCGGCCCCGGCCTGGGCGAAGCAAGGTCCGAAGGTCACGGAGTTTCCCACCCCCACTCCCAACAGCCTGGCCGAGGGGGTGGACGTCGCCCGCGACGGCTCGATCTGGTATTGCGAGACCCTGGCGGGCCGGCTGGTGCTGCAACGCCCGGACCGCGGCGTGGTGGAGTATCCGGTGCCGAACGGCGGCCAGCCGAACACGCTCAAGATCGGCCAGGACGGCATCTGGTTCACCGATCAGATCAACAACGCCATCGGCGTGCTCCATCCGGAGACGGGGGAGGTCGTGGAGTACAGGGTTCCTTCCGGCGCCCAGCCGACCTTCATCGAGCTGGGGCCCGACGGCAGCGTCTGGTTCCCCGAGCCCAACGGCGTGGCGCGCATGGACCCCCAGGGCCACTTCACCGAGTGGCAGATCGCTCTGGAGAAGACCACCGACGGCTCTCACATCGAGGAGATCAGCCTCGATCCGGCCGGCCGCGTCTGGTTCGCGGAGAAAAATTACGCCGGGCCCGGCCCGGACGGCACCAACACGGTACGGCGCCTCGACCCGGTCACTAATCTGATCAGCGAATATCGCGTGCCGACGCTGGGGGGCACGCCGGCGGGGGTGCTCGCGAACGCCGACGGCACCGTCTGGGTCACCGAGTTCTTCGGCAACGCCGTCGCCCTGCTCGATCCGAGCGCGGCTCCTCACAACGACCTCACCGTCACGCCCTCGAGCGGCGCTTCGGCGGGACAGAGCACCGCGGGGAGCCACCTGCGCGCCGGCGGTGGCCCACACGTCGCCGCCACTCCCGTGGTCCCGCGGCTCACGCCGGTGACGCCGAGCCGGACCCCGGGCTGGATCGAATATCCGATTCCTCTCGCCAACGCCAATGCCGGAGACCTGCGCGTGGACCCGTCGGGGCGGGTCTGGTTCGAGGAGGACGCCGGACAGATCGGCGTCCTCGATCCCGTGGCGCTCACCATCACGGAGTATCCGCTGCCGACGCAGGGCAACGGTTATTACAATATCGAGATCGACCACCACGGCCGCATCTGGATCACGGAGGCGGGGTACTTCGCGCCGCCTTCGAAGGTGGCGGTGCTGGAGCCCTGAAGTTTCGCGACCTGGGGCTCGCGCGCAAGCCCGGGCTCCGTATCCTCTCTAGAGAGGATACGGAAGCCCCCGAGGTCCTCCCTAGAGAGGATAGACAAACGCCATACCGGGGCACTAATCTTTAAAATAGCCAGATCGAATTTACTGCGACGATTTGAAAAAAAACGCTCCATGGAGCACAGAGTCCTTCTTCTTCCCCCGGAACGGGGGGAGGCCAGGAGGGGGGCTTCGCGGAGTCCGCGGGACCGCTCCTGCCGAAGCAACCCTGCAACTCGCGCAAAGGAGAACGATGATGAAAGCTCGCTTCACCCTGTTCCTCGGCCTGCTGCTGCTCTATGCCGGCGCCGCCCTGGCCCAAATCCCGGATCCCTGCGGCAACGAGACCGGCGCCGCCTACGGACTCTGCAACGCCTATGTGGCCGCTGAATGCCAGACCGCCACTCCCAAGGCTTCGGACGTCGCCTGCTCCAGGATCGCGGCCAAGTTCAAGCAGATCACCGGCCGCGACCTGGTGTCGAAGTTTGCCTGCCCGTGCGCCGGCATCGCCGGGTTCGACAACGCCCTGGCAAACTTCGGTTATTGCCTAGATGAGGGGGACAGATTCTTTGTCTCGATCGCCCCACTCTCCACGGAGACCACCGATGGCGCCTTTGCCAACTTCGAGGCGAACATCTGCGGGTACTCCGCCTCGGAGCCGCCGAGTAGCGAAACCCTCTCGATCACGCAGGAGCAGGCGACGGCGTGCGTGGACCTGCTCCGCGCCACCGCTGCGAACCGCAGGGTGACCTGCCAAGGCCCCTCCTGACCCTGGCCGCACCGTCGGGATCAGGATCAATCAAAGCCCCAGCCTGGGGCATGCTGAAAGGAGTCATTTGATGGAGCATCCGCAAAGAATCTCGGGCTTTTTCACCGAAGCACTGGGCGATGGGCTGGCCGTGCTCGCCGGCGGCCAGAAGTACGTGCTGAACGCCACCTCGGCGCTGGTCTTCCAGCACTGTGACGGGCAGACCTCGCAGGAGCAGTTGGCGGCGATCGTGCGCCAGAAGTTCAACCTGCTGCCGGCTGAGGCCGAGCATCTGACGCGGCTCGCCCTGGAGGAGCTCGAGACCTCCGGCCTGCTGCAGCCCGCCGCCCTCCCCGCGGCCACGTTCACCCGCCGCCAGGCGCTGACCGGCTTCGCCGCCCTGGGTCTCTCGCTGGCCCTCATGCCGTTCGTCCAGCGGGTGGCGGAAGCGCAGGGTGGAACCACGCTGGTCCCGCTGCTGGAGTGCGTGGACAACAACGGCGACGGCACCTACACGGCCCATTTCGGGTACCTGAACACCACCGGCAGCACCATCACCCTGGCCGTCGGCCCCAAGAACATGTTCGTGGGCGGCGACAAGGACCGCGGGCAGCCGACCGTGTTCCTTCCGGGCGAGCACCTCTCGGAGTTCACCGTGACGTTCGACGCCCTGGACACCCTCAAGTGGATGCTCAAGGCCGACGGCGACCGCCGGCATCAGGTGGAGGCGAGCGCGACCTCCGAGGCCTGCACCACCACGATGTCGGCGACGACGATGGGCGGATAGGTGTATTAGCCGCGAAAGGAGCAGGACAGGAACGGGCACGGCATGAAGATCATCGCGTTTCCTTTGTACGAGCATGCGGCCGTCCTCCGTCCTGCTCCAGAGCAGAAGGCAGGGCCCCAGACCGGCGAAATCGCCTTCGACGGTCTGGGTTTCGATCTGCTCTGCCCCCAGGCTTTCGAAGCCACCTGGAACGGCGGCCCCGGCGCCGGGGACGTCGAGATCCATTGCCCGGCGGGCCCGGCGGACGCCTCGCAGGGCTTCGTGCGCGGCGGCGAAGAGGGGCGGCTCACGTTCCATCCCGGAATTCAATTCAAGACCGAGAGCGATCAGGTCCTGTGGGCGCGCGGCCCGGTCAGCCCGAGCGGGGCGCCCAAGGACGGTCTGGTGCCCGTGGAGACGCTGATCGATTCGTCGGTCCTGCCATCCACGCTCACCCTGAGCTGGCGATTCACCCGTCCGGGGCAGACCGTGCGCTTCGCGGCCAGCGAGCCTTTCTGCACGGTCCTGCCGTATCCCAAGAGCGGCCTTCAGGAGACGACGCTGGAGGTGGTCCGGCCCGGCGCGGAGGCCTACGCCCAGGCGTTCCAAGAGATGATCGATACGCCGGCGATCGCGGGTGTCTTCGAGCGGCTGGGCGCAGCGGCCGCGGCGGAGGCGGAGCCGGCCCGCTCCCCGGAGAAGCCCGCCGCTCTGGACGAGATTCCGTTCCCGCCGCCGTACCACGTCATTCCGCCACCGCGGGCCTTGCCGGCGGAGCGCCTGGAAAAACTGTTTCGCGGCGACTACCCCGCCAGGATCAGCGTGATCCTGCCGGCGACCAACGAGTCCGTGCTGTTGCGGCGCACCGTGGAGCAGTTCGAGGCGACGCTGCCGGCCGGCAGCGAGATCCTGGTGATCGACAACGGCTCCACGGACGGTTGCGCCGACTTCCTGGCGGAGGAGCCCCGGGAGACCGTGGAGCTCATCCGCACCGCCGAGCCCCTGGGCGTGGCCGCCGCGCGCAATCTCGGCCTGGCCCGGGCGCGCGGGGAGATCGTGGTCTTCTCCGACGCTCACATGGATCTTCCCGAGGCCTGGTGGCAGCCGATCGCCGATACGCTCAACCGGCCGGAGGTGGGAGTGGTCGGCCCCGGCATCGGCGCCATGGGAAGTTTGGACTACCGCCCGAGGTGTGGCCAGCGGATCGCCGAGCCGACCCTGCGCCTGGAATGGTTGCCCCGGCAGGGCGACGAGCCCTATCCCGTGCCGACCTTGGGAGGTGGCTTCATGGCCATGCGGCACGATACCCTGAAGCGGGCCGGGGCCTTCGACGAGGGCATGCCGCAATGGGGCTCCGAGGACGTCGAGATCTGCGTGCGATACTGGCTGCTGGGGTATGAGGTGTGGGTGGTGCCGGAGGTCAGCGTGCTGCACTACTTCCGGAAGAAGCGCCCCTACGGAGCCGAAATGCGATTGCTCACCCACAATGTATTGCGGGTCGCGCTGCTTCATTTCAATGCGGCGCGCATGGGACGCGTGCTGAACGCGCTCCGCAACCATGCCCGGTTTGGAGCGGCCCTCGCCATGGCTTTCGAGAGCGACGTCTGGCAGAAGCGGGCCGACCTCGCGGCCCGCCGGGTGCGCGACGACGACTGGCTGTTCGAAAAATTCGGCGACTCTTGTCACGTCTAGGAAAAGGTGGCCATGCCCGGGATCAGTATCGTGATCGCGTGCCGCGACGAAGCGGACACGCTCTGGTTCACGCTCCACTCGCTCCAGATGCACACGCGAGGCGCTCTCGTCGAGCGCGACGGCATGGAGATCGTCGTCGCCGACAACGATCCCGGCGCGAAATCCTGCGGCAAGACGGTGCAGGAGGTCTGCGCCGCCTTCGCCGAGGCCCGGTTCCCGGTCCGCTACCTCGCCGCCGGTGAGGTCAAATCGGTGTTCTATCCGCGCAACCAGGGCGCGGCCGCGGCGCGGGGCGAGCATCTGATCTTCCTCGACTCGCACGTCCTGCTGACGCCGTACACGATCGAGGCGCTGCACCGCCTCTTCCTGAACCGGTTGGGGCTCTCCACCCACGCCCTGACGCCGGACCTTTACATGGCGCACATCCCGATCGCCTTCAGCGACCCGGACAAGCTGTTCGGACCGTACAGGCTGAGGCTCCACGGCGACTTCTGGGGCGAGTGGGCGCCGATGTCGGAGTTGCCGCCGCCAGGAAACGGCAACGGTCTGAAAATGGCGACGAACCCGATCGCGGCGAGCGGACTCTGGTGCTACTCCACGCCGAGGGCCGCGTGGGAGGCCGTCCGCGGCTACAATCCATGGTTCTCGTGCTACTCCGGCGGCGAGGTCTACCTCGAGCTCAAGTACTGGCTGCTCGGTGGACACGTTTTTCTCGTCCAGGGCGGGGAGAACGAGCAGGAGACGGTCTCCGGCGCCCACTGGTCCGCGCCGCGGCGCTATCAGGTCCGGTCGGACGAGTCGATCCGCGACATCCTGCTCGCCGTCAGCGTCGTGGCGCCGGACTGCCTCGACGAGGTCGGCCAGACCTTGCAAACGAAAGCAAAGATCGACAGCACGACGCTGGCCGCTCTGCGCGAGCAAGGGCTCGACGACGGCGCGGAGGAGGCCCGGTGGATTTCCGAAAACCGCAAGTACGCCGACACCGCGGCGCTTGAAGCCTCGTGGAGGAAGAACGGGGTTTTCTTTTAGCGGGCCTGCGAGGAATCGGCCTTTTTTCCTCCCCCTTCAGGGGGAGGCCAGGAGGGGGCCCGCCCCAGACAAGGAGGGGTCCCGCCGACTCCGCGAAGCCCCCCTCCTGGCCTCCCCCCGTTCCGGGTGGAGGAAAAATCCGGGCCTCGAGATCCATCCACTTCCTCAGGAGGAGAGAGAGCCGGAGGGTGAGGTCGATCCGATTTCCTCGGCTTTGATCTCGTAAAGCTGCGGGTACCGCGCTCGATCGGCCGCCGAGGCTCCAAGGCGGACGGCGCCTTCGTGCGGATAGCGCCCTTCGACGGGCACGTTGCGTTCCGATTGCAAGGGTTCGGTCGCGTAGCGAACCTTCAGGTAGGCGGCCGGATCGCGAAAAGTTCTCAGGCGCACGCCATCGAAGAGCAGCTCGAGCGGGGGCAGGATGTGCTCCTCGCGGAGGTTCTGGCCGAGAGTCTCGTCGTTGTCCGGAGCCGAGGTCACGAAGACGCCGTTCTCGATCCAGAACTGGCAGATGTCGACCTGGAGGCCCCCATGCCAGCCATATCTCTCGGCGCCTTCGTAGTGGGCATGCAGATAGCGGAGCTTCTCGATCGGCGAGTTGTAATGGGGATCCGTTTCACGGGACTGGTACCAGAAGTCGGCGGGACAGCTCGCGCGAATCCGCGCTTTGAAGCGCTCGAAGTCGTCCCGATGGACGAGGACGTCGGCGTCAGCGTCCCAGGGAATCCATCCGCCGTAATTGACGGCGCCGATCAGCGTGCCTCCCCAGGCCAGGGCGCGGATTCCATGCGGCTCGCAGACCTCCTCGAAAAGGTACCTCAACATGCGCGTGAGCTGGCGTTGCCCCTCTTTCAGGCAGCGGAGATCCTCCGGCGACAGCCGCTTCGACAGCGGTGGATCGGGATTCAGACGCATGGGCGGCGGCGGCTCCAGGCCGGTGCATTCCTGGTAGGACTTGTAGAACAGATCGGCCGAAACGCTCGGGACCGCATGGAGGGTGATGAGGTCGTTGCCGGCACGCGGCCGCAGCTCTTCGTCGCCGAGCGCCACGAAGCGCTGGTCCTGTGTGAAGGGAATGCCCTGGCTCGCCAGGGCGTCCCGGACGTACACGTCCTCGGGACCCTCCTTTTGCGTCAGGTGCTCGGCGACGACCTCCGCGGCCCTGCGGCTCAGAAAGTACCCGGCGCCACCCGAGGCGTAGCCAACTCCCGGCCTCCACTCGGCGCCGATGTAGTCCGCGGTGAGCGGGTACCGGACGAGCCGGGAGATCGACACGTAGGTGTCGTCGTCGCACTTGAAAAGGTAATCCCAATCGTCGCGCGCGATCGCCCACTGGCAGAAGGCGCGGGTCCTCTGCGGGAGAGAGAGATAGTCGCTCGGCCCCGGCAGCAGCAGGTTCCGGCCGGCGAGCGAGGGCGCCTCGAGCCCGGGGCTGCCGATGAGGAACACCGAGCGGGTGATGGTGTGCAGCGGAGGCTCGCCCGGCGAGGCGCCGTCGAGCGTGTCCCCCTCCAGCATCCAGGTCCGCTCGCAACGGTCCCGCCGTTCCTTGTACTTCCAGCAGGACAGAGCGCCGATCATGATCCGCATGATTCTTCCGATTCTATCGCAGGGGCGGGCGGGTTACACATCTCCGGATTGCTCATCGCGGAGCGGATCTGGTGATAGGCTAACTCTACGTGTCAGATTGCCAGCCCCCCGCCCGGGCATGAATGCCCGGGCTACGTGGGAACCGAAAAGCCGGCTGAAGCCGGCTCCGAAGTCAGCTCTCTCTCAGGAGCCGGGTTCACCCGGCTTTTCGGTTGAAGCGTAGCCCGGGCATTCATGCCCGGGCGGGGCGGGCGCTCGAATCTGACAAAAGCAGAGCCAAGCCGACAGACCTCTGATCCATGCGAACCCCCCAACTCCTCCTCGTCCTGGCCGCGCTGGCCTTCCCTCCGTCCCTTCAAGCCGGCATCGGCGAATATCCGCGGGCCGCCGCCCCGGGCTCCCCCACCGGCAAGGAGTGGGAATCGGAGCGGATGCTCGGCCTCAACAAGGAGAAGCCGCACGCCACGTTCAATTCCTACGCCGACGTCGAGAGCGCGAAAAAAATCCTGCCCGAGTTTTCGCCCTACCGCGTGTCCCTCGACGGCGCATGGAAATTCAACTGGGTGAAGCGCCCGGAAGAGCGCCCGGTCGACTTCTTCAAGCCCGGGTTCGACGTCTCCGGCTGGCGGGAGATCGCCGTGCCGTCCTCCTGGCAGATGCAGGGTTACGATGTGCCGGTCTATTCAAACCAGGCCTACCTGTTCAAACGCGACTGGCCGCGCGTGATGGGCGCGCCGCCCCGACAGTTCACCACATTCGTGAACCGCAACCCCGTCGGCTCCTACCGGCGTGACTTCGAGATCCCGGCGAGCTGGCACGGCCGCGAAGTCTTCATCACCTTCGACGGCGTCGACTCGTTCTTCTACCTGTGGATCAACGGCAGGTATGTCGGCTTCTCCAAGGATTCCCGCAGCCCGGCCGAGTTCGACATCACGCGGTTTCTGAAGCCCGGAAAGAACGTCGTCGCCGCCGAGGTCTACCGGTTCTCCGACGGTTCGTACCTGGAATGCCAGGACATGTGGCGCCTCTCCGGCATCTTCCGCTCGGTGGCGATCCACTCGAAGGACAAGACGCACGTGCGCGACCTGTTCGTAAGGACAGCGCCGGCGACGTCCGAAGAAAGCGGACCCTGGAAACTCACCGCTGCCGTGGACATACGCAAAGGGCAACGCATCAGGGTTGACATCATGCTCTACGACGAAGCGGGCAAAACGGTTCCCCCGCTGTCCGTTGCCAGAGAAAAGGGTGCCGGCGGCGAAATGGTTTTCGTTCATCGCTACGCCCATCCGGCCCTCTGGTCCGCCGAGACGCCGAGCCTCTATACGCTCGTCGTCAAGCTCGCCGACGCCCGCGGCAAAATCCGTGACATCGTCTCCACGCACGTCGGTTTCCGCGAGGTGAAGATCGTCGGCGGCGTGTTCCTCGTCAACGGCAAGGCCGTGAAATTCAAGGGCGTGAACCGTCACGAGAACTTCCCCCGGACCGGTCACGCGCTCACGCGCGCCGACATGGAGCTGGACATGAAACGCCTCAAGCAGGCGAACGTGAACCATGTGCGCCTCTCGCACTACCCGAACGATCCATACTGGTACTACCTCTGCGACAAGTACGGCATGTACCTCATGGACGAGGCGAACATCGAGTCGCACGGCTATTACTATGGCAAGGAATCGCTCTCGCACCCGAAGGCGTGGGAGGCCGCGCACATCGACCGCATCATGGCCATGGTCGAGCGCGACAAGAACCATCCGTCCGTCACCATCTGGTCGCTCGGCAACGAGGCGGGCCCGGGCGAGAACTTCGTCGCCGGCAACGCGGCGGTCAAGGCGCGCGACCTCTCGCGCCCCACGCACTACGAGCGCAACAACGCCATCGTGGACATGGACTCCAACCAATATCCGAGCGTCGGTTGGACCTACGCCAAGGCCGCCCAGGCGGATCATGAAAAGCCGTTCTACATCTCGGAGTACGCCCACATCATGAACAACGGCATGGGCAACCTCGCCGACTACTGGGACGCCATCGAGAAATCCGACAACATCTTCGGAGCCGCCATCTGGGAATGGTCCGACCAGGGTCTCGAAAAGACGGCCGCGGACGGCCGCAAGTTCATCGCCTACGGAGGCGACTTCGGCGACTTCCCCAACGACGGACAGTTCATCGTCAAAGGCGTCGTGTACGCCAACCGCGAGCCGAAGCCCGATTTCTGGGAAGTGAAGAAGGTGTACCAGGAGATCTCCGTCGCCGCGGAGGACGCGGGCGCCGGCGAGATCGAAATCTTCAACAAACACTTCTTCAAAGACCTTTCCGGATACGACCTGGCGTGGGAGCTCACGGGCGACGGCGCCGTGATCGGCTCCGGCCAAGGGCCCGCTCCGGCCGTGGCGCCACGCGCGAAGTGGAAGGTGAAACTGCCGCTCCCGTCGTTCACCGCCGAGCCCGGCGTCGACTACCGCCTGCGCGTCGGTTTCCGCACCACGGCCGATACGATCCTGGGGCCGGCCGGCTACGAGGTTGCCGCCGAGCAGCTCGCGGTGAAAAATCCGGCGGGTGACGCCAGACCCGTGCTCGCCGTGGCCGGCGACAGGCCCCGCGTATCCACGGTTTCGGAAAATGGCGAGCTCACCACCGTCTCCGGCAAGGATTTCCGCGCCGTCTTCGACCGGAAGACCGGCGGGCTCACCGCTCTCGAATACGCCGGCAAGCCCGTGTTCGAGCCCGGCAAGGGGCCGACGCTGAATGTGTTCCGCGCTCCCGTGAACAACGACCGCTGGGCCATGAACAACTGGTTCGGCCTCGGCCTGCGCCACCTCGAGGCCAGGGCCGCCGCCTTCACCGTCGAAACGATCGGCAACACGGTGCGCATCGCCGTCATCTCCGACTATTCCGGCGCCAAGGCCGAACGCGTCGCCGGCTACGCCACCAACCAGCCGAAGATCTCCCCCACCGGCGAAGACCTTCCGTCCGACGCCACCGTGTTCCGCGTGGTCAGCGCGTGGACGGTGTATCCCGACGGCTCCGTCGCGCTTCAGTCCGCCATCACCGCGACCGGCCGGGACAGCCCGCTCGCCAAGATCGGCTTCACCATGGAGCTGCCCGCCGCGTATTCAAAAGCCGAATATTACGGCCGCGGTCCGGAGGAGAACTACCCCGACCGCAAGACCGGCTCATTCCTCGGCCGCTACTCGCGGGCGGTGAAAGACTTCTTCGAGCCTTACGCCAAGCCGCAGGACATGGCCAACCGCGAGGACGTCTCGTGGGTCGCCCTGCGCGACGAATCCGGCTCCGGCGTGCTCTTCACCGGGCTCGGCAGGATGTCCGCGACGGTCCTCCCCTACTCCGCCGACGAGCTCGCCGCCGCCGCGCACCCGACCGATCTGCCCGCGAGCCCCAGCCGCACGCGCCTCGACCTCGACGCCGCCGTGCTCGGCCTCGGCGGCGCTTCGTGCGGCCCGATCCCCATCGAGAGGGACATCGTCAAGGCCGGTGCGGCGCCCACCTTCGGCTTCGTCATCCGCCCGCTCGGCGCTCAGGCGGACGCCGCGGAGCTCGCCCGCGTCTCGGCCGAAATCAGCTTCATGACCGAATAAGAGCGCCTAACACAACCTCTCTGTACCAATAACTGGTTGCGGTCCCACTGTAGAGACGCCCCGTGGGGCGTCTCCGAATCTGGAAGGACGGTCCGCCCTGCCATGTTGTTCCCGCGGCACTCCAAGAGCAACGCGCAGCCGAGATCCCGCCTCGGAGACGCCCCACGGGGCGTCTCTACAGTGGGACCGCACCGCGTAGAGAAACAGGTTTTGTCAGGCGCTCTAAAGACCAATTCCTTCCGTTCCTCCTCTCTAGAGAGGAGGAACTGACACCCAAAGATCCTCCCCAGAGAGGATAGACACCACCCCGGCCCATGAACAGCATTGGGCTCAGCCCCCTAGTTCGGCTGGGAGATCGTCCCCGTATACGTCCCCGTGGCGGTACTGGCGCACTGGTCGATCTGCGTGGTGATGGTCCCGCTCCCCGTGGCGTTGACGAACGAGCCGGTGCCGCCGGTCACGGTGTAAGTGCCCGTGGAAGTGAGCACACACTTGCCGCTGCCGCCCGAACTCTCAAAATGCCCATTGATGGTCAGGAACACACTGTCTGTCCCGTTGGCCCCGACGAAGACCGCGGTGCTGCCAAAGTTCCCCTGATGATCCTGGATACGCGTCAACGGCCCCGAGACGTTCCCCAGATGCGTCGCGGTGCCCGTAACGGTAGTGTCCAGTTGGATCAGCCCGCCAGGCAGGTGCGTCACCCCCGTGATCACGGCCGTGCCGGTGGCGGTAAACGGCACCTGATTGGCGGCGGCGGCGGGCGCCGCCAGGCCGCACAGGATAAGGACGACGACCACCAGACCGCTCCCGATCCGGCGGGAGGTCTCGTTCCATAAGAGTCTCATGCTGGCTCCTTTCCGGGTCAAAACCTACACACTGGGTTGATCAAGGCACACGCAATCGCGCCTTGTTGCTCGCAGGCTCCGCCGTTGCCATCAGTCCAACTAACGCTGCAACACTGGGGGGACTGCGCACAGACACGGGCCTCGCAAGCGGGAATCTCACAGCCTGGGCTTTCGTGGGTCGTTATACAATTGCCACACTTTGGGAGGCCACCTTCACAGGCCCCGGTGTTTGCATTGCATGTCTGACCCGTGGGGCATACCACGGGGGTGTCTTGGCAGGTGCCGTCTGGCTCGCTGCACACGCTGACCGTGCAAGGGTTCGGAGCTTGGCACACGACGGGGGTGGAGGCACAGCCCTGGGCGGGGTCGCAACTGTCTACCGTACAGGCACGCCCGTCGCTGCAATCGACCGGCGGCCGCGTCGCGGCCTGACACAGACACTCAGTGGTGCCGGGTACGACATCGATCGTGCACTTGTTGCCGTCATCGCAGAGCGCGCCGCAGTTCGTGAGGCATGAGCCGACCAGATCGCCGTGGGCTTGGTGGGCGGGCAAGGCCGAGGTGCTAATGGTGATGGTGTGCCAGTTGTCCGGATTGCCGGGCGGGCGGTGGCAGACTTCAATGTTGGCCGCCTGGGCCGCTGGGGCCGCACAGAAGGCCAGAAACGCCACGAACAGAGAGAGCTTCTTCATCGGGTGATCCTTTCTGAAAAGGGCTCCTGAGGTACTCCCCGGTACCAGGAAAATCTATAGGAGACAGAATAGCGGCTCGAAATTGTCTTGGGTATCCTCTCCAGGGAGGATGCCGGAGGCTTCTTATCCTCTCTAGAGAGGATAGACAGGGCTACTCGCGGTAGCTACGCTGGCTGTTGACTATGAAGCAAGCGCATTTCGTGACCGGGGCGACCGGGTTTCTCGGTGCCATACTCGTCCTGGAGCTGCTGCGGCGGACCGATGACGATATTGTGGCGCTGGTCCGGCCTGGCGACCTCGGGGCGGTCGAAAGGTTCCACCAGTCCATTCATCATGCCGCAAAATTGTACGGAGCGACCGATGTGCTCGCGGAGCTCGGCCGCTGCCGTGTCGTCGCCGGTGACGTCGTCGAGCCAGATTGCGGCATCCGCGAACCGACGGGTGTTCGCATCTCGCAGGTGTGGCATGCGGCCGCATCGTTGCAGTACGAGAATCGTCACGTGGACAACATCAGGGCGACCAACGTCGAAGGTACCCGTCGCGTCCTTGCTCTTGCGGGACAGCTCGGGGCCGGGACGTTCAATTTCATCAGCACGGCGTATGTGGCAGGGCGATCGACGGGGTCGATTCCCGAGGCGCGGAGCCACGGCAACGCGACCAACAACCATTACGAGCAGAGCAAGATCGATGCGGAGACGCTCGCCACCTCATGGGCGAACGGGCGCGTTCGTATCTTTCGCCCCAGCATCGTGATGGGACACAGCCGTACGCTGGGCGCGACCTCTTTTACGGGTTGTTATGGCTTCTTTCGCCAGCTCATGCAATTTCGCGGGATGCTCGAGCGCACCCAGAAGGGCTTGCTCGCGCGATCTCCCGTACGGATGAGGGTTGACCCGGATGGCGACCTGAACCTGGTTCCGGTCGATGCCGTCGTCCGGGAGGCCGTCGCGATTGCCCTCCAGGACGCATCGGAGGGTGTGTTTCATTTGACGCACCCCTTCCCATGGAAGACCGGCGCGGTGGTGCGCACGATGTTCGAGCTGCTCGGTATGCACCCGCCCATTTTCGTCGACCGGCGTGACGACTTCTCGTGGCTCGATCAGGAGCTCGACAAGCGAATGGACTTCTACGGTTCGTACATCGTCGGTCACAAGCATTTCGAGCGAGTCCGAACGGACGCGGCGCTCCGGGAGGGCGAGCGCTTTGCTTACACCGATGTGCCCCTCGTGGCCCTCTGCCAATGGTACCGTCAGGTCTTCGAAGAGGCCCGCCAAAACCTCCCGGTGGCACGTTGACATGAGCACGCTGCAACCGCTCATCATCGTGGGAACGGGGCGTTGTGGGTCGACCATGCTGTCGAACCTCGTGCGCCGGCATCCGGACCTGCTGAGCATCTCCGAGCTCTTCTCGCTGGCCACCGACCTCGGTGGGCGGATCGCCCTCTGTTTCCCGGACCACCCGATCGGTGCGGACGAGCTCTGGCGGATCGTCGCGGGCATTCCACCCAAGCTGGCGACGATGCGGCGTCACGACGTCATGATGGACGAGGTACTGTACAGGCCGGCAGCGCAATCGCGTTTCGGCGGCGCATCGGGAGTACCGGCCCTTCTGGAGACCGCGCTTCCGCATCTGTGCGACGAACCGGAGGCGCTGTTCGACGACCTCGAGCGCTTCGTATCCACCCTGCCGACGGCGGCGGTCGGCCAGCACTATCAGCAGGTGTTCAGTTTTCTCGCTCACCGTTTCGGCAAGCGAACGTGGATCGAGCGTTCCGGGGGCTCGCTGCGGCTGGTTCGCCGGCTGATCGAGAGCTTTCCCGAGGCTCGTTTCGTGCACCTGGTTCGCGACGGTCGCAACTGTGCGATCTCGATGAGCCGTCACCTCGGGTTCCGCATGGCGTTGATCGCGATTCAGTTGACCGAGATCCTCGGCGTCGACCCGTGGGAATCGAGTGACCGCGCGTATGTGGACGACGTGCCCGAGGAGCTGATCCCGTTCTTACCCGAGCGCTTCGATCGCGAGGCCTTCGTGCGCTACGAGACTCCGCTGCCGCTATGCGGTCATTACTGGTCCGGCGAGATCCTGGCAGGGCTCGGCGAGCTCTCGGGCGTCGCGCCCGGACGGCTCTTGACGCTTCGTTACGAGGACTTTGGCCGAGCACCGCGCCCGACCATCGCTCGCCTGATGGAGTTCATCGGCGTCGACGTCGATGACGCCTGGATCGAGCGGGTGGCAGGCATCGTGCGTCCGGCGCGCTCGCGCTTCACCGAGCTCGAGCCCGGAGAGCGGCGCGCGTTGATGGAAGCCTGTCAGCCTGGTTTCGCCGCGCTCGCGGAGCTGTATTCCGCCGAGGTCGCGGAGACATCCGCGAGCTCACCGTGGTGAGGAAACCCCCGAAAGGAGATTCAATCATGAGTTGTAGAACGACCGCCTCACGCCTTCTGCTGTTCGCCCTCTTCCTCCTGCTCGCCACGGCGGCGCAGGCCCAGCCTTCGGCGTGCGCAGCCGAGCCGTGCGTCAACGGCGATTGCACTGACACTGTGAACGGCTTTTCATGTGCCTGCTATCCCGGGTGGACCGGCATCACTTGCGAGACCAACATCGACGAGTGCGAGTCCAACCCGTGCGTCCACGGAGTATGCCTCGACGCTGTGAACAAATATTTTTGCCAGTGCGACCCCGGGTGGACCGGCATCAACTGCGACAACGGCACCACGCTCAACTGTTCCGACGCGGTGGCCAACCCGGGCCTGCTCTGGCCACCCGACCACAAGCTCGTCCCGGTCAGCGTGCTCGACGTGACCGATCCGAACGGCGGCACCGTGACGATCACCGTCACGAGCGTCTCTCAGGATGAGCCGGTCAACGGCCTCGGCGACGGCGATACCAGCCCGGACGCCACCGGCGTCGGCACCACGAACGCCGCGGTCCGCGCCGAGCGCGCCGGTAACGGCGACGGCCGCGTCTATCACATCTCCTTCAGCGCCACGTCCAGCAGCGGTGGAAGCTGCACGGGCACGGTGACCGTGGGCGTGCCGAAGAGCCAGGGTCAGAACGGCGGCCCGGTCGACGGCGGCGCCCTCCACGACTCGACGCAGCCGTAGCACCCGTCCACCCGTGCCGCCGGAGCACCCGCCTCCGGCGGCGGCCAGGCCGTGATGACGAACGAGAGCGGGGATCTAGAGCTGGCTATGGATCCAGGCGGAAACGGTCGAGATTCGGGTGAAGACCCGGGGAACCGAGCTGGCGCTGGAATACGGCACGGTCAGATCGACCGGCCAGCTCTGGATGCCGATCAGCGTGCTGCCCGCTCTCAACGGGCCGCCCACGTCCCCCGTGCAGGCATCGAGATTCGAGGCGAAGGCGCAGAGGTGGCCGCTGGTGATCGGACGTCCACTGAAGCTGAGGCGGGTCGAGCAATCGGCATTGGTGAGCACCGTCACGGTTTGCCCCTGGAGGCCGTCGTTGACGATCTGCGGCGTCTTCGCCGTGTCTCCCCACCCGGTCAGAGTGCCGGAAAAGCCAGCGAAGCTGCCCGCGGTCGGGGCAGCCTTGGCAATCGGAAGAATCGTCGGGCCATTCGGAGGGGTCGACTCGAGCGTCAGCACCGCCACGTTGAACTCCAGACCGGTGTCGGTGCCCGTGTAATCGGGATGAATGGCGCGGTCGGTGACCAAGATCCCGGTCGTAATCGTCGACAGGTTGCTGCCGCCCAATACGACGCGGTAGTCGCCGGCACAGCCCTTGCTCACGCACGAGGCCGCGGTGAGAATCTTGTTCCCGCCGAGATACGCCCCGCCACACTGATGGACGTAGGCACCCGCAACGAGCCGCTGAATCGAGACCTGGTAGGGATAATTGTTGATGGAGGCCTCGTGGCCACCACCGCAGGCGACCGCCACGTCGGGAGGGGTCGGATCGACGGTGTCGTCGCAGTCGTCACTGTTGTCGACGTAGCCCTCCGGCGCGGTGCAGGCCAGGACCGTGGTCGCGGGGTCCCCGAGACCGTCGCCGTCGGCGTCGGCGTAGAAGTTGATGGGCGAGAAATCGCCATGCTGCAGATGTGCGGGGACGGCTGATTCGCTCACACTGAGGTCATTCACGTTCCCGGACCCGGTCACGTGGCAGAGGGTCACCATGTTGGACGCGGCGCTTGCACTCACACTGCCCAGGATCAGCAGGGTAAGCCAGAGGACGAGAAGGCGAGGATTCCGCATGGGCTTGAATCTCCTTTGGGGTGGCCGAACGCAGTCTCCCCAAAGCTTTCCCCGATCCAGGGAGCGGGCTCTGCGGCTTCGCGCCGGTTTGTCTTGGAGGCTAGCGCACGCCACCCGCCGTGAACATCCTCTCCAGAGAGGATGCCGCCCCCCCTCAATATCCTCCCCAGAGAGGATAGACACCCTTTTTCCCTGCCGTTATCCTGGCCGAAAACCCGCTTGACCCGCGCCGGAGGAGAGATGGCGAGTCAACCCGCGGTGAGCTGCTGCTGTCCGACCGGGAGCCCGCGCGGGGCGAGGGCGAGAAGGAGGTGCCACCGGCAAACAAGGTCTCCGCAGGACGTCCACGTTGAAACCAACCCAAAGAGCTGATAAAGGAGCTGATGAATGACAAATCCGCAAAGAAATCCCACGGCCTCCACCGCGGCGGCGGGCGACGGCCTGGGCGTGTTCGACCCTGAGCAGAAGCAGTCCTACGTCCTCAACGCCACCTCGGCGCTGGTCTATCGACACTGCGACGGGCAGACGACGCCGCGCCAGTTGGCGGAGATTCTGCGGCAGGAGCTCAACGTGCCGCTGAGCAAGGCCGAGCAACTGCTGAGGATCGCACTGGACGAGTTGCAGATCGCCGGTCTGCTGCAATCCACCGCCGCGCCCATGCCGCCTCCCGCGGCCACGTACTCACGCCGGGAGGCCCTCACCTCCTTCGCCGCCCTGGGCCTTTCCCTGGCCCTGATGCCGATGATCGCGCGGGTGGCGCAGGCCGGAGGAGGGCACTCGTTGATCCCGCTGCTGGAGTGCGTGGACGACAACGGCGACGGCACCTACACGGCCCATTTCGGTTACCTGAACCAGAGTGGCGCCACCATCACCCTGGAGATCGGGCCCAAGAACATGTTCGTGCCGGGCCAGGAGGATCTCGGCCAGCCGACCGTGTTCCTGCCGGGCGAGCACCTCAACGTGTTTTCGGTGGTGTTCAACGCTACCGACGAGATCAAGTGGATGCTCAAGGCCGACGGCGACAAGCGTCACCAGGTGGTGGCGAGCGCCGAGGCGGAGGCCTGCACGACGCAGACGACTTCCATGCCCCCCACGACGCTACCAGTAACAACCCTTACGTACGGATAATGACACCCGCCCGCCGGTAGGCCACGGGGAACCCCGCGGCCTCCGGGGGCCTTTGAGAATGCTTTGGAGATGACGAGCCGAATGAGGTCCTGGACATGAAGATCACCGCCTATCCGCTCTATGGCCCCGCGGCCTCGCTGCAACCCTCGCCGGAGGGAAGAGGCTGGGATTTCCTCTGCCCGTGCGCCTTCGAAGCCGTCTGGCATGGCGGCCCCGGCGAAGAGGACGTCGAGATCCGTATCGCGGAAGACGCGCCCGGGCCAGCGGATTTCGTGCAGAGCCGCAGAGGCGAAGGACGGATCACGTTCTATCCGGGATATCAATGCAAGACCGAGGAGGATTACGGTCTCTGGGTGCGCGGCCCGGTCAACACTCTCAGGGACGGCCTGATGCCGCTGGAATCGATCATCGACACCTCGGCCGTCCCGGGCACTCTCGTGATCGATTGGAAATTCACTCGCCCCGGGCAGACCGTCCGGTTCGAAGCGGGCGAGCCTTTCTGCACTATCCTGCCCTATCCCAAGGCCGGCCTGGACGACCTGACCGTCGACGTGGTGCCGCTCGCCGGCGACCTGGAGGCCTTCGAGGAAGCCTTGCGGCTCATGGCCGAGGACCCGGCCGTCCAGAGCGTCTTCGCGAGCCTGGCCACGAGCCCGGGAGAGCCCAAGGCTTCCGTGGCCTCGGCGGAAGACGAGATCCCATTTCCCCCTCCTCTCCTGGTCATTCCGCCGCCGCCGCCGATGCCGGCCGAGCAGGTGGCACGGCTGTTTCGAAATGAAACCGCCGTGGGGATCAGCGTCATCCTGCCGGCCACGAACGAGTCCGTGCTGCTGCGGCGCACCGTCGAGCAGTTCGCGGCGACGCTGCCGGCGAACAGCGAGATCATCGTCGTCGACAACGGCTCCACGGACGGTTGCGCCGACTTCCTTGAGGAGGAGACGTGGGGGAACGTTCATCTCATCCGCTCGACCGAACCTCTGGGGGTGGCCGCCGCGCGCAATCGCGGGCTGGCCGCGGCGCGCGGCGAGTTCGTGGTCTTCTCGGACGCCCACATGGACGTGCCCGAGCGCTGGTGGCAACCCATGGTCCGCGCGCTCAACCTGCCGCACGTGGGGGTGGTCGGCCCCGGCATCGGCGTCATGGGAAAGATCGAGAAACGGGTGACGTACGGGCAGCGGATCGCGGAAACGAACCTGCGGGTGGAATGGTTGCGCTGGCAGAGCGACGAGCCCCATCCCGTGCCGTCGCTGGGCGGCGGCTTCATGGCCATGCGCCACGAAACCCTGAAGCAGGCCGGGGCTTTCGACGAAGGCATGCCCCAGTGGGGCTCGGAAGATCTGGAGATCTGCGTGCGCTACTGGCTGCTGGGGTACGAGGTGTGGGTGGTGCCCGAGGTCACCGTGCTGCACTACTTCCGAAAGGCTCGCCCTTACGGTATCCAATGGCATCTGCTCACGCACAACCTGTTGCGGGTGGCCCTGCTTCACTTCAGCCCCCAGCGTCTGGCCCGCGTGGCCTCCGCGCTGAGAAACCACGTCCGCTTCGGCGCGGCCCTGGCGCTCGCCGTGGAGAGCGACGTCTGGCAGAAACGCGCAGACTTCGCGGCGCGGCGGGTGCGGGACGACGACTGGCTGTTTGAAAAATTCAAGGACAGTTGCCTGGTCTAATGCTCTACCAAGGCAGAAATGATGGTTGGCGCAGGGCGGCGCTCGGCCTCTTTTTCGTGCTTGCGCTCGCCAGCGCGCCCGCGGCGGCCGCTCCGCCGAACGTGCTCCTCCTGACTCTGGACACCACCCGCGCCGATGCGCTCGGGGCGCGCACGCCGGTTCTGGACGGGCTGGCGGCCCGGGGCGTGCGCTGGACGCAGGCGATCACCCCGACGCCTCTGACCTTGCCGGCCCACTCCTCGCTCTTCACCGGTCTCGTCCCGCCGGAGCACGGGGTGCAGGTCAACCTCACGGAGGTGCTCCCCCGTGACGTGCCCACCCTCGCCGAGGCCTTCACCTCCCGTGGCTACCGGACCGCGGGGCTCGTGGCCAGCCTGATCCTCGACCGGCGGTTCGGGCTCGCCCGCGGGTTCCAGCATTACGACGACAAGGTCCCGGGGGGCGATGAGGGCAACGAGCGCGACGCGCGCCAGATGACCGACACCGCGCTGGAGTGGCTCAAGGGACAGCCCGGGGGCAAACCCCTTTTCCTCTGGGTCCATTATTTCGATCCGCACGACCCGTACCGGCCGCCGGGCATGGATCCCAAGGCCGGCGCCGCCCAACGCTACGCCGGCGAGGTCGCCTTCATGGACCGGGAGATCGGACGGCTGCTCGCCGCGCTCCCCGGCGGCGCCGAGCGCTGGCTGATCGCCGCCGTGGGAGATCATGGCGAATCCCTCGGCGAGCACGGAGAGAGCAACCACGGCATCTTCCTCTACCAGGCCACCGTGCACGTCCCCCTGATCCTGGCCGGTCCCGGAGTGCCGCGCGGCAAGGCCGTGGAAACCGTGGCCTCCACGAGCCGGCTGGCCGCGACCCTGTTGCGCCTGGCCGGGAACGGCCAGGCCGCCGGCCGATTCGTCGAGAAACTGCCGGGCGAGGAATTGCCGGGTCTGGGCAGCGACGCCGCGGGCCCCGCCTACCTGGCATCCCGGTATACCCTGACCGCCTACGGGTGGAGTCCGCTGGAGGGGATGTTCGACGGCCGCTTCAAGCTGATCGTGGCCCCGCGGCCGGAGCTCTACGACCTGGCGGCCGATCCGGGGGAGACGCGGAACCTCATCAACGATCAGCGGGAGCCGGCGCGCCGGCTCAAGGGAGCGCTCGCGGCGGCGCGGCGCTCCTTCAAGGTCCACGCGGCAGATACCACGGATGCCGCCGATCCGGAGCTGGCACGCTCGCTGGAGAGCCTCGGCTATATTTCGGGCTCCGGGTCGGGCGCCGGGGCCAGCGGCAAGGGAACGCTCGATCCCAAGGACGGCGTCCCGCTGCTCGCCGAGCTCGCGGCGGCCCAGGAGCTGATGCAGCGAGGGAACCCACGGGAGGCGGCGGCCAGGCTGACGAAGCTGGTCCAGCGCAACCCGGGGAGCTTCCAATTTCTGACCGCCCTGGCCGGGGCTCAGCTCGCGAGCGGCGACGGCGACGCCGCCGTCGCCACCTATCGCCGGGCCGCCCAGGAGCATCCGCGGCGCGATGTCTCCCACCGCAACCTAGCCGACGCCTATGCGCGCCTGAGCCGCCCGGAGGAGGCGAGGAAAGAATACGAGCTGGCCCTGGCGCTGAACCCGCGCTCTTCCGCGAGCTGGCTGGCTCTGGCCGATCTCGCCCAGAAGGCGGGACGTCCGGCGGAGGTCCGCCGCCTGCTCGACCGGGCGGTGGATGCCGGAACGCGGAGCGCGGCGGTCCTGATGCGGCTGGCGGAGGCCGAGACCAGGGCCGGGGACGGCGCGGCCGCCGAGCGCCATTTCGAGCAGGCGGCGGAGCTCGCCCCGGACCGGCTCCCCGCCTGGATGGCCCTGGGCAAGATCGCGGAGAGCCAGGGCAAGCTCGACCGCGCCCTCCAGTTCTACCGGAAAGCCGCCCAGGCGGATCCCCGCGCGCCCACCCCCCTCCTGAGAACGGGCCACGTTCTCCAAAGAAAGGGGGACGGGAAAGGGGCGCGGCAAGCTTTCGAAAAGGTTATCGTGATCGCGCCCGGGTCCGCGGAAGCGCGGGAAGCGCGGGAAGCGCTGCTCAGCCGGCCCGCTCTCTGACCCGTGGAGGCACCATGAGACGCCTGATCCTCTCCTCCGGGCTCACGCTCATCGCGCTCATCGCAGCCATGGCGTTTCCCTCGGGCCTGGCCAGCCAGAATCAGGCGCCGGCGCGCGAGGTCACTTTCGCGCGCGACGTCGCGCCGATCGTCTTCGCCAGCTGCGCCTACTGCCACCGTCCCGGCGAGATCGCGCCGTTCTCGCTGCTCAGCTACAAGGACGCGCGGCCGTGGGCGCGCTCGATCCGGCGGACGGTGGTCACGGGGGAGATGCCGCCCTGGAACGCGCATCCCGGCTTCGGCACCTTCCGCGATCCGCGGCGGCTGAGCGAGAAGGAGATCGCGACGATCGCCGCCTGGGTCGACGGCGGCGCGAAGGAAGGCGACCCCGCGGACACGCCGGCGCCACCGCGATTCCCGGAGGGCTGGCAGATCGGCACGCCCGATCTGGTGCTGACGATGACCGAGCCGGTGAAGATTCCGGCGGCGGGCACGATCCCGTACATGACCGTCCCCACGGATTACGTGTTTCCGGCGGACACCTGGGTGCAGGCGATCGAGGTGCGTCCGGGCAACCGCCTCGTCGTGCATCACGCGGTGGCCTTCGCGGAGCTGCCGAACGAGAACGGCGCCGGCGGCGGGCAGAGCGTGCACCTCTATTCGCCGGGCCTCGAGGCGATGGTCTGGCGCGAGGGGTACGGCAAATTCTTTCCGAAGGGGACGCGCATCTCGTTCCAGATGCACTACCAGGCGATCGGGAAGGAGACGACCGATCAGAGCAGGATCGGCTTCAAGTTCGCGACGGCGCCGGTCCACACGCAGGTCAACACGACCATCGTGGCGAACACCTCGCTGATCATTCCGCCGATGGTGCAGAAGTACGAGGTGGTCAGCGCGTTCCAGTTTCCGGCCGAGGCGCGCATCCACGGCCTGCGGCCGCACATGCACCTGCGCGCGCAGCTCGGCACCGCCTCGCTGATCCGTCCCGACGGCCAGCGCACCGTGCTGCTGCACATCCCGCACTGGGACACCGCGTGGCAGAACTACTACATCCTGGCGCGCCCGGAGCGTGTGGCCAAGGGATCGGTGCTGGAGTACCTCGCCAGCTACGACAACTCGCCGGCCAACCCGCTGAACCCCGATCCCAGGGTCCCGGTATCGTGGGGCGAGCAGACGTGGGACGAGATGCATTCGGTCTACATGACCTGGACCGCGGTCAACGATCGGAACCGGAACGACGACGAGCCGATTCAGATCCCCGCCAGCCAACTGTTCACGGCGCACCCCGCGGCGGCTCGGCAACCCCAGGCACCACGTCGAGCGTCAGGCGGATCTTCGAGAGGTCGGCCGGCGGCTGGGGCGGCGCGCCGGGCGGGAGCAGCTCGGCATCCGGCATGCCGGTGACCTCGATGCGCGTGCCGCGCGGCAGCGCCACCGGCTCGGCGAACCAGTAGCGGCGCGCCCAGCCGGGGCGTGGCCGGAACGCGATCAGCTCCTCGCGTGAGCCATCCGGCCGCGTGGCGACGGCGCGCACCTGCGCGTTCGCGAGCGCCGGGTCGGGATAGACGGCCAGCGCGCGGACGGGCTCGCCGATCACCGTGATTCCCATGCGCACGCCGAGGGCCCGCACGGTCTCCGCCGGCTCATCGGCGAAGTAGAGCCCCACGCGGCTGCGATCGCTCATCTCCCGGTGCTCGTACTCCCACGTCTTGAGATAGCGGATGCGGACGACGAGATCGGCGCCGGCCGGCAGCAGGAAGCCCGCGCCGGCGGCGAGCGGGACCGGAGGATCGCCCGGCACCCACAACGCGAGCGTGTCCTGCGCGTTGGCCGGGCCCGCCGTGGCCCCGACCGAGACCGTCGCGCTGCGAACGATCGCCGGCGTTCCCGGGAGAAGATCGACCGCGCGGAGCACGCGGGCGCGGTCGAACGAGGTCCGCAGCCTGATCTCCTCGACGCGGTCCTGCGCGGTCGCCGGCAAGGTGACGCTGGACGGCATCGAGAGCACGGCATCGGGCGCTCCGAGCGGCCATGGGTCGTCCGCGGGTGAGACCGCCGCGGGTGAGGCCGCCGCCGCGCCGGCGTTGCCGGGCGGTGTTCCGCCCTTCGTCCACGTGAGCAGCACGTCGAGCTCGCGGGCCGTCAGGCCGCGCACGTTCCTGAACCGCGAGGACGGGCCGTCCACCTGCCACGGCGGCATGTGCCCCGCCATCAGCTCGGCGCGGATCGATTCGCCCCACGGCACCGCGCCGGCGTGGGTGAGCAGCGACATCGGCGCGACGCCGCCGGCCCTGTGGCAGGCGCCGCACTTCTCCCGCACGATCGGCAGGACGTCCTCGGCGAACGTGTAGGGTGAGGTGACCGGTTTGTGCGCGTCGCTTCGCGTGGACGCCAGCGCGATCATCGCGATCGTGACCGCGGCGGCGAGCGCGGGAGAGACCTTGGCCATGCGCTACCGAGCCCCCGCGAACGCCGCCACGACTTCCGCCAGCGCGGCGGCGAACGCGGCGTAGGCCCTCTCGAGCTGCCGGCGGTCGCCGGCGTCGCCGAACGCGTCGAGCAGCCAGGCGAAGCGGACGACGCGCTGAATCGCCGGCTCCGCCGACTCGCGCGCCCGCGGCGCCAGTTGACCGGCAAGCGGCTCGAGCGCGATCGCCAGATCCTTGGCCTGGAACGCCGGCACCCAGACCGCGCTCAGGTTGCCGGCGCGGATCAGATCGCGAACCTGCGCGTCGCGCGTCTTGAGCTGCTCGAGAATCTCGGGAATCGTGCCGGGGATCGGCAGGGCGATCAGCGCCCGCGGGTCCGTGCCCTTCACGGCAGGCGCGCTCCCGCGATGCGCCGCCGCGGGGGCGGCGAGCAGCACGATCAGCAGCCCGGTGACGGCGCGGATGCGCAAGCGGTTCATCAGAGGCCCATAGAACCGCTTTTCAAGATACGAGTCAAGCCGCGGTGCTAGGATTCCTGGGATGAGAGCCGCCGCGCTTCTACTGATCATTTTGGCTCCCCTCGGAGGGGGGCCTTCCGTGGCGCAGGCCGCCGCGCGACAAGAGACGGCCGCGGCGCAACCGGCGCTCTTCGCCGGCACCTGGGTCGGCACGCAGGCCTGGGCGATCGAGAATCCGCCGCCGGGCGCCAGCCAGGATCAGCCCGTGACGCTGGATCTGCAGGTCGTGGACGGCAAGATCACCGGGACGATGAAACCTTTTCTTGGCGGCGAGGACGGCGCGACGATCACCGCGGCGGCGATCGTCGGCGAGGAATTGCGCGCCACCGCAATGGTCGGGCGCCCGCGCGCGCGGGTGGCCGGAGGCGGAGACGGCGGTCCTCCCAAGTGGAAGGATTCGATCAGGATCTCGTTTGTCTTCCGCGCGGACGGCGCGAGGCTGACCGGCACCGCCGATCTGCGGATGGGCAACGTGCCGTGGGCGAAATTCAGCTACGACCTGGGGAAGAAGCCGTTCGACACTGCGGAGCAGAGCCTGCGCGCGGCCGTCGCCGCGGCGCCGCGGCTCACGTCTCTCACAGCCTCGGCCCTCACCGTGCCGGGCGTGGAGCTCGGCATGGTGTCGTGGGTAGCGTCAGCCAGGGACGGCACCATCTATCTGCTGCAGCGTGGCGACAAGGCCGATCCCGTGATCGCCATCGACCGCGCCGGCAAGGTGCTGCGTTCGTGGGGCAGGAACCGCTACGTGATGCCGCACGCGATTCGCGTCGACCCGCAGGGCAACGTCTGGACCACGGACGCGGCGAGCTCGCGCGTGACGAAGTACTCCCCCACCGGGCAGGTGCTGCTCCAAATCGAGGTCGGCGGCCAGCCCTCGCCGTGCCGCAACAACTTCTGCGGCACGACCGATATCGCGTTCGCCGCCAACGGCCATCTCTTCATCAGCGACGGCTACGCCAACGCGCGGATCCTCGAATACTCCGCCGACGGGAAGAAACTGGCGCAGTGGGGGACGCCGGGCACCGGACCGGGCCAGTTCGTCCTGCCGCATTCGATCCAGATCGATCCGGCCGGGCTGGTCTACGTGGCCGACCGCGAGAACGGCCGCGTGCAGCGGTTCGATCAGACCGGCAAGTACGTGGACGAGTGGGTCTACGGCAAGACGTTCGGGCTGAAGGCGGACGGCGACTTCATGTGGCTGGCGACGCAACCGCTCCAACAGCCGAATCTCTCCCCGGGCTGGCTGCTCAAGGTCGACACCAGGACCGGCAGGATTGCCGGCTGGGTGCCGTCCGCGGGCAATCACGGCCTGGACGTGACGGTCTCGGGTGATCTGCTGCTCGGCCCGGGGCCGGATCTGCTGCCGCAACGCTACGCGACGCGGCACTGAGTCCCCTCCTCGGCCGTGATGTCGCGGCACATCGCATCAACATCAGGCGCAGATGCCGCAACCGGAGCCCGGCCGGGACGAGACCCCAGCGAAACGATGCAAGAGCGCGCTACTATTGACGCAATACCCTCCCACCTCGCGACACCAGACTCCCCCACATCTCGCGGCGGACAGAAAATGTCGCATTAGACGCATCGGCGGTTTCAAGCATCCATAATATGGCGCAAGATAGCGCAAGATTGGTTCGACATGAACCAACGATGGCGCGAGCCAAAGAAAATACGATGCAAGATAGCCCGAGAATGTCAGAGATCCCGCAAACATTGACGCATCTTTCGACAGAATTGAACCGAGACATGGATACGATGCGACAATCTTCAGCGACTCTCCTCTGAATGCCGCTACGCGCACGCAACATGACGCAATGTCGCATCGTTTCAAGGCCATATCGAGCCAAAGTTTCCAGACTATGACGCAAATCAGCGCAACCTTGCGCCGAATTTTCCAGCGACGGGTTCATGCTTCGGGAAGCCAGGAGACCACAAGGGCAGGTTGCGTCAATGTATTGATAGGACGCATCAACCTAAGCATAGGTTGCGGCAATGTATGGATACTCCTGGCGGATGCGAGCTTGTGTCGCGTCGCCTGGGTGTCTCTCGCGGCATCTCGCCGGTCGCTGAACCTGCCCCTGCCAGCAAGGCGCGGCCGCTCTCGCGATAGACTGAAGCCCATGCGACCGAGACCTGGAATGACCGCGGTTCTTCTCTTCTCCCTCTGCCTTTTCCCCGTCATGGCCGTCGCTCAAACCACCCAGGCCCCGGCTCCGGTCCAGGCCGAAGCGGTGCTGCTGACCGTAACCGGCGCGGGAGGCACGGCGCTCCGGCTGACCGCCGCCGATCTGGCGAAGCTGCCGCGCCAGACCGTCCGAGCAGCCGATCGCGGCCAGGAGGCGGCGAGCTTCGAGGGGATTCCCCTCGGCGAGCTGGCACGCCTCGCCGGCGCGCCTCTGGGCGATGCCGTGAAGCACGGCGATGCGCCGAACTGGTACGTCGTCGTGGAATCGAAGGACGGCTACCACACCCTCTTCGCCCTGGCGGAGCTCGATCCGGCGTTTCAGAACAAGGGCATCCTCCTGGTGGACCGGAAAGAGGGAAAGCCCCTCGGCGACACCGACGGGCCGCTGCGGATCGTGGCTCCCGGGGAGAAGCGGCACGCCCGCTGGGCGCGCCAGGTGACGGGAATCCGCGTCGGCCGGATGTAACAGCAACACCGTTCCTTGAAGGACGTTCCGTTCTTTTCGTAGGGGAGGGGTCCGTGGCCTGCGACCTCATCCTCTATCTCCTTCTCCTAAAGGAGAAGGAGGACGACTCCGGACCGGGTTGCCCGTAGGGAGTGCTATCCATGCCTTGAGGGTCTTGGAGACACGCACAACGCACCCTATGGGCCACACGACTCGTAGTCGTCCTCCTTCTCCTTTAGGAGAAGGAGATAGAGGATGAGGTCGCAGGCCACAAATGCCTGATCCGCGGACTTGTGTATAAGAGGCAGGGCGCCGAGCGCCGCGTGAACGCGCGCGGGCAGGGAGCTCCGGCATCCTCTCCAGAGAGGATACCGAGCCTCCAATATCCTCCCTGGAGAGGATAGACAGGCGTGGAAGGGGCGGCTAGCCTGGAATCTCGCCATTTCCTGGAACAAGGAGGCCGCCCGGATGACTCTCAAGGTTCAGCGTCGGACCGTTCTCATCGCTTCTCTCACTCTCTTGCTCTCGTGCGCCGGGTTCCACCCGGGCGCCGCCCAGTCGAGCCTCCCCTACTGGACCCAGATTTCGCAGGGCGGCGCCGTCCCCGCTCCCCTCTGGGACGGTGCGAGCGCGTATGACCCGGGCCGGGGCCTCTTCTACGTCTTCGGCGGGTTGAACGGGACCTTCCCGAACGACGAGCCCGTGGCCGATTTCAGCGTCTTCGACGTCGGCACGCTGACCTGGACCTACCTCGGCCAAGATCGGAGCGGCCCGTCCGCCCGGGCCGAGGCGATGATGTGGTCCGTCGCCGAGGACGACGCGGTGATGGTCTCCGGCGGCAGAGGTCCTTTCCGGCGCGGGCTCGACCTCACGCACCAGGACACGTTCCGGTTCGATCCGGTGCACGGGTGGACGGAGATCACGCAGAGCGCGGCCGAGATCGGGCGCGCCAACCGCTCCACCGAGGCGGCCGCCGTGCGCGAGAAGGGGAAGCACAAGACCGTCGCCTACGCCTTCTCGGGCTCTTCGTCGACGCTGCCGGCCTTCGTCAACCGTCCGGACGGCCTCCAGCACGACCTGGTCAGCTACAAGAACGGCTGGAAGCAGGTCACGACCGGCTCCCCCACCCCGCGCGCTCGCGCCCATCACCCGCTCGTCTACGCCGAGGGCTGGAACGCCCTGTTCGTCTACGGCGGATACACCAACGACGCCGTGAACGGGACCGGTACCTTCACGCCCGAGAACTACCTCGGCGACCTCTGGAGGTTCGACATCCACACGGAGACCTGGGATCAGCTCGTCTTCGACGAGGCCGGAGGACCGGGCCACCGCGACAACGCCAAGCTGATCGCCGACGAGAGCCGCGGCCGCATCTGGCTCTTCGGGGGGAGCCGGTTCGACGGCTCCACTCTGTCCGATCTCTGGTACTTCGATCTCCAGACCGCGACCTGGACGCGCGTGGACACCGCGATGACGGGTCCGGCGCCGGCGCCGCGGTTCGGCCAGTTCTACTTCACCCGCAAGACCGCCACGGCCTACGAGCTCTACATCTTCGGCGGAGCGACCGCGGAGTTCGCGCCGGTGCTGCTCAACGACATGTGGAGATTGACGATCCCCCTCGCGCACGATCTCGCCGCCAGGAAGATCTTCCGCGGGCCGCTTTGAAACCCTCCGGGTGTGCTACCCTTCTCTTACTCTGTGAGACTCTACACCAATAAAGTTATGTTTCGTGTCCCAATTCGCCCGGGACCGTTTTCTTTTGCTTCCGGCCCAGGCCTTCCGCCTCGGCTATGCGCGAGAAGGAGATTGACGGTGAAGACTTCTTATGGAGTTTTGTTATTGGTGGCGGGCCTCGGAGTGGGGTTTACCCCAGGCCTGCGCGCCGAGCAGAGAGATCCGGACCTCGACAGCGCCACGATTCGCGGAATCGGCTGGGATCAGTGGTACAACGAGAACTACGCCAATCCGCAGTTCCGCCATCCCGCCCGCGGTAAGGGGAACAAGATCTTTTCCCCCAGCTATCGCCGGTTCCTGATGAGGGCGGCTGCCCGCGAGCGCGAGCGTTGGGGTGCGATGATCCCCGCGAACCCGAGCGAGGACGCGGCGTTCCTGGATCCGGAGGCCGAGAAGGCGGCGTCCTCGCTCGGGTTCGCGG
>Ga0268266_10000189_pt1 | contig 109217 bp, 103 predicted proteins | sample KBSS13metaG_FD_190356 | JGI IMG/M metagenome (GOLD analysis project Ga0268266, IMG submission 190356) | Switchgrass rhizosphere microbial communities from Kellogg Biological Station, Michigan, USA - KBS S1-3 metaG (SPAdes) (version 2) | ecosystem: Host-associated > Plants > Roots >...
CGCAAGCCATCGTCATCGAAGGCCTGAAGTCGGTCGCGGCCGGCATGAACCCGATGGACCTGAAGCGCGGCGTCGACAAGGCGGTCGCCAAGGTCGTGGCCGAGATCAAGTCCTCGGCCAAGAAGGTCACCACCAACGCCGAGATCGCCCAGGTCGGCACCATCTCCGCCAACGGCGACACCGAAGTCGGCGAGATGATCGCCAAGGCGATGGCCAAGGTCGGCAACGAAGGCGTCATCACGGTTGAAGAAGCCAAGACCGCCGAGACCGAACTCGACGTCGTCGAAGGCATGCAGTTCGACCGCGGCTACCTCAGCCCCTACTTCATCACCAACGCCGAGAAGATGGAGGCCGACCTCGAAGAGCCGATGATCCTGCTCTTCGAAAAGAAGCTCTCCTCGCTGCAGCCCCTGCTGCCGGTGCTGGAAGCGGTGGTCCAGTCGGGCCGTCCGCTGCTGATCATCGCCGAGGACGTCGAAGGCGAAGCCCTGGCCACCCTGGTGGTCAACAAGCTGCGCGGCGGCCTGCGGGTCGCGGCGGTCAAGGCGCCGGGCTTCGGCGATCGCCGCAAGGCGATGCTGGAAGACATCGCCATCCTGACCGGCGGCCAGCTCATCTCGGAAGACCTCGGCATCAAGCTCGAGAACGTCACGCTGGAGATGCTGGGCAAGGCCAAGAAGGTCACCATCACCAAGGACGACACCACGATCGTCGACGGTTCGGGCGACAAGGCCGGCATCGAAGGCCGCATCTCCCAGATCAAGAAGCAGATCGAGGACACGACCTCGGACTACGACAAGGAAAAGCTGCAAGAGCGTCTGGCCAAGCTGGCCGGCGGCGTTGCGGTGGTCCGCGTCGGCGGTTCGACCGAAGTCGAGGTGAAGGAAAAGAAGGACCGCGTCGACGACGCCCTGAACGCGACCCGTGCGGCCGTGGAAGAAGGCATCGTCCCCGGCGGCGGCGTCGCCCTGCTGAAGGCCTCCAAGGTTCTGGACGGCTTCAAGGGTGACAACGACGACCAGGAAGCCGGCGTGGCCATCGTGCGCCGCGCTCTGCAGGCCCCGATCCGTCAGATCGCCGAAAACGCCGGCGTCGAAGGCTCGATCGTGGTCGGCAAGGTGCTCGAGAACGCCTCGGCCACCTTCGGCTTCAACGCCCAGACCGAAGAGTACGTGGACATGGTCAAGGCCGGCGTCATCGACCCGGCCAAGGTGGTCCGCACCGCTCTGCAGGACGCGGCCTCGGTCGCCGGCCTGATGATCACCACCGAAGCGGCCATTGTCGAAGCCCCCAAGAAGGGCGGCGGCGGCGCGGGCGGCATGCCCGGCGGCGGCATGGGCGGCATGGGCGACATGGACTTCTAGTCCACGAAGTTCACAGCTACCGAATGAACGGGGGCGGGACCGCAGGGTCCCGCCCTTTTTCTATGCGCCCAGTCGGTCAATTCAGTCCAGCCGGCGCATCCATCGCCACTTGCCTTTCCCCCTTGCGAACAGCTCATGTCTAGGGGAGGCTCGCTCACATGTTGATCGGCTCTCACGAGTTTCCGTTCCTTGCGGGCTTTGCCTCCATTGTCATCGGCCTCACGGTGATGGCGGCGGTTGGCCTCGATGGACTAAATCCACGACGACCTCGATTGACGATAGTCATCTCCGCCCTCATCGTTCCTGTCTTTTTGGCGGTCGCCGCCGCCATCTTGGGAAGTTCGAGTTCTCACTCGCCGGATGCAGCGGGAATGGCGGTCGTCGCGCTGCTTTTTCTGACTCTCGCCGCCTTCCCCATTTCATTGGTTGTCAGTGGGGCTGTCGTTTGGGCTCGACGAAGCTTAAAAAGCGGCCGCCGGGCTTTGGTCCGTTGATGGCTCCACATTCATGGGGCTAACCCGGGCCTCGCACTTGGAATAGTCGGCTCCGCCGACACCCAGCCATAAATCTCATGGCAGCCAGTTTGCCTTCCGCTCTCGACAACTCAAGGACTGGCCGCAGGCCAGCCGCGGGCGGCGCGCCAAGGGCGCGTCCTTGACAAGCCGAGACCCCAAGGCTCGCACTGCCGTGAGATTTAAGCCGTGGAAGCATCTGGCGATGCTCCGCCGCACTCCTCCGTGTCATCCCGGAAAGCCGCGCTTGCGGCTTGTCCGGGACCCCTACGCGCCGACCTCTCCGGATAGCCGCCGAACCTCGGTGTTCATGGGTCCCGGTCTTCGCTTCGCGAAACCGGGATGACAGCCCGTGGGACGAGCTTCACGCCCATCAAAAACACCTGGGTCCCCGCTTTCGCGGGGATGAGCGGAGTGGGAGGATGTTGGGCCTGTGCCTCGGAGGAGCCGCCCCATGCTGTTGTCGGACCTGAAGGTCGTGGAGTGGTCCACCTGGGTCGCCGGGCCCGGCTGCGCGGCCGTGATGGCCGACTGGGGCGCGCGGGTGATCAAGGTGGAGTCCTCGGCGGGCGACGCCACGCGGGGCTTCTGGCCGGACACCGAGGAGAGCCCCGGCAACCCGATCTTCTCCAACGAGAACCGCGGCAAGCGCGGGATCGTGTTGGACGTCGCCAAGCCCGAAGGCCGCGGCGCGTTGATCGCCATCCTGAAGGACGCCGACGTCTTCGTGACCAATGTGCGGCCCGGCGCGCTGAAGCGCGCGCGGCTCGACTACGAAAGCCTCAGGGACGAGCTGCCGGCGCTGATCTACGCCAACGTCACCGGCTACGGCCTCACCGGCCCCGAGGCCGACGTACCAGCCTTCGACCTCACCGGCTTCTGGACGCGCAGCGGCGTGGCCCACGCCACCATCCCGCCGGACCAGGAGCCGTTCACCTGCCGCCCGGGGTTCGGGGACCACGTGACGGCTCTGGCGACGCTGTCCGGCGTCCTGGCCGCGGTGCACGAGCGCGACCGCACCGGCGTCGGCCGCCAAGTGGAGACCGCCCTGATCCGGGCTGGCTGCTACGCGCTGGGCTGGGACTATTCGATCCACCTGCGCTACGGCCAGGCGGTGACCGCCCAGCCGCGCGACGACCGGCCGGGCGCGCTCGGCGGCTATTTCCGCACCCGCGACGGCCGCTGGTTCTGCATGGCCTCGCGCGCGCCGCGCGACTTCGCCGCCGTGATGGGGGCGATCGGGCGGCCCGACTATATCGACGACCCGCGCTGCGTCCTGCCGATCACCGACTTAGAGGTGGTGAGGGAGATCCGCGCCGTGCTCGACGCCAAGTTCGCCAGCCTGACCTTGGCCGAGGCGCTGGACCTGATCCAATCGGTCGATGTGATCTGCGCGCCCATGGCGACCCTGGATGAGGTGGTCGCCGATCCCACGGCGCATGAGGCCGGCTGCTTCGTCGAGACGCCCGACGGCTGGGGCGGCAGCTTCAAGGCGCCCGCCGCGCCCGTGCGTTTCCCCACCACGCCCACCGGCCCGGCCGGCCCCGCGCCCAAGCTCGGCGAACACACCCGCGAGGTGCTGGCCGAGGCCGGCTACGACGCCGCTGCGGTCGAGAGCCTGATCGCCTCGGGCGCCGCGGCCTAGCGGTTGGGCCGGCGGTCGTCGCGCAGGATCATCCCACCGATCCAGCTCGAAACGCCGGTGATGATCGCGGCCAGCACGCCCGGGATCAGGCCCCTGACCTCGAAGCCGGAGAGCAACAGGGCCACGAGCCCGATCATCGCGGCGTTCACGATCAGCAGGAACAGGCCGAGCGTGATGATCGTCAGCGGCAGGGTCAGGATCACCACGACCGGCCGCACGAAGGCATTGATCACGCCGAGCAGCACGGCCGCCAGGATCAGCGACGTCGTGTCGTGGAAGACGATGCCGGCGACGAGCTTCGAGGCGACCCACAGGCCGAGCGCCCCGAAGATCACGCGGACGATGAACCTGGCGAACATGGGCGCCTCCGGCGTTGCAAGCTCAGCTACTAGAACCTGTCCCGGCGCCCTAGGAAAGGGTTTCGGCGGCGACACGCTGGCGGCGCATTTTGGCCTTGGCGGTGCGGTCAAGCTGTCGCCGATGCTTAGGGGACTTTCGATGATCAGGCGCATTCTCGTGCCGGCGATGCTGTTGGCGCTGGCCGCTTGCGCCTCGGACGAGCCGCGCCGGCACGGCCCGGGGGCACGCGGCGGCGGCGGCGACAACCGCCCGCCGAGGGCTCACCTGTTCATCAGTCCCTCCGGCGAGCCGTTCCGCGGCGAGGACGGGCTCGGCCACTGGCTCGCCCAGGCCGACGCGAACCACGACGGTGCGGTGACGCTGGAGGAGTTCCGCGCCGACGCGCTGCATTCCTTCAAGTTCCTCGACACCAACGGCGACGGGGTCATCGACGGCTTCGAGAAGCAGCACTACGAGCGCGACATCGTCCCCGAGATCGGCGTGATGACCTTCGACGAGGGGCCTCAGCAGCGCCCCTCCGGCGGCGGGCGGCGCGGCGGCCGTGGCGGCGGCATGGGCGGCGGCGGGATGGGCCGTGGCGGCATGGGGCGCGGCGGCGGCATGGGCGGGAACTCCGGCGACGCGGGCGATCGTTCCGCGGTGCTGGAGCAGCAACAGGCCCTCAGTCGGATCCCGGCCGCCGGACGCGACGGCGCGGCGCGCTTCTCCCTGCTCAACGAGCCCGAGCCGATCGGCGCGGCTGACCTGGACGTCGACGGCAAGGTGACGCTGGCGGAGTGGATGACCGCCACCGACCGCCGCTTCGCCAAGCTCGACCACGACAAGACCGGCCGGCTGACGCGCGAAAGCCTGCTGAAGATCCAGCCCAAGGACCAGAAGCGGTAAGCGCCTCTCCCCCGAGCGCAGCGAGAGAGGGAGAGGTCAGGAGAGGGCCGCGCCGACCGATCGACTGGTTGCGACGAGGGGTCCGTGACCTCGGTCACCGATGGCGAAGTCGCGAGTCTTGTGTCGCCCTCTCCCGGCCTCTCCCTCTCGCTGCGCGGGGGAGAGGAGATTCGTTCAGCCGACGGCCGCCGCCTCGACGCTGGGCACGGTCTCGCTCAACCGCCCGCCGATGCGGATCGGCTCGACGCGGCGCGCCAGGCCCGTGGCGTTGTCGGTCTCGACGAACACCCCGCAGACCGTCGCCGGCCCCTCGGCGGGCTTGTAGCGGCCGCCGGAGATGCGGGTGGTGAAGCGCCGCAGCGGCTCTTCCTTCTGGTTGCCGATGACGCTGTCGTAATCGGCGCAGGCGCCGGCGTCGGTCTGGTAGGCCGTGCCGCCGGTCAGGATCTGGCAGTCGGCGGTCGGCACGTGGGTGTGGGTGCCCACCACCAGGCTCGCGCGCCCGTCGCAGAAGTGGCCCATGGCCATCTTCTCCGAGGTGGCCTCGGCGTGGATGTCGACCACGATGGCGTCGGCGACCGCGCCCAGCGGGCAGGCCTCCAGCTCCTTGTCGACCGCCGCGAAGGGGTCGTCGAGGCTGTCCATGTGCACCCGGCCGAGCAGGTTGATCACCAGGATCTGCTTGCCGCCCGAGGTCTCGAAGAGTTGGGCGCCGCGACCCGGCGCGTCGGAGAAGGCCGAATAGTTCAGTGGCCGGATCAGGCGCGGCTCGCGCACGATGTAGGTCAGGGCTTCCTTCTGGTCCCAGGAGTGGTTGCCCAGCGTCAGCGCGTCGGCGCCGGCGTCGAACAGCTCGCGCGCCGTGGACTCCGTGATGCCGAAGCCCGCCGCGGCGTTCTCGGCGTTGACGATCACGAACTCCAGGCCGAGCCGCTTACGCAGCCCCGGCAGGTGGTCGGCCAGGCCGTCGCGGCCCGCGCGCCCGACCACGTCTCCAAAGAAGGCAAATCTCATCGGCTCTCTACTAGCGGCTTCCGACGGCCACTTCTATGAACTCCGCCTCGGTGAGGATGGCGTCGAGCCGCTGGTCGTGGCGGTCGGTGGGGATTTCGGCCACCTCCTGGCCCGCGAAGGCCAGGCCCAGGACAAAGACCGGCCGCACCTTGCGCAGCTTTGCGAGCGTCCGGTCGTAGTGGCCGGCGCCCTGCCCCAGCCGGCCGCCCTTGCGGTCGAAGCCGAGCAGCGGGGTGATCACCAGATTGGGGAAGACCTCGGGGGCCGAGGCCGCCGGCGACGGGATGCCGAAGGCGTCGGGCGTCAGCGGATCGTCCGGCCGCCATTGGCGGAAGATCAGCGGCGAGTTGCGGTCGGCGGCGATGGGCAGGGCTGCGGTCGCGCGTCCTGAGTTGAAGTCGAGGATCGCGTGCAGGGTCGGCCCCGGATCGACCTCCGAGCCCTGCGGGCAATAGGCGGCGACGGTGGTGAAGCGGCTGAACCTCGACAGGGGCAGGCGCCGCGCCGCCCGCTCCGCGACGTCCGGAACCTCGTCGGCCAGCCGCCGCCTGAGCGCCCGAAGGCTGACGCGCAGCGCGGTCTTGTCCAGAGGCTGGGTCACGGGGTCGATCATAGGCGGAAGGGTGGCGGCGCCGCGAGAGCCGTGAAGGACTGTTTCATTCCCTCGACCTGGTAGACCAGGTGGGCGCCGTGTGCTCGCAACCACGGTCACGAGCAGGGACAGCTCCCTATGAGTGAATTAAGGTCGCTGGAATATGTCGCCTTCGACGTGGGCCGCAGCTGACCCGCCGGCAACCAAGGTAGTGCGTCGAGCGGCAGTTCTCAAGCGAAGCTGCGGACCTAGCCGTTTGCGATCAGCATCGCGAGCTGCACCAACGGGAAGACCGCCGGGACAGCGAGCGACCCCCAAAGGCCCATGGCGTAGGCGTTCCTGCGGTAACGATCGACGTCTAAGGGCTTGATCCAACCCTCGATCGCCGGACCCAGCAGGTAGCAGATGTTGGCGAGCCCCATGACCACAAGGAAGGCGGTCCCGAGGAAGATCGTCATGCCCAGACCACCGCGCCAGTCGCGCCATACTGGATGGCCGAAGGCGTAGTTCAGTCCCAGGGCGAGGCCGTATCCCACCCAGCCGCCAGCCGCGAGCGTCAGATTGTAGCGAAGCCGTCGCGCCTGCCACCAGCTCCACGCGTCGCTAGAGAAAAAGCTGTCATGCCGGGCGCTGTCGAGAGAGGCCATGGACCGGGCTCCATCCTGATGACGCCGCCAGCCTAAGCCCTAGGCGTCGTCGCCCGCCAGCTTCTCGATGCGCTTGGCGGCGCCTTCGAGCGCGGAGACGGCGCGGGTTTCCAGCCGGCCGCGGTCGTTCTGCAGGCGGCCGAGTTCGGACTGCATGGCGTTCAGCCGGATTCGGGCGTCGGAAAGCTCGTCGGCCAACAGAAGCGCGCCCATCAGAAAGAGACGCGTGTCGCCGAGCTGGCCCATGTCCTGGCTGACCTGGCGCACCTGGTGGTCGAACATCTTGGCCAGTTCGACGAGATGGGCTTCCTGGCCGTCCTCGCAGCCGACGGCGTAGGGGCGGCCGTTCACCTCGATATTGATCTGCGCCATGGGCTCAGTGCTCCTGCGCCGCAGGGCCGGCGCCGTTCAGCGCGGCGCGGATTTCGAGGATCGCGCGGCCGAGGGCTTCCGAAGCCTCCGCACCGGCGGCCTCCAGTTCGCGCTCGCGGGCCCGCGCCTCGTCCAGCTGGCTGGCGAGCCTGGCGCGATCGTCCTCGAACAGTCCGCCCGCCTCGCCGCCCGCAGCCTTCAGCCGCTGGGCCATCCGCTGCTCCAGGGCGTTCACCGCCTGCTCCAGGCGCCGGACCGCGAGGTCCAGGGCGCTTTCGCCACTCATGCCGTCCTCCTGCAAGGCCCCAGCCCGCCCATCTATAGACCTGCGTCGGCGTGCTTCGGAAGCGCCGATCGACCCTGCCTTTCTTGACCCTCGCCCTCTCGCGTGCGACCCCGCCCGGCATTCGTTAACGCCTGCGACTCAAGGGTCCCGATGCCTGCGCCTCTACAGACGATGGCCGACGCCATCCGCGTGCTTTCGATGGACGCGGTGCATCGCGCGAAATCCGGGCACCAGGGCATGCCAATGGGCATGGCCGACGTGGCGACGGTGCTGTTCGCCAAATTCCTGAAGTTCGACGCCGCGCGGCCGGACTGGGCCGACCGCGACCGCTTCGTGCTCTCGGCCGGCCATGGCTCGATGCTGCTCTATTCGCTCCTGCATCTCACCGGCGTGAAGGCGGTGACCATGGAGCAGATCAAGGCCTTCCGGCAGCTTGGCTCCAACACGCCCGGCCACCCGGAGTACGGCCACACCCCGGGCGTCGAGACCACCACCGGGCCGCTCGGCCAGGGTCTCGCCGCCGCCGTCGGCATGGCCATGGCCGAGCGCCACGTCAACGCCCGCTTCGGCGACGACCTCGTGGACCACCGCACCTGGGTGATCGCCGGCGACGGCTGCCTGATGGAGGGCGTCAGCCACGAGGCGATCAGCATCGCCGGCCGCTTCAAGCTGTCGAAGCTGACCGTCCTCTTCGACGACAACAACACGACCATCGACGGGGCGGCGACCATCGCCGAGACCGGCGACCAGGTGGCGCGCTTCAAGGCCGCCGGCTGGGCGGTAAAGACGGTCGACGGCCACGACGCGGGCAAGATCGCCGCGGCCCTGCGCTGGGCGACCCGCCAGGACCGGCCGACGATGATCGCCTGCAAGACGGCCATCTCGAAGGGCGCGGGCCCGAAGGAGGGCGACCCCCACAGCCACGGCTACACCCTGTTCGACGACGAGATCGCTGCGGCGCGCAAGGCGATGGCCTGGGGCCATGAGCCGTTCACCGTGCCGGATGAGGCGCTGAAGCCCTGGCGCGCCGCGGGCCGCCGCGGCGCGAAGGTCCGCAGGGCCTGGGAAGCGCGCCTCGCCGCCTCCAGCCTGAAGGGCGAGTTCGAACGCGCCATGGCCGGCGACCTGCCGCCCGGCGCCTTCGAAACGATCGACGCCCACATCGCCAAGGCGGAGGCCGAAAAGCCGGCGCTCGCCACCCGCCAGCACTCCGGCGCGGCGCTGGAGGCGCTGATCCCGGCAGTTCCGGAGATGGTCGGCGGCTCGGCGGACCTGACCGGCTCCAACAACACCATCGTCAAGGGCATGGGAACCTTCGACGTCGAGACCTATGGCGGCCGCTACGTACACTACGGCGTGCGCGAGTTCGGCATGGCGGCGGCCATGAACGGCATGGCGCTGCATGGCGGGGTGATCCCCTATTCGGGCACCTTCCTGGCGTTCGCGGACTACAGCCGCCCGGCGATCCGCCTGGGCGCCCTGATGGGCGTGCGGGTGATCCACGTCATGACGCACGACTCCATCGGCCTCGGCGAGGACGGCCCGACCCATCAGCCGGTGGAACACCTGGCCTCGCTGCGCGCCATGCCCAACCTGAATGTCTTCCGCCCGGCCGACTCCGTGGAGACGGCCGAATGCTGGAAGCTGGCGCTCGGGGCCAAGACGACGCCCTCGCTGATGGCGCTGTCGCGCCAGAAGGTCCCGGCGGTGCGCACCGTCGTAGCGGGCGAGAACATGTCGGCGCGCGGGGCCTATCAGCTCGCCGGCGCGGAGCATCCGGCGCAGGTGACGATCTTCGCCTCCGGCTCCGAAGTCGGCGTCGCCATGGCCGCCCGCGCCCTGCTGGAAGCCGAGGGTATCGGCGCCCGCGTCGTCTCGACCCCCTGCTGGGAGCTGTTTGACGCCCAGCCCGACGACTACCGCGACCAGGTGATCGGCGAGACGGACGTGCGCGTGGCGGTGGAGGCCGGCGTGCGGATGGGCTGGGACAGGTTCATCGGCGAGGACGGCGTCTTCGTCGGCATGACGGGCTTCGGCGCCAGCGCCCCCTTCGAGGTGCTCTACAAGCACTTCGGCATCACCGCCGAGGCCGTCGCGGCGGCGGCGAAGGCGAAGCTCTAGGACCGCATCGATGCGTCCCCATTCTTCACGTTTGGGCACGCCGCTCTCGCCCACCGCCGTCAAGGTGATGCTGCTGGGTTCCGGCGAGCTCGGCAAGGAAGTCGCCATCGAGCTCCAGCGGCTGGGCTGCGAGGTGATCGCCGTCGACCGCTACGCCGACGCGCCCGCCATGCAAGTCGCTCACCGCAGCCATGTGATCGCCATGACCGACGCCAAGGCGTTGCGCGCCCTGGTCGAAACCGAGCGGCCGCACCTGATCGTGCCGGAGATCGAGGCCATCGCCACCGACGAGCTGGCCGCCATCGAGGCAGCGGGCCTCGCGACCGTCATCCCAACCGCGCGCGCGGCCCAGCTCACCATGAACCGCGAGGGCATCCGCCGTCTGGCCGCCGAGGAGCTCGGCCTGCCGACCAGCCCCTACGCCTTCGCCTCCACCGAGGCGGAGCTGGCCGCCGCCGCCCGCGATGTCACCGGGTTCCCCTGCTTCGTGAAGCCGGTGATGAGCTCGTCGGGCAAGGGGCAGTCCTACGTCGAGAGCCCGGACCAGGTGGCCGCCGCCTGGCGCTACGCCCTCGAAGGCGGGCGCGTCGAGCAGCCTCGGGTGATCGTCGAGGGCCGCGTGGACTTCGATTTCGAGATCACTCAGCTCACGGTGCGCAGCCTCGCCGACGGAGAGGTCATCACCAGCTTCTGCGAGCCGATCGGCCATCGCCAGGTGAAGGGCGACTATGTGGAGAGCTGGCAGCCGCAGGCCATGAGCCCCATCGCGTTGCAGGCCGCCCGCGAGATCGCCCGGTCCGTCACCGATTCGCTGAGTGGGCTCGGAATCTTCGGGGTCGAGCTCTTCGTGAAGGGCGACGAGGTCTGGTTCTCCGAGGTCAGCCCGCGGCCGCATGACACCGGCCTCGTGACGCTGGCCAGCCAATACCAGAGCGAGTTCGCCATCCACGCCCGCGCCATCCTGGGCCTGCCGGTGGATGTCACCCTGCGCGAACCGGCGGGGAGCGCGGTGATCTACGGCGGCCTGGAGGCCAGGGGCATCGCCTTCGAAGGCGTGGCCGAGGCCCTGGCTGTGCCCGGCGCGGACCTGCGCCTGTTCGGTAAGCCGGAGAGCTTCCTGCGCCGGCGAATGGGTGTAGCCCTGGCCCGCGGCGGCGACACCGACGAGGCCCGCACGCGCGCCGTGCAAGCCGCCGGTAAGGTTATCCCCGTTACAGGCTGACGCGGAACTTGACCGGCCGAGGGGTTGACTTGCCTCCCCTCGGCCTCAAAAACCGCCGGCAATTCAGCCCGCTCGCCTTAGGAGACCTCGCTCATGACCGTTCGCGTCGCCATCAACGGATTTGGCCGCATCGGCCGTCTGGTGCTGCGTTCGATCGCCGAGCATGGCCGCAAGGACATCGAGGTCGTAGCGATCAACGACCTGGGGCCCGTCGAGACCAACGCCCACCTGCTGCGCTACGACAGCGTGCACGGCCGCTTCCCCGGCACGGTGACCACCGGCGAGGACTGGATCGACGCCGGGATGGGCAAGATGAAGGTCACCGCGATCCGCGACCCGAAGGAGCTGCCGCACAAGGCGCTCAACGTCGACATCGCGCTAGAATGCACCGGCCTCTTCACCGCCCGCGACAAGGCCTCGGCCCACCTCGACGCCGGCGCCAAGCGGGTGATCATCTCGGCCCCCGGTGAGGGCGTCGACAAGACCATCGTCTACGGTGTGAACCACGAGACCCTGACCGCGGGTGACCTGATCATCTCCAACGCGTCCTGCACCACCAACTGCCTCGCGCCGGTGGCCCACGTGCTGCAGGGGCTCTGCGGGATCGAGCGTGGCTACATGACGACGATCCACTCATACACCGGCGACCAGCCCACGCTGGACACCCTGCACAAGGACCTCTACCGCGCCCGCGCCGCGGCGATGTCGATGATCCCGACTTCCACCGGCGCGGCCAAGGCGTTGGGCCTGGTCATCCCTGCGCTGGCCGGCAAGCTGGACGGCTCCTCGATCCGCGTTCCGACCCCGAACGTCTCGGTGGTCGACCTGACCTTCGTGCCCGGCAAGAAGGTGACCGTGGAAGAGATCAACGCCGCCATGCAGGCCGCCGCCGACAAGGGGCCGCTCAAGGGCATCCTGGCGGTGACCAAGGACCCGCTGGTCTCCGTCGACTTCAACCACCACGACGCCTCGTCCACTGTGGCTCTGCCGCAGACCCAGATGGTCGACGGCGGCCTCGGCCGGGTGCTCTCCTGGTACGATAACGAGTGGGGCTTCTCGACCCGTATGAGCGACGTCGCCGTCGCCATGGGCAAGTTGATCTGACCCGGACCTGATGGCTCGCTTCCAGACGCTCGACGACGCCAACCTCCAGGGCAAGCGAGCCATGGTCCGCGTCGATTTCAACGTTCCGATGGAGGACGGGAAGGTCACCGACGACACCCGCCTGCGCGCCGCCAAGCCCACCGTCGACAAGCTGCGGGCCGGCGGGGCGAAAGTGATTCTGCTCGCCCACTTCGACCGGCCCAAGGGCAAGGTCGTGCCGAGCATGAGCCTCAAGCCCATCGTCGGGCCGCTGTCGAAGGTGTTGGGCGTCCCGGTCGCATTCGCGCCCGACTGCGTCGGCCAGAAGGCGCGCGAGGCGGTGAACGCCATGCAGCCGGGCGACGTCCTGCTGCTGGAAAACGTGCGCTTCCACGAGGGCGAGGAGGCCAACGACCGCAAGTTCGCCGACGCGCTCGCCGCCAACGGCGACCTCTACGTCAACGACGCCTTCTCCGCGGCCCACCGGGCGCACGCCTCGACCGAAGCGCTCGCCCACCGCCTGCCGGCCTATGCGGGCGAGCAGATGCGCCTGGAGCTCACCGCGCTCGACCGCGCCCTCGGCCACCCGGACCGCCCCGTGCTGGGCATCGTCGGCGGCTCGAAGGTGTCAACAAAGCTCGACCTCCTGCGCCACCTGGTCACCAAGCTCGACAAGCTGGCGATCGGCGGCGGCATGGCCAACACCTTCCTCTATGCCCAGGGCCACGACGTCGGGGCCTCGTACTGCGAAAAGGACCTGGCCGAGACCGCTCGCGATGTGATCCGCCTGGCCGGCCAGAACAACTGCAAGCTCTTCCTGCCGCTGGACATCGTGGTGGCGGAGAAGATGGCCCCCGGCGCGCCGGCCCGGGTGCGCGACGTGGGTTCGATCGACGAGGATGAGCGCATCCTCGACGCCGGCCCGGAGACGGTGGAGCGCCTGTGCCGCGCCATGGCCAACTCCAAGACCTTGATCTGGAACGGCCCGCTCGGCGTCTTCGAGATGAAACCCTTCGACAAGGGAACCGTTGAAGCGGCGCGATACGCGGCCAAACTCGCGCGCGACGGCAAGCTGGTGGCGGTGGCCGGCGGCGGTGATACGGTAGCGGCCCTGAACGCGGCCGGTGTCGTCGACGACTTCACCTTCGTGTCCACGGCGGGCGGCGCGTTTCTTGAATGGATGGAGGGCAAGACGCTGCCCGGCGTTGCAGCCCTGCTGAATTGAAACAGCTATGGCCCGATAAGAAGCGATAGGACCGATGGCCCGGATCACTCTGAGACAACTTCTCGATCACGCCGCCGAGCACAGCTATGGCGTGCCGGCCTTCAATATCAACAACATGGAGCAGGGTCTGGCGATCCTGGAGGCGGCCGACGCGGTGGACGCGCCCGTCATCATCCAGGCCAGCCGCGGCGCCCGCGCCTACGCCAACGACATTGTGCTCAAGCATCTGATCGACGCGCTTGCGGAAATGTATCCGCACATCCCGATCTGCATGCACCAGGATCACGGGAACAACGAGGCGACCTGCGCCACGGCCATCCAGTTCGGCTTCACCAGCGTGATGATGGACGGTTCGCTGAAGGCCGACGGCAAGACGCCCGCCGACTACGACTACAACGTCGCGGTGACCAAGGCCGTGGTCGACATGGCCCACTGGGTCGGCGCCAGCGTCGAGGGTGAGCTCGGCGTGCTGGGCAGCCTTGAGACCGGCATGGGCGAGAAGGAAGACGGTCACGGGTTCGAGGGCAAGCTCGACCACGACCAGCTCCTCACCGATCCGGACCAGGCCGTCGAGTTCGTGAAGACCACCCAGGTCGATGCGCTCGCCATCGCCATGGGCACCAGCCACGGCGCCTACAAGTTCACGCGAAAGCCGGACGGCGACGTCCTGGCGATGAACGTGATCGAGGAAATCCATCAGCGCCTGCCCAACACCCACCTGGTGATGCACGGCTCGTCCTCGGTCCCGCAGGACCTGCAGGACATCATCAACCAGTACGGCGGCGAGATGCCCCAGACGTGGGGCGTGCCGGTGGAAGAGATCCAGCGCGGCATCAAGCACGGCGTGCGCAAGATCAACATCGACACCGACAACCGCATGGCCATGACCGGCGCCATCCGGAAGGTGTTCGCCGAGAACCCCGGCGAGTTCGACCCGCGCAAATATCTGAAGCCCGCCATGGATGCGATGCGCGGCGTGGTGCGCCAGCGCTTCGAGGAGTTCGGCACGGCCGGCTGGGCCAGCAAGATCACCCCGCTGCCGATGACCGCCATGGCCAAGCGCTACGCCTCGGGCGAACTCGCGCCCAAGATCGGCATCACCCGCCACGCGGCCGAATAGGCCTCCACGCCGCCCGGAACCTCGCGCAGGCCCCGCCGATTGGTGGGGAATGCGCAGGCATGCCCTGTTCTTCGGCCTGTGGTTCCTGGGCCTCGCGGGCCTGGCTCTGTTCTCAGGCTGGGCCTTCTTCGGGCGCTCCCACGTCGGCCACGGCTGGCGCAACCTCGGTCCGATCTGGCCCTACCTGCTGGGCGGTGTGGCGATCGTCGTCGCCCTTAGCGTCTTACTGATGCGGCTCGCCTTCTACTCGGCCAAGCATGGCTACAACGATCAGGCCGATCGCGACCGCCGCTAGGCCTCGATCCGCGCGCCGCGCATCTCGCGCACGAAGAGCAGCCCGACCACGAATGTGAGCGCCGCGACCACCACCGGATACCAAAGGCCGTAGTAGATGTTCCCCGTGGCGGCCACCATGGCGAAGGCGGTGGTGGGCAGGAAGCCGCCGAACCAGCCGTTGCCCACGTGATAGGGCAGCGACATGGAGGTGTAGCGGATCCGGGCGGGGAACATCTCCACCAGGGCCGCGGCGATCGGACCGTAGACCATGGTCACGTAGAGGACGAGCAGCCAGAGCAAGGCCACGGTCAGCGGCTTGTTCATCTTCGCCGGGTCGGCCTTGGCGGGGTAGCCGGCGGTCTTCAGGGCCGCGGCCAGCGTTTTCGTCCAGGCGGCCTTCTGTGTCTTTAGCGCAGCGGCGGGCAGGGCCTCGCCCTTGAAGCTCGGCAGGGTGACGCCGCCAATGTGGACGGCCGCCACGGCGCCCACCGGCGCGGCCTGGTTGGCGTAGCTGACCCCCGCGTTGGCGAGCGCCGACTTCGCCAGGTCGCAGGACGAGGCGAAGGTCTTCTTGCCCACCGGGTCGAACTGGAAATTGCAGTCGGCCGGGTCGGCGACCACGGTCACCGGCGCGGACGCGCTGGCCCCCGCGAGCTGCGGATTGGCCGCCACGGTAATCGCCTTGAAGATCGGGAAATAGGTGAGGACCGCCAGCAGGCAGCCGGCGAGGATGATCGGCTTGCGTCCGATCTTGTCCGAGAGCCAGCCGAAGACCACGAAGAACGGCGTGCCCAGGAGAAGCGCCACCGCCACCAGCTCGTTGGTCAGGATGCCATCGACCTTCAGCATCTTCTCGAGGAAGAAGAGCGAGTAGAACTGGCCAGTGTACCAGACCACCGCCTGGCCGGCGGTCAGCCCCGCCAGGGCCAGCAGCACCAGCTTCAGGTTCGGCCAGCGCGCGAAGCTCTCGGTGAGCGGCGCCTTCGAGGTCGTGCCCTCGGCGACCATCTGCTGGAAGACCGGGCTCTCGTTGAGCCGCAGGCGGATCCACAGCGAAACGATCAACAGGAGCGCCGAAGCCAGGAACGGGATGCGCCAGCCCCAGGCCTTGAAGGCGTCCTCGCCCACCTTGGTGCGCACGAGGATGATAACGATGAGGCTGAGGAACAGGCCGAAGGTGGCCGTCGTCTGGATCCAGCTCGTGTAGAGGCCTCGCTTCCCCTCAGGGGCATGCTCGGCGACATAGGTCGCGGCCCCGCCGTACTCGCCGCCGAGCGCCAGGCCCTGGATCAGCCGCATGACGATCAGACCGACCGGCGCGGCCACGCCGATCTGGTCGTAGCCGGGCAACAGGCCCACGACGAAGGTTGAAAGGCCCATCAGCAGCATGGTGACGAGGAAGGTGTTCTTGCGCCCCCAGAGGTCGCCCAGTCGGCCGAAGACGAGCGCTCCAAACGGCCGCACGGCAAAGCCGGCGGCGAAGGCCAGCAGGGCGAAGATGTAGCCGGTGGTAGCGTTGACGCCGGAGAAGAAGTGCTCGGTGATGAAGGTGGCGAGCGAGCCGTAGAGGTAGAAGTCGTACCACTCGAAGACCGTGCCGGCCGACGCGCCCGCGATCACCAGCCGGTTGGACCCACGCACCGGCGCCTCGGCGCCCGCAGCTGCCGCCACCATCGTTTCGCTCCCGAGCCCTATTCTTCTTGGGCGGGAGCCTAGGGCGAAGCTGTCGCCGCGCCTAGTGGACGGTCGGCTGTTCTGGGTTCTTCCGCCACAGCTCCTCGGTCAGCACGTTGGCGAAGCCGATCCAGCCGACATAGGGCGCCACCATGTTGGCGGCCGGCGGATCCACTTGGCGGGCGCGCCAGACATAGGCCGCAGAGGTCCCGAGCGAGGCGATGGCGGCGGCGAGCTGGCCCCCCAGCCGCTTCGGCCCCAGCGCCATCCAGACCGCGTTCAGCGCCTGCACCGTGCCCCATAGGGTCAGCGCCTGGGTGCGGGCGGCGCTGCGCGGCGCGTTCCAGATGCGCAGCCCCGAAAGGGTCAGCGCCATGAAGAGCGGCGGCCAGATCATCGCGAACACCTTGGACGGCGGCTTGATGGCCGGCTGAACCAGCTCTTCGTAGTCCGAATAGACCTCCCAGTTGTCCTCGGTCGGCGCGTTCATCCGCGCCACCAGCGCCGAGATCGCGACGGCGCCCACCGTCAGGCCCACGCCGATCAGGATGTGCTGGGTGGAGCGCCCACGGCTGTTGGCGAGGCTGTCGACAGCCCCGCGGACGGGGTTTCTCATGATCGGACTCCCAACAGCTCGCGCGTCTCCACGAAATCCCCAGACGCCGACTGGGGTTCCGGTTCAGCTTTCGCCGAGCTCGCCCCCAAGGTTTCCCATGGCGCTCTGCAGGTAGTTCTGTTCGCCCAAGCTGCTCAGCAGCGCAAGCTGGGTTTCGAGGAAATCGATGTGCTCTTCGGTGTCCACCAGGATTTCGGTGAGGATCTCGCGGGAGACGTAGTCCTGGGCGAGCTCGCACTGCTTGACGCCGTCAACGAGGGTCGTCCGGCCGCCGGTCTCCACCGCGAGATCCGCTTCCAAGCCCTCGCCGACGCTCTCGCCGATCTTCAGCTTGTGCAGGTCCTGCAGGTTGGGCAGGCCGTCGAGGAAGAGGATGCGCTTGATGAGCTTGTCGGCGTGCTTCATCTCGCCGATCGACTCGTCGTAGGTCACCTTGCCGAGCTGCTTCAGGCCCCAGTTGTCGTACATCCGCGCGTGCAGGAAGTACTGGTTGACCGCCGTCAGTTCGTTGGTGAGCACCTGGTTGAGGAGCCGGATGATCGCCTTGTCGCCCTTCATTTCCGCTCTCCTGCAGCCACGATCCACCGACCCTCATGTCGAGGCGGCATGAAGTCAAAGCCTATGTTTGCGAGCGATTTGCGCTCACGCGCGGTCGTCCAAAACGGCTCGGGAAACTACTCGGCGGCGTAGCGGAGCGCCTCGCGCTCCTCGTCCAGCATCTTGCGCATGTCGCAGACACAGCGGGCGCATTGCGGGGCGCTGTCGCAGGCCCTGAAGATCTGGGCAGGCCGGCCGGCGCCGGCGGCGATCGCGGCGCGCACATCCCGTTCGCGAAGACCGTTGCAGTTGCAGACGTACATGGTGCGCGCGGCGGCTCCCGACTGACACTGGTTAGATAGCCAACTGCGAACGCGTTTGCAAGTCATTCGCAATTAGCCGTATCGACGGCGCCTTGTGAGCGCGGCGCACGCGCTGCGCGCCAGCTCACAGACCCGCGACTGTCTGTCGCATGGCCCTAAGCTTGGCTGAGGCGTTGTTGGCTGCGGGAGCCGTGCCGCGCGTACTCGCCGAGGCATGTTCAGGACGACGCTATGCATTTCGACGCGCTTATGCTGTCGCGACTGCAGTTCGCCTTCACGATCGCCTATCACATCATCTTTCCGAGCTTCACGATCGGTCTGGCGAGTTTTCTCGCGGTTCTCGAAGGCCTGTGGCTGGTCACTCGGAACGAGGCTTTCAAGGTCCTCTATCTCTTCTGGATCAAGATCTTCGCGATCTCCTTCGGCATGGGCGTCGTCTCCGGCGTGGTGATCTCCTACGAGATCGGCACCAACTGGAGCGTCTATTCGGCCATGGCCTCGCCGGTCATCGGCCCCTTGCTGGCCTTCGAGGTTCTGGCCGCCTTCTTCATGGAGGCGAGCTTCCTGGGCGTGATGCTGTTCGGCTGGAAGAAGGTCGGGCCCAGGCTGCACTTCGCCGCCACCGTGCTGGTCGCCCTGGGGACGCTCACCTCGGCCTTCTGGATCATCTCGGCCAACAGCTGGATGCAGCACCCCACCGGCTATGTACAACTCGCCGACGGGACCCTCCGCGCCACCGACTGGGTCCTGGTGATCTTCTCGCCGACCTTCCCTGTTCGGCTGATCCACATGGTCCTGGCCGCCTACCTCACCACCTCGCTGGTGGTGGCCGCGGCCTCGGCCTGGCGCCTGCTCAAGGAGCCAGACGAGGAGGAAAGCAGCCTCGCCCTGAAGATGGCCATCGGCATGTTCGCCATCGTCGCGCCCCTGCAGCTCCTGGCCGGCGACACGGCTGGACGCCAGGTCCTCGAGTTCCAGCCGGCGAAGCTGGCGGCGATCGAAGGCTTCTGGGACACCAAGGCCGGGCAGGCCTTCCACATCGTCGCCTGGCCGGACCGCGCGATCGCGGCCAACCGCTGGGAGCTTTCGATCCCGCGGCTCGGCAGCCTGATCACCGCCCACGACGCGAACGCCCAGGTGACCGGTCTGAAGGCCTTCGCCCCGCAGGACCGCCCGCCGGTCGCCCTCGTCTTCTGGGCGTTCCGCGTAATGGTCGGCCTGGGCCTGGCGATGATCGGGCTCGGCCTTTGGGGCGGCTGGCTGTGTTGGCGCGGGCATCTGGCGAAGGCCCGCTGGTTCCTGGGCGCCTGCGTGGCCATGGGGCCGGCCGGCTTCGTCGCGGTGATCTGCGGCTGGATCGTCGCCGAGGTCGGCCGCCAGCCCTACGTCATCTACGGCGTGCTGCGCACCGCCGACGCCGTCTCGCCGGTGACGCGTGGCGAGGTCTCGGCCTCGCTCCTGGCCTTTCTGGGGATCTACGCCGTCGTCTTCAGCGTGGGCGCGCTCTACATCCTGCGGCTGATGGACCAGGGGCCGCTGGCCGGGGCCGCAGAGCCGGCTGGCGCCGCGGTGCGACCGCCCGGCTATGCGTTCGCCGCTGCGCCTGGCGAGCCGGAGGGCCGGCCATGAGCCTCGACCTGCCGCTGATCTGGGCCGCGATCCTCGCCGTCGCGGTGCTGCTCTATGTGATGCTCGACGGCTTCGACCTCGGCATCGGCATCCTGTTCCCCTTCGCCGGATCGCCGTCCGAACGGGACGTGATGATGTCGTCGGTGGCGCCGGTGTGGGACGGCAACGAGACCTGGCTGGTGCTGGGCGGCGGCGGCCTCTTCGCGGCCTTCCCGCTCGCCTTCGCGGCGATCATGCCGGCCCTCTACATCCCGATCCTGATCATGCTGCTGGCGCTGGTCCTGCGCGGCGTGGCCTTTGAGTTCAGGCTGAACGGCCGCGCGCGCGGCAAGCGGTTCTGGACCGGCGCCTTCACCGTCGGATCGCTGGCGGCGACGATCGCGCAAGGGCTGGTGCTGGGCGGCTTCATCCAGGGCGTGACCCTGCGCGACAGGCATTTCGCCGGCGGCGTCTTCGACTGGCTGACGCCCTACACCCTGCTCGTCGCGGCGGGGCTGGTTGCGGGCTACGCGCTGCTCGGCGCCGCCTGGCTGATCTGGCGCACGGAGGACGAACTGCATGGCCGCGCCCGTCGCTGGGCCTGGGTGTCGTTGATCGCCGTGGCGGTCCTGCTGGCGGCGGTGAGCCTGGCGACGCTCTACGTCCATCCGCGGGTGGCTCTGCGCTGGGGTTGGGAGAACGGACACTTCGACCTCGGCCGGCTCACGCCGTTGCTGCCGATCCCGCTGCTCGGGCTTGCGGGCCTGGCGGTGGCGGCGCTGGGCCTTCGGCGCGGCGCCCACGGCTGGCCGTTCGCCGGGGCGGTGCTGTTGTTCCTCTCAGGCTACCTGGGCCTGGCGGCGGGGTTCTTCCCGAACATCGTGCCCTACGCCATGACCTTCCGGCAGGCCGCCAACCCCGACAATGCGCTGGGCTTGCTGCTGGTCGGAGCCGCGGTCCTGCTGCCGGCCATCGTCGGCTACAGCCTTTGGGTCTACTGGATCTTCCGCGGCAAGGTGGGGGCCGATGAAGGCTATCATTGAGCCGCCGCCGGAGCCGGGCGACCCGCTGCCGCCGCTGCGCGAGCGGATCGCCTGGTTCTTCGGCCTGGCGCTGGCGGCCCTGCTGGGGACAGCCGCGGTCGCCTATCTCTTGAAGGCGCTGCTCAGATAGGCTCTAGGGCCTGAAATGGCCCCGCCGCTCTGCCGCCTTTACCTGATCACCCCGCCCAGGCTCGACGACCTGGCGGCCTTTGCGCACGTCCTGGCGCACGCGTTGGACGCAGGCGACGTCGCGGCCCTGCAGATCCGGCTGAAGGACGCGCCCGACGAGGTCATCGCCGGCGCAGTGGAGGCGCTGACGCCAATCGCCGCCGCCCGCGACGTGGCGGTGATCCTCAACGACAGGCCCGACCTCGCCGCCAAGCTCGGCTGCGACGGGGTGCATGTGGGCCAGGACGACATGCCGCTCGCCCAGGCGCGGCGGATCATGGGCAATGACCGGACGGTCGGCGTCACCTGCCACGACAGCCTGCACCTGGCCATGGAGGCGGCCGAGGGCGGCGCCGACTATGTGGCCTTCGGCGCCTTCTTTCCGACGACGACCAAGGACGCGGCCACTCGCGCCGACCCCGAGCTGCTGAGAGGCTGGCAGGCCGACATGGTGGTTCCCTGCGTCGCCATCGGCGGGATCACGGTCGCGACCGCCGCGGAGCTGGCGCGGTCCGGCGCCGACTTCCTGGCGGTTTCGGCCGGCGTCTGGTCGTACGGCGAGGGGCCGGCGGCCGCGGTCGCCGCCTTCAACGCCGAGATCGCCAAGGGCGTCGCCGCGCGCGGCTGAGCCTCGCCTTGCTTCTGCGGAGCGCGGCCACTAGGTTCCGCCGCCCCGAAGGTTTAGGGAAAACCCTTGTCGACCCAGTCCGCCCTCCTCAAGGTCATGTCCGACGCCGCCCGCAAGGCCGCGCGCGGGCTCAACCGCGACTTCGGCGAGCTGGCCGAGCTGCAGGTGGCCAAGAAGGCGCCCGCCGACTTCGTCTCGGCCGCCGACCTGAAGGCCGAGCAGGCGATCTTCGAGGCGCTCAGCAAGGCGCGCCCCGGCTACGGCTTCCTGGGCGAAGAGCGCGGGATGATCGAGGGCACCGACAAGACCCACACCTGGATCGTCGACCCGCTCGACGGCACCACCAACTTCCTGCACGCGATCCCGCACTTCGCGATCAACATCGCCCTGCAGCGCGAGGGCGCGATCGTCGCGGCGGTGACCTACAACCCGGTCTCCAACGACCTCTTCTGGGCGGAGAAGGGCAAGGGCTGCTTCCTCAACGACAAGCGCCTGCGGGTCGCGGCGCGCACGCGGATGGAAGAGGCGGTGCTGGCCACCGGCATCCCGTTCATGGGCCACGGCCAGCACGCGACCTTCCTGAAGGAGCTGCACCAGGTCAGCCAGCGGGTGGCGGGCGTGCGCCGGTTCGGCGCGGCGGCGCTGGACATGGCCTGGGTCGCGGCCGGCCGCTACGACGGCTACTGGGAGCGCGACCTGAACCCGTGGGACCTGGCGGCCGGCATCCTGCTGGTCACCGAGGCCGGCGGGCGGGTGACCGACGCGAACGGCGGCGATGACGTACTGAGCGCCGGCTCGGTCTGCGCCGGCAACCTCGAGATCCAGCCGCAACTCCTGGAGCGCCTGCGCCAAGCTGCGCGGTAGTTGACCCCCTCGTCTGCGAGTGACTGACTGTCATCAACGACGAATAAGGGGAGCGCCATGGACATCACCCGCCGCGCCTTGGGCGCCACGGCCGCTGCGGTCGCCGCGCTCAGCGCCTTTCCCGCCGCATCGCAGGATTTCAAGAAGAAGCCCCTGATCATCGGCCACCGCGGCGCGAGCGGCGAGCGGCCCGAGAGCACGCTCATGGCCTTCCGCCTGGCCATCGCCGAGGGCGCGGACGTCATCGAGCCGGACCTGGTGGTGACCAAGGACGGCCACTTCGTGGTCCGCCACGAGAACGAGATCTCCCAGACCACCGACGTGGCCCTGCACCCGGAGTTCGAAAAGCGCCTGACCACCCGCCAGATCCAGGGCCAGGCGGTCAGCGGCTGGTTCACCGAGGACTTCACGCTCGAGGAGCTGAAGACGCTGCGCTGCCGCGAGCGCCTGCCGAAACTGCGGCCCGAGAGCGCCAAGTTCGACAAGCAGGAGACCATCCCGACCTACCAGGAGGTGCTGGACCTGGCGAAGTCGGAAAGCGCGCGGCTGAAGCGCACCATCGGCACCTATCCGGAGATGAAGCACGCCAGCTACTTCGCCAGCATCGGCCTGCCGATGGAGGGCCGGCTCGCCGACATCCTGAAGAAGAACGACCTCGACAGCCCGACCGCGCCGGTCTTCATCCAGTGCTTCGACGTCCTGCCGCTGAAGACCATCATGACCCTGTGCAAGGCGCCGCGCGTGCAGCTCGTCTCGCCGGAAGGCGGGCCCACCGACGTCACGCTGCGCTACAAGGACATGGTCTCGGCCTCGGGGATGAAGGAGATCGCCACCTACGCCAACGGGGTCGGGCCCGAGTACACCATGGTGATCCCGACCGTGGACGGCGGCCTGGGTCCGGCGACGGCGCTGGTCAAGGACGCCCACGCCGCCGGCCTGGTGGTGCACCCCTGGACCGTGCGGGCCGAGAACGCCTTCCTGCCGCCCAAGCTGCGCAACGGGACCGACCCGATGGTCCACGGCAATGTCGAGGCGCTCTATCGCGCGCTCTACGCCGCCGGCATCGACGGCCTGTTCAGCGACTTTCCCGGGCTGGCCGTGAAGGCGCGCGGATGAAGCGGCTCGCAGCCTTCGCCGTCGTCTCCGTATTGGCGGGGACCTCCGCCGCCCAGGCCCAGGCGCCGATCCCGACCCGCGTGCCCCTAGGTGTCATTCCCGTAGCGCCCGGCAAGGCCGTGGACCGCGTCGAGACCAACCGCGTGGACTTCGCGCCCGGCCAGGTCATGCCGCGCCACAAGCACACCGTCCCGGTGGTCTGCTTCGTCGCCAAGGGCGACTTCCTGGTGAAGATCGGCGACGCGCCCGAGCGCCGCGCGCAGCAGGGCGCGACGACCTATGAGCCGCCGGAAGTGACCGTGCACTATTTCAAGAACGCGTCGGCGACCGAGCCTGCGCAACTGCTCTGCGCCTCGCTGGCCGGCAAGGACGACAAGGTGCTGAACGTCATGCTCGACCCGGAGCCGGGGCGGTAGAGTTCACAATCCCTCCGCTCATCCCGCGAAAGCGGGGACCCAGGCGTTTTTGTTGCAGGGCCCAAAACGGCCAACCCCGCCCAGGTGTGGAACATGAAAAAACCTGGGTCCCCGCTTTCGCGGGGATGAGCGGGATTAGGGAAAGTCTCTAGCCCGTGTCCGCCAGCGCGGACTCGCGCTCCGGTACGGGCTTTGGCTGGGGCAAGGGCGCGCCCAGGCTGAGCGCGAAGTGGCCGGAAAGGCCCATGTCGGCGATCGCCCGGCGGGCCAGGGCCTCGATGGGCAGGTCCAGGAAATCGGGGCCGAGGGCGGCCTCGCCGAGGCGGGCCTCCAGGTCCTCGACCAGCACCTCGTAGTCGTCCTGTTCGCCCTCAGATTCGGTCCACAGCAGGCGGTTCAGGAGACCCCGCACGCGCGCCTTTCGCGCCTCGACCGGATCGGCGGCCGCCTTGGCCGTGGCGAGATGATCTTCTCGGCGCCGCTGCTCGGCGGCCCGCGCGGCGTTCGCCAACGCATCGGCCTGCGCCTGTTCGCGGACCTGCTGAGCCGCCACGGCCGCTTCGCGTGCGGCGTCCCGATCTAGCTTGGCGTCCAGCGCCAGCGTCAAGCGCACAGCGCGCGTCGCCTGTTGGAAGGCGCCGGCCAGGGCCACCGTTTCGTCCGCGCCTTCGCAGCCCCGCAGCCGCACCGCCAGCTCGCGCGCCACCATCAGCCCAAGCTCGGCCAACTCGCCCAGCATGGCCTCGGCCCTGGCCTGTTTCTCCATCGTCCGCGCCATGAACAAAAAGAGAACATCGATCACGCGGAATGTCAAATATTTTGGTGGGTGCGCGAACGTGAGTGACCGCTTACTGGCGAGCGCTTCCAGGGTGTCGAAATCAACCGGCCATGTCGGCGATCGCATCGCCGGCCGGCGACGCCGGCGCCGTCGACCTTCGGGGCGAGCCGCCAACAATCGGCGGAATCAGCCTCGCTTGATCCGCCGCCCGCAGCATGGGAGCATCCAGCAGTCGGCAGGCTGCGCACCCCGGAACGGCCACTGGCTGGCCCCCCGCGCCAGGTCCTGCTGGCCGACGGGGCGGTGGCGAGGCTGACCACCAGACTCTGAGGCCGCGCATAAGTTATGCGTGGATCGGGCCCGAGCGGCTTCCTATCCAGGACGCTTTCGGATTGAGGATCGCCCGCTTGATCACACTCGTCACCGGCAGCTCTGGGCACCTGGGCGAAGCGCTCATGCGCACCCTGCGCGACCGCGGCCACCCGGCCGTGGGCCTGGACCTGAAGCCTTCGCCGTTTACGGACATCGTCGGCTCGATCACCGACAGGGCGCTGCTGCGCCAGACGCTTTGCGGCGTCTCGGCGGTCTTTCACGCGGCGACCTTGCACAAGCCCCACGTCGCGACCCACGACCATGACGCCTTCATCCAGACCAACATCGCCGGCACGTTGGCGCTGCTGGAAGAAGCCGCGGCGGCCGGCGTCGGATGCGTCGTCTATACGAGCACGACCAGCGCCTTCGGTTCGGCCCTGACCCCGCCCCCGCATGCGCCCGCCGCCTGGGTGACCGAAGATATCGCGCCGGTCCCCAAGAACATCTACGGCGTCACAAAATCGGCCGCCGAGGACCTCTGCCAGATCATCGCGCGCCGTCGCGGCCTGCCTGTGATCGTGCTGCGCACCTCGCGGTTCTTCCTGGAGGCCGATGACGATGCGAAGCTGCGCGACGCCTACGACCTGGATAACCTGCAGGCCAATGAACTCCTCTACCGCCGGGTCGACCTTGACGACGTGGTCGAAGCCCATTTTGCGGCGGCCGCGCGCGCGAACGGTCTGGGGTTTGGCCGCTATATCATCTCCGCCGCCTCGCCGTTCGAACCCTCGGACCTGCCCGAACTGCGCGCGGACGCACCGGCCGTGGTGCGCCGATATTATCCCGAGTTCGAAGCGCTCTACCGGGCGGCGGGCTGGCGCATGCTGCCGTCGATCGACCGGGTCTATGTGAGCCGGCGCGCGGGTCACGACCTCGGCTGGACGCCGAAGTACGGCTTTGACACAGTGCTCGAGGCCCTGGCCTCGGGCGGCGCGTTCCGCAGCCCCCTGGCCGTCCTGGTCGGCGAGAAGGGCTATCACGACCGCGTCTTCGAGGACGGTCCCTATCCCGTCGCCCTATAGCCCGAGCAAGACCGGCTACGCGCATCCTTCCGGCGCTGCAAGCCGGCCTGGGCGGCCTGGGCCGCACGGGATCGTCTGGCCGCATGAAGCGCGAGGACGGACCTGACAGGATCCGAGATCGGGAGCCTAGCGTTGCTATCCGCTTTCAAAGCTCCCCTCAGCTGTGGCCCATCGCGTCCGATTGTGCGCAGGCTAAGGCGAAGCTTCGGGCCTGCCCGCACGTCCGCCCGAAGACGAAGCGCACTCGGAGGACGAGATGAACGTCAAAGCGTGCATGGCTACAGGTCTGATCGCCCTCGCGGCGTCCACCGGAGCGGCCTGCGCCGCTGACCGCTTCCAGCCGGGCCAATGGGAGCTCGTCTTCACCGGCGAACGCTCGAACACGGTGACCCTCTGCATCAAGGCCGCCACGCTCGAGGGTCTCAACGGCTCCGCCGAGTCCGTGCGCGCTGACACCGACAAAATCGCGGCCTCGCAAAAGATGACGGTGCAAGCCTACAAGTTCGACGGCGTAACGCTGGCCTTCACGGCCGTTGGGGCCGATCAGACGGTCCTCACCACCGCCAGCTACCGTGGGGACAGCTTCGACAAGCTGATCGTCACCAAGAAACCCGGCGCCAAGGACGTCACCAGCCGCGAGACGGGCCGCCGGCTCGGCGACTGCCCCTAGGCGCACAAGGCCCGGACTTGACGTCGGGGCCGCGCTACGCCGCTTCCCCGAACTGCAGGGCCGCCAGCCGCGCATAGAGGCCGTTCTTCGCCACCAGTTCGTGGTGCGTGCCGCTTTCCACGATGCGGCCTTCGTCCATGACCACGATACGGTCGGCCTTGAGGACGGTGGCGAGGCGGTGGGCGATGACCAGGGTGGTGTGGCCGACCATGGCCTCGTCGAGGGCGCGCTGGACGAGGCGTTCGTTCTCGGCGTCCAGCGCGCTGGTGGCTTCGTCGAGCAGCAGGATGGGCGCGTGCCGGACGAGGGCCCGGGCGATGGCCAGGCGCTGGCGCTGACCGCCGGAGAGGCTGCGGGCGCGCTCGCCGATCTGGGTCTCGATGCCCTGCGGCAGGGCGGCGAGGAAGCTCTCGGCCTGGGCGGCGCGGACCGCGGCCTGGACGTCGGCGAGGCTGGCGTCCTCGCGGCCGAAACGCACGTTCTCGAGCGCCGAGCCGGAAAACAGCGGCGACTCCTGGGCGACCAGGGCCATGCGGGCGCGGACCTCCACCGGATCGGCCTCGCGCAGGTCGACGCCGTCCAGCAGCACGCGGCCTGCTTGCGGGTCATAGAAGCGCAGCAGGAGGCGGAAGACCGTGCTCTTGCCGGCGCCGGACGGGCCGACGAGGGCGACGCGCTCGCCCGGCTTCACGGTGAGCGAGACGCCGCGCACCGCCGGAAGGTCGGGCCGGCCCGGATAGGCGAAGGTGACGTTCTCCAGCGCCACCTCGCCGTGCGGCGGGTTGGGAAGAGCCCGCGGATGGGCGGGCGCGGCGATCCCGGGGCGGGCAGCCAGGAGCTCGGAGACCCGCTCCATGGCGCCGGCCGCCTTCTGCACGTCGCCCCAGGTCTCGCCGAGGGCGCCTACCGAGCTCGCCGACATCACCGCCAGGAGGGCGAACTGGAAGAAGACGCCCCAGCTCAGGTCGTGGCTCATGGCGTCGGTGACGCCCAGCCAGAGGATCCAGACGATACCGCCGAAGACCAGCGCGATGGCGGCCGCGGTCATGGTCGCCCGCGCGCCCATCCGGCGAAGCGAGGTGCGGAAGGAGTTCTCCACCGCCGCGCCGAAGCGGGCCGCGCCGGAGGCCTCGCGCCCGAAGGCCTGGACCACCTCGAGCGCGTCGAGGGTCTCGCCGGCGCTGCCGATGGCGGCGGCGAACTGGTCCTGGGTGGAGGCGGTGAGCTTGCGGACCTGGCGGCCGAACAGGAAGAGCGGGGCGATCACCACCGGGAAGGTGATCAGCACCAGGCCGGTCAGCCGCGGGCTGACGACGACCATGTAGCTGAGGCCGCCGACGAGCATCAGGATGTTGCGCAGCGAAACCGAGATCGAGGTGGTGAGCAGGTTCTCGACGATCTGGATGTCGGTCGTCAGCCGCGACAGCACCTCGCCGGTGCGGGTCATCAGGAAGAAGGCCGGGTCGAGCGACAGGATGTGCGCGTAGGTGGCCTTGCGCAGGTCGGCCACGACCCGTTCGCCGAGCTTGGTGACGAAGAAGTAGCGCAGCGCCGAGGAGAGCGCCAAGGCGAGCGCCACCCCGCCCAGCAGCCAGAACCAGGGCGCGATGGTCGCGGGCGTCGCGTGGGCCGCCGCCGGTCCGGTCAGGTGGTCGACCAAGAGCCGCACGGCTCCGGTGAGGCCCAGGCTGGCGCCCGCGGCGGTGACCAGGAAGACGCCGGCGGCCGTCGCGTCGAGCCGGTGGCCGGCGGCGAAGGGGATCAGGTGGCCGAGCGCGCGGACGTTGCGGCTTTTCGCCCGGCGCTCGGCGGCTTCGTCGAGGGACTGCGCCAGGGCCTGGCCGGCGGTTGGCCGACCGGCGACGGCGGCCTGCGCCCCCAAGTCGGGCAAGGGGGTGTCACTCATTAACGCTCATACCTTGCATTTCAGACGGCGGTTCTCTATACGCCCGGCTTCCTCGAACGGAGGCCCTTCCAAGGCCGCCTGTTCGCTCATTCGACGCTGCTTTACGTCAGGCGCTCATCCGATGAAACAAGACACCCATCCGGACTATCACTTCATCACCGTGGTGATGACGGACGGCACGACCTACCAGACCCGTTCCACCTACGGGAAGGAAGGCGCGACGCTGAACCTGGACATCGATCCGAAGACCCACCCGGCCTGGACCGGCGGCGGCCACCAGATGCTGGACCGCGGCGGCCGGGTCTCGCGCTTCAACGCCAAGTTCGGCGGCTTTACGCGGAAGTGAGCCGGCCCTAGGCCGGACTCATTCCCCGCGAACGCGGGGATCCAGTCCACCGAACGGGATATCCCAATAGAAAACGCCGCGGAGATCGCTCCCCGCGGCGTTTCTTTTGGCCCTACCTCCCCCGCGCAGCGGCGGGAGGGGGACCATCGGCCGAAGAGCCGATGGTGGAGGGGGCAAGCTTCAGGCTCCGAGAATCGACCGGGCCGCCGTGAATGCATTGGGTGAGGCTCGCCCCCTCCACCACTCGCTCTTCGGCGAGCGGTCCCCCTCCCGCCATTGCTCCCGCAATGGGGGAGGTAGCTCAGGTCCCGAAGGCGGTCTTCAGGCGGTCGTGCTGCGACAGCACCGGATGCGGCGCGTCGTCCGCCTCGCCTTCGACATACATCCGCCGGTCGAGGTGGCGGACGCGCTCATAGAGGCGCTCGGAACGGTCCAGCAGGATCAGCAGCTCGCCCGGCAGGCCCTCCGCCTCGCCCGTGGCGCGGCAGACCTCCTCGCCGGTCAGGCGGTAACGGTCCTCGCAGGCGGCGAGCGCCGGCATGTCGCCCTCGCGCACGGCGCGTTGCACCAGCAGCCACGAGGCCACCTGCATCAGCCGCGTGGTCAGGCGCATGCTCTCGGCGGCATAGGCGAGCGCGGCGTTGCGGGACAAAAGCTTCGAGGCCTGGCGGCCGGCGCCGTCCAGATAGCCGGCGGTCTCCTCCACCAGGTCCATGCCCTCCTGGAAGGTGCGCTGGAACAGCTCCGAGCGGGCGAAGTCCTGGATGACTTCGGCGCGCCAGGGTCTGGAGGGAACATCAGCATCGCTCATTGGCGCTCAACCTATACTCAGCACGCGTCGCGGTCGCGAAAAACCGTCTGTGCAACCCCTGTGCCATTCATATTCCACGCGTTCTGGTCCTTTTTGAGCCGCTAGCCCGGCCGCGCCCCGAACAGGGCGTCGGCCGCCGCCCGACCGGCCCGCTTGCGGTCGATCTGCGCCTGAGCCCGAGCGATCTCCGACTGCAGGATCTCGATCCGCTCCTCCAGCTCGGCCACGCCGAACAGCTCCAGGTCCTCACGGACCGCCTCGATGAGTCGCTGGCCACGGCCAACCCGGACTTCCGCAGGCTCTTCCATGACGGGCTATACCTTTCCGGTTCCCCGATGGGGCGCTATCCAACCCCGCGAACCGCCAAAGCGCAAGTTTGCGCCACCCTGGCGCACACAGGTTTGCCGGAGCTGTCCACATGACCGAGACCCCATCCGCGACCATGACCGCGATCGCCATCGAAGGCGGCAAAGGGCCGGCGCAGGCGCTGAAGGCCGTCCAGATCCCGCGGCCCGAACCGAAGGACGGCCAGATCCTGATCCGGGTGCGCGCCGCGGGGATCAACCGCCCGGACATCATCCAGCGGATGGGCTTCTACCCGCCGCCGCCGGGCTCACCCGAGACCATGGGCCTGGAGGTCGCCGGCGAGGTGGTCACGGGCGCCGGGCGCTGGAAGGCCGGCGACAGGGTCTGCGCCCTGCTGGGCGGCGGCGGCTACGCCGAATACGCCGTTTGCGACGCGCGACATGCCCTGCCGATCCCCGAGGGGCTGGACTTCGTGCAGGCCGCGGCCCTGCCGGAGACCGTCTTCACCGTCTTCGCCAACGTCTTCGAGCACGGGGCCCTGAAGCCCGGCGAGACCCTGATGGTCCACGGCGCCACGTCCGGCATCGGGACCACCGCGATCCAGATGGCCAAGGCCTACGGTGCGAAGGTGATCGCCACGGCCCGTAGCGCCGACAAGGCCGCCGCGGCCCTGAAGCTCGGGGCCGACGTGGCGGTGGACACCGGCGCCCAGGACTTCGCCGAAGTCGCCAAGCGCGAGGGCGGCTGCGACGTGGTGCTCGACATGGTCGGCGGCGACTATTTCGCCAAGGACCTCGACGCGCTGAAGACCGGCGGGCGGATCGTGTTCATCGCGAGCCTGGGCGGCGGAGACGTCACGCTCTCCATCGGCCGACTCATGCAAAAGCGCGCGGTGGTCACCGGCTCGACGCTGCGCCCGCGCGACGCGGACGAGAAGGCGCGGCTGGCGGCAGGCGTGGAAAAGCTGGTCTGGCCGTGGATCGAGGCCGGCAAGGTCAGGCCGCAGGTCGACGCGACCTTTCCGCTGAGCGAGGCCGCCAAGGCCCACGCGCACCTGGAGTCCGGTTCGCACATCGGCAAGATCGTGCTGCTGGCCTGACCTGGCCGTTTCACCTCTGTCCGGCGGCGGTTAACCACTCGTCAGCTTATCGGTGATCAGTTCCGCGCCCTGTGTGGTCCAAACCACATATTCGAAAACTCATCACAGGCACGGCCAAGGCGCTTGACGCCCCTAGGGGGCCGCGCCAATGACGAAAGAAAATCGTCAAAATCATCCAGGCCTTCGGGCCACTTGGGGAGGTTCAAGATTGCGTAACAAGGTTCGCTTTTTCGCGTCCAGCGCTCTGCTGGTCGCCGCTGCTTTCAGCACGTCCGCGTTCGCTCAGACCCGCCCCGCGGCGCCGGCCGCGCCCGCGCCGGCCGCGTCCGGGACGACCATCGAGGAGCTGGTGGTCACCGCTGAAAAGCGCAGCCAGAGCCTGCAGGACGTGCCGGTCGCCATCTCGGCCTACACCTCGGAAAAGCGGGACCTCCTGGGCATCAACAGCGTCCAGGACATGACCAACTTCACGCCGGGCCTGGCCTATTCCAGCCAGCTCGACCGCATCAGCCTGCGCGGCGTGGGCCGCCTGACCAACGTGCAGTCGGCCGACCCTGGCGTCGCGACCTACTCGGACGGCGTCTACACCTCCTCGACGGTGGAAGCCGGCAAGACGCCGCTCTTCATCGACCGGGTGGAAGTGCTGCGCGGCCCGCAGGGCACCCTCTACGGCCGCAACTCGATCGGCGGCGCGATCAACGTGATCTCCAAGCACCCGACCGAAGACCCCTACGGCGAGGTGCGGGCGACCATCGGCAACTACGGCCGCACGCTTTTGGAAATGGCGGTATCCGGCCCGCTGGCGCCGAACCTCCAGTTCCGCCTCGGCGGCAACTGGGAAAAGCAGCGTGACGGCTACTTCACCAACGTCGTCCCGGGCATGCCCAGCGAGGGCAACGTCGTCGACCAGTACTATCTCGAAGGCCAGCTGCAGGGGAAATTCGGCGATCGCCTCGACGGCTGGGTGAAGGTCGCGGTGAGCGGCTGGAACAACGGCGGCGGCGGTCCCGGCGCGCGCGCCACCTATACGACCGGCCCGATCAACACGACCGAGTTCCTCCCGAGCGCGCTGTTCGTGAATCCGGGCTACGCCTGCAGCGGCACGCCGACCAACGTGGTGAACAAGTCGACGTTCGGCTGCGTGAACCCCGCCAACAGCGATCCGCGCAAGTTCGCGGCCGACACCCAGAACTCTGTGTCGCTGGACGAGACCTACATCTTCTCGACCCAGTGGACGTACCACTTCGACAACGCCGACCTGAAGTACATCGGCGGCTATGACAACTATCACTACACCCTGATCGCCGATCAGGACGCGACCGCGATCCAGGGCTTCACCCTGCCGGTGGCGACCTTCAATCCGGGCCTTCCCATCGCCGCCCAGCCCTGCCCCGCGACGAACCTTGTCGCGCCGGGCGCCTGCCAGGGCGTCAACGTGCGGCCGCGCTACGCCTCGACCTACCAGGAGAACAAGCACTGGGTCAGCCACGAGCTGAACCTGTCGTCCTCCGGCGACGGCGACCTGCAGTGGCTGGTCGGCGCCTACTACTACAAGGAAGGCTACCAACAGCCGGTCTTCACGACGATGTTCGACCAGACGCAACTGGGCGGCAGCAACATCGTCAACGCGGTCCCGGCGACCAACCCGGCGGGCATCACGAACGACAACCTGCTGCGGCCCTACGACGACCGCCCGGAACTGCATGACGAGTCCTACGCCGGCTTCGGTCAGATCGACTGGAAGTTCGCGCCGGAATGGAAGACCACGCTCGGCATCCGCTACAGCCACGACCACAAGTACGGGACCGAGGCTGTCCGCGTCGTCTGCTTCGCGGTGACCTCCTGCCTGGGCGGCGCGACGCCGGAAGGCCTGGGTGGCTTCACGCCCCCGGTCGACGTGACCGCCGCGGTGGTGAACCTCGCGAGCCTGCCGCGCGGCGTCGTTCCGGGCGGCATCAACAACAGCGGCGTGACCTTCACGCCGGACGGTTTCGCCCACCGCGCCTACGACGCCAATTTCGACGCCTGGACCGGCACCGCCGGCGTGCAGTGGGATCCCGATCGGGACACCATGATGTATGCCCGCTACAGCCGCGGCTATAAGGCGGGCGGCTTCAACGTCGGCATCTCGACCACGCTCGGCTCCTCGCCCTACACGGGTCCGGAACACGCCAACAACTACGAGATCGGCCTGAAGAAGGACCTCTTCCACCACACCCTGCAGACCAACGTCGCTGTCTTCTACCTCGACTACCAGGACTTCCAGGCGCCGGTGACGGTGCCGGCGGTCAGCGGCGGCCTGGCGCAGTCGCAGGGCGTGTTCCTGAACGTCCCGAAGGCGGTCAGCTACGGCGTCGAGCTGGAAAGCATCTGGTCGCCCATCGACCACATGCAGATCTCGCTGACCTACGCCTACGACGACGCGCACATCAAGGAACTGAGGAACGTCATCGACCCGGCCGACCCGACGGGCATCCAGCCCGGCGCCAAGCCGATCGGCGCGCTCACGACCTGCGCCGCGGCGCCGACCCAGGTCTGCGACATCTACACCGGCAACGTGGTGCGCGGTCAGGACCTCAGCGGCAACCAGCTGCCCCAGTCGACCAAGAACAAGGTGGCCCTGAACGCCACCTACACCTGGGAATTCGAGAAGGGCAATCTGACGCCGTCGATCAGCTACATCTGGCGCGACAAGCAGTTCGGCTCGATCTTCGAGCGGTTCTACAACGAGGCCCCGTCCTGGAGTCAGGTCGACGCCCGGGTCACCTGGAAGGACAAGGACAACAAGTACTCGATCATCGGGTATGTGAAGAACCTGTTCGACGACCTGGGCTACGACGGCGGCGCGACCGGCGCCCGCCTCGCCGGCTTCACCCCGGGGCTGGGCAACATCGTGCAGCCCGGCTTCAACATCACCTACCCGCTGACCCCGCCGCGCACCTACGGCGTGGAGCTCCAATACCGCTTCTAGTTACGTCGAATAACCGGTTCGGAGGGCGCGTTCCGCAAGGGACGCGCCCTTTGTTTTTGCAAGACATTCACAATGTTTCCATCCCGACATTTTGAAAACTGCCGGGTAACAAACGAAAAATGTTGACGCTGCTTTAGCGGTCCCTCAGGCTCCGGCCGCAAATTGAGCGGGCGATGGCGGCTTCTCGTGGCCTCCACAACGCGCGCCGAAGGCCGCCTGCGGGCGGTGGGAGGGCAAACAGGGGCATGCGACAATCTATTGTCGAGCGCGTGGCTGCGCGCGTGTGTGTGGGCGACGCCCGCACTACGGGCCGGCTGTGTGGTCTTTCGACGGCGGCGCCTCCGGGCGCGGCCTCGCGGACCTGCGCCCCTCTGCCGGCCGCACGACCGGACATCGACAGCGTCAGTTTCAATCAAGGGCCGGAACGGCCTTCTGGGGAGGTTAAGTTGCAACACAAGATTCGCCTTTTGGCGTCCAGCGCCCTGCTGGTCGCGGCCGCGCTCAGCGCATCCGCCGTACATGCTCAGACCAAGCCGGCCACCTCGGCCGCGGCGAGCAACACCATCGAAGAACTGGTGGTCACCGCTGAAAAGCGTGAGCAAAGCCTGCAGGATATCCCGGTCGCCATCTCGGCCTTCACCTCGGCCAAGCGCGACCTCCTCGGGATCAACTCGATCCAGGACCTGACCAACTTCACGCCGGGCCTGAACTACACCAGCGCCAACGACCGCGCCTCGATCCGCGGCATCGGCCGCCTGACCAATGCCCACCCGGTCGCCGTGCCGGTGGCCGTCTATGACGACGGCATCTACACCACGTCCACGGTCACCGCCGGCAAGACGCCGATTTTCAGCGACCGCGTCGAAATCCTGCGCGGACCGCAGGGCACCCTCTACGGCCGCAACTCGATCGGCGGCGCGATCAACGTGATCTCCAAGCGCCCCACCGAGGACCCCTACGGCGAAGTGCGGGCGACGGTCGGCAACTACGGCCGCACGCTTCTGGAAATGGCGGTCTCCGGCCCGCTGGCGCCCGACCTGCAGTTCCGCCTCGCCGGCAACTGGGAAAAGCAGCGTGACGGCTACTACACCAACATCGTGCCGGGCATGCCCAGCGAAGGCAATGTCATCGACCAGTTCTACCTGGAAGGCCAACTGCAGGCGAAGTTCGGCGACCACGCCGACGGCTGGGCCAAGGCCTATGTGACGGGCTGGAACAACGGCTCCGGCGGCCCAGGCGCTCGCGCGGGCTACACCGCCGGCTCCATCAACTTCTCGCAATCCGACCTGCAGAACGTCAGGAACACCTTCGCCTGCGCGCCGGGCGGGGTCGTCTCCAACGTCGTGAACACCTCGCCGCTCGGCTGCGTGAACCCCGCCAACAGCGATCCGCGCAAGTTCGCCACCAACGTCGCGCAGACGGTGTCGCTGGACGAGGCCTTCGGCATCGCCACCAACTACACCTACCACTTCGACAACATGGATCTGAAGTACGTCGGCGGCGGGATCAACTACCACTACACCCTGCAGTCCGATAACGGCGCGGGGTCGATCAGCTCGTTCCAGGTGAACGTCCTGCCGTTCAATCCGGCCCTGCCCGTGACGGCGCAGCCCTGCGCGGCCACGAACCTTGGCGGCGGCTCCTGCCCGCCGCTGACGGTGTTCCCGCTGCAGTCCTCAACCTACCAGGAGGACTACCACAACATCAGCCACGAGATCAGCCTGGCCTCCACCGGCAACGGCGCGCTGCAGTGGATCGGCGGGCTCTACTACTACAAGGAGGGCTACAAGCAGCCGGTCTTCACGACGCTGTTCAACCAGCCGCAGCTCGACGGCAACATCACGCCCGCCTCGGCGGCCGTGACCGGGCCGGTCGGCCGCGACTTCCAGCGGCGGCTCTTCGACAACCGGACGCAGTTCGAGCAGGAGTCCTACGCCGCCTACGGCCAGGTCGACTGGAAGTTCACCGACACCCTGAAGGCGACGCTGGGCCTGCGCTACAGCCACGACAGCCTGGTCGGCAGCGAATCGGTGCGGGTGGTCTGCTTCGGCGCGAGCGCCTGCCTCGGCGGTTCGACGCCGCAGCTGCTCGGCCTGAACTTCACCCCGCCTGTCGACGTCACCGTCGGGGTCGTCAACCTCGGCAGCCGGCCGACCGGCGTGGTGCCCGGCGGCGTCAACAACAGCGGCGTGACGTTCACCTCGGACGGCTTCGCCCACCGCAACTACGACCACAGCTGGGAAGCGACCACCGGCACGGCGGGCCTGCAATGGGATCCGGATCCGGACACCAACGTCTACGCCCGCTACAGCCGCGGCTACCTGATGGGCGGCTTCAACTCCGGCGTGACCAGCACGCTCGGCCAGTTCCCCTTCACCGACGCCGAGCACATCAACGACTATGAGATCGGCATCAAGAAGAACTTCGGCCGCACGCTGCAGGCCAACCTGGCGATCTTCTACGAAGACCTTAAGGGCTTCCAGGCGCCGCTTTCGGTGGTGTCCAACACCGGCGCCCTGTCGGTGAGCCAGAGCCAGTACCTCAACGTGCCCAAGTCGGTCAGCCAGGGCGTCGAGCTGGAAATCAACTGGGTGCCGATCGACCACATGACGGTGCTGTTCAACTACTCCTACGACGACGCCCACGTGACGAAGCTGTCGGGGATCATCGACCCGACCGACCCCGAGGCCCAGGCGGTCGGCGCCAAGCCGCTGACGGCCCTGACGACCTGCACCGGGGTCGGTAACCCGACCGCCGCGGCGCCTGGCCTCAACCCGCTCTGCGACGTCAACACCGGCCTCGTCCAGCGGCCGCAGGACCTGAGCGGCAACAGCCTGGCGCAGAACCCGAAGAACAAGATCGCCGCGGCGGTCACCTACGCCTTCGAGTTCGAGAAGGGCACGCTGACGCCGGAAATCAGCTACATCTGGCGCGACAAGCAGTACGCGGGCCTGTTCGAGCGCTCGTACAACGAAGCGCCGTCCTGGGATCAGTGGGACGCGCGCATCACCTGGAAGGACAAGGACAACAAGTACTCGATCATCGCCTACATCAAGAACATCGGCGACACGCTGGGGTATGACGGCGGCGCGTCCAGCACCCGCCTCACGGGCCTCTACAACGGGGCCACGCTGACGGCGGCCGGCATCACCCCCGGCCTAGCCAGCGCGACGATCCCCAACACCTTCAACGCGGTGCAAAGGACGGCGTCGAACCCGAGCGGGATCAACACCACCTACAACCTGACCCCGCCGCGGACCTACGGGATCGAGTTCCAGTACCGCTTCTAGAGACACCGGAAATCCGGCTCGGAGGGCGCGCTCGCAAGGGCGCGCCCTTTGTTTTTGCGCAGGTTTCCGTAGCGGAACATGCCGATTCTTCGAACCTTTCGGCGATGTAAGATCAAAAGCGTTGACGCCCCTCGGACCCTCCCGCACGGTTTCCGCCAAGAGCGGAGCGCTGCGCCCTGCGGCCCGGCCTCCACCAAGACCGCCCCGAAGGGCGGCGGGAGGAAGTTGATGGCAGCTAGCGGCCTTCACTCGGCGGTCCCCAGTCCGTGAGCACGCTCGCCCCGGCGCCGCCGCCGCTAGGATTTCCGCTGAAGATTTCGTACGGCCTGGGATCGATCGCCTATGGGGTGGCCTACGTCATCCTCTCCTCGGCGGTCCTGCAAATCTACTTCAACCAGGTGCTGGGCATCCCGGCGGTCTGGGTGGGCGCCGCGATCATGGTGTCGTTGCTCGCCGACGTGGTGCTGGACCCGCTGATCGGCCAATGGTCGGACCGGCTCCGATCCGCCTGGGGCCGCCGCCACCCGTTCATGTACGCCTCCGCCGTGCCGGCCGCGGCGCTGTCCTACTTCCTCTGGCATGCCCCTCGCGGGCTCGACCCGACCCAGCTTCTCGGCCTCGCCGTGGTGACCATGATCGCCCTGCGGGTCGCCGTGGCGAGCTATGAGATCCCGTCGGCCGCCCTCGCGCCGGAGCTCGCGCCCGACTACGACCAGCGCACGTCGCTGATGGCGTTCCGCTGGTTCTTCGCGATCGGCGCGATCGCGGTGATGCAGCTTGTCCTCTACACCGTGTTCCTCAGGCAGGACGCCGCGAACCCGCTGGGGGCCCTCAATCCGGAGCGCTACGGCCAGTTCGGCGCGCTCGCCGCCGCCGTTATCGTCGTCTGCATCCTGGCGTCCACCGCCGCCACCCACAGCCGCATCCCCTACCTCCACAAGCCGCCCGCCCGGCCCGCGACAGTGGTCGACACCTTCCGGCAGATCGCCTCCACCTTCGCCAACCCGGCTCTGGTGGTGGTGATGGCGTCCAGCGTGCTGGGCGGCACCGGCGTCGGCATCACCGCGACGCTCTCCAACTACTTCTATCTGCATCTGTGGGGCCTGAAGTCGCAGGCCATCGGACCGCTGGCCGCCGGCGGCCTGCTGGCCTCCATCCTCGGGGTGTTCCTGGCGCCGTACCTGGCCAAGCGGTTCGGCAAGAAGCAGGCGATGATCGGGCTGTTCTCGGTCTCGGTGTTCACGTCCATGCTGCCGATCGGGGGCCGGCTGCTCGGCGTCATGCCGCCGAATGGCTCGAGCCTCCTCTATGGGCTGCTGTTCACCGATGTGGTGGTGACCGCGGCGCTGGGCCTCATGGGCTTCGTGATCATTTCATCGATGGTCGCCGACGTGGCCGAGGACCAGGCCGTGAAGAGCGGCGTTCGCTCGGAGGGCGTGCTGTTCGCCGCCAACGGCCTGGTGGGGAAATTCACCCTTGGCATGGGCGCGTTCATCGCCGGTATCCTGATCTCGGCGGTGGGCTTCCCGGTGCACGCCGTTCCGGGGACGGTCGATCCCGACATCGTCCGGCGCCTGGCGATGCTCTATCTGCCGTGCATCCTGATCTTCAACGGCGGCTCGGTCGTCGTCCTGCAGTTCTATCGGATCGACCGCGCCGCCCACGAACGGAACATCGCCCGCCTCCGCGAGGCCGCCGCCTTGGCGGAAGCGGCCCATCTCGAGGCGGGGGCGAGCGGCGTCGCCGAGACCGGACCCTAGGCCGCCGCCGACCTTCGCCTAGCGCTCGAAGATCCCCATCAGCAGCGGACGGGCGAAGATGGCCGGCGCGGCCTTCTGGCTGACGCCCGGCACCCAGACCTCCAACTCGCCGCAGGCGTTCAGGGTCGCGTGCAGCATGTGGGCGGCGAGGAACGGGTCGACCGCGCGCAGCGAGCCCTCGGCGATGCCGTCCGAGATCATCGCGGCGAAGCGCTCGGACACCTTCTCCGACTGCTTGACCATTTCCAGGCGGATCGGCTCCGGCACCGCCGCCAGCGCCGAGGTGCGCAAGAGCGGCCCGTTCTCCGAAAGCTGGTATTCCGCCAGCGCCGCGGCCGCGCTGGTCAGCCGCGTCCACTGATCGCCCGGCAGGCTGATCGCCAGCCGCTGCACCCGGGTCATCACGTCGAAGGTGCGATCGAAGCAGGCGACCACCAAGTCATCCTTGGCGTCGTTGTGGTGGTAGAAGCTGCCCTTGGTGACGTTGAGCTCGGCCGAGATCTTGTCCACCGAGGCGCCGCGATAGCCGCGGGCGTTGATCAGCCGGGTGGCGGCCAGCAGGAAGGTCTGGCGGCTCATCTCGTGGCGATCCCGCGGCGCGAGCTGGACCATGGGAAGCGGCTCCGGCTTCCAGACCTGGCCCGGCGCGGCCAGGCCGCCCACCAGGATGTCGTACATCCGCTCGCGGACCCGGCCGTAGTCCTCCGGATCGTACTTCGGCAGCCAGGCCGTCGCCCAGAAGAGCTGCTCCAGCAGCATCTGGGAGCGCGCCGTGCGCCGGCCGCGGGTCATCCAGGCCAGGTCCGGCGTCTCGAAGATCTGCCGCAGGCGGCGGAACATCTTCATGTAGGCGGCCGCGACGTCGCCGCGCTGGGGCATGTTCAGCGCCCGCAGGTCGGACAGCATGGGCAGCGGCGGCGCCTCGCCCGTCGCCGCCCGGCGGATCCGCTCGACGTAGAGCCGCAGCAGGGTGTGCAGCCTGGCCTGCGGCGTCGCCTCCGCCAGAGCGGCGGTGACCACCTCCATGAGCGCGGCCACGCCGCGCATCATGCAGGCCGCCGCCAGATCGTCCTTTCGTCTGAAGTAGTAGGTGACGCTGGTGGTCGACAGATCCACCGACGCCGCCGCCACGCCCAATGTCAGACCCTTCACGCCACGTGTGTTGAGCAGTCCGGTCGCAGCATCGAGGATAGCCTCGCGCTTGCGCTCGAACCGGTCCGTGGACTGGACCGCCCCCTGACCCATGTCTCTCCCCAGCTCTTATCGGGCGCGTGTTTCACGCCCGTTATTTTGCGGAAAGTGTGCACGGATTTCACCGTTGCGCCAGCGACTTACGCATGCCGGCGCTGACGCAAACCAAGTCTTTGAGCAATCCTGTTCGCCGAATCTGTTATTCGAAATTCAGGTATCAGAAAAGCCGAACGGCAGGCTCGTGCGGCGGATGTCGTCGGGCAGGATTTGGCGGCCGATCGGCGGCTCGGAGCGGGCGGCGCATTCGGTCCGCTGGCAGAGCCGGCAGGTGACGCCGATCGGCGTCGCGGCCTCCGCCCCGGGTCCCGGCCGGTCCTGGGTGTAGATCAGCTTGCCGGCGTGCTCGGCGGCGCAGCCGAGCGCGATGGCCCGCTCCACCCGCGGCGCGCCGAACGCGCCGCCGCCGGCGGTCACCGTTCGCGCGATGGAGAAGAAGCGCTGGCCGTCGGGCAGCTCCACCCACTGGGTGACGATCTCGCGCGGCGTGCGGAACACATGGTGCACCGACCAGAGCGGGCAGCCGCCGCCGTGCCGCGCGAACGGGAAGCCCGCGCCGTCCAGCCGCTTCGACACATTGCCCGCCGGGTCGACGCGGATGAAGAAGAACGGCACGCGCTCCTGACCCGGCTTCTGCAGGGTGGTCAGGCGGTGGGCGGTCTGCTCGAAGCTGGCGCCGAACTGGCGGGCCAGGGCCTCCACGTCATAGCGGCGGGTCTCGGCGGCGCGGGCGAAGGCGGAATAGGGCATCAGCACCGCAGCGGCCGCATAGCTGGCCAGCGCCCGGCGGGTCAGGCGCTCGCCGCTCTCGGTGGCGAAGCTGCCGTCGGCGAGCACGGCGTCGATCTCCTGGCCCATCTCCAGGTAGGCGATCTGCAGGGCGAGCTGGAACGCCTGGCTGGCGCCGTCCAGGGCGTCGTCCAGCAGGACCTCGCGGCGGTGGCGGTCGAGGCGGCGCATCGAGCCCACCAGGACGCTGGACGGCAGCCGGCGCACCCGCAGGTCGTGGCGGAGTTTCAGGTGTTCGATCAGCCCGCCGTCCTCGCCGATAGTCCGCGCCAGCCGCTCGGCCGCATCGTCCAGCGCCGGAAAGCTGTTGCGCCGCGCGGCCAGGAAGCGCCGCGACTCCGCCACCGGGTCGGTGGCCTCGTCCTCGCCCGGGCCGCGGCTCTCCGCCCCGCGGTCGGCGAGCGCCAACTGCTCCTCCTGGTAGGTCGTGTAGAGCCGCAGGAGGGCCTCGGCGATGCCGGGATAGTTGGTCACGACGTCGGCGACCTCCACCGAGGCGCGGTCGATGTGGGCGAAGATCGGGTCCTTCAGCACCGCCTGCAGGCGCGCCGCCTCGTCCGCGCCGCCGCCGCCCGCGAGCGCCGCCATGTCGAGGTTGTAGGTCTGGGCGAGCCGCACCAGGAGGTCGGCGGTGACCGGGCGGTTGTTACGCTCCAGCAGGGCGACATAGGAGGGCGAGACGTCCAGGTCCGAGGCCATGTCGGCCTGGGTCAGCCCCAGGTCGCGCCGCACCCGCCGCAGCCTCGGGCCGATGTAGAGCCGCCGATCGAGCGCCATGGAGAGACCTTGTAAAGTGCGATCCTTACAGCATGACAAACATTTCTTGTAAAGTTTGACAGCTAAACCTTGTGGTCACTCCCCCGGGCGTAAGGTCGCGCGCTACGCAGCCGGCAAGTTCCGGGCGCGTCACGTCCGGCTCAACGCGGAAGAGGCAGATGGCGTATCAGGACCACATCATCGAGATGAGCCAGCTCATCAAGAGCAAGAAGGGAACTTGGGACGGCATCAACGCCGAGTCCGTGGCCCGGATGCGCCTGCAGAACCGGTTCAAGACCGGCCTCGAGATCGCCCGCTACACGGCCGACATCATGCGCAAGGACATGGCGGCCTACGACGCCGATCCTGCGAACTACACCCAGTCGCTGGGCTGCTGGCACGGCTTCGTCGCCCAGCAGAAGATGATCTCGATCAAGAAGCACTTCGGCACGACCAAGGGCCGCTACATCTACCTTTCGGGCTGGATGGTCGCGGCGCTGCGCTCCGACTTCGGCCCGCTGCCGGACCAGTCGATGCACGAGAAGACCTCGGTGCCGGCGCTGATCGAAGAGATCTACACCTTCCTCAAGCAGGCGGACGCGCGCGAGCTCGGCCTGATCTTCCGTGACCTCGACGCCGCGCGCGCCGCCGGCGACAAGAAGAAGGAAGAAAAGCTCCTCGACGCGATCGACAACTTCGAGACCCACGTCGTGCCGATCATCGCCGACATCGACGCCGGCTTCGGCAACGCGGAAGCGACCTACCTGCTGGCCAAGAAGATGATCGAGGCGGGCGCCTGCGCCCTGCAGATCGAGAACCAGGTCTCCGACGAAAAGCAGTGCGGCCACCAGGACGGCAAGGTCACCGTCCCGCACGAGGACTTCCTCGCCAAGGTCCGCGCCTGCCGCTACGCCTTCCTCGAGCTCGGCGTCGACAATGGCGTGATCGTCACGCGCACCGACAGCCTGGGCGCGGGCCTGACCAAGCAGATCGCGGTCAGCCACGAGCCGGGCGACATCGGCGACCAGTACAACAGCTTCCTCGACTGCGAGGAGATCTCGCCGGCCGACATGAAGAACGGCGACGTGGTGCTGAACCGCGGCGGCAAGCTGCTGCGTCCGAAGCGCCTGCCGTCCAACCTCTTCCAGTTCCGCGAAGGCACCGGCGCCGACCGCTGCGTGCTGGACAGCATCACCTCGCTGCAGAACGGCGCGGACCTGCTGTGGATCGAGACCGAGAAGCCGCACATCGAGCAGATCGCCTCGATGATGGACCGCATCCGCGAGGTCGTGCCGAACGCCAAGCTGGCCTACAACAACAGCCCGTCGTTCAACTGGACGCTGAACTTCCGCCAGCAGGTCTATGACGCCTGGTCGAAGGCCGGGAAGGACGTCTCCGCCTACGACCGCGACAAGCTGATGAGCGTCGACTACGACACGACCGCGCTCGCCATCGAGGCCGACGAGAAGATCCGCACCTTCCAGGCGGACGCGGCCAAGCGCGCCGGCATCTTCCACCACCTGATCACCCTGCCGACCTATCACACGGCCGCGCTCAGCACGGACAACCTGGCCAAGGAATACTTCGGCAGCCAGGGCATGCTGGGCTACGTGCTGAACGTGCAGCGCCAGGAGATCCGCCAGGGCATCGCCTGCGTGAAGCACCAGAACATGTCGGGCTCCGACATCGGCGACGACCACAAGGAATACTTCGCCGGCGAAGCGGCCCTGAAGGCCGGCGGCGTGCACAACACCATGGGCCAGTTCGCCTAAACAGGCGGACAGGCTCTCACGAGACTTGGCTCCCGCCACATGGCGGGGGCCTTTCTTTTTCCCGCTCTCCCGGCATGGTGGCGGACCTCGCCGCCACGCCTCCTTCCGCAAGCCTGGTCAACGCATGGACATCAGCAAGCGCCTCGCCGCCGACGACATCCTGGCGGCCTTCGTCGAGACCGAACTGCTGCCTGGAACGGGTATCGCGCCGGCCGCCTTCTGGGCGTCGCTGGAGCGCGTGCTGGCCGACTTCACGCCGCGCAACGCGGTCCTGCTGGCGCGGCGCGACGAGCTGCAGGCCCAGATCGACGCCTGGTGGAAGGCGCGCAAGGGACGCCCCTTCGACGTGGCCGAAGAGACCGCCTTCCTGCGCGAGATCGGCTACCTGCAGCCCGAGCCGCCGCCCTTCGAGATCGCCACCCAGAACGTCGATCCCGAGATCGCCAGCCTCGCCGGCCCGCAGCTCGTGGTGCCGGTGTCCAACGGCCGCTTTGCGCTGAACGCCGCCAACGCCCGCTGGGGCAGCCTCTACGACGCCCTCTACGGCACCGACGCGCTGGAGCCGCCGACCGGCGGCAAGGGGTACGACCCGGTGCGTGGCGGCAAGGTGGTGGCCTACGCCCGCGCCTTCCTCGACCGCGCGGCGCCGCTGGCTGCCGGCTCGCACGCCGACGCCGAGCACTACCTCGTCGGTCGCGGCGGCCTGATCGTCCAGCTGCGCGGCGGCCAGGAAAGCGCGCTCGCCGACCCCGACCAGTTCAAGGGCTGGCGCGGCGAGGCCGGGACGCCCACCGCCGTGCTGCTGGTCCACAACAGCCTGCACATCGAAATCCAGATCGACCGCGCCCACGCCATCGGCAAGGACGACGCCGCGGGCGTGGCCGACGTCCTGCTGGAATCGGCCCTGACCACGATCCAGGACTGCGAGGATTCCGTCGCCGCCGTCGACGCCGAGGACAAGGCGAACGTCTATCGCAACTGGCTGGGCCTGATGCGCGGCGACCTGTCGGCCAAGTTCGCCAAGGGCGGTCAGATGGAAACCCGCACGCTGGCGGACGACCGGCGCTACCAGACGGCGCACAGCGAGCTGACCCTGCCAGGGCGCAGCCTGATGCTGGTCCGCAACGTCGGCCATCACATGACGACGGACGCGGTCCGCTTCGACGGCCAGCCGGTCTTCGAGACCGTCGTCGACGCCATGATCACCGTGGCCGCCGCCCTGCACGACCTGAAGGGCGCGCGCCGCAACTCCAAGGCGGGCTCGGTCTATGTGGTGAAGCCCAAGATGCACGGCCCCGACGAGGTCGCGCTGGCCGTGCGCCTGTTCGACCTGATCGAGGACGAGCTCGGCCTGCCGCGCAACACCGTCAAGCTGGGGGTCATGGACGAGGAGCGCCGCACCAGCGCCAACCTCGCCGCCTGCATCCACGCCGCCCGCGAGCGGATCGTGTTCATCAACACCGGTTTCCTCGACCGCACCGGCGACGAGATCCACACCGCGATGGAGGCCGGGCCCGTGGTGCGCAAGGACGCCATCAAGGCCGAGCCCTGGCTGCCGGCCTACGAGAAGCGCAACGTCGAGATCGGCCTCGCCACCGGCTTCCCCGGCCGCGCCCAGATCGGCAAGGGCATGTGGGCCGCGCCCGACATGATGGCCGCCATGCTCGCCGCCAAGGTGGGCCATCCGAAGGCCGGGGCGAACACCGCCTGGGTGCCCTCGCCCACCGCGGCCACGCTGCACGCGCTGCACTATCACGAGGTCGACGTGCCGGGCCTGCAGGCGTCGATGGCCAAGGCCGGCGAGAAGACCGGGACGGACGAGCTACTCACCCCGCCTCTGGCGAAATCCAACTGGAACGCCGCCGACGTACAGGAGGAGCTGGACAACAACGCCCAGGGCATTCTCGGCTATGTTGTCCGCTGGATCGACCAGGGCGTCGGCTGCTCCAAGGTGCCGGACATCCATGACGTCGGGCTGATGGAGGACCGCGCGACCCTGCGCATCTCCAGCCAGCACATCGCCAACTGGCTGCACCATGGCGTCTGCACCGAGGCCCAGGTCCGCGAGACCTTCGCGCGGATGGCCAAGGTGGTGGACGGCCAGAACGCCGGCGATCCGGCCTACAGCCCCATGGCGGCCGACCCGGCGGCCAGCATCGCCTTCCAGGCCGCGCTCGACCTGGTGTTCCAGGGCCGCGCCCAGCCCAACGGCTACACCGAGCACATCCTCACGGCGCGGCGCCGCGAGCGGAAGGCGCAGGGCTAAGATCGTCCCGAACGCCAAGGGTAGGAGGTCGGCGGTGCTGCTGTCCGAAGACGTCTTTCGCGTGCCCTAGGGCAGCCGGTCGGTGATGAAGTTGGCGACGCCGGTTGCGGCCGGCGGGTCCCGGTTGGCGAGGACGACGACCGTATAGGCCGGGCGGCCGGGCTTGCCGTCCTGAGGGGCCTCAGCCGGGAAGATGCGCAGCTCGCCGTTCATGCCGGGCGCGCCGCCGCTGTGGCCGTAGTAGCGGCGGCCATCGCCCGCCGGGGCGCCGAAGTCGTAGCGCCAGAACCTGCCGTTCGCGCCGGTAAAGCCGCCGTCGGTCAGCATCTTGGTATGGGCGGCGTCGAGCAGGCGGTTGGCCATCAGGGCGTTGGCGAACCTGCCGAGGTCGCCGGTGGTGGAATAGCCGCCGCCGGCCGGGGTGCCACTCCAGGGCAGGGTGTCCGCTGCGGAGACGAGTTTGCCGCCCCGGCTCATGTAACCGACAACCCGTTTGGGCAGATGGACGCTCTCCGGCTGGTTGCCGGTGGCGGTCATGCCGGCGGGCTTAAAGATGTGAGCTGAGATGTAGTCGTCGTACGATTGGCCGCTCACCGTCTCGACGATGCGGCCCAGCAGCATGAAACCGTAGTTGGAATACTGGCTGCGCGCGCCAGGCGCGAACAGCGACGGCCGCGCGCCGTAGAGGGCGACGTAGTCGGCGGGCGCCTTGAGCGCCAGGCGGTGGGCCTCGAACTCCGGCCCGAAGATGTCGCCGGTGCCGCCGGTGTGGGTGAGCAGGTTATTGATCGTCACATGGTCGGCGATGTCGCGGTTCGGATAGCCCGGCAGGTAGCGGTCGATCGCGGCGGTGGGATCGATCTTGCCCGCCTGGATGAGCTGCATGATCGAGACCGCCGTGAACATCTTGCCCATGGAGCCGAAGCGGAACTGGGTGTCGGTCGCGGCCTGGGTCTTGGCCTCGCGGTCGGCCAGGCCGTAGGCGGCGGAAAACACTGGCTTGCCGGCCTCCTCGATCAGCACCGCGCCGGAGAAGCGGTCGGCGGTCGCGGCAGCCTCCAGGCGCCCGCGGGTGGCGGCGACCAGGGCGGCCGGCTCGAGGCGCGGCGGGGCGGCGACATCGGCCGGACGCCGGCTGGCGCGCAGGCCCAGACCGGTGATGGTGCGCGGCGCGTCGGCGGGGACATCGACGGTAAGGAGCACCCAGCTTTCGATGTTTGGATCGTAGCCCTGGAACTCGGCATGGGTGGGCGTGGCGGCCACCAGGGCGTGGAGCCGTATCGCCGCGAGCTGCTGCCCCATGTTGCGGGTGACGTCGTCGGGGCGCTTAGTATTGGGATCAACCTCGTGGCTGAACGCCAGGAAGGCGTCGTCACCGGCCTTGGCGGCGGCCAGCAGCCGGCGGCCGAGCTCGCTGGCCGCGGTCTCGGTGACCGGGCTTGCGGCGGGAGCAGTGGGCGCGAGCGGAGGTTGGGCCGCGGCGAACGGCCCTGAGGCCAGCAGGAACGCCGCCAGCGCAGCGGCCGAACCGATGCGATGTCTCATTTCATGCCCCCAGGCTCGCGACGCTCGCGGAACCGCGCTTCGACAAAGGCTCGGAGGGGCTAATGGCAAGATTACGGCGCCGCTTGGCGCGCGGGACGGAGTTGGGCGCCGGGATGCGGATTTCAGGCGCGGAAGGCGGCCGACCCGACGGCCAGCATCGCCTTCCAGGCCGCGCTCGACCTGGTGTTCCAGGGCCGAGCCCAGCCCAACGGCTACACCGAGCACATCCTCACGGCGCGGCGCCGCGAGCGGAAGGCGCAGCGCTGATCTAGGTCATGAGCTCAAGATCCTCCCCCAGGGCGAAGCCCGATTGAGGGGGAGGTGGCGCGCCGCGCTCAGCGGCGCGACGGAGGGGGTTGCAGCCCACGGCTATCGTTCGCGACCTGGCGTTTCGCTAGCCCACTGTTCTTGCTATGTTCGCCCAATGGACGGCTCACGCATCACGAAGGATCGCGCCAAGGCTCTGCGGCACACGATGAGCCTGCCCGAGGTGCTGCTCTGGAAGGCGATAAGAGGCGGAGCGATAGATCGTCTCCAGTTCCGTAAGCAGCATCCCATCGGGCCCTACGTCCTGGATTTCTACTGTCACGCCGTGAAGCTGGCCGTCGAAGTCGATGGCGCCGGCCATGCGAGCGAGGATCGTCCGGCGCGTGACGCGCGGCGCGACGCCTGGCTCGCGGACCAGGGCGTCGCTACGCTCCGGCTGCCGGCCGCACCGATCCTGCGCGACGTGGACGCAGCGGTGCGGACCATCTGGGGCTATCTGCAGCGCGAGGAGTGACGCCGGCGCGGTTCGCGGTGGCAATGGCGGTGGGCGGCAACCCCCTCCGTCGGCTGCGCCGACACCTCCCCCTCAATCGGGCTTCGCCCTGGGGGAGGATCTTGGGGAGGGAAGTCAGAGCCCGCCGAAGCTCGCCAAGGCCACGCCGCCGTCGACGGCGATGGTTTCGCCGACCACGTAGTCGCCGGCGCGGCTGGCCAGGTAGATGGCGGCGGCGGCCATGTCCTCGTCGCGGCCGATGCGGCGGGACGGGATGCGCTTGGCGATCTCGTCGCCGTGGTCGCGGGCCACGCGGTTCATCTCCGACGCGAAGGCGCCGGGCGCGATGGCGGTCACGTTGATGGCGTCGGCGATCAGCGTGGCGGCCATTCGGCGGGTCAGGTAGATCAGCCCGGACTTCGAGGCGTGGTAGCTGAAGGTGTCCTGCGGATTGAGCCGGATGCCGTCGATCGAGGCGATGTTGATCACCTTGGCCGGCTGCTCGCGGCTGGCCGCGGCCTTCAGCGCGCCGTGCAGCGCCTGGGTCAGGAAAAACGGCGACTTGAGGTTCAGGTTCAGCACCTTGTCCCAGCCGCTCTCCGGGAACTCGTCGAAGGGCGCGCCCCAGGCGGCGCCGGCGTTGTTGAGCAGGATGTCGAGCTTGGACTCCTTGGCGAGGTAGGCCGCGGCCAGCGCCTTCACGCCCTCGACCGTCGAGATGTCCTGCGGCAGGGCGATGCAGTTCGGCCCCAGCTCTTCGGCGGTCTCGATGCAGGCCGGCGCCTTGCGCGAGGAGATGTAGACCTTGGCGCCCTGGTCGATGAAACCCTTGGCGATCATCTTGCCGATGCCGCGCGAGCCGCCGGTGACCAGCGCCACGCGCCCCTTCAGCGAGAACAGATCGAGCGCCATGGCGCGGCCTCCCCTTTTGTTGTTTCGTCGGCCTTCGAGACCGCCAGAAATCCCCTCGCACATTTGACTTGGAGGGGTCCAGCGTGGCCTGTAACAAGCGTTTGAATTTCAGGGCCGCCAACCCATCTGAAAGAGCGGCCGCCAGCCCTTTCGAGGAAGCTCCATGACCGAGATCAATTCGGTGACCACCCTTACCCAGGACGGCGACGTCGCGGTCATCACGCTGAATTCGCCGCCGGTGAACGCCCTGTCGGCCAAGGTCCGCGAGGGCCTGTTCGAGGGCTTCAAGGCGGCCATCGCCTCGCCCGCCAAGGCCATCGTGCTGATCTGCGAAGGCCGCACCTTCATCGCCGGCGCGGACATCACTGAATTCGGCGGCGCCATGGCCGGCCCCAGCCTGTTCGACGTCCAGGAGATGATGGAGAATGCGCCCAAGCCGGTGGTCGCGGCGATCCACGGCACGGCGCTGGGCGGCGGGCTGGAAGTCGCGCTCTGCGCCCACTATCGCGTCGCGGTCCCGTCGGCGCGGGTGGGCCTGCCGGAAGTGGCGCTGGGCCTGCTGCCCGGCGCCGGCGGCACGCAGCGCCTGCCGCGCATCGTGGGCGTGGAAGCCGCCCTCGACATGGTGACCTCCGGCCGCCACGTGCCGGCCAAGCAGGCGCTCAGCATGGGCCTGGTCGACGAGCTGGCCGAGGAGGGCAAGCTCAAGGAAGCTGCCTTCGCCCTCGCCCACAAGGCCGCCGCCGAAGGCAAGCCGCTGGTCAAGGTGCGCGAGAACAACGCCAAGCTGGAGGCCGCCAAGGGCCACCCCGAGATCTTCGCCGAGTTCCGCAAGGCCAATGCGCGGAAGTTCCGCGGCTTCGCGGCGCCGGAAGCCAATATCAAGTGCATCGAGGCGGCGGTGAACTCGTCCAGCTTCGAGGAGGGCCTGAAGGTCGAGCGCAAGCTGTTCGGCGAGCTGATGATGGGCCAGCAGTCGGCCGCCCAGCGCTACTACTTCTTCGCCGAGCGGCAGGCGAACAAGATCCCGGATGTGCCGGACGACACCCCCGTGCGCCCGATCAAGAAGGTCGGGATCATCGGCGCCGGCACCATGGGCGGCGGCATCGCGATGAACTTCGCCAACGTCGGCATCCCGGTGGTGATCGTCGAGCAGGAGCAGGCCCCGCTGGACCGCGGCCTGAAGGTCATCCGCGGCAACTACGAGCGCTCGCGGACCGCCAAGCCCGAGGAGACCGAGGCCCGCATGGCCCTGATCACCGGCTCGCTCAGCATGGAAGAGGCCTTCAAGGACGTCGACCTCGTCATCGAGGCGGTGTTCGAACGAATGGACGTGAAGAAGGCGATCTTCGAGCGGCTCGACGCGATCTGCAAACCGGGCGCGATCCTGGCCACCAACACCTCGGGCCTGAACATCGACGAGATCGCCTCGGTGACCAAGCGGCCGCAGGACGTGATCGGCCTGCACTTCTTCTCGCCGGCCAACGTCATGAAGCTCTTGGAGATCGTCCGCGCCGACCATACGGCCAAGGACGTCATCGCCACCTCGATGAAGCTCGCCAAGCAGATCGGCAAGATCGCCGTGCTGGTGGGCGTCACCCCCGGCTTCGTCGGCAACCGCATCCTGGGCCAGCGCCAGCGCGAGGCGCAGAAGCTGGTCATGGAAGGCGCCATGCCCTGGGACATCGACCGCGTGCTCTATGACTTCGGCTTCCCCATGGGCCCGTTCGCCATGAGCGACCTGGCCGGCCTGGACATCGGCTGGGTGAAGGAAAAGTCGAAGGGCGAGACCATCCGCGACGTGCTCTGCGAGATGGACCGTAGAGGCCAGAAAACCGGCGCCGGCTACTACGACTACGACGAGAACCGCAACGCCAAGCCGAGCCCGGTCACCGAGAAGATCATCAACGACTTCATCGTGAAGTCGGGCGCCAATCCGCGGAAGATCAGCGACGAGGAGATCCTCGAGCGCTGCGTCTATCCGATGATCAACGAGGGCGCGAAGATCCTCGAGGAGGGCAAGGCCATCCGCCCCTCCGACGTCGACGTGGTCTGGGTCAACGGCTACGGCTGGCCCGTCTACCGCGGCGGGCCGATGCATTACGGCGACCAGGTCGGCCCCGACAAGGTGCTGGCCAAGATGAAGGAGTTCCAGGCCACCATGGGCGACGTGTTCAAGCCCTCGGCGCTGCTGGAAAAGCTCGTCGCCGAAGGCAAGAAGTTCTCCGACATCAAGGCGTAGACGCTCTACCTCCCCCGATTTCGGGGGAGGGGGACCGCCCGCCGCAGAGCGGGCGGTGGAGGGGGCGAGCCCCAGCCACGACGGTCCCAAACGACATCCGAACCTCAGAGCCTGAGGTTCGCCCCCTCCACCATCGGCTCTTCGGCCGATGGTCCCCCTCCCGCCGCTTCGCGGGGGAGGTAGACCCGAACGAAGGATTTGAATCATGCGTGAAGCCGTCATCGTCGCCGCCCGCCGGACCCCCATCGGCAAGGCCTACCGCGGCGCGTTCAACAACACCTATGGCGCGACGCTGGGCGCGCACTCGCTGACCGCGGTGCTCGAGCAGGCCGGGATCGAGGCCGGCGAAGTCGACGACATCGCCATGGGCTGCGCCCTGCAGCAGGGCACCACCGGCAACAACATCGCCCGCCAGGCGGCCCTGCGCGCCGGCATGCCGGTGACGGTCAGCGGCATGACCATCGACCGCCAATGCTCCTCGGGCCTGATGGGCGTGGCGACGGCCGCGAAGTATATCATCAACGACCGCGCCCCGATCGCCATCGGCGCGGGCATCGAGTCGATCAGCCTCGTGCAGAACGGCAACATCAACGGCTTCATGGCCGTCGATCCGTGGCTGAAGGAAAACGTGCCGGCGCTCGGCACCTCGATGATCGAGACCGCCGAGGTGGTCGCCGAGCGCTACGGCGTCAGCCGCGAGTACCAGGACGAGTACGCCCTGCAATCGCAGCAGCGCACCGCTCAGGCGCAGGCCGAGGGCCGCTTCGATCGCGAGATCGCGCCGATGACCACGGTCATGAAGGTGGTGGTCAACAAGGAGACCGGCGAGACCGCGGAGAAGGAATTCACCATCTCCGCCGACGAGGGCAACCGCCCGCAGACGACGCTCGCCGACCTGCAGAAGCTGCAGCCGGTGTTCAAGGGCGGCCGCTATGTCCAGGAGGGCAAGTTCGTCACGGCCGGCAACGCCTCGCAGCTCTCGGACGGCTCGGCCGCGGTGCTGATGATGGAACGCAAGGAAGCCGAGAAGCGCGGCCTGGAAGCGCTGGGCGCCTATCGCGGCATGGCGGTCGCCGGCTGCGGTCCGGAGGAGATGGGCATCGGCCCGGTGTTCGCGATCCCGAAGCTCCTGGAACGCAACGGCCTGAAGATCGAGGACATCGACATCTGGGAGCTGAACGAGGCCTTCGCGAGCCAGGCGCTCTACTGCCGCGACAAGCTCGGCATCGATCCGGAGAAGTACAACGTCTCCGGCGGCTCGATCTCCATCGGCCACCCCTACGGCATGACCGGGGCCCGCTGCACCGCGCACCTGCTGTACGAAGGCAAGCGCCGCGGCGCGAAGCTCGGCGTGGTCACCATGTGCATCGGCGGCGGCATGGGCGCCGCGGGCCTTTTCGAGATCTTCTAAAGTTCGGCCTAGGTCGAAGCGTGAAGGGCCGTCCGTCTGGGCGGCCCTTTTTGCTGCGTAGGCTCGGCGTCGAGCTGGGCGAAGGTGAGGCCAGCGGTCTCGCGGGCGGCGAGCGCGCAGACGAGGCTCACCACACACGTCGCGGCCAGGTAGATCGAGATCGGCACGGTCGAGCTGAACTTCTTGAACAGCAGGACCGAGATGATCGGCGCCCAGGAGCCGCCGACGATGGTGGTCACCTGGTAGCAGAGCGAGGCCCCGGAATAGCGGATGCGGGTCGGGAAGAGCTCGGCGATGAAGGCGCCCTGCGGCCCGTTCATGGCGCTGTGCAGCAGCATGGCGACCACCAGGGCGGCGACGATCAGCGCCGGCTCCTTCGTGGCCAGGATCGGATAGTAGGCGAAGGCCCAGAGCGCCAGGCCGCCGGCCCCGAACGCATAGACCCGGCGGCGTCCCACTCGGTCCGACAGCGCCGACCACAGCGGCATGGTGGTGAAGGCGACGAAGGCGCCGGCCAGCATGGCGCCCAGGGCCATGCTGCGCGGCACGCCCAGGATGCCGGTCAGATAGGTCAGGCCGAAGGTGGTCATCAGGTAGTAGGAGACGTTCTCGCCGAACTTCAGCCCGCCGCCGACCGCCACCTGCCAGGGCCTGCGCTTCAGGACCTCGATCACCGGGGCGGCGTGGGCGCCGTCGGCCTCCTCGACCGCCTGCCGAAAGACCGGGCTTTCGGTCAGCGTGGCGCGCGCCCACCAGCCGATCCCGATCAGCAGGGCGGACAAGAGGAACGGCACGCGCCAGCCCCAGGCCAGGAAGTCCTGCGGGCTCAGCACGGCGGCCGCGACCGCCAGCACGCCGGTCGCCAGGAAGTTGCCGACGCTGCCGCCGGCCTGGGTCAGGCCGCCCCAGAGCCCGCGGTGTTTGTCCTCGCCGTACTCGACGGCCATCAGCATGGCCCCGCCCCACTCGCCGCCCAGGCCGAAGCCCTGGACCAGGCGAAGGGCGATCAGCATGCCGGGCGCCCAGAGCCCGACCTGGTCGAAGGTGGGCAGGAGACCGATCAGGAAGGTCGTGCCGCCCATGATGAAGAGGCTGAGGATCAAGAGCATCTTGCGCCCGATCCGGTCGCCGTAGTGGCCGAAGACGATGCCGCCCAGCGGCCGCGCGGCGAACCCAACGGCGTAGGTCGCAAAGGCCAGCAGGGTGCCGGTGAGCGGGTCGGACTGCGGGAAGAAGACCTTGTTGAACACCAGCGCCGCGGCGGTGCCGTAGAGCAGGAAGTCGTACCACTCGACCGTGGTGCCGATGGCGCTGGCGAAGACCGCCCTGCGGCGTTCTGCCGGGGTGGGGACGGGCCTCATTTCAGCGCGTCGATCTCGGCGAAGCTCAGGCCCTTGGTCTCCCGCGCTTTCCAGGCGGAGAAGGCGCTGATCGTCCCGGCAATGGCCAGGTAGATGGCGATCGGGACCCAGGACTTGAACCGATCGAGCAGGGCCAGCGCGATGATCGGCGCGAGCGAGCCGGCGAAGATCGACGTCGCCTGATAGGCCAGCGAGGCGCCCGAATAGCGCATCCGCGTCGGGAAGAGCTCGGCGATGAACGCCGCCTGCGGGCCGTACATCAGGGCGTGGCAGACGAGGCCGCCGACGATCGCCAGGACGATCAACGGCGTCTGACCGGTGTCGATCAGGCGGAAGAAGGCGAAGCCCCAGACCGCGATGCCCGCCGCGCCCAGGAAGTAGACCGGCCGGCGGCCCACCTTGTCGGAGAGCGCGGCGAAGAGCGGGATCAGCACGACCTCGATCGCCGTGCCGATCAGCATGGCGTTCAGCGCCAGGCTGCGCGTCAGGTGCGCGTGGTCGACGATGTAGGTCAGGCCGAAGGTGGTCACCACGTAGAAGCAGATGTTCTCGGCGACCCTGAGGCCGGCGCCGATGGCGAGGCCCCCCGGGCGCTCGCGGATGGCGTCGATCACGGGGGCCTTGGGCGGCGCGCCGGCGTCCTCCAGCGCCTGCTGGAAGAGCGGGCTCTCGGCCAGGCTCACCCGCACCCAGTAGCCGACCAGCACCAGCACCGCCGACAGCAGGAACGGCACGCGCCAGCCCCAGGCCAGGAAGTCGTCATTCGACTGCACGGCGGACATGATCGCCAGCACGCCGGCGGCCAGCAGGTTGCCCGCCGGCACGCCCGCCTGGGGCCAGCCGGCCCAGAAGCCGCGCCGCCTGGCCTCGCCGTATTCGGTGACCATCAGGACCGCGCCGCCCCACTCGCCGCCGACCGCGAAGCCCTGAATCAGGCGCAGCATCACTAGGGCCAGCGGCGCGAACAGGCCGACCTCGTTAAAGGTGGGCAGGAGGCCGATGAGCACGGTCGAGCCGCCCATCAGCATCAGGCTCATCATCAGCAGTTGCTTTCGGCCGATACGGTCGCCGAAGTGGCCGAAGACCAGGCCGCCCAGGGGACGCGCGACAAAGCCCAGGGCGTAGGTCGCGAAGGACAACATGACGCCGGTCGTCGGATCGGCCTTGGGAAAGAACAGCTTGCCGAAGACCAGGGCCGAAGCCGTGCCATAGAGGAAGAAGTCGTACCACTCGATGGTGGTGCCGATCATGCTGGCCAGCACCACCTTGCGCAGGGTGGACGGCGAGGCGGTCGCCGGCGCGGCTGTGGCGGTCAAACGGTATCCTCCCGATGCGGCCCGCTCTTCGGGGCGGGTCCGTGGGCGGCAGATGAGCGCGAACCGGCGGAGGGCACAAGGTTCAGTTGCTCAAGGTCCGGTTTGGTACGACATCCTGCGCTCGCGCGCGTGTCGATCGGCAGGCGCGAGGACGAAGGACGCCTGCGCACGCGGGTTTCGCGCCGCCTGAGGCCTCTCGTCTTGTTCGTCGTCACATAGCCGCGTTATCCTGCGAGCGACCCTACGAACGGGTCTCGTGCTTAGTGGGGGAAACGATGGTGGCAGACGCGATTGCGGGTGCGGCGCCCGGCGCGGCAGCCGCGCGGCGGACACGGTTCTATCTCTGGATGGCCATTGCGATGGCCGCGACGGCGTTCCTCGGGTTTGCGCCGACCTATTGGGTCCCGATGGCGCAGGGCTTGCCGGAGCGCATCGGCGTGCTGGCGGTCCACGGTCTGCTATTCTTCGGCTGGACGCTGTTCGTGATCTTCCAGGCCTGGCTTGTTGGCTCCGGCCGGCTCGCGCGCCATCGCGACGTCGGCATGATCGGCGTGTCGTTGGCGACCGCCATGGTGATCTTCGGGGTCTTGGCCGCCATCAACTCCGCGACGCGCGCCAGCGCGCTCAACGCGACCGCGGCGGGCGAGGCGTTCATCATCGTGCCGCTGTCGGCGATGTTTTCGTTCGCCGTCCTGATGATCGCGGCCATCGCAAACACCCGCCGCCCGGAGTGGCACAAGCGTCTGATATTGGCGGCGACCGCGGTCATCCTGGAGGCCCCGATCGCGCGTCCGTTCATCGTCTACCTTGTCATGGGAGGCCACCCGCCGCCGTTCCAGGGGACCGTCGGGCTCGCGGGCTTCAACGGCCCGCCGCCGCCGGTGGCCGCGGTGCTGCCGCCCGCGCTGATCGCCCTGCTCTTCATCGCCGCCGGCATGGTTCGCGACTGGCGGGCGCTGGGCAAGGTGCATCCGGCCTATTGGTGGGCGGGCGGCATTGCGCTGTCGGTGCTCTTGGTGAGAGGGCCGCTCAGCGAGACGCAGCTTTGGCACGGTTTCGCACGCTCGCTGGTATCGCTCGCGGGCTAGCGGAAAATCACCCGCTCGGCGCCTAGGCGAAGTCCTTGGCGAGTTCGGCGCGGGTGGCGGGGGTGAGGCCGGCGAGGTGGCTGTACTGCTCGTGATCGCAGCCGACCAGGATCTGGGTGGCGGGATCGCGGAAGCGGGCGATCTGATCGGCGGTCAGCGGGAAGCGCAGGAAGTGGACCGAGGAGGTCTTGCCGTCGTCGCGCGTGCGTTCGACGTCGCCCTCGGGAACGCCGGGCGCGCGCTCGGCGCCGACCTGGATGAAGAAGTCGTCCTCGACCCCGCCCAGCTTGGCCAGCATGGCTTCGCGGCGAACCTCGTCATCGATCTCGAACATCACCGTGGCGACCAGCTCCGAGCCTTGCGGGATCAGCGGGTTGTAGGCGGCCAGCTCGTCGGGGACCTGCTCAGCGCCGCCCTTTTCGGTGAGCAGCATCTCCTGCACCTGGAAGAGCATGGTGTCGTAGTTCTCGAAGATGAAGGTGCAGATGGGGCCGAGCGGCACCCGGCGCAGGCGCTTGGTCGGCAGCAGGGCCAGCCGGCGTTCGCGGCGTTCGCGGGCGTAGTCGGCGTCGGGGATGAGGTCGGCGGGCGTGATCAGGCGCTGGTCGGCGGGCATGGCTAGGTTCCTTCAGAGCGCGTAGGCGCTGGCGAAGATCTCGATCGGATGGGCCTGGCGCGGGGCGGCGTGGGCGTCGCCCCTGGTCTCGGCGCTGAGCAGCTGGCCGAGGTGCTTGCAGGCCAGCGGGCAGTCGGAGCAGAGCGCCTCCGTCGCCTTCTGCGCGACCTGGCGCGCGGCCGGGCGGCCCACCTTGTTGGCGACGTGGTGCGTAGCCTTCATCACCCCGAAGGTGCCGCCGTGACCGGAGCAGCGCTCGACCAGCTCGACGCGGGTGTCGGGGATCAGGCGCAGCATCTCGGCGGACTTGGCGCCCATGTTCTGGGCCCGCGCGTGGCAGGCGTGATGAAGGGTGATCCCGCCCTCGACGGGCGCCAGGCCGGCGGCCAGGCCGTAGGTCTTCTGCAGGTCGACGACGTATTCGCAGATGTCCTTGGTCGCCGCGGAGAGGGCCACGACCGCCGGATTGCCGGGCTCCATCAGCGGCCACTCGAACTTCATCATCAGGCCGCAGGAGGCGGTCAGCGCCACGACGTCATAGCCGCTTTCGATCAAGGGCTTGAAGATTCCTGCCACGCGGCTGGCGCGGCCGGCCACGTCCTTGAGGTCGCCGGCCTCGAGCTGCGGCATGCCGCAGCATTCGGGGTAGACCAGCTTCACCTCGACGCCCTGCAGGGCCAGCACCTTGGCCGCGGCGACCGCCGTGTCGGGTTCGTTGTAGTCGACGAAGCAGGTCGCGTAGAGGGCGACCTTGCGCTGGCCGAAAGCCGGGCCCTCCGGGTTGGGCGCGAGCGGGTTCTTCAGCCGGTCGGTAGCGGTCTTCGAATGGTACTGCGGAAGCTCCGCCTCGGCGTCGATCTGGGCGATGGCCTCGAGCAGCTTGCGCAGCGGGGTGTTCTTGCGCGCGCTCATGGCGTTGACGACGCCGGCGAAGGGCTTGGCGAGCTTGCCGTTGCGGTCGGTGCGGCCAAGCTGCTCGCGGACGAACTCGCGGTGGCCGGCCTTACGCTTGGCGGACCGGTAGCGCAGGATCAGGTGCGGGATGTCGATGTCGAAGGGGTGCGGCGGGACATAGGGGCACTTGGTCAGGAAGCACATGTCGCAGAGCGTGCAGGCCTCATCGACCTTGGCGTAGTCGGACTTCGGCACGCTATCGAGTTCGCCGGTCTTGCTCTCGTCGATCAGGTCGAAGAGCCGCGGGAAGCTGTCGCAGAGATTGAAGCAGCGGCGGCAGGTGTGACAGACGTCGAACTGCCGCTCCATCTCGGCCTCGACCTTGGCGAGGTCGTAGTAGTCGTCGTCCCGCCAGGCGATGGGATGGCGGAAGGGCGCGTCGAGGCTGCCTTCGCGGGGCGGGCCGGCTTCGGCGCTCTTGATCTCATCGCTCACGGGTCACCGAGGCCTTCTGCCATGACAAGGGGTGTCATCCCGGAAGCCGCGCCCGCGGCTGTCCGGGACCCATGAACTCCGCCGTTTCCGGATACGTCCGTGCTTATGGGTCCCGGTCTTCGCGTTCCGCGAAACCGGGATGACACCGGGTTGGGTGGATCAGTCCAGGGTGTCGAGGGCGCGCTGGAAGCGGCCGGCGTGGGACTTCTCGGCCTTGGCCAGCGTCTCGAACCAGTCGGCGATCTCGTCGAAGCTCTCGTCGCGGGCCGTGCGCGCCATGCCCGGGTACATGTCGGTGTACTCGTGGGTCTCGCCGGCGATGGCGGCCTTGAGGTTGTCGGAGGTGCCGCCGATCGGCAGGCCGGTGGCGGGATCGCCGACTGCTTCCATGAATTCCAGGTGGCCGTGGGCGTGGCCGGTTTCGCCTTCCGCCGTGGAGCGGAACACCGCGGCGACGTCGTTGTAGCCTTCCACGTCGGCCTTCTGGGCGAAGTAGAGGTAGCGGCGGTTCGCCTGGCTCTCGCCAGCGAACGCGGCCTTGAGGTTCTCGAGGGTCTTGCTGGTGGCGAGGCTCATCGTCGTCTCCCTTTGGTCAGCCGGCCCGAAGCCGGCGCGAAGCGCTTCCAATGCCGCACTATGGACGCGGAGAACAATAGAGCAAATCGTTTTAATCTATTGAGACGATAGACATTATCTATTCGGAACCCTCGTCCCTCATGCGGGTTACGCCCGAGAGACAAGGAGGCGTGTCCGATGACCGACAAGAACCAGATCCAGGGCGAAGGCAATTACGACGCCGCGCGCAAGTTCGACGCCGAGGAGCGCGAATTCGTGAAGTCCGGAAAGGTCGAGCAGAAGGCCAAGGAGGCCGAGGACGCCCTCGATGGGCCGGAAGCCGAAGACCTGGAACGCGCCCGCAAGGAAACCGGCGAGCGCGGCCATATGGGCGAACACTGAGCCCTGCGCCGGCCACGTAAGGCCGGCGACCCACCAAGTTATATTCAACTACTAGGTTGACGATCGGCTGCGGCGCACTTAACTTCAACCACATGGTTGAATTACACACCGCCGCGGCGCCGCAGCTCGATGCGGTCTTCCACGCCCTGGGAGACGCCACGCGGCGGAGCATGCTTCGCGACCTCGCCGTCGGCCAGCGCAGTGTCGGCGAGCTCGCCGCGCCCTATGAGATGTCGCTGGCCGCCGCCTCGAAACACATCAAGGCGCTGGAGGCCGCCGGCCTCATCCGCCGAGAGGTGCGCGGCCGCACCCACATCTGCCGCCTCGAGCCACAGCCGCTGGAAGACGCCCACGAGTGGATCGCCTTCTACGAGCGGTTCTGGGGCAGCCGCCTCGACACCCTGGAGCGCGTGCTGCGCGGCGGCGACGCCCCATCCCCCAAAGGAGACGACCAATGACCGAGACCGCGACGCAAGCCGCCTTTGGCGAACTGATCGAGCCCGCGACCGTGCGGATGCAGCGGATGCTGCCCGGCCCCATCGAGCGGGTCTGGGCCTACCTCACGCAGAGCGACCTGCGCGGACAGTGGCTGGCGACGGGCGACATGGAGCTTCGGGTCGGCGGCAAGGTCGACCTGACGTGGCGCAATGACGAGCTGACCGGCCAACGCGAGGAGCGACCCGCCGGCATCGACGCCGTGCGCCGCCAGGAGACCACCGTGATCCGCGTCGAGCCGCCGCGCCTGCTGACGTTCGGCTGGGCCGGCGGCAGCGACGTGACGTTCGAGCTGGAGACGGTGGGCGAGGAGGTCCGGCTCACGGTGACCCACCGGCGCGCCCGCGACCGCAGCCAGCTGCTCGGCGTCTCGGCAGGCTGGCACGCCCACCTGGACGTGCTGGAGGCGCGGCTTCGCGGGGGGACGCTCGCGCCCTTCTGGAAATCCTGGACGCAGCTGCGGGCGGCGTACGACGCGCGCCTGCCCTAACCCGGGGCGGCCCCGCGCCCCTCCCCCAATCCTCATCCCCATGGCCAGGAGGCCAATCATGGACACCCCTGCGATCGTATCTGCGCGCGACTGGTCCGCGGCGCGCGAACAGCTTCTGGCGAAGGAGAAGGCGTTGACGCGAGCCCGCGACGCGCTCGCCGCGGAACGCCGCCGGATGCCGTGGCAGGCCGTGGACGCCGCATACGTGTTCGAAGGACCCAACGGCAAGGTGAGCCTGCTCGACCTCTTCGAGGGCCGCCGCCAGCTCATCGTCTACCGCGCCTTCTTCGAGCCCGGGGTCTACGGCTGGCCGGACCACGCCTGCGTCGGCTGCTCCCTGGGGGCTGACCAGGTCGGCAACCTTGCGCACCTGAACGCCCGCGATACGACGCTGGCCTACGCCTCGCGCGCGCCGCAGGCCGACATCGCACGCCTGAAGTCGAAGATGGGCTGGAAGATGCCCTGGTACACGATCACCGACAGCTTCGACGCCGACTTCGGCGTCGACGAATGGCACGGCCACAACGCCTTCATCCGCGACGGCGAAAAGGTGTTCCGCACCTATTTCATCAAGAGCCGCGGCGACGAAGCGATGGGTACGGTCTGGAGCTACCTCGACATGACCGCTCTCGGCCGCCAGGAGGCCTGGGAGGACTCGCCGCCGGGCTATCCGCAGGAGCCGCCCTACAAGTGGTGGAAGTGGCACGACGCCTATGCGGCCAGCGCCGCGCCCGACCCGGGCTTCGGCAAGGTCGTTGACGCGGCCCTGGCCTCGACGGGAACGGGCAAGGCGCCATGAGCGAGGCCCGCCCCGCGCGCAGGAAGGCCACCGCGTTCGGGGCGGCGGACGGCCTGCGCCTGGCGGCGACGCCGACCTTCGCGCTGATGGCGGCGGTCACCGGGCTGAGCGGCCGCGCCGACATGATCTGTTCCGTGGCTCACGCCTCGCCGCTGAGCGGAATGGCGCCGATGTACCTGCTGATGAGCGCCTTCCACGCGGGGCCCTGGTTGAACCTGCTGGCCCGGCCTGGCGCCGCCCCGGACGGCGGGCCGCCAAGATGAGGCTTGCTCCCTAGGCCCCGGCGACGGAGGCTGGCTTCAACCAGAGAACCGAGGAAGCCGCCATGTCCATCGACTTCGAGATCCCGCCGGAAGCCAAGGCCGTCCGCGAGCGCGTGCGCCAGTGGGTGCAGGACGAATGCATCCCGGCCGAGAAGAAGATCACCGACAAGGCGTCTTACAAGACGGTGCTGGCGGACCTGCGCAAGAAGGCGCGTGCCCAGGGCCTGTGGCTGCCCTTCGTGCCGAAGGAATACGGCGGCATGGGTCTGGGCCCGCTGGCCAACGCGCTGGTGCAGATGGAGCTCGGCCAGAGCCACCTGGGCGCGCTGTCGATGAACAGCCAGGGGCCCGATGACGCCACGATCCTGACCCTGCTGGCGCACGGCACCGACTACCAGAAGGAGAAGTTCCTCAAGCCCCTGCTGAACGGCGAGAAGCGCGTCTGCTACTCGATGACCGAGAAGGCCTCGGGCGCCGACGCCACCGGCATGCGCACCAGCGCGGTGAAGGACGGCAACGAGAACTATGTGCTGAACGGCGAGAAGTGGTTCTCGTCGGCCGCCAGCGCCGCGGACCTGGCGCTGGTCATGGCCCGCACCGATCCGGACGCGCCGCGCCACCAGCAGTTCTCGACCTTCATCGTCGAGCTGCCGAACCCGGGCTACCGCATCAAGCGCGACATCCCGACCATGGCCGCCGAGGGCCCGCTCAGCCACATCATGGGTGGCGGCCACGCGGAGATCGAAATCAAGGACCTGGTGGTCCCCGCGGAGAACCTCTTGGGCGGCGAGGGCCGCGGCTTCGACATGGGCCAGCACCGCCTGGCCTACGGGCGGCTGCGGCACGGCATGCACAATGTCGCCATGGCCCAGCGAGCGCTCGACATGGCCGCCGCCAGGGTCACCGACCGCGAGACCTTTGGGCGCAAGCTCAGCGATCGCCAGGCCGTCCAGTTCATGCTCGCCGAGTGCGCGACCCAGCTCTACATCTCGCGCCTGATGCTGCTGCACATCGCCTACAAGGCGGAGAAGGGCATGGACATGCGGCAGGAGAACTCCATCGCCAAGGTCTATCTGGCGCACATGGTGCACCACGTGGTCGACACCGCGATCCAGCTGCACGGCGCGCTGGGCTACAGCCGCGATACCCCGCTCGCCGCCTGGTATACCCACATCCGCGCGCAGCGGCTGGTGGACGGACCTGACGAGGTGCACCGCTGGACCGTGGGCCGCAACGTGATCAAGGCCTTCCAGAAGGACGGCACCACGGCCATGGCGGCCGGCGGAGACCTGTTGTAGGCAGCCATGTAACCGCCGGGCGGCTCGCGCGAATGTGTAGCGTGCGCCGGCGCCGACGGACCTAGGGTCCAGGAACATCAGTGGCATTGCGTACCCAGGCGGCGACGCCCGGCCGTTCGTGCGCCCGCGTCGCCTCATTTGAGAGAGGTGATGGCAATGGCTTCCGAAATCCTTGAACGCGACCCCGCCGCGGTCGACCCCGACAAGCTGAACGCCTTCATGGGCAAGATGGTGGGCGACATGGGGGCCGCCATGTCGGCCGCCCTGGTGATCCTGGGCGACCGCCTGGGAATCTACCGGGCGCTCGCCGACCACGGCCCGGCGACCTCCATCGAGCTTGCGGACAAGACGCGGCTCAACGAGCGGCTGCTGCGCGAATGGCTGACGGCGCAGGCCGCCGCCGAATACGTCACCTACGACGCGCGGACCGGCCGCTTCTCGCTGTCTCCCGAACAGGTGATGGTCTTCGCCGAGGAGGAGAGCCCGGTCTTCATGGCCGGCGGCTTCGAGCTGCTGGCCGCCTGTTTCAAGGACGAGCCCAAGGTCGCCAAGGCCTTCCAATCGGGCCTGGGCCTCGGCTGGCACGAGCATGACGTCTGCCTGTTCCGCGGCACCGAGCGGTTCTTCCGTCCCGGCTACAACGCCAACCTGGTCGCCAACTGGATCCCGGCGCTGGACGGCGTCGAGGCCAAGCTGAAGGCCGGCGCGAGGGTGGCCGACGTGGGCTGTGGCCACGGCGCGTCGACCATCCTGATGGCCCAGGCCTATCCGAACTCACGCTTCGACGGGTTCGACTACCATCCGGCGTCCATCGAGCGGGCGCGGCAGGCGGCCGCGGACGCCGGCCTCTCCGAGCGCGTGACCTTCGAGATCGCCAAGGCGCAAGACTTCACCGGCGAGGGCTACGACCTGGTCTGCATCTTCGACGCCCTGCACGACATGGGCGACCCGGTGGGCGCGGCGGCGCACATCCGCCGGAGCCTGAAGCCGGACGGGACCTGGCTGCTGGTCGAGCCCTTCGCCCACGACGAGATGACCGACAACCTCAACCCGATCGGGCGGATGTTCTATTCGGCCTCCACCATGCTGTGCACGCCGGCCTCGCAGAGCCAGGAGGTGGGCCTTGCGCTCGGCGCGCAAGCCGGCGAGCGGCGCTTGCGGCAGGTCGTGGAGGACGCCGGCTTCACCCGCTTCCGCCGCGCCACCGAGACGCCGTTCAACCTGGTGCTGGAGGTGCGGCCCTAAAATTCCCCGTCATCCCGGACGGCCGTAAGGCCGAGCCGGGACCCAGGGGTGACCGCACTGCAGAAATCCCCTGGGTCCCGGCTCTCCGCTTCGCTGCGGCCGGGATGACGGGCTTTGGGAACGGTAGCCTCGCGCGGCGTTGCAGATATCGATCCGCCCGTACGGCTTCTGCATCCTGGCGATGTAGTCGCGGACGAGGGCCAGGCCTTCGTCGTGGACCACCGAGCGGCCGAGCTCCGGCATCATCACGCCGGGGTCCGTCGAGGCCATGCGGTAGGCGATGATCGAGGCGTCGGGGTGGCCCGGAACCAGGTCGACCTCGAGGTCGCCGGAGCCCTTGCCGGCCGCCACAGGGCGCTTGCCGACGCCGATCTTCACGGCCCGCGCCTCCTCCAGGTCGAGGAAGAGGCCGGTGTTGGAGGCCATGCCGTGCGGGTTGTGGCAGTGGCCGCAGTTGCCGTCGAGATAGGCGCGGCCGCGCGCATCCAAGGGTTCTGAGGGGTCGTCCCAGCGGGCGGTGCGCGGCGACTTGTCGGGCGCCGGCGCGCCGGTGAGCATTCCGGTCCGCGTCCAGTGGGCGAGCTGGTTCTCCCGCCCCTCGGCATAGGCGAAGTCTCCATTGAGGTTCCGCGCCTTGACCCCGATCGGAGCGATGCGGCCCGAGAGCGAGTGGCACTCCTTGCACTGGTTGGTGTTGGGCACGCGGTAGTCGATCTGGCGGTCCTGGCCCTTGGCGTCGACGAAGCTGACGTCGATGCGGGTGCCGGCGCGCTTCAGCCGGGCCTCCGTCTGCTCCGCGTTCCAGACGTATGTCTGGGCGACCCAGCCGGAGCGGCGATGGATCAGCAGGCGCGTCTCCAGCATCCGCACCTTCTCGCCGGGCCGGCGGAAGTCGGCGGGATAGGCGAAGGTCTTGATGAGCGTCGCGCCCACTGGCAGGTCGAGCGCTCCGGTCGGCCGGAAGCGGGCCTTGGTCCCCGGCGGCAGGTAGAGGAACCGCTGCTTCTCGGCGTAGTCGCTGAACAGCGGGGTGTTCAGGGCGTAGGGCGTGACGCCCGCGTTCGGATGCTGCGCGCCATCGTCCGTGAACAGATGATACTCACCCAGCGTCTGCGCGGGCGCCCTGGCCAGCAGCGTCTTCAGGGCGACCGGAGCCGAACCGGGACTTGGCGCAGGCGCGGCGCCCAAACTCAGGACCGCGGCGAGCGCGGCGATCACTGCCTTCATAGGGCCGCTTGCGCCTTGGGCAGGACGACGGGCTTGGGCTCGGCCACCGCGCCGTCGTCGATCTTGGGCATCGTCTCCGGCTTGGCGCTGAAGACGTTGCCGGGCGCGGAGAAGTGCAGGTTGGCGACCGGGCCGTCCAGCAGGCGCACACGCACCACCTCCGGCGTGGTCGCGCCCTTGCGCGTGTAGTTGTTCACGCCGTCCCAGATCACCGGCGGCAGGGTTCCGCCGACCGCCTTGGCGATCACGTCGCCGCCGGGGAACTGCGGCGACCAGCCGTTCTTGCCGATCTTGTTGTCGCGGACGACGATGTCGCGCGGCAGGGGGTTGTAGGTCAGGTCGTCGTACTTCTGGGTGTAGGAGACCAGCATCACCGCGGCGGTCTGGTTCTGGTCGATCTCGTTTTCGAAGACGTGGACATTGCGGTTGGCCATCAGCATGACGCCGGTGCCGGTGGGCACGTCGCCGACGATGGCGCCCTTCTTGGCGAAGTTCTTGGTGTCGTTCTGCACCACCTTGTTGCGGAAGATCCGCGTGGAGTGGCCGCCCATCTGCGGCAGGTTCGGCAGGTCGAAGACCAGGATGCCGCCCGCGTTGTGGGTGGCGACGTTGTCGAACACGTCGGCGTTCATCGAGTTCTCGATCTCGATGCCGGCCACGTTGAACTCGGCGCGGCTGTTCTTGACGATGATATTCTTGGACTGGCCGACGTAGATGCCGGCGTCTGACGCGCCGTTCACGACCACCTTGTCGATCAGCACATTGGTCGAGGACACCGGATAGACGCCGTAGGCGCCGTTGGTTTCCTTGGGCCCGCCGCTCCAGGAGACCCGCAGGTTCACGAAGCTGATCTGGTCGACGCCCTTGGACTTGATGCCATCGCCCTTGGTGTCCTCCACCGAAAGATCGCGCACCGTGACCTTGTTGGAGGTGACGAGGAATCCCTCGCCGGAGCTCTTCTGGCCCTTGAACGAGAGGATGGTGACGTCGGGGCCCGCGCCCTTGACGGTGACGCCCGCGATGTCGAGCGATAGGCCGTCAGTGAGCTCATAGCGCCCCGCGGCGATCGAGACCGTGTCGCCGGGCTTGGCGTCGAGGAGCGCCGTCTGCAGCTTTTCCTGAGCGTCGCCGCCGGGCGTCACGGTGAGCGTCTTGGCCTCGGCCGCGCCGGCCACGAGGGCGCAGGCGGCGGTGGCGATCAGCAGGGTCTTCATGGCCTCTTCCTCGCAAAGCTTCCGGCATCGTGACGCGCCGTTCAACTTTGTATGGACCTCGCGGGCGCAGGCAATCAAGCCGCAGGCTGTGCAGCTTCGCGGAAGTTGCGGAAGGTGATCGAGTAGCGGTGCGCCTTCACCGGCGGGATCGAATGCTCCCAGACGCTGCGCGCCTCCCCGGTCAGGGAATAGATCGAGCGGGGCGCGAGCTCGAGGGCGGCGCGCTCGAACCCCTCGCCCACCCGGCGGCGCAGGCGGAAGCTGCACGGCGCGAGCAGCGAGATCCCGACCACCTTCTCGAACACCGGCCGGTCGCGGTGCCAGCCGATCGGCGCGCCGGGCAGGTACTCGTTCAGCAGGCACTGCTGCAGGTCCTCCGGCGCGAGGCCCGCGAAGGCGGCGGCGCGGGCGCGCACGGCCTGGAGCTCGGCAGGCATCTCACCGGCCCGATCCAGGTGGCTCCGGGTGAAGTCGTACTTCCAGCCGAACGAGACGACGCGGCGCTTGCCTTCGTAGCCGCGGAACTGGAACGCCTCGAACGGCAGGGTGGCGAGCCAGGCGGCGAGGTCGGCCTCCTCGTCGGTGGAGAGGAACTCGGGGCGGTAGGCGAAGCCGGGCGGCAGATTGGGCGGCAGATTGGGCGGCGGCGCTTCGAACAGACCGGGTTGATGGGCAAGCGACATGGCGTCCCATGTAGTGCGCCAGCCCGACTTTTGGACCCGTCAGCCGCGCAAGCGGGAGCCGGCGGTCGGCGTGAGGCGCAGGACCTCCGGCTTGCGGGCGAACTGGGGAAGCAGGGCCGCGGGGGCTTCGGCGCGCCAGTCAGGGCCGCCAGCCAGGGCGGCGGCGTAGGCGGCGTGGCGCGCCGCGTCCGCGAAGCCCAGCACCGTGACCAGCACGCTGACGTTCTCGCGCACCGGCAGGACAAAGTTGTTGGGGCTCTCGTCCGTCACGAAGGTCGCCAGCACCCGGGCGCCGGCCTCGGCGATGCGGGGCCGCATGTGCTGCGCAAAGAACCCTGAGAAGGCTGGCGCCGCGGCGCGGTCCAGGTAGCGGATCTCGACGACCACCAGGCCGTCGGGCCGTCGCGCCGTGAGATCGAAGCCCCCGTCGTCGCCGAGCGGGTGCAGCAGCAGCACGTTGTCGGAATCCAGCATCGTCGCGTTGGCCGCGTCGCGGTGCGCGCGCCAGACCGGGCCGCCGTAGAAGGCTTTGAGCGATGCGCCGCGGGCCGGCATGTCGGGGAAGCCGCGCATCCAGACGAAGCGGTTCGGGTCGTCGAGGTCGCGGAACTGGCCGATCACGCGGATGCCCTCGGCCTCCTGCGGCTTGACGAACTCCCGGTCGAAGAGCGCGATCAGCGTGTCGCGCTGGCCGAGGCGCGTGGTGTACTGGCGAAGCTCCACGATGGGGCTTGAGCGGGCCGTCTCTGCGGCTTTCACCTGGGTCGCGAGGCCGAGCGCGGCGGTCATCGCCAGGAGGTCTCTGCGGCGCGGGGCAAGCTGGGTCATGAGCCTGCCTATCAGGTGATGACTGACAGATGGCGTCAGCTATTCGGAGCGTGCCGGGCGGCGACGTCGACGGCGAGGGCGTGGATCCGCTCGCGCAGCTCCGGTGGACCCAGCACCTCGATGTGACGCCCCAGCGTCAGGAGCTGCACCGCGGCGTTGTCGAAGGCCTCGACCCGCAGTGTGACCTCCCGCCAGCCGTCGGCCTGTTCGGGCGCCGCGGCGGCGGCCTCGGCGGCGGCGGGGCCGAGCCGAGCGATCCGTCGAACGCCCTGCGGGGAGAGCCGCACCTGCGCCTCGCCGGTGCGCAGCGACGCCTCGAAACGTTCGAGGCTCTCGGCCCAGTGGGCGGCGAGGTCGAAGCCGGTCGGGCGTTCGAAGGTCTCGCCGGCGTCGCGGAACGCCTGGATCGAGGAGACGCGATAGGTGCGGATGTCGGCGCCGGCGCGGGCGACCAGGTACCAAGCGCCGGCCTTCAGCACGAGGCCGAGCGGGTCGAGCACGCGGCTCACCACCCGCTCCCAGCTCTCGTACTCGATGGCGATGCGGCGGCGGTCCCAGATGGCGCGGGCGACCTGCGGCAGGAGCGCCACGGGCTCGGCGCGCCGGTACCAGTCCGCGGGATCGAGGTGGAAGGCTTCCGACACGCGGCGCGCGTCGGCGCCCCAGCCGGCTGGCAGGGCCGAGAGGAGCTTGAGCTGGGCGGCGGCCATGGTCTCGCCGAGGCCGAGATCGGCGGCTGGGCCCGGCAGGCCGGCCAGGAACAGCGCCTCGGCCTCCTGGGCCGTGAGACCGGTCAGCCGCGTGCGGTAGCCATCCAGCAGGGCGAAGCCGCCGCCAGGCCCGCGGTCGGCGTAGACCGGCACGCCGGCGGCGCTGAGCTGGTCGATATCGCGGTAGATGGTGCGGATCGAAACCTCGAACTCGGCCGCCAACGCCTCGCCGGTCACCCGGCCGCGAAGCTGCAGCAACATGAGGATCGAGAGCAGGCGACTCGCGCGCATGGCGGCAGACTATCAGCGGCGGCTGACATTCCCTGTTCGGATATGCGCAGGCGTCAGCCCAGCCGGCCGATCGCCTCCACGACCGCGGCGGTCTGCTCGAGGATCACCATGTGGCCGGCCTCGGGGATCGAGACGAGCTGGGCGCCGGCGATGCCCTTCTTGAAGGCGTGGGCGTAGACCGGCGGGATCAGCTTGTCGGAGTCGCCCCAGACCAGCACCGTCCTGGCCTTGATCCGATAGAGGCGCGTCGCGAGGCCCCGTTCCGGGATCGGAAAGAGGATGCGCCCGGCCATGCCGAGCTGGCGCGCGTTGGTCACCAGATAGGCCTGCAGGAAGCCGGGGTCCTCGACGTTGCGCCCCGCGGTCATCATCGCCGCGCCCGCCGCGGCGTCGTGGAACAGCAGCGCCGGCATCTCGAACGGCAGGGTCGCGAAGAGGTCCGGGACCGGATGGTCGTCGTCCCAGAGGCCAGCAGGCGCGACCAGCGCCAGGCGCGAGACGTCGTTGGGCGCGACGGCCGCCATCTCGGCGGCGATCATTCCGCCCATGGAGTGGCCGACGAGGATGGGGTCCTTGAGGCCCAGCGCCTCGACCACGTCCCAGGTGTGGAGGGTGAAATCCAGCATGTCGCGGATTTCCGGCGCCTCCTCGCTGTCGCCGTAGCCGGGGACCAGCGGGGCGTAGACGTGGTGGCCCGCGGCGAGCGCGTTGAGGAACGGATCCTCCGCGGTCACCCCGCCCGCGCCGTGCAGGTAGACGAGGTCGGGGCCGGTTCCGCCCTCGAAATAGCGGACGGGGACGTGGCGGGTCTGGACGGTCTTGAGCTCGATCATTCGCCGGCCTCCAGCGCGTAGGTCCTGGCCAGGTCGGCGGCCGTGGGGGCTTCCTTGGGCAGGCGGCCCGAGCTCACGCGCTTGTCGAGCGGCGTGGTCCAGAAGCGGTTGTCGCTCTCCCAGTCGGGGAACATGTTGCGCAGCTTCGGCATCACCTTCTCGGCGAAGAGCTTGGTGGAATACATGCACTTGTCGGCCGGCATGTTCCCCACGTGCATCAGGCAGAAGATGTTGCCGACGTTCAGGCCCTTGATCAGCTCCTCCATGCGCTGGCGCACGGTCTCCGGGGAGCCCGCGATCACATGGCCTTGCTCGGTCAGCTCCTTCCAGGTGAGCTGGGTGTAGCCGCCGCGCGGCGGCGCGTACTGGGATAGCGCGCCGGTCTGGATGGTCTTGATGGTCCGGTAGCCTGGCGCGTCGGCGAAGCCCGGATAGACGTGCAGGCAGCGGTTGTAGAAATAGCTGACGTGCTCGGAATAGAGCCGCTCGGCCTCCTCGTCGGTGTCGGCCACCAGAATCGTCTGGGCGAAGCCCGCGCGATAGGGGCTCTTGTCGACCCCGCGCTCCTCCACCCGCTTCCAGTAGCCGTTCATCAGCGCCTGGGCGCGCAGATAGCCGGAGAAGCTGAGGTAGGAGTAGCTGTAGGTGTTGTCGATGCAGAAGTCGTAGGTCTCCACCGAACCGCCGCCAGGGATGTGCACCGGCGGGTGCGGCTGCTGGATGGGACGCGGCCAGACGTTGACGTGCCGCAGCTTGTTGTAGCGGCCGTTGAAAGCGAAGGGCTCGCGGGTCGTCCAGGCCTTGATGATCAGGTCGTGGGCTTCCTGGTACTTCTCCCGCGTCAGGCTGGGGATCTGGCCGTAGCAGTAGTTGGTGTCCATGGACGTCCCGACCGGGAAGCCCGCCACCAGCCGCCCGCCGGAGATGCAGTCCAGCATCGCGAACTCCTCGGCCACGCGGACCGGCGGGTTGTAGAGGGCGATCGAGTTGCCCAGCACCACGATGGCCGCGTCCTTCGTGCGCCGCGCCAGGCCCGCAGCGATGATGTTCGGGCTGGGCATGATGCCGTAGCCGTTCTGGTGGTGCTCGTTCACCCCCACGCCGTCGAACCCCAGGGTGTCGGCGTATTCCAGGAGATCCATGTAGGTGTTGTAGACCTCGTGGCTCTTCACGGGGTCGAACAGCTTCTGGTCGATGTCCACCCAGACCGAGCGGTTCTTCTCCCGGAAATCGTCCGGCAGATAGGGCCACGGCATCAGGTTGAACCAGGTGAACTTCATCGCGCCTGTCCTCCAATCCGCCTCTGCTGGGCGGTCATCTGAACGACGATAACCCTTATGAGGCAGGCGCCAACCGGGGAATCGCGGCTGAGCGGATTCAGCCGGCCTTGCACTCCGTGGGGCGCTTGGCTTCGGCGTGGACGACCGGGCGGATGACCTCGGTCCAGAGCTTGTAGCCCTCCGGCGTCATGTGCAGGCCGTCGGCGACATAGATGTCCTTGGGCTCGCCGTTGACCAGCATGGCCGGGGCGACGTCGATGTAGTGCAGGTCGCGGCGCTGCGCCGCGAGCGCCTGGACCTGGGCGTTGACCTGCGCCTGGCGGTCGCGCTGCAGCCAGCGCAGCTTCGAGGGCTTGAGCGAGATGAAATAGACCGGCGTCGCCGCACCGAAGGCCTTGGTCTTCAGGTCCATGAAGCGGGCGAAATTGCCGGTGACGATGCTGGGCGCCTCGCCGGCGTTGATGTCGTTCTCGCCGGCGTAGAAGACGATGGCGCGAGGCCGGTAGGGCGTCACTACCTGGTCGAAGTAGTAGTCCACGTCGGCGATGGTCGAGCCGCCGAAGCCGCGATTGATCGCCGGAACCGGCGCCATGTCCGCCTCCAGCGTCTTCCAGAACCGGATGCTGGACGAGCCCACGAACAGGAAGCCGCAGGGCGTCGGCATGTGGGCGCGGTCGGCGGCGGCGAAGGCGGCGATCTCCGGCGCGAAGCGTTCTGGCCCGTTCGGCCCCGGCTGCGCCAGGGCCGGCCCGGAGAGTGCGGCGATCAGGGCAAGGGCGAGGGCAGTGGCGCGCATGGCAGGCTCCGGACTCGGGTCGCGCTAGACTAAGCTCAGCCTTCGGCGGAGGACACCCTTGGCGGACCCGATCCATTTCTACACCGGCTGGCTGTTGGACCCCGCGACGCAGGCCGCCCTGCTGGCGCGGTTTCCGCCGCGCTTCGAGCGCGTCGTGGCCCACCACGTGACGCTGAAGTTCGGCGACGCCGCCGGGGAGCCGCCAGGCGAGGTCTCCGCCGAGATCGTGGGCGGAGCCTGGGACGAGGCGGGCGTGCAGGCGATGGTCGTGCGGATCGACGGGGTTGTGGCGCGTCCCGACGGCGGGACCTTCCACATCACCTGGTCGCTGGCCGAGGGTCGCGAGGCGCGCGAGAGCAACGACATCATAGCCGCGCGCGGCTGGACGGCGATGGCCGAGCCGACGCCGCTGCGGCTGATCCCGAAGCCCATAAGCAGCAGTCCCGCGGACTGAGTGCTAAGACTCTGATTCCTGAAGCCTTTCTTCAAGAATCAGGCGTAGTCTTGGGCCGTATCACAGCCGCGAGGCCTCGCGATGAAGGCGTCACCGGAATTCCGCAAGCAACTGGCGGGCTATGGCCTGACCACCGCGGAGATCCTCTACCGCATGCCGGACCACCCGGCCCTGCTGCAGAGCTACATCTGGCAGGAGTACGATCTCTTCCCGGAGTTCCCGGTCCTCAAGAAGTTCCTCGATTTCTGGACCCACACCCTGGAGGGGCCGCTGTTCAAGGTGACGGTGGGCCACTGCCGCCTGATCAAGCCCGCAGAGCTGCGCGCACTGGGCGGCGAGTTCCGCCTTCACTGAGCGCCGCCTCGACATTTCTCTGGCGGCAAGGGAGTGATGGGGCTTCGCCGCTTCGGAGTCGCCCTTCCTTGCGCAAGCCGCTGCTCGCCGTCCTTTTCGCCGCCAGCGCGGCGCTCGCCGGCTGCCAGGACAAGGTCCACCGCCCGCCCTGCCCGGCCGGCCAGGTCTGCCTGGAGTACGGCAACAATTCCGAGCCGCTGACGCTCGACCCGCAGAAGTCGAACCTGATCGACGAGTTCGTGATCATCGCCGACCTGATCGTGGGCCTGACCACCGACGCACCGGACGCCAGCCCGCAACTGGCCATGGCCAAGTCCTACGAGACGAGCCCCGACGGCCTGACCTGGACCTTCCACCTGCGCGACGCCAAGTGGTCGGACGGCGCGCCGGTGACCGCCGACGACTTCGTCTACGCCTATCGCCGGATCCTCGATCCCAAGACCGCCTCGATCTACGCCTACCTGGTCTATATCCTGAAGAACGGCCAGGCCGTGAACGAGGGCAAGGCCTCGCCGGACACGCTGGGCGCCAAGGCGCTGGACGCCCACACCCTGCAGCTCAGCCTCGAGCACCCCGCGCCCTACATGCTGGAGCTCGCCAAGCACCAGAGCTTCTTCCCGGTGCCCAAGCACATTGTCGAGAAATACGGCGACGCCTGGGTGCAGCCCGGCCACTTCGTCGGCAACGGGCCGTTCAGCCTCGTGTCCTGGAGCCTGGGCGACAAGATCCAGGTGGCCAAGAACCCGAAGTTCTGGGACGCGAAGAACGTCTGCGTCGACCGGATCAACTACTATCCGACGCCCGACCTGGTGTCGGCCGAGCGGCGGGTGCAGCGCGGCGAGCTCGACATCAACACGAGCTTCCTGTCGAACCGCCTGCAGCACATGAACGAGGTGATGCCGGGCTATGCCCGGCCGCACGTCTCGCTGGCGACGAGCTACCTGGCGTTCAACACCCACGACAAGGGGCCGCTGCAGGACAAGCGGGTGCGGCGCGCGCTATCGGAATCCATCGACCGCGAGTTCATCACCGCTAAGCTGATGCGCGCCGGCCAGGTGCCCGCCTACAGCTTCGTGCCGCCAGGCACTGCGCACTACACGCAAGGCCCGCAATTCCGCTGGGCGGCGGAGCCCTTCGCCCAGCGGCAGATCGAGGCCAAGGCGCTGCTGGCGCAGGCGGGCTTCAACGCCAGGCATCCGCTGAAGATCGAGTTCAAGACCCAGAACGCCACCGACACCCTCTTGCTGGCCGAGGCGGTGCAGGCCGACTGGCGGGCGATCGGCGTCGAGGCGACCATTGCCCAGAACGAGACGCAGATCGCGTTCGCGGCCTATCGCAACCGCGACTTCCAGGTGGGCGGGATGAGCTGGTACGCCGACTTCAACGATCCGGTCACCTTCCTCGGCCTGCTGAAATCCGACGTCGGGGCGCAAAACTACGGCGACTACAAGAACCCCGCCTACGACGCTCTGTTGGCGCAGGCCGACCAGGAGCCGGACGAGGTCAAGCGCGCGCAGATCCTGGCGCGCGCCGAGCAGACCATGCTCGACGACGAGGGCATCGCGCCCCTCTTCTTCGTGGTGAACCGCAACATCGTGAACCCGAAGATCACCGGCTGGGTGGCGAACTCGGAGAATTTCCACCGCGCCCGCTGGCTGTGCGTGAAGCGCTAGCCAGCGGGTCAGCAGAAAGGCGAACGCCTAGCGGTATTCCCAGTGGCAGACGCGCTTGGTGGCGTTGTGCTTGGCGATCTGGTGGCCGGCCACGGCGCCCGCGCCGGCGCCGATGATCGTGCCGCCGGTCTTGCCGCCGCCGTGCGAGAGAGCGTTGCCCAGGAGGCCGCCGGCCACGGCGCCGACCACGGTGCCGGTGTTGCGGGCCCCGCGGGAGCTCACGTCACGGCAGACCTGAACCTTGTGGCGATGGTGCTGGGCCTGAGCGGCGGTGGGGACCGAAGTCGTGGCCACGGCCAGGGCCGAGCACACCAGGGTCGCAGCGGTGAGAAGTTTGTTGCGCACGAGATGTCTCCTTGAGGGCAGCGGACACGCTCGGAACTAAACGCTCCACCACAGTGAAGGTTGCGCGCGCCGGGCGGTATTTCACTACGGCGCCGGAGGACGGAACCGAAGCCTTGTTGTGAACCTTGTTTAGGCACCCCGCCGGAGGAGAGCCGGCTCTCTGGAGACACGCCTATGTCAATTCTCGCTTGGATCGTACTCGGCCTTATCGCCGGTTTCATCGCCAGCAAGCTGGTCAATCGGACCGGCAGCGGCATCGTCATGGACCTGCTGCTGGGCGTCGTGGGCGCCTTCGTCGGCGGCTTCCTGTTCACCCGCTTCGGCGCCGCCGGGGTCACGGGTCTCAACCTCTACTCGATCCTGGTCGCCACCCTGGGCGCCGTGGTCGTGCTGTTCATCTACCACGCGCTGGCGGGCCGCCGCTCGCTCTGACGCTTAGGTGCTGAGTTCAAGCGCCCCGCTCCTGCCCGGGAGCGGGGTTTTGCTTGCCCGCTATTCGGCGGTGACCGACCAGTCGATGGGCGTGAGCTTGCCGACGATCCAGGCCCAGCACAGCACGCCGGCGAGCGATATGCCGCAGGCCACGGCGAAGGCCCAGGTGAACTGGCCGGTGCGGTCGACCACAAAGCCGGTGATGATCGGCGCGACGATGCCGGCGATGTTGCCAATGCAGTTCTGGAAGGCGATCCACTTGCCGCCGCCGCGCGGGCCCGCCAGCGTCTGGCCGATGGCGTAGAGGCAGGGGCTGTTGAAGCCGAAGCCGATGCCCGCCAGGAACAGGCTGGCGATCGCCACCGGCGCGCTGCCCAGCATGCAGCCCAGCATGGCCACGGCGGTCAGCAGGTGGCCGCTGACGACGATCGACTTGCGCACCAGGGTCACCGAGCCGCCGGCCCGCAGCCAGCGGTCGGAGAGCCAGCCCGTAATCATCGAGCTCGCCGCGTAGACGACGTAGATCAAGCCGCCGAGCTGGGCCATCTCGGCCACGCTGAAGCCGCGGGTCTTCACCAGGTAGAGCGGCAGCCAGGAGATCACGAAATAGAAGGTGTAGTTGTTGCTGAAGTGGCCGAGCCCAGCGCCCCAGGCGTCGCGCCGCGCCAGGATGGCGGTGAACGGCGGCGCCTTCTCGGCCTTCGGCGCGTCATCGGCCTTGGAGAGGTCGCGGGTCGCGGCGAACCACGGCCAGAGCCATAGCAGCGAGACCAGGCCGAAGATCACGAACACCGGCCGCCAGCCGAGCTGCGCCATCAGGAGGCCGCCCACGAAGGTCCCCACCGCGGGGCCGAGCGAAAGGCCCATGGCGACGAGGCCGTTGGCGGCGCCCAGCCGGTGCTGCGGCAGGTGCTGGGCAATCAGCTTGGACGAGCAGGGGAAGGCCACGCTCTCACCCAGGCCCAGCAACAGGCGAAGCGCGATCAGGATGGCGAAACTGGAGCCGAGGCCGGTGGCGAGCGTGGCGACCGACCAGAGCGCGAGGCCCAGGGCGTAGGTGCGGTAGGGATTGATCTTCTCGGCGAGCCAGCCGGCGAGGATCTGGGCGGGCGTGTAGGTCCAGAAGAAGGCCGAGAGCAAAAGGCCGATCTGGCTGGCGCTGAGATGAAGCTCGTCCTTCATCAGCGGCGCGGCGGTCGCCAGGTTGCCGCGGTCGACGTAGTTTATGAAGATCGCCAGCGCCAGCAGCGCCACAACGCCGCCGCTGAAGACGGCGGGCCGCGGCCCGGCCTTGATGTCGATCGCAGCCATATCGCCCCCCGGCGCTTCGCAAGCCGGGACGCCCGTTCCGGGAGCCCGCGCCACCCGGTCAATGAACGACGTTCGGGTTCCGGTGGCAAGCCGCTGCGGCGGCCTAGTCGGCGGCCATCCGATCGGTTTCGGTGCGGGCCACGATCAGGGTCTGGGCGTCGAGCTTGCGGCCCTTGCGGTCGGCGATCTCCAGGTGGATGTGATCGGTGATGCCCAAGGGGTAGCGTTGCTGCAGGGTGTGGGCGTGGCCGATCGGGTGGCCCACCGCGACGCTGTCGCCGACCGCCACGCTCGGGTCGACGTAGAACACCCGCGCCGTCAGGTGCAGAGCGGGATTGTCGATCTCGACGTAGCGCAGCTGGTTGTCGTCCGGATAGGCGTAGCCGATCCTGGCGACGTAGCCGGAGATCGGGGCCTCCACCGCCTGGCCGGCGGTCGCGACGTAGTCGACGCCCTCGTGCTCGCGCGCGCCGCCGTCGCGGGAGGCGTGGAAACGGCCCTCGCCATAAGCGTCGCTGAGCCGCGGCGCCTCGCCGGTCGGATTGGCGATGTCGGGCTGGCCGTCGCCGTCGAGGTCGACGCCCTCCCAGACCGTCCGCTCGCGCAGCACGACGTGCTGCGGCGCCGGGCCCGAGGTGAACTTGGCGATCTGCAGGCCGCTCAGGTGACGGTGGATGACGTCGGCATGCGCAGCCGCCTCCGCCATGCCCAATGAAAAGACGGCGACCCCAAGCGCGGCGGCGACAACAGCCGAGCTTCTAACGGAGATTTTCGGTGTACGACGAAACCGGCGGCGGGCGGACCGAAAGCAATGCGACATTCCCATGCGCCGCCGCATAGGCGAACATCATGGCGAGGTCATGCGATATATTGACCTGAACATGGCAACAGCCGCGCTTGATCTATGGCGCGGCTTAACTTTTCTAAATATTCCTCTCGACGCGGCGGTCGGGGATAAACCAGACCGCTGCGACTGTGACATAAAGTCCAAGCGAGACGATCGGTTGCACGAAGGCCATGGCGATGGCCACCGCATAGAGCGCCAGCGAGACCTTGCCCTTGAGGTCGCGGCCCATGGCCCGGGCGAGCGCCGACTCCGGCCCCTCGTGGCGGATGAGCATGGTCATGAGGATGGTGTAGGCCACCGCGTTCATGATCAGCACGCCGCCGTAGAGCGCCACCGGCGCATGCGAAAGCGGGTTCTCGCCCAGCCAGTTGGTGGCGAACGGCACCACCGAAAGCCAGAACAGCAAATGCATGTTGGCCCACAGGATCGGGCCGGTGATCGTGCGAGTGAGCAGCAGCATGTGGTGATGGTTGTTCCAGTAGATGCCGACGTAGATGAAGCTCAGCACGTAGCTCAGGAAGGTCGGCAGCACCGGGCGCAGGTCGGCGAACGAGGTCCCGTGGGGCACGTGCAGCTCGAGCACCATGATGGTGATGATGATCGCCACCACCCCGTCGCTGAACGCGGCCAGCCGCTCCTTGCCCATGGATTCCCCCCGCTCAAACCCGCGCGCCGACCTTAAGGCGGTCCGCCGCCGGGCGCCTACCGCCTTGAAGCGGGCGTCAAAGCCAAGGTAAGAGTCCGCCGCCCGCCGAGTTTGGCGGGTGGATACCTAGCGCGCCGATGCCCTTCGGGGCTTAAACGGGAACGCAGTATGGGGCCTTCGGACCCCCGATCTGCGGCTGTCCCTGCAACTGTGAGCGGTGAGCGCATACGCATCGGCGGGCGGCGAAAGCCTCCAGCCAGCCACTGGGTCAGATGGCCCGGGAAGGTCCGCGTATGTCGTGGCGACCCGCGAGCCAGGAAACCGGTCGGTGCGTGTCGCTCGAGCTTTCGGATCAGTGGAATCCGGGGCGCGGAACTCCGTCTGAGCGACGAGCAGAAGCGGTGGAGAGCCGTTTCGACCGGTCCGGCTGGCGTGCTTCCGCGTCCTCGCCGCCGGCCCGTCGCCTATGGGGTCGCAAGGTCCCGAAGGAGGCTCTCCGCTTGTCGTTCAGACGCAAGCAAACGGGGGGCTTTCATGCCCAGATACCTCTTGAACGCCAGCATCCTGACCATCGCCGCGGCCAGTCCGCTCACGGCGTTCGCCGCCGACACGCCCAACACCGTCGAGGACCTCGTGGTCACCGCCACCCGCGCGCCGGGCGGCCTGGACGCGGACCAGGTGGCGGGCTCGCTGACCGTCATCACGCCCCAGCAGATGGAGGAGCGGCAGACCCGCATCGTCTCCGACGTGCTGCGCGACGTGCCCGGCGTCGCGGTCAACCGGACCGGCGCGATCGGCGGCCAGACCCAGGTCCGGGTCCGCGGCACGGAGGGCAACCACGTGCTGACCCTGATCGACGGGATCAAGGCGTCGGACCCGTTCTTCGGCGAGTTCGACTACGCCACCCTGCTGGCCGACGACGTCAGCCGCGTGGAGGTGCTGCGCGGCCAGCAGAGCGCGCTCTACGGTTCCGACGCCATCGGCGGGGTGATCAACTACATCACGCCGACCGGCGCGCAGGATCCCGGCATCCGGGTCCGGGCGGAAGGCGGCTCGATGAACACCCTGGGCGGCGCCGTGCGCGTCGGCGGCGTGCAGGGCGGCTTGGATTTCGTGATCAGCGCCGGCTACCAGTCGACCGACGGCTATCCGGTGGCCACGGTCGGCACGCGGGACATCGGCTCGACGCTGAAGTCGCTGGCGGTGAAGCTGGCCTACCCGGTAGGCGAGCACCTGAAGCTGCGCGGCGTCTATCGCCACACCGAGACCGACGCCGACGTCAACGGCCAGGACTTCGGGACCACCGGCTTCGTGCTGGACAGCCCCGGCTCGTCCACCAAGGCCGACAGCACCTATGGCGCGGCGATCGCCGACCTGAGCTTCCTGGACGGCAAGTGGCTCTCGAGCCTGCAGGTGCAGGGCGTCGACGCCACGCGCGTCAACATCGACAGTTTCGTCCGGGACGGCGGCGACAAGGGCAAGCGGCTGAAGGAGCTCCTGACCACCAGCTACAAGCTCGTGGACGGCGACCTGACCCACACCTTCACGCTCGCCTACGACCACGAGCGGGAGAGCTACGAGAACACCAACCCGCCCGGCCCCTTCAACGCCGACACCACGCGCCGGTCGGTCGACAACGACGGCTATGTGGGCGAGTACGATCTCGCCATCGGCCAGGTCGCGGGCGTGCACGGCGCGGTGCGCTACGACCGGAACGACTTCTTCGACAACGCCACCACCTACCGCGTCGAGGGGTTCTACCGTGTCAACGACATGGTCCGGCTGCGGGCGGCGGCGGGGTCCGGGATCAAGGGGCCGAGCCAGACGGAGCTCTTCGGCTTCAACGCCGGCGCCTTCCCCTTCGTGGGCAACCCGAACCTGAAGCCCGAGCGGTCGCAGGGCTGGGAAGTCGGCGCGGACTTCGCCCTCGCGCAGGGCAAGGCGCGGGTGGGCGTGACGTGGTTCGACTCCACCCTGCACGACGAGATCTTCTCGATCTTCGGGGCGCCGCCGGCGCTCTGCGCGCGACCCGGCCAGCCTGCGCCGTCGAGCTGCAGCACCACCGGCAATGAGCCGACGGATTCGACGCAGAAGGGCGTGGAGCTGTTCGCCAACGCCAGGCTGTCGCATGCCTTCAGCGTCGACGCGGCCTACACCTACCTCGACGCCAAGCAGGACGGGGTCGAGGAGGTGCGCCGGCCGAAGAACATCGCCAGCGTCAACCTGACCTGGACCGCGCCGAACGACAAAGGCAGCGTCACGCTCACCGCGCGCTACAACGGCGAGATGACCGACGAGGAGTTCAAGACCTTCAGCACCGTCACGCTGAAAGCCTACACCCTGGTGAACCTGTCAGGGTCCTACAACCTGACGGACCATGTGGAGGTCTTCGCCCGCGTCGAGAACCTGCTCGATGAGGACTACTTCGAGGTGTTCAACTTCCGCACGCCTGGGCGGGCCGCCTATGGCGGCGTGCGCCTGAGGTTCTGACGATGGCGCTCCGCCGCCTCGCCGTTGGACTGTCGCTCGCCGCGCTCGTCGGCGGGACCGGCCCTGCGGCGCGCGCGGCGGAGCGTCCGCCGCAGCGGATCATGTCGCTGAACGTCTGCACCGACCTGATCCTGCTGCAGCTCGCGCCCAAGGACCGGATCGCCTCGGTGACCTTCCTGGCGCCGGATGGGGCCAAGGCGCTGTTCCCGGGGCTGGCCGACGGCATCGCGCTGAACCACGGCTCGGCCGAGGACATCGTGCGCGCAAGGCCCGACCTGATCCTCGACAGCGCGCTGGGTTCGCCGCTCACACCGACGATGGCGCGGCGGGTCGGGGCGCGGGTGGTGGCCGTGAAGAACGCCGACAACTTCGACGACATCCGCCAGATCCTTCGCCAGGTCGGCGCGGCGGTGGGCGAGCCGGCGCGCGCCGAGGCGCTGATCGGGCGGATGGATGCGGCCCTGGCCGATCTCGCGGCCCACCCGCCGGCCCGCCGGCTTCGCGTGGTGGCCTGGAGCGGCGGCTCGGCGGTGCCGGGCAAGGGCAGCCTGACCGACGCCATCATCACCGCGGCCGGGGCGGTGAACATCGCCGCGCGGCCGGGCGCCGCGGAATCCAGCTTCGGCGTCGAGGAGCTGCTGGTCGCGCGCCCGGACGCCCTGCTGTTCGGCGGCGCGAGCCTGGGCCAGCCCTCCCTGCTCACCGACGAGGGCCAGCACCGGGTGGTGCGCCGGCTCTATGCGGGGCGGCGGATCGCCTACAACGACGTCGCCCACACCTGCGGACTGCCGCAGTCCGCCGACGCCGCGCGCGACCTGCGCCGGGCGCTCGACGCCCTGCCCGAGCGGCGGGCCGCCCGATGACTTCCGGTTCCCGGATGCCCGGCTACATCGTCACGGCGCTCGCCTTCGCAGCCCTGGTAGCCGCGGCGATCGGGTCGCTGTTCCTCGGGCGGGTGAATATCAGCCCGGCCGAACTCTGGCAGGGGCTGCTCTCGCCCAACGCCAACCTCGCGGGCCTGGTGGTGACAGAGTTGCGCCTGCCGCGCGCGATCCTGGCGATCCTGGTCGGCGCCTCGCTCGGCCTGTCGGGCGCGGTTCTGCAGGGCCTGCTGCGCAATCCCCTCGCCGAGCCCGGCCTGCTGGGGGTGTCGAACGGGGCGGCGGTGGGCGCGGTGATCTCGATCTACTTCGGCCTGTCGCACGCCTTCGGCCTGGCGACGCCGCTGCTGGGCCTGGCAGGCGCTCTGGCGGCCGGCGCGCTGACCTTCGCCTTCGGGCGGTCGAGCACGCTGACCCTGATCCTGGCGGGCGCGGCGGTGTCGAGCCTGATGAGCGCCTTCCTGGCCATGGCGCTCAACTTCGCGCCCAGCCCCTACGCGGCCTATGAGATGAGCGTCTGGATGCTGGGCTCGCTGGCCGAGCGGAGCTGGGACCACATCTTCCTGGCCGCGCCGTTCATCGCCGCCGGCCTGGCGATCCTTAGCCTCATGGGCCGCGCCGTCGACGCGCTCGCGCTGGGCGACGTGCAGGCCCAGAGCCTGGGCATCCACATCGACCGAACCCGTATCCTCGCCCTGTTGGGTGTCGGCCTGGCGGTGGGCGCGGCGACCTCGGTGACCGGCTCGGTGAGCTTCATCGGCCTGGTGGCGCCGCACCTGGTCCGCCCGTTCGTGGGCCATCAGCCGAGCCGAATCCTGCTGCCCTCGGCCCTGCTCGGCGCGACGCTGCTGCTGCTCGCCGACATCGGCACGCGGGTGATCCACACCAACACCGAGTTGCGGCTGGGCGTCCTCACCAGCCTGCTCGGCGCGCCGTTCTTCTTCTGGCTGATCGTGCGGCTGCGGAGGCTCGCGCCATGACCCGCCTGGCCGCCGAGCACATCACCGTCCGGCGCGGCGGGCGCGCGATCGTGAGCGACGTCAGCTTCGAAGCGGCGGGCGGCGGCTTCGTGGCCCTGGTCGGCGCCAACGGGGCGGGCAAGTCGACCCTGCTGTCGGTGCTGGCCGGCCTGATCAAGCCCGACGCCGGGGCAGCGACCCTCGACGGGACGCTGATCGCACGCATGGGTCGCCGCGAGCTCGCCAGGCGCCGCGCCTACCTGCCGCAGAACCCCCGCGCCGAGTGGCCGATCGCCGTCGAGCGGCTGGTGGCGCTGGGGCTGACGCCGCACCTGCCGGTGTTCGGCGGCCTGCCGGGCGGGCTGGAGCCGCGGCTGACGGAAGCGCTGGCGGCCTGCGACCTGGCCGAGCAGCGCCAGCAAGCGGCGACCACGCTCTCCGGCGGGGAGCTCGGCCGAGCCATGCTGGCCCGCGCCCTGATCGGCGACCCGCAGGTGCTGATCGTCGACGAGCCCACGGCGGGACTCGATCCGCGCCACACGCTGGACAGCATGCAGCGGCTGCGAGCCCTGGCCGACCGCGGCAAGCTGGTGGTCGCCGCCCTGCACGACGTGACCCTCGCGGCGCGTTACTCGACGCACCTGATGGCGCTGAAGGAGGGCCGCCTGGAGACCTTCGGCCCGACGGCGCAAGCCCTGACGCCCGACCTGCTGCGGCGGATCTTCGACGTCGAGGCCCGCATCACTGGCGCCGCCGGCGCGACCCTCGTGGACTACGTCGCCCCAGACGCCGGGGCGTCTACTGGTCGATCCGCCTGAGCACGGCGTTGATCTCGAACCGGCTCGGCGCCGGGTCGCAGGATCCGGCGCGGCGATAGAGGCACATCCGCCGCGGCCCGCGGCCTTCGCAGGCCATGCTGGCGAACCCGGCCGGAAGCTCGCCCGCCAGGCCTGGCGCGGCCAGGACCGTGTTGAAGGCCGCCGCGCTCGAGGCGAGGTTCGCGGCCGGGCGACCCGCGTCCTTGTCGTCGAACAGGAACATGGGCGTCACGCGGTGGAGGTGAGCGTAGCCGCCGGTCACCGACCAGTCGTGGCGGTAGACGCCCAGGCCGCACAGCGCGGGGTCGCCGCGCAGCCGCGCATAGAGCTGCATCTCCGGGCGGAACTTCATCCACTGGTCGCGGAAGCCGCCAAGGCCGCAACTGATCGAAGCCAGCACCCACACCACCAGCAGGAAGGAGAGCCGTTCGCGGGCGGGTTTGGGGCCGTCCTTGCGCTCGACGTGGGCCACCCAGTCGGCCGTGCCGATGGCGGCCAGCAGCACCGCGGCGGCGACGCTCAGCAGGATGAAGCGGTATTCCTTGTGGGCGATCAGGCTGTGGAAGACGAGATTGACCACGGCCATCCAGGCGAGCGCCGGGTAGCGCCGCGCGCCGATGGCCGCGAGGCCGATCAGCGGGACCGCCCAGAGCGCGGTGCGCGGCCAGGCTTCGCCGAGGTAGCCCAGCGGTCCGCTGACGGAGTAGTTGGCGGCCCGGTTCTCGATCAGGTTCAGCCGGACGTTCTCCAGCACCCAGGCGAAGGGCGTGGCGCCCATGGCCAGATCGGCGAGGATCGACGGCAGCAGCCCCACCGCGCCGCCCACGAGCAGCGGCAGCCAGCAACGGCGGATGTCGAAAACGCAGGCCGCGACCGCCAGGGCCGCGACCGCCGGCGCGTACTGGAAGCGGATCGTCACCGCCGCCGCGAGCAAGGCGCTCGCCAGCACGAGGCGGGGCGTACTCCACCGCGCCTTGTCGACCAAGAGCCAGGCCGCCGGCAGGATCAGCAGCACGCCCGCGGTCTCGCTCATCACGTGCGGCGCAAAGTAGACGAACTCAAACCAGATGGCGGCCACGAAGCCGGCCACCTGGGCATGCAGCCGCGACAGCCGCTCGCCCAGCCGCCAGGCCACCCAGACCACGCTCAGCGAGGCGAGCGTCGCCACGAGTTTGGGCAGGACGAGGTAGAGCCCGCTCCCCGGCGCCAGCACGCCGCCCAGCCACATCGGCCCGGCGACCAGCAGCGGCAAGAGCCAGCCGCGCATCCCGTAGCGCCACTCCCAGGTGACCACGCCTTGGCCGAACACCAGCCGATGCGCCGTCTCCAGGTACTGGAACACCTCGTCGGGGTGCGCGGGCGTGGCGATCGCCAGGGCGCAGAGCCGCAGGGCCAGCGCCAGGATCAGCAACTGCGGAAGCCCGACGCGGGCGAGAACACCGGGCAGCCCGATGCTACCCGCGCCTATCGACGCGCGGTCGTCCGCCGCCATGGTTTCGGAAGTGGCCCCGCCGCTCATCGGCCGGACGCTAGCGCGCGCGGCCTGACAAATCCTGAAGCGGGTTAGGCGCTCCGGGCGGCCAGAAGAACTCAACGCGCGGCGCGAAGAACTCGAAGGCCTGCGGCTCGTGGAGGCCGGCCGCCGCGCCTACATCCCTTGCGGGGCCGCAAATCAGGTGAAAGCCATGTCCGTCCAAGCCGCCGTTCTGACCGATCGTCCAATCTCCGACCTGTCTTACGTCGAAGGGAAGCTGGGCTTCACCCGGCGTTCCGGCGAGACGCAGTTCACCTATGCCTACGGTCCGCCGGACGGCCAGCCGCGCAGCAACGTCGTGCTCGACGAGCAGGCCGTGCGGATCGCCGATGCGCGGCCCTTGATCGGGGACCTGTCGGTGGACGTGCAGGGCTTCGAGGTCGTCAAGCACCGGACCGCCGTCCGCGACTTCTGGGACGAGGCCCAGACGATGGCGCTCGGCCACCCTGAAGCCGCCGAGATCGTCCGCGCCGCAACAGGCGCGAGCCGGGTCGTCGTCTATGACCACACCCTTCGCCGGCGGCTGGTCGGAACGGAAGACCGGACCGACGGCGCGCCGCGTCAACCGGCGACCCGCGTCCACGTCGACCAGACCGTAAAGTCCGGCCCGCAGCGCGTGCGCGATCTGATGGGCGACCAGGCCGAGGGCCTGCTTGCCCGCCGCGCGGCGATCGTCAACGTCTGGCGGCCGATCGGGCGGCCGGCCGTCGACTGGCCGCTGGCGGTAGCCGACGCGCGAAGCGTTCCGCCAGCCGACCTTATCCCCTCGGAGCTGCGCTTCGCCCACCGCACGGGCGAGATCTACGGGCTGGCGCACAGCCCGGGGCAGCGATGGTTCTACGTCTCGGCGCTGCAGCCTGACGAGGCGCTGCTGATCAAGTGCTGGGATTCGGACGAGGGCGTCGCCCGGTTCGCGCCGCACACCGCCTTCGAGGACCCGACGACTCCGCTAGGGACGCCGCCGCGCGAGAGCATTGAGTTCCGCACCATCGCCTTCTTCGACTGACCGGCCAAAGAAACATCAAGGGGATACCGACGTGACGGATGACGCTTCGTTGAAGGGCGGACCGGCGGGCAGCGTGCTGGTGGCTGGCGTGGGCTCGACACAGGGCCTGGGCGCGGCCATCGCGCGCCGGTTCGCACGCGGGGGCTTTCCCGTCGCCATCGCGGGCCGCAACGCCGAGAAGCTGCGGGCGACGGAAGCCGCCCTGGCCGCCGAAGGGTTCACGGTGTCGGCCGCCGTCGGCGACGTCTCGACCGCCGAGGACGCGCGACGGTTCGTGGCGCTGGCGCAGACGCTCGGGCCGCTGGCGGTCGCGGTCCACAACGCCGGCAGCAACCGGCCGTCGCCGTTCCTGAAGCTCAGCGAGGCGGAGTTCGAGGCCCATTGGCGCGAGCACGCCCTGGGCGGCTTTCAGCTCGCGCAGGCGGCGCTGCCCGCTTTGCTGGCGCGCGGCGAAGGCAGCCTGCTGTTCACCGGCGCAAGCGGCAGCCTGCGCGGCAAGGCCAATTTCGCGCCGTTCGCCGCAGCCAAGGCGGCGCTGCGCAACCTGGCGCAAAGCCTGGCGCGGGAGTTCGGGCCGCAGGGGATCCACGTCGGCCATGTGGTGATCGACGGCGGCATCGAAGGCGAGCGGTTGCTGAGCCGCGTCCCGCAATTGAAGGAACAGCGCGGCCCCGACGGCCTGCTCAACATCGACGCCATCGCCGATGCCTATTGGGTCCTGCACCAGCAGCACCGCAGCGCCTGGACGCTCGAACTCGACCTGCGGCCCTGGGCGGAGTCGTTCTAGGGGGCGCGGCTGGCAATGGCGGAGAGGGTGGGATTCGAACCCACGGTGCCCGTGAAGGCACGCCGCATTTCGAGTGCGGTGCTTTCGACCACTCAGCCACCTCTCCAGAGCCGGCGCCGGGCCTGGAAGTTAGGGCCCGCTGAGCGAGGCGCGGAACCTACTCATCCGACCTCCAGCGTGCAAGCACGCGATTCCACGCCTTTCATGAGGGCAAGCGCGGCGTCTCAGCGCGGATAGAGCACCATCTGGGTGCAGCGGAAGAGGGCCATGGTCTTGCCGGTGGACTGGTTGACGGCCTCGGCGTCCCAGACCTGGGTCATGCGCCCGCCGTGCGCCAAGCGGGCCTGGCAGGCGACGGTCTCGCCCTCCTTGGCGGTGCCGAGGTAGTTGGCCTTCAGCTCGATGGTGGTGAAGCCGCTGGCGCCGTCCGGCAGAGAGGTCATGCAGCCGTAGCCGCAGGCGGAGTCCACCAGCGCGATCACCGAGGCGGCGTGCAGGAAGCCGTTGGGCGCCATGTGCCGGCGCTCGACGGTGAAGCGGCCGGAGGCGCGACCCTTGGCGACCTCGTCCCATTCGATGCCGAGCTCGCCGGGCAGGGTCCCCTGCTGGCGCTGGGCGAAGAGCTCCGCCTGGTTGCCGTCCGTCATCGCAAATCTCCTTTGGCGGAGAGCTAGGAAGCCTACCTCGGGGAAACCAAGGGCCTTGCGGTCGCCACATCGGATAGGGAGAGTGGCCGCCCGCCGGTCATTGCGGCGGACGAGCCGGATTTCACGACAGGCGGGCTTTCGAAAGACCCGCGCACATTGGGACGACGCCATGGCCGACGAACAACCCGATCCCGCCGCCTCCAGCTTTGGGGCGACCACGGCGGACGAGATGATTTCCTTCGGCGCCAAGCTCGCCCAGCATGCCCGCTTCCAGCCGAATGCGCCGGCGGTGACCAGCGGCGGCGAGACGCTGAGCTACCTGGAGCTGCACCGGCGCACGAACCGCCTGGCGCGCGGGCTGACGGCGCTGGGGGTCAAGCACGGAGACCTGGTGACGCTGGGCCTGCCGAACGGCGTGGGCTTCGTCGAGGCCTGCTATGCGATCTGGAAGCTGGGTGCGACGCCGCAGCCGGTCTCCTTCCGCCTGCCGAAGGGCGAGCTGGAGCAGATCATGGAGCTGGCCAAGACGCCTATCGTCATCGCCGACTTCAAGCACGAGATCGACCGGCCGCTGGTCACCATCGCCGACATCGCGGCGAAGTCCGACGATGACGGGGACCTGCCCGACGCCACCGCGCCGATCTCCAAGGCCCCAACCTCGGGCGGGTCGACCGGGCGGCCGAAGCTGATCCTGGCGGGGCAGCCGGGCGTCACGCCGAAGGAGACGCCGGAGCTGGGCGGCTGGCGGCTGACGGGGGATTCGATCGCGGTCCTGCCGGCGCCGCTCTACCACAACGCCGGCTTCGGCATGATGATGTCGGCCATGGCCATGGGCTGCCACCTGGTGGTCATGCCGCGCTTCGATCCCGAGGCGACACTCGCCGAGATCGAGAAGCGCAAGGCGACCTGGGTCTATGTCGTGCCGACCATGATGAACCGCATCTGGCACCTGCCGGACGCGGTGCGCGAGAAGTACGACCTCTCCTCGCTGAAGACCCTCTGGCATCTGGCCGCGCCCTGCCCGGCGTTCCTGAAGGAGGCCTTCATCCGCTGGATCGGGCCCGAGGTGGTGATGGAGCTCTACGCCGGCACCGAGGCCCAGGCCGTGACCATCATCTCCGGCGCCGAGTGGCTGGAGCACCGCGGCTCGGTAGGCAAGGTGACCGTTGGCGAGATGAAGGCAGTCGGCGAGGACGGCCGCGATCTTGGCCCGCGCGAGATCGGCGAGATCTACATGCGCCGGCCGGAGGGCGCGCCGCCGACCTACAAGTACGTGGGCGCGACGGCCAAGGTGATCGAAGGCGGCTGGGAGAGCCTGGGCGACATCGGCTGGTTCGACGAGGACGGCTATCTCTACCTGGCAGACCGGCGCACCGACATGATCCTGGTGGGCGGCTCCAACGTCTATCCGGCGGAGATCGAGGCGGCGCTGGAGGAGCATCCGGCCGTCCAGTCCGTCGCGGTGATCGGCCTGCCCGACGACGACTTCGGCAACACCATCCACGCCATCGTTCAGGCCAAGGGCAAGGTGACGCCGGAGGACCTGAAGGGGCACCTGGCCGACCGGCTGGTCAGCTACAAGCAGCCGCGCAGCTACGAGTTCGTCGACGAGCCGCTGCGCGACGACGCCGGCAAGGTGCGGCGCTCAGCACTCCGCGACGCGCGGCTCAAGAAGGAAGAAGCGGCGTAGCGCCCATTCAGTGGGGCGGCGCGGCGGGCAAAGCCGCGCGCATATTTCACGACGATATTTCGAGGAGGATCATGAGCATCAAGGGCAAGGCCTATCTCATGGGCGCGTTCGAGCATCCGCTGCGCGACGCGCCGGACACCTCCACCCCGCAGCTGCACGGCGAGTGCGCGCTCGGCGCCCTGACTGACGCGGGGCTCAGCAAGGACGACGTCGACGGCTACTTCTGCGCGGGCGACGCGCCTGGGTTCGGCGGGCTGTCCATGGCCGACTACATGGGGCTGAAGAACCTGCGCCACCTGGATTCCACCGAGACCGGCGGCTCATCCTACATCGTCCACGTAGGCCACGCAGCGCAGGCGATCGCCGAGGGCAAGTGCTCGGTGGCGCTGATCACGCTGGCCGGGCGGCCGCGGCATGGCGGGCGGCGGCCCGGCGCGGGCATGGCGGCTGGCGGCGGCGACGGCCTTTCCGACGGCCCGCCCGAGGCCGGCTTCGAGAACATCTACGGCGGCTCGACCCACAATACCTACGGCATGTGCGCCATGCGCCACATGTACGAGTATGGCACCACCTCCGAGCAGCTTGCCTGGATCAAGGTCGCCGCCAGCCACCACGCCCAGTGGAACGAGCACGCCTTCCTGAAGGAGGTGGTCACCGTCGAGCAGGTGGTGAACTCCCGCATGATCGCCGACCCGCTGCACCTCTTGGACTGCTGCGTGGTCACCGACGGCGGCGGGGCGCTGATCGTCACCTCGCCGGAGGTGGCGAAGTCGCTCAAGCGGCCGAAGGTCAGAGTGATGGGCGCGGGCGAGGCGCCAAAGGGCCCGCGCGGCGGGCTCGATCTGGACCTGACCCACTCGGGCGCCGTCTGGTCCGGACCGAGGGCTTTCGAGGAAGCCGGCGTGACGCCCGCCGATATCAAATACGCCTCGATCTACGACAGTTTCACCATCACGGTGCTGATGCAGCTCGAGGACCTGGGGTTCTGCAAGAAGGGCGAGGGCGGCAAGTTCGTCGCCGACGGCAACCTGATCTCCGGCGTCGGCAAGCTGCCGTTCAACACCGACGGCGGGGGCTTGTGCAACAACCACCCGACCAACCGCGGCGGCATCACCAAGGTGATCGAGGCGGTTCGCCAGCTGCGCGGCGAAGCGCACCCGAAGGTGCAGGTTCCGAACTGCGACCTGGCCATCGCCCACGGCACCGGCGGCTCGCTGGGCACCCGGCACGCCTCGGCCACGCTCATCATGGAAAGGGAGGGCTGAGTATGTCCGAGGCTCGCGATCCGAATGCGCGGATGACCCGCCCGATTCCCGCGCCGGCGGTCTCCATCGAGACCAAGCCCTTCTGGGACGCCGCCCGCGAGGGCCGCTTCCTGATCAAGCGCTGCACCGCGTGCAAGAAGGCCTTCTGGTACCCGCGCAACCTCTGCCCGTTCTGCATGTCGGCCGAGACCGTCTGGGAGGAGAGTCCCGGCGAGGGTGTGATCTACACCTACTCGGTCATGCACCGCTCGCCGACGGGCCCCTACGCCATCGGCTACGTCACCTTGAACGAGGGCCCGGCGGTGCTGACCAACTTCGTCGACGTGGCGCCCGACGAACTTTCCATCGGCATGAAGGTAAAGGTGAAGTTCCAGCCGACCGAGGGCGGCCCGCCGGCGCCGGTGTTTGCGCCGGCTTAGCAGTTCGCCGCTCGGGGCTGATCGGCCTTCAAGGACAGTCGGCAGCGCCTTTTCCCCTCCCCCTCGCGGGGAGGGGTTCAGGGGTGGGGGCGCCGGCTGTGAAGCTCGCGTTCTGGCCCCTCAAGCGCCGAGCTGACACCCCCACACCCGACCTCTCCCCGCAAGGGGGAGAGGCGTTGAGATCGCCACCCGCGACGGTGAATACGATCCGCCCTCAGCGCGCCGGCCGCAGGGACGAGATCGCGTCGCCCATGCCGATGCGGCGGGTGTCGGCGACGCTGTCGCTGATCGTGGTGCAGCGGCCGCGGTAGTTGGCGTCGGCGCAGACGATCCAGGGGCCCGAGCGGCGATCGAGCTGAACGGAGCGCACGCGGTCGTTGAGGCCCGTCGAGCTCAGGTTGGGGGCGTCGCCCTGGATCTGGACGGAGGGGCCGCGGAAGTTGCGGCCGCCGTAGAGGACGGCGGAATAGCGGCCAGGCCGGCCGCCGTAGCCTGGGCCCGGATTGTAGCCTGGGCCGCCGGGGTTGTAGCCCGGGCCGGGATTGTTGCCCGGCCGGCCGGGGACATAGGCCGGCGGCGCGGGCGCGGCCGCGCCTGGGCCGGCGCAGGACAGGGCGCCCGTCACGTCGACGCCGATGTCGCCGGCGCAGCTCATGACATTGATCGAGGACTGGCCGCCGCCGCGCTCGCCGCGGCAGGTGGCGCTGAGGAACTGGCCGTTCATCCGGATGTCGGTGCACTGGCGCTGGTAGCTGCCCCGCGGCGGGGCCGACGGTTGCGCCACGGCCGCCGTCACCGGCAGCACCATCAGCGCAAGCGCGCTGAGTCCCAATATCATTCGCATGGCGCAGTCCTCCCAGGGGTTCCCTCAAGACGGAACGCGCGACGGCCGTAAAGGTGACGCTAGTTCCCGCCGCCGGCCTTGGCGCCGCCGCTCGCCTGATTGTCGGTGTTTCGGGCGCTGGCGGCCTTCTGCTCCTCGGCCCGCGCGCCGGCCAGCATGCCGGAGAGCGCATAGTTCCCCTCGTGGCAGGCGTACTCATAGACCTGCCCCTTGGTGGCGTTCATCGCCACCTCGCCGCTGAACGGCGCGGCGTAGACATCCGGGTCCTCGACGGTGAACTTGTAGGAGAGCTTGTTCGGCCCGATGCGGGTGAAGCGCTCGATCACCCTCTGGTTCGCCGAGCCGCCGCGCAGGCCCTGCTCGGGGCGCATGTTGGTGGTCTCGACCACCAGGGTGTCGCCTTCCCAATGGCCGATCGAGTCGCCCATCCAGACCTTCATGCTGGGCGGCAGGTGCTTGTCGGTCAGCCGGATGTGGCGGACGTCATGGACCATCTCCACGTCGATGGCGACCTCGTCCTTCGACTGCACGATCTGGTAGGTGTTGTTGTACATCAGCGGCAGCATCGGTGGGCCGGCGCTGGAGCCGAAGGAGAGCAGGCAGCGCTCGCCCAGGCTGAAGCCTTCCGGATTGTCCGTGCGGCTGCGCATCCGCGCCCGCTGCTGGGCCTGGGCGTTGGCCGCGGCGCCGACGCGCGGCGGGAACTGGCCGTTGGCCGGCGAGGTGATGATCGAGGCGCGCTTCTCGCCGTTGATGTCGATCAGGGTGGTGCCCGGATCCTTCCAGCCCTGGTTGTAGCCGCAGTTGAAACCGGAGATGCCGTCCGGGCCGCAGTCGGCATTCTTCAGGTCGGTGACCTTGGCGTCGGGCGGCGTTGGCGCGTCGGCGCGGGCGACCTGGGCGCGGGTCGCGGCCTCCAGGCTGTCGGCCTCTTCCTTGGTGAGCGCGTTGCGCGTGCCGTACTTCGGGTCGCGGGTGAGCGGCGTGATGGTGGCCGTCGTGTAGGTGCCCTGCAGGTCGGGCTGGCCCCAGCCGTTCTTCGGGGCGTGATAGGCCGGCGCGGCCTTCTGCTGGGCGAACGCCGGCGCGGCGATCAAGGCGATAAGCGAGGCGGCCGCGAACAGACGACGTCCCATTGTCTTCCTCCCGATAGTCCCTTTGCAGGGGGCCGACTCTTTGTGGTCGGCGTAGCCTACAGAATAGCCGGCGCGCGTCAGATGGGAAAGGTTTCGGCCGCCCGTTCCGCCGCCAGGCGCGCGATCAACGCCCGGCCCTCACGTGGACCGCCCACGCGATAGGCCGGGCGGCCTTCGAACGAACCGCCGCCGAAGATCGCGCCGTAGCGTTTGCGGTTGCCGGCGAAGTTGTTCCAGGCCCAGCGGATCGGATGCTCCCTGTCGAGCCACTTGCGGAACAGCTCCGTGTTGCCGGTGCCCGGCCACAGCTCCGTCTTGGTGACCGCACGGGTGAACGAGCGCCAGAGCACCTGGCGCATGACCAGGGCGCGCGGCGGGTCCATCCAGACGAAGGCGGTGGCCCGCGGCCACAGCGCCGAGCGCACCTTGGTGTAGTTGCCGTCCATCACCCAGGCCTCGCCCGACGCGGCGACGGCGACGCGGCGGAAGAATTCCTCGGGGTCGTCGTTGGAGATGTCGCGCCAGCCGGGCTGCCAGTTGATCGCATCCATTTCGATATGCGGCAGGCCAAGCGCCTGGGACAGGGCGCGCGCCATGGTGGTCTTGCCCGAACCGGACGTGCCGACGACCACCAGGCGCATGGGGTTCAGGCCTCTTCGCCCTCGCTCGCCGCGGCGCCGACTTCGGCCATCACCTCGTCGGTGTGCTGGCCGAGCTCCGGCGGGTGGCGGCGGATATTGGCCGGCGTCCTGGCGAACTTCACCGGCGGCTTCATCTGGCGGTAGGCGCCAAGCGTCGGATGCTCATAGGTCTGGAAGAAGTCCACCGCCTGCAGGTGCGGGTCGTCCGGCAGGTCGTCCAGGCGGTTGGTCTTCACCACAGGGATCGACAGCGGCTTCAGCACGTCCAGCCACTCCTGGGTGGTCTTGGTGAGCGCCGCCTCGCCGACCAGGCCGTAGAGCTCGTTGATGTGCTTCATGCGGGTGAAGTAGTCGGAGAACCGCGGGTCCTTGGCGATGGTCTCGCCGAAACCGGCAGCCTCGAAGAACTGGTCCCACTGCTTGTCGGTGTAGGGCAAGAGGCCGATGTAGCCGTCCTTGGTCTTGAACGGCCGCCGGTTCGGATTGACCACGCGGACATAGCCCCACTGGCCGGTCGAGGGCTGGTAGGCCTGGTCGTAGAGATGCTCGACCAGCAGGAAGCTGGTCACGCACTCCAGCATCGGCACCTCGACGAACTGGCCCTCGCCGGTGCGTTCGCGGTGCAGCAGGGCGGCGGTTACCGCCTGGGCCATGAACAGGCCCGAGACCTTGTCGGCGACCAGGGTCGGCAGGATGCGCGGCGTCGGGTCGCCGTCGGTGCGGGGCAGGACGTCGGCGAGGCCCGAGGCCGACTGGATCAGGTCGTCATAGGCCGGCTCCCCCGCGTAGGGGCCGTCGGAGCCGTAGCCCGCGGCGTGGACGTAGACGACGTCGGACCGGATCGCAGCCACGTCTTCATAGGCCAGACCCAGGCGCTTCAGGCCCGCATAGCGCACCGAGGCGGCGAACACGTCGCAGGACTTGATCAGCTTTTCGAGCGTCTTGCGCGCCTTGGGGTCGGCGAGGTTCAAGAGGATCGAGCGCTTGTTGCGGTTGATGGTCAGGAAGATCGGGCCCATGCCGCGGGGCGAGCCCTCCGGCGGATGGCCGGCCCAACGCATGATGTCGCCGCCGTCGCCGCGGCCGGAGCCCGGGTCCTCGAGCTTGATCACGTCGGCGCCCTGGTCGGCGAGGATCTGGGTGCCGTAGGCTCCGTTCACGACGCTGGTCAGGTCGAGCACCCGGATGCCCGCGAGCGGCCCTGTCGCTTTTTCCGCCAGCTTACGCGTCGTCACCGAAACCCTCCCCCTTGCCTCGCCCATGCCGGGTCTTGGCGCGCATCATCGCCGCCCGCCCCCGCGAGGGCTAGCAGAACTGCGGCTTTGACGCCGCGCGCCGCGCATGGCGGAATGCATTTCCACATATGTGGAAGGACGGCCGGAGGCTCGACGTGACCGCATCCGCCATCAAGTCTGCGCGGCGCGTCTTCGAGGTGCTGGAGCGGTTCGACGCCGCGCGCCGGCCGCTGACGCTGAAGGAGATCGCCGATGCCCTCGCCTATCCGACGTCCAGCGCCCAGGCCCTGCTGAAGAGCCTCGTGGTGCTGGGCTATCTGGAATACGACCGGCCGAGCCGCACCTACCTGCCCACCATGCGGATCGCCGCGGTGGGCCGCTGGGTCGCGGAGGGCCTGTTCGGCGCGGGCGAGGTCTTGCCGGTCATGCGCGCGCTTCGCGACGCGACCGGCGAGACGGTCATCATGGGCGCGCGCAGCGACCTCTTCGCCCACTACGTCCATGTGGTGCGCGGCGACGACGAGCCGCTGCACTTCGCACCGGCGCCCGGTTCGGTGCGGCCGCTCGGCCGCTGCGGGATCGGCCGGCTCTTGCTGAGCGCCGAGACCGACGACGAGATCGACCTGATCGTGCGGCGGATCAACATCGCCGAGCCCGCGGCGCGGCTCGACCTTGCCGAACTGATGGACGACATCGCCGCCATCCGCCACCAGCGGCACGTCTTCTCGCGGCACCTCTTCGCCGAGGGTGTGGGCGCGATCGCCGTGCTGGCGCCCGGCGCCTGGCACGGCCGCCGGTTCGCGCTGGGGCTGGGCGCGCCGGTGGCGCGGCTCGAGGCCAACTACGAAGCACACCTGGCGCGGCTGCGAGCCGCGGCCGACAATCTGTCCTGGAGGGGCTGATGGATTTCGAGATCGCCGAAGAGCACCGGATGCTCAAGGACCTGGTGGCCAACTTCGTCCGCGACGAGCTGATGCCGCTGGAGGCCGCCGTGCTGGCCCGCGAGGCCGAGGGCAAGGGCTTGGGGCTCGGCGAGGCGGAGCACGCGCGGCTGGACAAGGTCGCCCACGAGCTCGGTCTCTTCGGCCTGGACGCGCCGGAGGACGTCGGCGGCTCCGACCTGCCGATGGTGGCCATGGTCGGCGTCGAGGAGGAGATCGGCCGCTGCGTGACGCCCTATACCCTGCCGCCGGACAGCCCGAACCTGCGCATGCTGATGCAGACCGTCGACGAGCGGCAGCGCGTCGCCTACCTCGCCCCTTACGTGGCCGGCGAGACGGTCTCGGCGATCGGCATCTCCGAGCCGGGTGCGGGCTCGGATCCCGCGGCCATGACCACGCGCGCCGTAAGAGATGGAAATGATTGGATAATCAACGGCCGGAAAATCTGGATTTCACGCGCGGCGGACGCCGATTTCACCATCCTGATGGCGCTGACCGACACCGAGAAACGGGCGCGGGGCGGCATCTCGGCCTTCCTGGTCGACAAGGGTACGCCCGGCTTCAACGTGCTGCGGCGCATCCCGATGATCGGCGGCGCCTACACCTACGAGATCGCGCTGGAGGACTGTCGGGTCGAGGGCTGGAAGCTGCTCGGCCAGGAGGGCGCGGGCTTTGCGCCGATGCAGACCCGGCTGGGCACCCGGCGCATCCAGATGGCCGCCTGGTCGGTGGGCATGGCGCAGCGGGCGCTGGACATGGTCGTGGAGTACGCCCCGCAGCGGAAGACTTTCGGGGTTCCCCTCAGCGAACGCCAGGCGATCCAGTTCTGGGTGGCCGAAGCGGCGACCAAGATCCACGCCGCGCGGCTGATGACCTACGACTGCGCCTGGAAGCTCGACCAGGGCCGCGATGTGCGAAACGAGATCAGCATGATCAAGTGGTTCGCGACCGAAATGGCCTATGAGACGGTCGACCGGGCCATGCAGGCCTTCGGCGCAATGGGCATGACCAAGGAGCTGCCGCTCAGCCTGATGCAGGCGAAGCTTCGGACCATGCGCATCTACGACGGGCCCACCGAGGTCCACAAATGGGTGGTGGCCCGCAATCTTTTGGGGACGAGAAAATGATGGGGACGGGAGAATGAAGGGCGCTTTCGGAGACCACATCAAGGTGACGGTGGCGGGCCACGTGGCCGTGATCACCATCGACAAGCCGCCGCACAACCACGTCTCGGTGGACCTGATGCGCGACCTGGCCGACGCTCTGGACGCCATCGACGGGGAGACCGAGCTGCGCTGCTCGGTGCTGCAGGCGGAGGGCAAGAACTTCTGCGCCGGCGCCGACCTGGTGCGAAGCGAAAGCGCCGGCGGGCTGGGCGCGGTCAATCCGCTCTACGACCAGGCGGTGCGCCTGTTCTCGGCGAAGAAGCCGGTCGTGGCCGCCGTGCAGGGCGGAGCCATCGGCGCGGGCCTGGGCCTGGCGGTGATGGCCGACTTCCGCGTCGCCTCGCCCGACGCGCGATTCGCCGCCAACTTCGTGAAGCTGGGCTTCCACCCGGGCTTCGGCCTGACGCATACCCTGCCGCGGCTGATCGGCACGGCCAAGGCCGAGCTGATGTTCCTGACCGGGCGGCGGGTGAAGGCCGAGGAGGGCTTGCCCTGGGGCCTGGTCGACGAGGTCGTCCCGCTAGAGACCCTGCGCGCAGAGGCCCTGCGGCTCGCCAGCGAGATCGCCGAGAACGCGCCCCTCGCCATCATCTCGACCCGCAAGACCCTGCGCGGCGACCTGGCCGCCGCGGTCCGCGCCCAGACAGACAAGGAAGCCGCCGAGCAAGGCTGGCTGCGCGACACCGAGGACTACAAGGAAGGCGTCCGCTCGGTGACGGAGCGGCGGGCGGGGAATTTCGTGGGGCGGTGAGGCGGCGCTAGGCCCAGAGGTGACGTCTACGGACGGCCGATCCAAGACCGAAGAAGCCGCAGAGCATCATCATCCAAGTCGACGGTTCGGGAATGGGAGCCGAGTACGGTTCTACAGTCACCAAGCCGTCCCCGGAATGTTGCCCGGCGACAGCGATCAAGCTCGTCGCCGACGGGTCCAAGTAGGAGCCACCGCCGGCGCCGCCGCCGACACTGCCGTAGGCGCCGACGTAGTCGTAGCCATAGAGGCCAAGGAGATAACTGCCCAAACCCCCACTGCCACCGCTGTAGCCGCCACCGCCGCCACCGCCGTAGTCGCCGCCGCCACCGCCGCCGCCGCCAAAACCACCCTCTCCGCCTTGGCCGCCAATTCCCGGCCCATAGAAGAAGGCGAGACCTCCGACTCCGCCGGCGCCGCCATTGAGAAAACTAGCGCCGCCACCACCTACGCCATCGCGGCCATACCCCGCGCCATCGGCGTAGAAGCCACCGCCGCCACCTGATCCGTAGCCAAGCGAACTTGCGCCTCCGCCGCCGGCGGCGCCCTCCTCGATCTGACCACCGAAGCCTGACGCAAGAGAGTTGCCGCCAATGCCGCTATAACTAGCGCCGCCGCCGCCACCAGCCACCAACAACGGCTGGTCTCCGAAGGTGACGAAACTGCCGCCACCACCACCGGCGCCGCCGTGAAAGCCGCCGTTGCCGCCGCCATCGCCACCGAGGCCGCCGACGAGAATGGTGAGGGTTTGGCCTGCCGTGAGCGCTACCCGGCCGCTGATCTCGGCGCCAAGCCCGGCGTTTCCGTACCCTAGACCGGCGCCGCCCTGCGCCCCATAGGCGGTGATGTCATAGAGTCCGCTCGTTGGCGCGACAAAGACTTGCTCAGCGCCGGTATACTCAAAAGACCAAAGGACGGCTGCTTCTGCCGACCCGGCCCAAGCAACTGCGCCCGCGGCCCAGATTGCCGCCCAAGCTGACCTAGCCATTTCGGCTCCCACCGCTACTCGGGCAAAACCATCATTGGATGCGTGGTGGGAGTCAAATTCTCGCTCGCTGGAGGCGAGTACTCCGGCTCAGACCAACAAGAAGTCGAGCGCTGGACCAGGCGCCGTCAAGCTCACGCGAACTTGCCCTGACCGAGACCTCAGCGCCTGCTAGAGGGCAGGCGCGGAGCATGCGCATGAAAATTGTGGTCATCGGCGCCACCGGCCGCACCGGCGAGAAGCTTGTCCAGGCGCTGCGGCGCAAGGACGTCACGGTCGTGGAGGCCTCGCCTTCACGGGGCGTGAACACCGTCACCGGCGAGGGGTTGGGGCGGGCGCTCGAAGGCGCTGACGTGGTGGTCGACGTGTCCAACTCGCCGTCGCTGGAGGGCGAGGCGGCGCTGCGGTTCTTCGAGGCCTCGGGGCGCAGGCTGCTGGCGGCCGGCAAGGCCGCGGGCGTCCAGCATCACATCGCGCTGTCCATCGTCGGCGCCGACGGCCTCCAGGCGAGCGGCTACTTCCGCGCCAAGACGACGCAGGAGGATCTGATCAAGGCCTCGGGCATTCCCTTCAGCCTCCTGCGCTCCACCCAGTTCTTCGAGTTCATCGCCGACGTGGTCCGGGAGGGCGAGGACGACGACGTGGCGATCGCGCCGGCCCTGACCCAGCCGATCTCGCGCATCGACGTGGCCGAGCTGCTCGCGGAACTCGCGACCGGCGAGCCGCTGAACCGGACGGTCGAGGTGGCGGGGCCGGAGCGGTTCCGCCTCTGCGACCTCGCAACCGAGGTGGCCACCGCCTACGAGGACTCCCGGCGGATCATCGCCGATCCGCGAGCCCTCTACTTCGGAGCCGAGCTGGCCGACCAGTCGCTGTTGCCAAGCGGCGAGGCCCACATCGGCGCCCTGCGGTTCGAGGACTGGCTGCGCCAGACCCTGCAGCCGGCCGACCGGGCGACGGTCTGATCCACTGGCAAGCGCTGTACATTGCTCCAGATTGCTCCTCTCCCAGGCGCCTAGCGCCGTGGGAGAGGCTGGGTGAGGGCGGCTCAGCGCCAGGCATCCAGCGCAAGTGTTGGATCAAGGACCCGCATGGGCAAGATCGTCGCGGTAGGTTCGAAGCTCCGCCGAGATCGCGAGGCCTGAACGCGCTGCGGTTCTGGGACAACGAGGTCGCGGCAGATATCGACGCGGTGTGTTGGACGATCCTGAGCGCCAGCGGCGGGTGTGACGCCGTGAGTTGTGAGGGCTCCACAGGTCCAATGATGACGCTGGCCTGCAGTCGGAGCCGCCCTCACCCAGCCTCTCCCACGATGCTGCGCATCTGGGAGAGGAGCTATTTCGGGCGCAGCGCCGCCGCTTCCCGCGCCAACTCCGTGATCCTGCCCCAGTCGCCGGCGCGGACGGCGTCGGGCGGGGCGACCCAGCTGCCGCCGACGCAGGCGACGTTGGGAAGCGCTAGGTAGTCGGGCGCGTTCTTGGCGCTGACGCCGCCGGTGGGGCAGAAGCGGGCCTGCTGGAAGGGGCTGGCGAAGGCCTTCAGGGCGTCGACGCCGCCGACCACGTTGGCCGGGAACAGCTTGAAATTGGTGAAGCCCGCGGCGAGGCCGGCGATCAGTTCGGTGGCGGTGGCGATCCCCGGCAGCAGCGGCACTGAGCCCTCCAGCGTCTCGCCCTCGATCAGGCCGGGGCTGACGCAGAACCGCGCGCCGGAGTCGGCGGCCGCCTGGCGCATGGACGGCGTGAGCACCGTGCCCGCGCCCACCACCGCGCCCTCGATCTCGCCGGCCATCCGCTCTATGCAGGCATGGGCGACCGGCGTGCGCAGGGTGATCTCCAGCACGCTCAGCCCGCCGGCCACCAGGGCGCGGCCCAGCGGCACGGCATGGGCGACGTCCTCGATGATCAGCACGGGGATGACCGGCGCGCGGGACAGGATGTCGTCGAGGGTCATAGGCGTTCCATCATGCCCAGCTCGCGGGCCGCGCCGATGATCGCCGGATAGGGGTGCACCACCAGCGAGGTCGGGATCTGCTCGACGTAGGCCTTCAGCCGGCCCTTGTCCTCGAACCGCGTCCGGAAGCTGCCGGCTGTCAGGCGCTCGGGCATGCGCGGCGCGATGCCGCCGGAGATGAAGACGCCGCCCCGCGCGCCGAAGCTGAGCGCCAGGTCGCCGGCCACCGAACCCAGGATGCCGCAGAACCGGTCGAGGGTCTCGCCGGCCAGCGCGTCGCCCTTGGCGGCGGCCTCGAAGACGGCCTTTTCTCCGTCGAGCACCGGCTCGGCCTGCCGCAGGCTGGCCAGCACGCCGTAAAGGTCGAAGATCCCGCGGCCGGAAAGGATGCGCTCGACCGAGACGCGGCCGTAGCGCTCGCCGAGCCGTTTCCAGACCTCGGCCTCGACGTCATCGGACGGCGCGAAGGCGGCGTGGCCGCCCTCGGTGGCGATGGCGACGTCGCCGCGCTCGCTGCGCGCCAGGCCCGCGACGCCGAAGCCGGTGCCGGCGCCCAGAACCACCATCGGGCAATCGGCGCCGCCGCGCAGCTTCGGCCCGATCGGCTTCAGCGTCTCGTCGGTCAGCAGCGGGCAGGCGAGCGCCTGGGCGGCGAAGTCGTTAATCAGCTTCACGGCCTCGAACTCGAAGTGCGCCAGGAGCTCGCCTTCGGAGACCTGCCAGTCGAGGTTGGTGAACTCGATCTCGCCGTCCATCACCGGCCCGGCCACGGCGATCACCGCGCGGGGCGGGCGTTTGTTGCGGCCCATGGTGCGTTCCAGGTAGTCGGCGATGACGTCGCCCAGGGAGGCGAAGTTGGCCGCCTGGTAGATGTGCAGGTTGCGGACCCGGCCTTCGCCGTCGAGCAGGGCGAAGCGCGCGTTGGTGCCGCCGACGTCGCCGACGAGGCCGGTGTAGAGTGGCTTCATCTCAAGCGGCCTCGAACAGCGAACAGGCGCCGGCGTCGGCCGGCCCGGCGGCGCGACGCATCAGGCCGAACAGCTCGCGGCCGTAGCCGGGTTTCGACCGCGGCCGGATCGCCCGCTTGCGGCTCATCAGTTCGTTCGGCGCCACCTTGATCTCCAGCGTCCCCTTGTGGGCGTCGACGCGGATCACGTCGCCAGTGCGGACGTAGGCCAGGCCCCCGCCGTCGGCGGCCTCCGGCGTCACGTGAATCGCCGCCGGCACTTTGCCCGAGGCGCCCGACATCCGCCCGTCGGTGACCAGCGCCACCTTGAAGCCCTTGTCCAGCAGGACGCCCAGCGGCGGGGTGAGGTTATGCAGCTCGGGCATGCCGTTGGCCTGGGGTCCCTGGAAGCGGACGACCGCGACGAAGTCCTTGTTGAGCTCGCCGCGGTGGTAGGCGGCCTGGAGCTCATCCTGGTCCTCGAACACCACCGCCGGAGCCTCCACGACCAGGTGTTCGGCCTTCACCGCCGAGGTCTTCATCACCGCCCGGCCGAGCGGGCCGTTCAGCAGGCGCAGGCCGCCGTGCGGCTGGAAGGGGTCGTCCACGGGGCGCAGGATCTCCGGGTTGAGCGAGGTCGCGGTCCCCTCGCGCCAGACCAGCTTGCCGTCGTCGAGGAACGGCTCGGTCTGGTAGCGGCGAAGGCCCGGCCCGGCCACCGTCATGACGTCGTCGTGGGCGAGGCCGGCGTCGAGGAGCTGGCGCACCACGAAGGCCATGCCGCCGGCCGCGTGGAAGGCGTTCACGTCCTCGCTGCCATTCGGATAGACGCGCGCGATCAGCGGAGTGACGCGGGAGAGGTCGTCGAAATCCTCCCAGCGGATCTGGATGCCGGCGGCGCGGCCCATGGCGATCAGGTGCAGGGTGTGGTTGGTCGAGCCGCCGGTGGCCAGCAGGCCCGCCAGCGCGTTCACCAGGCTCTTGGCGTCGACCACCTGGGCCATTGGCGTGTAGGCGTTGGAGCCGTCGCGGATCTCCACCGCCCGCTTGGGCGCAGCGGCCACCAGCGCGTCGCGCAGCGGCGTGTTGGGATGCACGAAGGCCGAGCCGGGCAGGTGCAGCCCGGTCATCTCCATCATCATCTGGTTGGAGTTGGCGGTGCCGTAGAAGGTGCAGGTGCCGGGGCCGTGGTAGGAGGCCATCTCCGAATCCAGTAGCTCCTCGCGGGTCGCCTTGCCCTCGGCGTAGAGCGCGCGGACCTTGGCCTTCTGGGCGTTGGAGATGCCCGAGGTCATCGGCCCGCCGGGCACGAAGATCACCGGCAGGTGGCCGAAGGCGAGCGCCCCCATGGTCAGGCCCGGCACGATCTTGTCGCAGATGCCCAGCATCAGGGCCGCGTCGAAGGCGTCGTGCGTCAGCGCCACGGCGGTCGCCATGGCGATCACGTCGCGGGAGAAGAGCGAGAGCTCCATGCCCGGCCGGCCTTGCGTCACCCCATCGCACATGGCCGGCACGCCGCCTGCATATTGCGCCGTGGCGCCCACCTCGCGCGCGGCGGCCTTGATGATCGCCGGAAAACGCTCCAGCGGCTGGTGGGCCGAGAGCATGTCGTTGTAGGCGCTGACGATCGCGACGTTGGGCGCGGTCGGGTTGCGCATGGTCTTCTTGTCCTCGTCGCTCTCGGCGGCGAAGGCGTGGGCCCAGTTGGCGCAGGACAGTTTCGCGCGGCCGGTCCCGGACGACCGCGCGGCCTCCATGTTGGCCAGGTAGCCGGCCCGCGACTCGCGGCTGCGCTCGACGATCCGTTCGGTGACTTCCGCCGTGACCGGATGCATGGCTGGGTCTCCTAAAGTGACTACGGCGCCCAGAAGGTGCGGACCGGAACCCGGTCCTGGCGGAGGATCGCGCGAACCGGGAGGTCCGCGCCGGCCTGCGCCTGGGCGATCACCTGCCGCTTAGCCTCACCGGCGATCAAGAGGAAGATGGCGCGGCTCTGTAACAACGCGGACAAGGTGAGCGTGATCCGGGCGAGCGGCGGCGAACCGAAGCCCTGGGGCGACTCCGCGGTCACCAGCGGGCCGTCGGGATCCATCGCAAGGGCCATCACGGGGCTACCCGGGATCAGCGAGGCGATGTGGCCGTCCTCGCCCATCCCCAGCATCACCGCATCGAAGGGCATGAGCTTCTTCAGCGCCGGCTCCGCGTAGTCGGTCAGCGGCAGGAACTGCGCGGCGGCGGCGGGGCCCACGAACAGCCGCTCGCGCAACAGGCGGGCGTTGGCGTTCGGCGAGTCGGCGTCCACCTGCCGCTCGTCCGAGAGCGTGACCGCCACATGCGCCCAGTCCAGCTCGGCGCGGCTCAGGCGGTCGTAGACCGGGCCGGGCGAGCGGCCGCCGGTCCCGACCAGGCTCGCCCGACCGCGATCCGACAGGCCCTCGGAGAGCTGCTGCTCGATCGCGCCGGCTGCGGCGTCGGCGAGGGCGTCCCCGGAAGCGAAGGGCTCGATCATGCGGAGGCCGAGAACAGCCGGGCGTCCCACCAGACCGGGCGATGCAGGTCGTGGCGGATGCGGGCGAAGTCGCCATGCGCCGGGTTGATCAGGATGTTGCGCTCCATTCGGGCCACGACGCTGGGGACGATCAGGATGGCCGACCGGCCCGCCTGCAGCCAGGCCTCGCCATAGGGCTTGGAGATCGCCATGTCCGCGCGGTCCCAGCCGGGATGGGCAGCCTCGGAAAACATCTCATACGACACGCCCGCGTCGATCGTGATCTCGATAAAGTGCTGGTTGGGCGGGAGGCTTCCCGAGCCGTGCACGAGCTTCTCCAGCATCGCCGTGGAATAGTGCTCGCAGGCGTAGATCATCGGCGAGGCCGGCGTGTTCCATCGGCCGGGATAGAGCTTCGAGCCGGCGGCGTCGAAGATCGGATAGGCGCCGTCCGGATCGCCGATGCGGTAGGCGACGAGGCTGCGGTCCAGGCTCTGCGCCGTCACGCAGCGCTGCCGTAGGCGAGCCTTCCCAGGACGTCTTCGACCATCTTGCCGCCGAGTTCTCCCGAGAGGGTGACCTCCAGCGGCGTGCGGCCCTCGAGCAGCATGTGGGGCGCGAACATGAAGCGCCGCGCGGCGTCGGCGCTCTGCCACACCTCGTTGGCGAAGGCCCAGACCCGCGCCAGGCGGACCAGCCGCTCGCCCTCGTCCTTCGAAAGCCGCGCCGACCGCGCGCCCGCCGCGCCGCGCCGGCGATTGTAGGTCGCCTTGGGCACCAGGACATATTTGAAGGCGGCGTTGTCGGGCGCGATCTGGTGGCTGAGCCTGTCCACCGAATTCAGCGGGAGGCCGCGGCTGATGTCGTCGATGAGGCTGATGGTCGTGGACGAGCGCGTCGGCGACGCCATCATCCAGTCCGCTGCGTATTCGGCGCTCATGGTTGTCTCTCGATTGAGACCGAATATGGGCTCAACTGAGCCCGGCCGCAAGCCGGTCTATCTCAGCGGCGCGTGCGCGATGCGCAGGATGTTGGCTGCGCCGGGCGAGCCCATGGGCAGGCCCGCCAGGATCAGCACCCGCTGGCCGGGGGCGGCGAGCCCCGCTTCGACCGCCTGTTCCACGGCGACCCGCGCCAGCTCTTCCGGATCGACGATCTCGGGCACCACGCGCGGCTCCGCGCCCCAGAGCAGCGCCAGCTTGCGCGCGGTGTTGAGGTTCGGCGTCAGCGCCAGGGTCGGCTGCAGCGGGCGTTCCCGCGCCAGCCGCAGCGCCGTCTGGCCGGTGGTGGTGAAGGCCGCAAGGCAGGCGGTCGAGGCGGCCTCCGCGGCGCGGCGGGCGGCGGCCACCAGGGCGTCGGCGTCGGCGTCCTCCACGGGGTACTCCGCGCGCATCAACTCGGGCCAGCGCGGGTCACGCTCCACGCGGGTGATGATGCGATCCATCATCGAGACCGCCTCGAGCGGATAGTCGCCGGCCGCGCTCTCGGCCGAGAGCATGAGCGCGTCGGCGCCTTCGTAGACCGCGCCCGCCACGTCGGAAGCCTCGGCGCGCGTGGGCGTCGGCGAGTGGGTCATGGACTCCAGCATCTGGGTCGCCACAACCACCGGGATACCGCGCAGGCGCGCGGCGCGGACGAGCTGCTTCTGGACCACCGGCACCTCTTCCGGCGCCAGTTCGACGCCGAGGTCGCCGCGCGCGACCATGATCGCCTGCGAGAGGTCGAGAATCTCGTCCAGCGCCTCCAGGGCCGCCGGCTTCTCGATCTTGGCCAGCACGTTGGCGCGGCCCTGCACCAGGCTGCGCAGCTCGGCCATGTCGGAGGCCCGCTGCACGAATGACAGCGCCACCCAGTCGACGCCGCGGCTGAGCGCGAAGGCGAGGTCCGTGCGGTCCTTCTCCGTGAGCGCCGGGATCGGGATGGCGAGGCCCGGCAGGTTCAGGCCCTTGTGGTCGGAGAGCTGGTCACCGGCCTCCACCACCGTCTCGGCGAAGTCCGGTCCGTGCTTGACGACCCGCAGCCGCACCTTGCCGTCGTCCAGCAGGACCAGCGCGCCGGTGCGCAGGGCCGCGAAGATCTCAGGGTGCGGCAGGCCGATCCGAGCCGCGTCGCCAGGCGTCGATTTCAGGTCGAGCCGCAGATGGGCGCCCGCCTTCAGCCGCACCACGCCGTCGGCGAACTCGCCCAGGCGCAGTTTCGGCCCCTGCAGGTCGGCCAGCACCGCGATCGGCCGCCCAACCAGGCCCTCGACCTTGCGCACCGCCTCGATGGTGCGGGCGTGGTCATCGTGCGAGCCGTGGCTGAAGTTGACCCGGAAGACGTCGGCGCCGGCCAGGGCCAGCTCGCGGATCTTCTCCACGCCACGGCTGGCGGGGCCAAGGGTGGCGACGATTCGGGCTCTGCGCGCTCGGATCATGGCGCGAGGCTTAGGCTTCCGGAGCCAACCAGATCAAGGCAAGTTAGGTGCGGGGGAGAATTGGCGCGTGCGCCGTGAACCAAGAGGCGTCTGACCTTGGAACCCACCGCGTGAACCAGAGCCTGGAACTCTTCCCCATCGGCAACTGCGCGGCGAGCGCCCTGATCGACGACCAGGGCCGTTACGTCTGGGCCTGTGCGCCCCGGGTGGACGGCGACCCGTTCTTCTCCGCCCTGCTCTCCGGAAGCGACCTCGACGATGAGGACGCCGGCGGCCTGTGGTCCATCGAGGTGATCGACAAGGCGCACGTCAGCCAGGGCTATGTGCGCAACACCCCGATCCTGCGGACCGAGATCACCGACGCGAACGGCGCGCGGGTCGAGATCCTCGACTTCTGTCCGCGCTACCGGCAGTTCGGTCGGATCTACCGGCCGCTGGCCTTCGTGCGGCTGATCCGGCCACGGGCGGGCACGCCGCGCATCCGCATCAGGCTGCGGCCAATGGTCGACTACGGCTCGGCCTCGGCCGGCACCACCAACGGCTCGAACCACATCCGTTACGTCGGCGGCGAGACGACGCTGCGGCTCACCACCGACGGCCCGGTGAGCCACATCCTGGACGAGCGGATCTTTCGCCTGGAAGAGCCGGTCACCCTGTTCCTCGGGCCCGACGAGGGCTTCGACGCCGACATCACCTCAACCACGCGGCGCATGCTGCGCGAGACCACCGACTATTGGCGCCATTGGGTGCGGACGCTTTCGGTGCCGCTCGAGTGGCAGGCCGCGGTGATCCGCTCGGCGATCACGCTGAAGCTCTGCGCGCACGAGGACACCGGCGCCATCGTCGCCGCGCTCACGACCTCGATCCCCGAGCACTCGGTGGAGAACGGCGAGGCCGCCCGCAACTGGGACTACCGCTACTGCTGGCTCCGCGACGCCTACTACGTGGTGCAGGCGCTGAACCGGCTGGGCGCGGCGGACATGCTGGAGAACTACCTCACCTACCTGCGCAACCTCGTGGACCAGGTGGGCGCCAGCGGCCACGTGCAGCCGGTCTATGGCGTCGGCCTGGAGCCGGTGCTGACCGAGCGGATCGAGCCGCACCTGGCCGGCTACCGCGGAATGGGCCCGGTGCGGGTCGGCAACCAGGCCCACGAGCATATGCAGTACGACGTGTTCGGCCAGATCGTGCTGTCGACCGTCCAGGCTTTCTTCGACGAGCGACTGATCCGGCCGGCGACGGTGGAGGACTTCAAGGCCCTGGAGCCGGTGGGCGACCGGGCCTTCGAACTGCATGACAAGCCGGACGCCAGCCTCTGGGAATTCCGCGGGCGCGAGGCGGTGCACACCTATTCCTCGGTGATGTGCTGGGCGGCCTGCGACCGGCTGGGCAACGCCGCCCAGAAGCTGGGCCTGAAGGACCGGGCCGACCACTGGAACGGCCGCGCCGCCAAGATCCGCGCGACGATCGAGCGCGAGGCCTGGAACGAGACCCTGGGCCGCTACGCCTCGACCTTCGGCGGCGACCAGCTCGATGCGAGCCTCTTGCAGCTTGTCGACGTGCGCTACGCCTCGCCGGACAATCCGCGGATGCTCGCGACCATGGAGGCGGTGGAGGCGGGCCTGAGGCGCGGCGCCTTCATGCTGCGCTACGCCCTGCCCGACGACTTCGGCGAGCCGAAGACGGCATTCAACTTCTGCACCTTCTGGCTGATCGAGGCCCTGCACCTCTCCGGCCGCACGGACGAGGCGCGGGCGCTCTTCGAGGAGATGCTGAGCCGGCGCACGAAGGCTGGGCTGCTGTCGGAGGACATCACCTTCGACGGCAAGGAGCTATGGGGAAATTATCCGCAGACCTACTCCCTGGTCGGCCTGATCAACTGCGCGACCCTGCTGTCACGGCCGTGGAGCAGCGTGCGTTAATCCAGCCAGGCGCGTTCCGAGCGTTCGATCAGGGCGAAGGCGCCCGACGGGCCCCAGCTGCCGGCGGCGTAGGGGCGCGGCGCCATGCCCGCTTCGGCCCAGGCCTGGGCGACGCCGTCGACCCAGCGCCAGGCCTCCTCGACCTCGTCGCGGCGGACGAAGAGGGTGGAGTTGCCGTGGATCACGTCGAGCAGCAGGCGCTCGTAGGCGATCCGCCGCCGCGAGCCCGGCCCTTCGTAGGTGCGCAGCAGCGACAGCGAGAGCGGCAGGGACTGCAGGCGCATGCCGCCATGGCTGATGCCCGGCGCCTTGTTCATCAGGAGCAGCTCGATGTCCTCGTCCGGCTGCAGGTCGATGACCAGGCGGTTGGCCACCAGGTCGTCCTTCGCCGCATTGCCGAAGATCGAGTGCGGCACCGGCTTGAACTGGATGACGATCTGGGTGCGCCGCTCCGGCAGCCGCTTGCCGGTGCGCAGGAAGAAGGGCACGCCCGCCCAGCGCCAGTTGTCGATGTCGACGCGCAGGGCCGCGAAGGTCTCGGTGCCGGTCGGCTGGCCGCGCTCGGCCTCGTAGCCAGCGGCCTCCTTACCCGCCACGACGCCCTTGGTGTACTGGCCGCGGATCGAGGCGTTCTGGGCCTCGGCGCGGGTGAAGCGGCGCAGCGAGCGCAGCACCTTGACCTTCTCGTTGCGCACCGAGCGCGGGTCCATGTCGGCCGGCGGCTCCATGGCCACGAAGCAGAGGAGCTGCAGCATGTGGTTCTGCAGCATGTCGCGCAGCGCGCCGTACTCGTCGTAGTAGGGCCAGCGATCGCCGACGCCCTCGGTCTCGGCCACGGTGATCTGCACGTGGTCGATGGTCAGGTTGTTCCAGAGCGGCTCGAAGAGCGTGTTGGCGAACCGCAGCGCGATGAGGTTCTGGACCGTCTCCTTGCCCAGGTAGTGGTCGATGCGGAAGATCCGATCCTCGTCGAATACCGCCCCCACCGCCGCATTGATCTGGCGCGAGGTCTCGAGGTCCCGGCCGATCGGCTTTTCCAGCACGATGCGGCTGTCGGGATTGGCCAGGCCGGACTCGCCCAGCGCCCCGCAGATGCGCGCGTAGAGGCTGGGCGAGACCGCCAGGAAGAACATCGGCCGCGTGTAGCCCTTCAAATGCGGCGCAAGCTCCTTGACGCCGGCAGCCGAGGTCGCGTCGCAGGCCACATAATCGAGACGCGCAGAGAACCGTGTCCAAACCGCCTCGTCGACGCCCTCGGGGCGCGCCTTGAGGGCCTCGTGCACCTGATCGAGGAAGGCGTCGCGGGTCAG
>Ga0268266_10000190_pt1 | contig 107630 bp, 94 predicted proteins | sample KBSS13metaG_FD_190356 | JGI IMG/M metagenome (GOLD analysis project Ga0268266, IMG submission 190356) | Switchgrass rhizosphere microbial communities from Kellogg Biological Station, Michigan, USA - KBS S1-3 metaG (SPAdes) (version 2) | ecosystem: Host-associated > Plants > Roots > Rhizosphere...
CGAAGCTGCCGTCCTCGATCGCGTCGAGCTACGAATTCGCGCCGACCAAGGTGACGAACCGCGAAGCCGTCGTCCTCGCCTCGCCCCTGCGCGGGCCGAACTGGATCGTCGGCAACGGCTGCTGCTCCAACTTCAACGCCCACCGCGGCACGGTCCTGCCGGTCAACGGCGCGCCCCACGTGGCGGAGCGCTTCGCGATCGACTTCATCCAGATCGACCCGATGGGCAGGCTCTTCGAGGGCTCCAAGAACCCGCTCTCGAACTACTCCTACTTCGGCGACGAAATCCATTCCGCCGCGGCGGGCAAGGTGGTCGCGGTCGTCGACGGCATGCCCGACATCGAAGCGGGCACGCTGCCGCCGGGGATCACCGCCACCGAAGCGGGCGGCAACCACGTCGTCGTCGACATCGGTCACGGTCGTTACGCCTTCTACGCCCACATGCAGCCCGGCAGCGTCAGGGTGAAAGTCGGCCAGAAGGTGAAGGTCGGCCAGACGCTCGGACTGCTCGGCAACAGCGGCAACACCGACGCCCCGCACCTTCACTTCCACGTCATGGACAGCCCCTATCCGCTGCTTGCCAACGGGATGCCCTACCGCTTTGCCAACTTCACCGTCGAGGGCGAAGTCACCAACGTCGGCGAGATGGAAGACGGCGCGGTCGCGAAAATCGTGCCGAGCGAAAACGGCCCCCGCCACGCCGAGCTCCCGCTCGACAACCAGGTCATCTCGTTCCCCTGATCTACACCGGCCGCAGCGCCCCTTCGTAGCCGGCGAGCAGGTAGCTGATCAGTAGTCCCGACTCGCCCGTCTCCGTGAGTCGGGCCTGGGCGGCCTCCCTGATCTCGACGAGCGCTTTCAGGGTGTCGTCGATCAGTGAAAGTGCTTCCTGGGCGCCCCGCTCATCGGTCCAGAAGGTGTCTTGCCCGAGCATCGAATCGTCTCTGGTGGCGAACGAGCCTTTGTCGATCGCGGCTCCGAGAGCGGTGACTCCATGGCTCAGCACGCTCGCCGCCAAGGTCTTTTTCAAGGCCGGTGGCATCGCCTTGTATTCCTGTTCCCATGCTTCCAAGGCCTTTACCGGGCCGTAGATCTTTTCCAGCGAGCCTCGGACGGGTCTCTGGTCGACCTGCTCGATGAAACCCAGGGAGGCCAGCTCGCGCATGTGGTACGAGAGCCGTTTGACGTCGATGCCGGTCTCGTCCGCCATGTCGGTCGCCGAGCACCTCCGCGCGGGAGAGTTCATCGCGTAGATGATCCGCACCCGGAGCGGGTGGGACAACGCGACCGCCATCGCCAGTGTCCCGGTCGGCACTTCTCCGGCTTCACGGCTCGGCCGCGTTTCGAGAGTCGTCCGCCGCTTGCGTTTCCTGGAACGTCCCTCGCCCGGATCGTTTGGACGAATCTCCGCCACTGATCTGCCCTCCCTAATTGCTGATACCCAATTAATTCGGTTGGCAGCATTTCACTTTTACGGCGCATGTTGCAACGTTTTGTCTGCTTCAGTGCAAGCCTTTTCCCCGATCATCTGACTCTCACCAAAAAAGGCTCAAAGGGAGGGGGTGAGCTTGTGACCGTTGTGGCCGTGAAGGAGACGACGCCCGCGTTCAGCACCGTCAAGGGAAGCTGACGCGCTAGCGCGCTACCTCGATGAGACCCGGCCGGGCTCGAGGTTCACGGCAAAACGAAGTCACAGTGATTCCTCTCGCGACGCCGAGTGCGGTCTACGATCAGTGGATGGCAACCCGGTTCACCATCGGTTCCGACTGGCTCGCCTCGAATCCACCGGCGCTGTCGTCCCTGACCGAGACGCTGGCGAGGGTCGCGGAGCGCACTCTCTCGGGCGAGGACTTTCGGCACGCGGCTCGCGAGTTCCTCGGCGAGTTTCCGCTGCGCGTCGATGACAGTGCGCGTTCGGCGGCGATCTCCGAGCGCCCCGCACCAACGGGCGATCCACGCCACGACGCATATCTCGGCGCCCTCGCCGAGCACATCGCGACGCTCTATGGCATCGAGCGACCGGCCTGGTCGGTCGAGCCGGATCGCTTCCTCGACACCTGGTGGTTCGTCAGCGACGTCCCCGGCTTTCGTGCGATCTCGATCGCGCAGGCGCCCGCGGCGTTCGTCAAGCACGGGGTCTTCCTTCCGGAGCGCTCGCTCCACCGGGTCTAGTCGATGGATCGCGGACAGATCATTGCGGCACTCACCTCGCTCGCGGAAGAGCTCGATGTTCAGGGGGTAAGCGCTCAGATGTACGTCGTCGGTGGCGCGGCCATCGCGCTCGCCTTCGACGAGCGGCGCTCGACCCGTGACATCGACGCGGTCTTCGAGCCCAAGGGGGTCGTCTACGAGGCGGCCGGTCGTGTGGCGGAGCGCTCCAAACTCCCGCCGGACTGGTTGAACGACGCCGTCAAGGGATTCCTTGCGGGGGAGGACGCCGAGGCCGCCCCGATCCTGCAGCTACCCGGCCTGAGTGTCCTCACGGCATCACCCCAGACGCTTCTCGCGATGAAGGTGCTCGCACACCGTCCTGGCGAAGATGATGAGGACCTCCGCCTCCTGGCGGACCACCTTGGTCTCAGCCAAGCCGAGGAGATTCTTGCGGTGGCCGAGCGGACCTACGGCGACCGCCTCGACCCGGCGGCGCGCTTCTTCGTCGAAGAGCTCTTCCCGCGCGACTGATTCGCCTTGGGCGCTAGGCATCGATGAAGAGGTTGGACCAGATGTCGGCGATCTCCTCGGCGGAGCGGCGGCCGTTCGGCTTCAGCCACTGGGGGGCGTAGTTGACCATTCCGAGCAAGCCCAGCAACGCCAGGCCGCGGTCCTCGAAGGACATCGAGCCGTCGGCTTCGCCGGCGACGAGGACGGTGTCGAGAATCTGCTCGAAGGCTTTGCGTTTGCGGCGGACGGCTCGCCATTGGGGCTCGCGCTCGATCGTGTGGCGGGTCTGGGTGAAGACGAGCATGTGGGGGATGTGGCTCTCGATGTGGAGGAGCCAGGCGCGGAGGAGTTGGCGGAGGTGGGCGTCGGGGGTGGCTTCCGTGGCGGCGATGGCGCGGGCCTGCTCGAGCAGGGGGTCGAGGAGCTCGTCGCAGATGGCGATCAGGAGGCCCTCCTTGGAGGACGTGTAGTGGTAGATGCCGCCCGCCGCGAGGCCGGTCGCCTCGGAGAGGTCGCCGATCGAGGTCTGCTCGTAGCCGCGTTCGGCGAAGAGGTCGGCCGCGGCGTCGATGAGGGCCTGGCGGCGTTCGTCGTAGCGGGCGCGGAGCGCGGGGCGGGTGGGGGGATTGATGGCGGGCACGCGGACCTACTGTTGCAAAAACCGAGGACTTCCTCGGAAACCGATTGATCCCTCGGTATTGTGGAGGTATGAACTTCGACCTCTCCGACGAGCAACGCCTCATCCGTGACACCGTCCGCGACTTCGCCCGCGCCGAGGTCGCCCCGGTGGCCGAGGAGCTCGACCGCACCAAGTCCTTCCCCTACGAGATCGTCGAGAAGCTCGGCGGCCTCGGCCTGATGGGCATCCCGTTCCCGGAGGAGTACGGGGGCGGCGGCGCCGACACGCTGTCCTACGCACTGGCGGTGGAGGAGCTGGCGCGAATCGACTCGTCGGTCTGCATCACGATGGCCGCCCACACCTCGCTCGGGACGATGCCGATCTACCTCTGGGGGACGGAGGAGCAGAAAGCGGAGTGGCTGCCGCGGCTGTGCTCGGGGGAGCAGCTGGCGTCCTTCGGGCTGACCGAGCCCGAGGCGGGCTCCGACGCCGGCAACGTCCACACCCACGCGAAGCTCGCCGACGGCGAGTGGGTCATCGACGGCGCCAAGCAGTTCATCACCAACGCGGGGACCGACATCTCCGGCGTCGTCTCGATCACCGCGGTGACCGGCGAGGCGAACGGACGCAAGGAGATCTCCAACATCATCGTGCCGAAAGGGACGCCGGGCTACGAGATCGGCGAGGCCTACCGGAAGATGGGATGGAACGCTTCCGACACGAGGCCACTCGCCTTCGACGGCTGCAGGGTGCCGGAGGAGAACCTGCTCGGGCGGCGCGGCGAGGGGTTCAAGAACTTCCTCCACATCCTCGACGGCGGGCGGATCGGCGTCGCCGCGATGGGTGTGGGACTGGCTCAGGGCGCGCTCGACGAGGCGATCTCCTACGCGAAAGAGCGACAGGCGTTCGGCAAATCGATCTCGAAGTTCCAGTCGATCCAGGCGAAGATCGCCGATCTTTCGGCACAGATCGAGGCGGCGCGGCTGCTCACCTATAGGGCGGCGCTGGAGAAAGACGCGAAGCAGTCGTTCACCCTCACCGCCGCGCAGGCGAAGCTGATCACGGGCCGGCTCGCGGTCAGCGCGACCGAGGAGGCGGTGCAGATCCACGGCGGCTACGGCTACATCGAGGAGTACCCGGTGTGCCGCTTCTACCGCGACGCGAAGATCCTCACGATCGGCGAGGGGACCGACGAGGTCCAGCAGATGGTGATCGCGCGGCAGTTGGGCTGCTGATGGCGGGCGCGGTCAAGATCCGCGAGGTCGGCCCGCGCGACGGCTTCCAGAACGAGCCCGAGCTGATCGCCACCGACGACAAGGTGCGGCTGATCGAGATGCTCGCCGCGACCGGCGTGCGCCGGCTGGAGGTGACGAGCTTCGTCCGCGCCGACGTGATCCCGCAGCTTCGTGACGCCGCCGAGGTGCTGGAGCGCGCGCGGATCCCGGAGGAGGTCTCGGTCACGGTCCTGATCCCGAACGAGCGCGGGCTGGAGAACGCGCTCGAACACCGGCAGAAGATCGACGAGATCAACGTCTTCCTCTCCGCATCGGAGTCCCATAACCGTCACAACGTGAACCGCTCGGTCGAGGAGTCGCTGGCCGGGCTGGAGAAGGTGCTGGGACGGGCGAGCGCCGAGGGCCTGCGCTGCGAGGGCGTCATCTCGACCAGCTTCGGCTGTCCCTACGAGGGGGACGTCGACCCCGCGCGGGTGTTCGAGATCGCCGCGCGGCTGCGCGACGCGGGTGCGGTCGAGGTCGCCTTCGGCGACACCACCGGGATGGCGAACCCGGCGCAGGTCCGCGAGTTCTTCAACCGCGCCCAGGAGGAGCTGTCCGGCGTGGAACTCACGGCGCACTTCCATAACACCCGGGGACAGGGCCTGGCGAACGTGCTCGCGGCGCTGGACGCGGGCGTCGACTCCTTCGAGTCGAGCTTCGGCGAGCTCGGCGGCTGCCCGATGCCGCCCGGGGCGACGGGCAACATCGCCACCGAGGACCTGGTCTCGATGCTTCACGAGATGGGGATCTCGACCGGCATCGACCTGGACGCGTTGATCGCCGCCGCGCGCGAGGCCCAGAGCGTGCTCGGCCGCTCGCTCGGGTCCCACACGATCGTCGCCGGCCCGGTCGACCACCACCGCTGACATGTTCGAGCGCGTCCTGATCGCCAACCGCGGCGAGATCGCGGTGCGGATCGAGCGCACGCTGGCGCGGCTCGGGATCGAGTCGGTGGCGATCTTCAGCGACGCCGACGCGGGGGCGCCGCACGTGCGCGCCGCCGACCGCGCCGTCCACGTCGGGCCGACGCCGGCGCGGGAGTCCTACCTCTCGATCGAGCGCGTGGTCGACGCGGCGGTGCGCGCGGGGGCCGACGCCGTCCACCCGGGCTACGGCTTCCTCTCCGAGCGTCCCGACTTCGCCGCCGCCTGCGCCGCGGCGGGGCTCGTCTTCGTCGGGCCGGGGCCGGAGGCGATGGCGCTGCTCGGTGACAAGGGCCGGGCGCGGGCGGTCGCCGCCGAGGCGGGGATGCCGACGCTGCCGGGCTGGAGCGGGGAGGAGCGCAGCGACGCGGAGATCGTCGAGGCGGTCGGCGAGGGCGACCTGCCGCTGCTGGTGAAGGCGGCCGCGGGCGGCGGCGGCAAGGGCATGCGGCTGGTCGCGCGGCGCGAGGACCTGGCCGAGGCGCTGGGCGCGGCGCGGCGCGAGGCGGCGTCGGCCTTCGGTGACGAACGTTTGCTGATCGAACGCTACGTGGAGCCGTCCCGTCACCTCGAGGTGCAGGTGATCGCCGACGCGCACGGCGGCGCGATCCACCTCGGGGAGCGCGAGTGCTCGCTCCAGCGGCGCCACCAGAAGGTGATCGAGGAGTCGCCCTCGCCGGTGGTCGGCGCGGAGCTGCGCGAGCGCATGGGGGAGGCGGCGGTAGCGCTGGCCCGGCACGCGGGCTACGTGAACGTGGGGACGGTCGAGCTGATCGTCGAGCGCGACGACCCGGAGCGCTTCTACTTCCTCGAGGTCAACACCAGGCTCCAGGTGGAGCACCCGGTGACGGAGGCGGTGACGGGCCTCGACCTGGTGGAGCTGCAGCTGCGGGTGGCGGCGGGCGAGCCGCTGCCGCTCGGGCAGGAGGAGGTGCGGCGCCGCGGCTGGGCGGTCGAGGCGCGCCTCTACGCCGAGGACCCCGCGACCGGCTTTCTGCCCTCGAGCGGCGAGGTCGTCGCCTACCGCGAGCCGGCCGGCGTGCGCGTCGACAGCGGCATCGAGCGCGGGACGGTGGTCGGCACCGACTACGACCCGATGCTCGCGAAGGTCGTCGCCGCGGGTGACGACCGGGACGAGGCGCTGGCGCGGCTGCGTCGCGCGCTCGGCGAGTTGGTCGTGGCGGGACCGACGACGAACGCCGCCTACCTGCCCGCCCTGCTCGCGCGGCCCGAGGTGATCGCCGGGGGCATCGACACCGGCCTGATCGAGCGCCTCGGCGACGAGGTCGCATCCCCGGCCCCCGGCCCGGAGCTCGCGGCGCTGGCGCTGGTCGCGATGCTCGGCGAGCCCGAAGACGACGACCCGTGGTCGGGACGGAGCGGCTGGCGGATGCAGGGGAACGCCTGGACGAGGCGGACGCTCGAAAGCGACGAAGGACCGATCGAGGTCGCGGTGCGCGCGGTGCCTCCCTCGATCGCGAACCCACTGGCAGCTAAGTCCGCGATCGAGGGAGGCCCCGCCACGGTCGCAGGCACCTGGGACTGGAGCGTCGGCGACGACGCCGGCACCCTCACCTATGACGGCGCGCTGCTCGGCGTTGATGGGCCGAAAAACCACGATATGGCGCCCTTTTCGGCCCACCAACGACGGGTGTCGGTGTTCGCGGACGGCGCCGCGGTCTGGGTTGTGGATGGGGACGTCGGGCCGGTGCGGTTTTCGCCGGCGGTCGGGGACTCGGACGCGGCTGGTCACGGGGAGGCATCGCTCGAGGCACCGATGCCGGGGACCGTCGTCCAGCTGCGGGTCGAGCCGGGGTCGACTGTCACTGCCGGGGAGACGTTGCTCGTCCTCGAGTCGATGAAGATGGAGATCGCGATCGCCGCTCCGCGGGACGGGTCCGTCGCCGAGGTCCATGTCGCCGCCGGCGAGCGGGTCGACCGCGGCGCGGTCCTGATTGAGCTCGCCGAGGAGGGACCGTCTGCAGTTGACAGTCCAGGAGCCGGTCAACTGCAGACGGTGGCAAGGGAGGACGCATGAGCCGAGTACTGACGAGCGCCGCGGATCCGGCGAGCGCGGAGTTCGAGCGCAACGAGGCCGAGCATCGGCGGCTCGCGGCCGAGCTTCGTGAGCGGCTCGCGCTCGCGGCGGCGGGCGGCGGCGAGAAGGCGCGCGCTCGGCATGTCGAACGGGGCAAGCTGCTGCCTCGGGAGCGCGTCGACCAGTTGCTCGATCCTGGGAGTCCCTTCCTCGAGCTCGCGCCGCTTGCTGCCGACGACCTCTACGACGGCGGCGCGCCGGGCGCGGGGATCATCGCCGGCGTCGGCAGGGTCGAAGGCCGCGAGGTCGTCATCGTCGCCAACGACGCGACGGTCAAAGGCGGCACGTACTACCCGATGACGGTGAAGAAGCACCTGCGGGCGCAGGAGGTGGCGCTGCAGAACCGGCTGCCCTGCCTGTACCTGGTGGACTCGGGCGGCGCCTTCCTGCCGATGCAGGACGAGGTGTTCCCGGATCGGGAGCACTTCGGTCGCATTTTCTTCAACCAGGCGACGATGTCGGCACAGGGGATCCCGCAGCTCGCGGCGGTGATGGGGTCGTGCACGGCGGGCGGGGCGTACGTACCGGCGATGAGCGACGAGACGATCATCGTCCGGGACCAGGGGACGATCTTCCTCGGCGGCCCGCCGCTGGTGAAGGCGGCGACGGGACAGGAGGTGACGGCGGAGGAGCTCGGCGGCGGGGTCCTGCACGCGCGCACCTCGGGCGTCGTCGATCACCTCGCCGCCGACGATGCCGACGCTCTGCGCATCATGCGTTCCATCGTCGCCACGCTTCCGCCGGCGTTCCGTGCGTGGGAGCGCGGGCCCGTCGCCGAGCCCGCGGTCGACCCCGCCACCCTCTACGGCGCGATCCCCCCGGACAGTCGCACCCCGTACGACCCGCGCGAGGTCATCGCCCGCGTCGTCGACGGCAGCCTCTTTCACGAGTTCAAGGAGGAATACGGGAGGACGCTGGTCTGCGGCTTCGCCCACATCCACGGGCACCCGGTCGGGATCCTCGCCAACCAGGGCGTCCTGTTCTCCGACAGCGCACTGAAGGCTGCCCACTTCGTCGAGCTCTGCGACCAGCGCGGCATCCCGCTTCTCTTCCTCCAGAACATCAGCGGCTTCATGGTCGGCCCCGAGTACGAGGCGGGCGGGATCGCGCGCGACGGGGCGAAGATGGTCGCCGCCGTGGCGACCGCGCGGGTGCCGAAACTGACGGTGATCGTCGGCGGCTCCTTCGGCGCCGGCAACTACGGGATGTGTGGGCGGGCGTACTCGCCGCGCTTCCTGTGGATGTGGCCGAATGCGCGCATCTCCGTCATGGGCGGCGAGCAGGCGGCGACGGTGATGCGGGAGGTCGGCCAGGCCGCGCTCGGCGACGAGCTGCGCGAGCAGTACGAGCGGCAGGGGAGCCCGTACTACTCGACCGCGCGCCTCTGGGACGACGGCGTGATCGACCCGCTCGACACCCGCACCGTCCTCGGCCTCGCCCTCGGCGCCTGCGCCAACGCCCCGCTGGCCGAGCGGGTCGCCCCCGTCTTCCGGATGTAGGGGAGGATGGGCGCCATGTCCGAGATCCTCTGGGAGCCAAGCGCCGCGGCGGTCGAGGCTTCGAACCTGACTTCGTACATCGACTGGTTGCGCGCCGAGCGCGGTGTGGACGTCACCACCTATCCGGACCTCTGGCGCTGGTCGGTCGCCGACCTCGAGGCCTTCTGGAACTCGATCTTCGACTACTTCAAGGTGCAGTACGACGGCGAGCGCGGGCCGGCGCTGGCCTCCCGTGAGATGCCCGGCGCGGAGTGGTTCCCGGGGGTGCGGCTGAACTGGGCCGAGCGCGCCTTCGCCGGCAAGGCCGACGATCAGGTGGCGATCCTGCACGCCTCCGAGCTGCGCGAGCTGGAGGGGATCACCTGGGGCGAACTGCGGGCGAAGGTGGCGGCGGTGGCGGGCGGCCTGCGCTCCCTCGGGGTCGAGAAGGGCGACCGCGTGGTCGCCTACCTGCCGAACATCGCCGAGGCGACGATCGCCTTCCTCGCCGTCGCCTCGATCGGCGCGATCTGGTCGAGCGCCTCCCCCGACTTCGGCGCCGGCTCCCTGATCGACCGCTTCGCCCAGATCGGGCCGAAGGTGCTGATCGCGGTCGACGGCTACCGCTACGGCGGCAAGGACTTCGACCGCACCCCGGTGGTGGCGCAGCTGCAGGAGGCGATGCCCTCCCTGGAGCACACCGTGTTGCTCCCGTACCTCGACCCCGAGGCGAGCGCCGACTCCGGCGCCGCGGCCCTGGCGGGCGTCACCCGCTGGGAGGACCTGCTCGCCGCGGGCGAGGGCACCGGGCCCACCTTCGAGCGCGTCCCCTTCGACCACCCTCTCTGGGTCCTCTACTCCTCGGGGACCACCGGCTTGCCGAAGGCGATCGTCCAAGGCCAGGGCGGCATCCTGCTCGAGCAGCTGAAGAAGATGCACCTCCACACGAACGCGAAGCCGGGCGACCGCCTCTTCTGGTTCACCACGACGGGGTGGATGATGTGGAACTTCATCATCTCCGGGCTGCTGACCGAGGCCGCGATCGTCCTCTACGACGGCAACCCCGGCTTCCCCGACATGGGCGCCCTCTGGGACCTCGCCGAGAAGGCCGGGGTCACGATGTTCGGCACCTCCGCCGCCTACATCTCCGCCTGCATGAAGGCCGGGGAGGAGCCCGGCTCAGGCCGCGACCTCTCCCGCCTGAAGGCGGTCGGCTCGACCGGCAGCCCGCTCGCGCCCGAGGGCTTCGACTGGATCTACGAGCACGTCGGCGAGGACACCTGGCTCTTCTCGACCTCCGGCGGCACCGACCTCTGCACCGCCTTCGTCGGCGGCGTCCCGACGCTCCCCGTATACCGGGGCGAGCTCCAGGCCCGCTGCCTCGGCGCCGCGGTCGAGTCATGGGACCCTGAGGGGAATCCACTCACTGGCGAGGTCGGCGAGCTCGTGATCACCGAGCCGATGCCCTCGATGCCTCTCTACCTCTGGGGGGACGAGGACGGCTCCCGCTACCGCGAGTCCTACTTCGAGATGTTCCCCGGCACCTGGCGCCACGGCGACTGGATCGAACTGACCGACCGCGGCACCGCGATCATCTACGGCCGCTCCGACTCCACCATCAACCGCGGCGGCATCCGCATCGGCACGGCGGAGATCTACCGAGCCGTCCTCGAGTCCGACGACGTCACCGACGCCCTCGTCGTCGACCTTCCCAAGGACGGCACCGACGGCGTGATCGAGCTCTTCGTGGTCCTCCGCGAGGGCGCCGAACTGACCGACGACCTCAAGAAGACCCTGGCCCGCGCGATCCGCGAGCGCTGCAGCCCCCGCCACGTCCCCGACGACGTCACCGCGATCGCCTCGGTCCCCCGCACCCTCTCGGGCAAGGTCGTCGAGGTCCCGGTCAAACGCATCCTGATGGGGGCCGACCCGGAGAAGGTCGTCAGCCGCGACTCGTTGGCGAACCCCGAGGCGCTCGACTACTTCGTCGAGCTCTCCGACTACGAGTCCTGAGCGACCGCTACCACCCGCCGCGGTGGACGATGTCGTCCAAGGGGCGTCGGTCGTGGCGCTTCAACGGCGCCAAGGGGCGGTCCGCGGGGTAGCCGAGATCGAGGACCAGCGCCGCTTCGACATCGTCGGGAAGCCCGAGCACCTCGCGGGCCAGCTCCTGGTCGCCGATGCTCGAATGACCGCATCCGACGCCGAGGTCGGCCGCGGCGAGCTGGATGAAGGCAGCCGTCTGACCGAGGTCGAAGCGCGCGACCAGCCTGCGTTTGGAGTCATCGAGGACCGGCAGGGTGAGGGCGATCGCCGCCGCGGACCCGGCGATGTGGCCTCCGCCCTGCCAGACCTTCGAGAGGCGGCCGAGCTGCTCCCGGTCGGTGACCACGACGAAGTCCCAGGGCTGCCAGTTTTTCGCCGAAGGCGCGAGGCGCCCGGCGGCGAGGATGCGATCGAGGTCGGCGTCCGGGATCGCCTGGTCGGTGAACTGGCGGACGTTCCGTCGGGCTCTGATCGCTTCGAGAGTCTCCATCGGCGCCCGCCCAGCCTACCGGTAGGTGACGAGCGCGCGGTCGACCGACTCGAGGTGGGAGTGGTCGTTGAAGGAGATGACGTTGGTGCCGGTGGAGCCGACTGCCAGCTTGGTGACAGAGGCGTTGACGGTCACTCGGTTGAGGGCGGGGAAGAGGGTGGGGGGTGCTTCCCACAGGGCGCAGAGGAGGGCGGCGATGGTGCCGCCGGAGGTGACGACGATCGCGGTCTGGCCGGAGTTGAGGTCGGTGGCGAGGTCGTGGAAGGCAGCGGTGCCCGCGGCACTGAAGGCGGGCCAGGGCTGGGAGGTGGGGCTGCGCTCGGCGTGGTCGATCCACTGGGCCTGAGCGGCCTCGAGGATCGTCTGGAAGGCGCGGTTGGTGAGGGGCTGGGCGTCAACGTGTTGCTCCAGGCTGGCGGCCGTGTCGGAGTGGTTGCGGAGGATGTCCTCGGAGTCGTACTCGTCCCAGCGGGGCTCGATCTCGGCGTCTGGGGCGCCGAGGGCGGTGAAGGCCGCGGCCGTGTCGCGCTGGCGGCTCAGGGTCCCGCAGATGAGGCGGTCGGCTTTGTAGCCGCGGTCGGCCAGCGACGTCGCGACGATCTCCGCCTGCCGGCGGCCGAGGTCGGAGAGGACGTCGTAGTCCTCGCCGCCGAACGAAGCTTGGCCGTGGCGGACGAGGAGCACGGTCGGCATCCCGCGCATTATCCGGGAGCGAGGGCGCGGTCGTCCTTTGGTCCGTCCAGCGGGCCCGGAAGAGGAGCGGTCGTCCTAAGGTCCGTCTCCTGGACGTAGGGTCGACCGCGCCGGCGGGTGCGGACCAATGGTCGACCGCGACCCGGTATGGCGGGCTAGGGTCTGGGCATGTCGAGTCCCAACGTGCGGCCGGTATGCGTCGACCACATGACCTTGCCGGTCGGCGACCTCGAGCGCTCGCTTGCCTTTTACCGCGCGGCGCTGGTGAAAGGCATGGGGTGGAGCGAGATCGACGAGGAAGGGGCGCCGGCGTTCGGGCCGGTCGGGTCCGAGGACGTGATCCTCGTCGCGGGCGGGCCGCTGACGCCGCCGATCCACCTCGCCTTCGCGGCCGAGAACTACGAGCAGGTGGAGGGCTTCTATCGGGAAGGACTCGCGGCGGGCGGCATCGACAACGGCCCGCCCGGTCCCAGGGCCAAGTACTCGCCCGGCTACCACGGCGCCTTCCTGATCGACCCCGACGGCCACAACGTCGAGGCCGTCTGGCACCAGCCGCAGGACTAGCGGCGGATCTGGACCTCGGCCTCACCGTCGATCAGGCCGGCGCTCGCCAGCTCGGCGTCGTCGCGCCAGGTCTCCAGTTCTTCCTCGGTGGCCGGCGCCGCCGCCCGCCCCTCGCGGGGCGCCAAGGCCACCGCGACCAGGGTCGCGAAGAGGGCGATGCCGGCACCGGCCCAGAGCGCGGTGGTGTAGCCGCCGACGGCGGGGAAGGCGGAGCCGGCGATCTCGTGGGATGCGAGGAGCGAGGCGACCAGGGCCGAGCCGGCGGAGAAGCCGATCGAGCGCACGACTTGGTAGAAGCCCATCGCGCTGCCGACCTCGCGCGCCGGGACCGAGCGGGTGATCAGGCCGGGGATGGCGGCGAAAGTGAAGCCGAAGCCGATCCCGAGCAGCGCCATCATCACGCAGGCCTGCCAGAGCGCGCCGTGGACGAGGGCGAAGAAGACGCCCGCCGCGGTGATCGCGAGGCCGCCGATGGCGAGCGCGGCGCGGGACCCGAAGCGGCGCAGGGTCGCCGTCATCATCCGGCTCCCGAGCAGGCTGGCGACCGAGAAGGGCACCAGGCAGAGGCCCGCGACCAGGGTCGAGGCGTCGAAGCCGAACCCCTCCGCCGAGGGCGTCTGGACGAACTCGGTGATCACGGTGAGGAACATGTAGAGCGCGATGCCGAGCAGGCTGGCCGAGACATCGGCGCCGAGCACCGCGCGGTGGCGCAGTTGGGTGAGGTCGACGAGCGGCTCCGGGACGCGCAGCTGGTGGAGGACCCAGGCGGCGCCGACGACGATCGCGAGGACGAAGCAGGCGATCGTCGCGGGCGAGGTCCAGCCCCATTCGTGCCCCTGGCCGATGCCGATCATCAGCGCGACGACCGCGACCGCGCCGACGACCGCGCCGACGACGTCGAGGGAGACCGCGGGCCCGTCGTCGTTCGAGGGGATCACCAGGTAGGCGGCCACCAACGCCGCGGAGCTCAGAACGGCGCCGAAGAAGAACGCGGCGTGGAGGTCGAGCTGCTCGGCGATCAGGCCGCTGATCGGGTAGCCGGCTCCGAGCCCGGTCGCGCCGCTGACCGACAGCAGGGCGATGGTGCGGCGCGCGTGCTCCCCGCCCAGGTGGTCGCGCGCGGCGGCCATCGCGATCGGCGCCAGCCCGAGGCCGGTCCCCTGCATCACCCGCCCGACGACCAGCAGCGGCAGCGAGTCGGCGAGCCCGGCGATGACGCCGCCCGCGGTGACGACCAGCAGCGCCCCGAGGATCGACCGGCGACGGTGCCGCCCGTCCCCGAGCCGCCCGAGGACCGGCGCCGCGATCGCCCCGGCGATCAGCGCCGCGGTCAGCGACCACTGGGCGTTCGGCAGCGAGACGTCGAGGTCCTTGGCGACGTCCGGCAGGAGCGGCGCACCGAGGCTGGAGATGATCGAGACGACCAGCGTGACGCCGACCAGCACCGCGACGAACGGGCGGCCGACGGCGTCGGATCTGGATGGAGGCGTGGCAGTGCGCATGAGCACGGCCAGCCAGTATATAGGAAACCTATGCATTTATGAAGGCCCCCTGGAGCCCATGGACCTAGGTCCATTGCCCGGCCGGTGCGCTCGCGGGATGCTGCCGCCGCCCGCCAACCCTCGCTCCTCGGAGACGCCCCTGATGCCGTCCAGATTCCGCCGCCTCGCCCTCTGCCTGCCGCTCGCCTGCGCCGCGGCCCTCCTCGGCGCCGCGACCGCGAACGCCCAGGTGGTCACGATCGGCAGCCCCCTGCAGGGCAGCTTCACCTGGCCGGCCATCGCCGCGGTGCCGACCTCCTACGTCAACGGCACGCTGGCCAACCCGGAAGCCGAACTCACCGCGCCGTTCGACGGGGCGGTGATCCGCTGGCGGTTGAGCGAAGGGTTCGAGGGCGGCCCGTTCCGGCTCCAGATCATGAAGCAGGGAGAAAACGGCTCCGCGGTCGGCGGCCAGATGAGCGCTCCGGTGAACGGATCGGAGGGCACCTTCACGACCAACCTGCCGATCAACGAGGGCCAGTCGATCGCCCTCACCACCAGCGGCACGGACGCCCTCCTCGGCGCTCGTCTCTCGCCCGCGACCCAGAATGCCCAGTTCTTCGAATACTCCCCGCCGCTGAATCCCGACGGCGTCCTCACGCCGCTCTCGACCGCTCAGGAACACCAAGAACTCGGGTTCAACGCCGACGTCCTCCCGACCCCGACCGCGACCGGTCTCACGGCGCCGATCGGCGCCGCGGTCGGCGGCACCACGGTGACGATCACCGGCACCCAGTTCATCATGGTGAGCAAGGTCAGCTTCGGCTCGAAGCCGGCGGCGAGCTTCAAGGTGGAATCGGAAAACAAGATCACCGCGACCGCCCCCGCCGGGACCCCGTCGAGCTCGGTCCGCGTCTCCGTCACCACCCCGGCGGGGACCGCGACCACCCCGACCAAGTTCACCTACGCGGCGAAGCCCAAGCCGAAGCCGAAATCCCAGGTCAAGCCGAAAGGAAGCGGACCACGGCCAGCACACGGCGGTGGTCATCGGGGCTAGACCCGAGGCCGAGCTCGTCGTAGATGTTGGAGGTGTGGCGGACGATCGCCTTCTCCGACACGCCGAGCTCCGCGGCGATCGCGGCGTTGCTGCGTCCCTGGGCCATCAGCTCGAGCACCTCGCGCTGGCGGTCGGTCAGGAGCGCCACCGGGTCCTCCTCGGCGCGGTGCCGGCCCACCATCGCGGCGACCACCTCGGGGTCGAGCACCGTCCCGCCCGCAACCACCCGGTGAAGGTCGGCGACGAAGCGATCGACGTCGGCGACCCGCTGCTTCAGCAGGTAACCGACCCCTTCGTCGCCACTCTCCAGCAGCTCGACCGCGTAGTCGCGCTGCAGGTACTGGGAGAGCACCAGCACCGGCAGGCCGGGGACGCGCGAGCGCACCTCGATCGCCGCCCGCAGCCCGTCGTCGGTGTTGGTCGGCGGCATGCGGATGTCGGTGACGAGGAGGTCGGGGCGGTGGGCGGCGGTCTTGCGGACGACGTCCTCGGCGTCAGCTGCGTTGGCGACGATCTCAAAGCCCGCCCGCTCCAGCACCAGCGTCAGCCCGTGGCGCATCAGCGCCTGGTCCTCCCCGATCACGACGCGCAAGGCAGCTCCACGTGGACCAGGGTGCCGGCTCCGACGGCGCTCTCGATCCGCAGCACGCCGCCGAGCGCCTCCACCCGGTCGGTCATCGAGCGGATCCCGTTGCCGGCCCCGGCGCCGCCGATGCCGTCGTCGCGCACGTCGATCCCGAGCCGCTCCGCGTCGCGCGCCAGCGTCACCGTCAGCTCGGTCGCCCGCGCGTGCTTCACCGCGTTCACCATCGCCTCGGCGGTGACGAAAAACGCGGTGCTCTCGACCGCCGGCGCCGGCCGCTCCTCGAAGCCCTCGACCGCGAGGACGACGCCGATCGGCATCCGGTCGGCGAGCCCCTTCACCGCCGCGGGCAGGCCGCGCTCGGTCAGCTCCGCGGGCATCACGCCGTGGACGAGGTCGCGCAGCTCGTCGATCGCCGCCTCGAGCCCCGCGCGCAGCTCCGGGCTCGTCCCCTCGGTCACACCCGCCTGCACCGCCAGCAGCACCAGCCGCGACTGGAGGCCGTCGTGGAGGTCACGGGAGATCCGCCGCCGCTCCGCGTCCCCGGCCTCGACCAGCCGCGCGCGGGAGACGCGCAGCTCCACCGCCAGCCGCTCGCGATCGAGCGCCAGCGCCACCACCCGCGCCGCGTCGCGCACCTCGTCGGGCCGGGTCAGCAGGGTCGCGTCGTAGACGATCGCGCCGATCGTCTCGCCCGCCAGCTCGACCGGGGCGACGCCGCGCCGCCCGCTCGCGGTGGGCGGGATCGCGCCGACGCCGGCCGAGTTCACCCAGCCCGCGGCGCCCGGCACGCGGAAGAGGAGCTCGACCGTGCCGTCGCCGAGCGTCGCCCGCAGGAGATCGGCCAGCTCGGTCCGCCCGCCGTCCCCGAGCAGCGTGCCGAGCTCGTCGACCTCACCGGTCCGGGCGAAGCCGCCGCGCCCGGCGCCGACGACGAAGGCGACCGGCACCAGCGCGAGCACCATCAGCTGCACCGCGGCCTGGGTCAGCGGCGCGCCGATCACGTCCCCGATCCCGGAGGTGACCGGGATCAGCAGCACGGCGAAGATTCCATATATGGAGAGCGGCGCGAGCACCCGCCGCTGTGCCGGCGCCAGCGCCCGCAGCCGTCGCCAGAGCAGGATGCAGGTCGCCGCCACGACCACCGCGCCGACCGAGCGCTGCACCCAGGTCCCGGCCTCGACCAGGCCGGGGGCGTCCTCGACCTGGAGCGGCCCGCCGGGCGCGAAGATGTAGCGCGGGACCTGGCCGATCAGCGCCGTGGCGTAGGCGGCGAGCACGGTGACGCGGGCGGCGCGGGTGCGCAGGCGGCCGGACGGGAAGGCGAGCAGCAGGTGGATGACGAGCGCGATCGGCAGCGTGGTGACGATCAGGCCGAGGGCGACGAGCACCGGGACCGTCGTGTTGAAGAGCCCGGCGGCGAGCCAGACGAAGGCGCCCGCCGTCATCAGCAGGCCCATCAGGCTGCCGGGGCGCCGCAGCCAGGCGATCACGCCCGCGCCCGCGTAGATCCAGGCGCCGGCGACGAAGAGCCCCGCCACCCAGGGCGGGTGCGGTGCCGGTCCCCAGAAGAGGAGCGCGAGCTCGACGAAGCCGAGGAGGAGCGCGGCGGCCGCGACCTGCGCGGCGCCCAGCACGAGCGTCAGCCGCCGTGCCGGCACGCCCCTGCTCACCCGTCGCCCTGGCACCCGGTCATTTCTACCGGGCCGCGATCGATGGGGACATGGACCTAGGTCCCTTCCAGACCGGCCTCGGGTCTGAGAGGGTGCCGGTCATGCGGATCAAGAAAGCGGTTACGGGTCGTGTCCTCCTGGCGGTCGTCGTCTGCGCGCTGGCGGTCGCCCTCGGCGGCGTCGCGTCGAGCAGCGGCGCCCAGAAACCGGCGGCGAAGCCCAAGCAGCCCGCCTACGCGGCGAAGCTGAGCACCGAGCTCCCGGCGGCGATGAAGGAGAACGCGGTCCCCGGCATCGCGGTGCTGATCGACTCCCCCTCGAAAGGCAACTGGCGCGCGACCTTCGGCACCGCCGAGCTCGGCAAGCAGGTGCCGATGAGGCTGAGCAACCTCTTCCGCATCGGTAGCAACACCAAGACGATGACCTCGACCGTGATCCTGCAGCTGGTCGAAGAAGGCAAGCTGAAGCTGAACGACCCGATCGGGAAGTTCGTCCCCGGCGTGCCGAACGGCAAGAAGATCACGATCCGCGAACTCGCCGAGATGCGCAGCGGGCTTTACAGCTACACCTTCGATCCCGCCTTCAACAAGACCCTCGACACCAACCCGAAGAAGGCCTGGAAGTCGAGCGAACTGCTGAAGATCGCCTTCGCCCACAAGCCCAACTTCGCCCCCGGCGCCGAGTACGAATACAGCAACACGAACATCGTGCTGCTCGGCGTCGTGATCGAGAAGCTGACCGGCGAGACGGCCTCGGAAGCCTTCCAGGAACGGATCTTCGGCCCGCTGAAGATGAAGCACAGCTCGCTCCCGGAACCGAGCGAATGGAAGATCCCGGGCCCGCACGCGCAGGGCTACCAGTTCGGCACCAACGTGGCGACGATCGAAAGCTACGCGGTGCCGAAAGCCGAACAGGCCGCGGCGCTCGACGGCACCCTGAAGCCGCTCGACGACACCGACGCCAGCCCGTCCTGGGCGTGGACGGCAGGCGGCGCGATCTCGACCCCGAGTGAGCTCGCCACCTACGCCAAGGCGCTCGGCACTGGCAAGGGCCTGCTCAGCCCGAAGATGCAGAAGGTGCGGCTGAACAGCCTGCGGCCGATCGTCCCCGGGGACAAAAGCGGCGTCGAGTACGGCATCGGCCTCGCCCAGTTCGCCCCCGGCATCGTCGGTCACGACGGCCAGCTCCCCGGCTACTCGAGCTTCATGGCCTACGACATCAACACCGGCGACACGATCATCCTCTCCGCCAACCTCTCCGCCTCGCCGGTGACCGGTGAAAACGCTGCGGTCGAACTGGCGAAGGTGATCATCGCCACCCTCTACGGCAGCGGCGACGTGCCCGGCGGCAACCCCGCCGGGCCGCCGCCCGCGAGCTGAGGGGTCGCGCTCTAGGGCGCGGCCGATGCGCCGACGATCAGGTGGACCCGGAGGGCGAGGCCGAGCAGTTCGCGGTCGTAGCCGCGCTGCGGATCGAGGCCGGTCAGCAGCTGGATCCGCCGTAGCCGGTTGGCGACCGTGTGGCGGTGGGTGTCGAGCCGCTCGGCGGCGACGTTCATATTGCAGTTCGCCTCCTGGTAGGACCAGAAGGTGAGCTGCAGCCGCCCGCCCTCGGCTTCGTCGCTGCGGATCAGCTCGCCGACGGTCCGGTCGCGGAAGCCGCGCAGGCGATCGGGCTCGTTGACGACGGCGCCGTGAAGGACCCGCAGGCTGTCCCAGGTCGGGCGGTCGGTGTTGCGGGGCTCGCTCCCGCGCGCGAGGACGAGGAGGGCGCGCGCCTCGTCGAGCGCCCGTCCCGCTTCGCCTGGATCGTCGAAGGCGGAGGAGTGGGCGCGGGCGACGGACGCGCCGAGGCGCGTCGCCACGGCATCGGTGTCGAGGGCGCGCCCGGGCACGAGGGCGTGGACGATGCCGTCCACCGTCTCGACCAGGGCGTCGGGGTGGAGCGTCCGGAGGGTCGCGGCGATCGGGGCGGCCCCGTGTTCGCGGTCCGGCTCGACCGCCACCGCGATGTAGCCGGAGCGCAGATCGCAGCCGAGGCGACGAGCCCGGTCGGCAATCTCGCCGGCGTCGAGGCGGCGGCCGGCGAGCAGGTCGGCGATCAGCCCGGAGGCGGAGTCGCGCCGGGTCTCCTCGCGGGTGTCAAGGATCGCGATCCCGGTGAGCGCCGCCCGCGCCGCGCTCCGCAGATGGGCCTCGCCCCCGGCGGCCAGTTCGCCCCTGGCGACAACCGCGCCCTGGATCCGACCGTCCACGACGATCGGGACGACCTCGTTGACTCCCGGCGGCCACGGCGGCAGCCCTCCCCTGACCAGCTCGGCGACGAAGCGTTCGGTCGCGGTGCCGTCGACGCCCTCCGACCCCGGTCGCGGGACCAGCACCTCGACCTCCGCCCCGACGAGGTCGCCGGCGATCGCCGCCACCCGGGCGAAGCCTTCGCGCGCGAGCAGGGCCTGGACCATCAGCTCGAGCGAGGAGTCCGAGCGTGTGGTCTCGGGAGGCTCGACGAACGACTGGCTCATCGGCGAATCCTAGGGGTGCGGAGGATCGACGGAAGGGCGATGGACTGACGGTCGATGGCCGGGAGCATCCCGTTGGACCGCGTGTCGAGGCGGTGGCCGATCTTGGGACCGGTGTCCAACCCAGCGCTCGCCGATCTGTCCACCGGTACAGCACGGCGGGTCCGCGGGGTGGCGATGCTGCCTCGGCCGTGGCACGAGCCGCGCTTTCGATCTGACCCTTCGCACTTGGAGACACCGTTGACCAGAACGCCCGGCCGCGCCCCCTTCCGCCTCAGTCTGTTCCTCACCGCCACCCTTCTCGCTCTTCTACTGGTTCTCGCCACGGTGCTCCTGCAGGGCGGCTCGTCGGCTTCGGCGGCGCCGTCGCTCGATCTCGAAAACCTCACCGCCGCCGAAGGCGAGGCGATGCTGAAGAGCGGCGAGATGACCTCGGTCGAGCTGACCAAGCTCTACCTCGAACGGATCGACGCGCTGAACAAAGCCGGCCCCGGACTGAACGCGGTCACCCAGATCAACAAGTACGCGATCGCGGAAGCCGAAAAATCCGACCAGGAGCGCGCCGAAGGCATCGACCTCGGCCCGGCGATGGGCCTGCCGATCCTGCTCAAGGACATCATCGACGCGAAGGGCATGTACACGTCGGCGGGTGACTGGGCGCTGCGCGATTCGTACCCCGAAAAGGACTCGGGTGTGGCGAAGATGCTTCGCGCCCACGGGGTGATCCTGCTGGGCAAGCTCGGCCTCTCCGAGTGGGCGAACAGCTTCGGCTCCCAGCCCTCCGGCTTCAGCAACCTCACCGGACAGGTGCTGAACGCGCTCGACGCGGCGCAAGGGCCGAGCGGCTCCTCCTCAGGCTCCGGTGCGGCGGCCGCCGCCTCGCTCGCGGCCCTGACCATCGGCACCGAAACCTCGGGCTCGATCATCAGCCCCTCGACCGCCCAGGGTGACGTCGGCATGCGCCCGACCCTCGGCCTCGTCCCCGGGTACGGGATCGCGCCGATCGACGCCTCTCAGGACACCGCCGGCCCGATCGTGCGCACGGTCGAAGACGCGGCGATGACCCTGCAGTCGATCGCCGAGGTGACCGGCACCGACCCCGAAGCCAACGCCGAGTACGAAGGCATGATGGGGCCGAACTTCCTCCACAACGAAGACATCCAGCCCGCCCCGTTCACCGAACTGCCCGATTACATGTCGGCGCTGACGATGAGCTACGTCAAAGGCAAACGGATCGGCTACAACGGCACCTGCACCGGCACCTGCACGACTCCGACGCCGCAGCAGGCAGCCAACGAAGCGGCGGTCAAAGCACTCGAAGAAGCGGGCGCGATCATGGTGCCGGACGAAAAAACGACGGTTGCGGCGATCCCCTCGCTGCCGTCGAACTACGAGGCGCACGCGACGATCGACGAGTACTACGAGCACCTCGGCCCCGACGTGCCGGTGAAGAGCCTCCAGCAGGAGGTGGAAGTCGACAACACCAATCCGCAGGAGGGCACGAAGGACGGCAACTCCGCCCATGCCAAAGAGGCGACCGCGGAAATTACCCCGGGCGGGAAAAACCAGAAGGAATACGAAGAACTCCTGCCGATCCGCAAGACCGCCTACCACAAGGCGATCGAAGAAATGATGGAAAGCCCGAGCGGCGGCGGCGGTCCGGTGATCGCTGTGATCGGCTCGGTTCCGAGCGGCCCGCAGGCGGGTGACCCGGAGATCGCGGTGCCGATGGGCTACACGCCGACGCAGCGGCGGAACATCGCTGTTGACGTCAACGGCGGGGCCTACGACGACCTCGACCTGCTCGGCGTCTCCTACGTGATCGAACAGGGAACGATGCTGCACGAAGCGCCGGGTGAAATCGACCCGTCCGCCTACCGCTGCGCCCACACCGCGACGCCCGCGCCGTTCGCCGAACGGGAACACTGCAACCCCGACTACCAGTCGTTGATGGCGATGCTGGGCGGGACCCCGACGGTGCTCCCGTTCTCCCTCGAAACGACCTCCGCGACCGAACTCGAGGGGAAGATGGAAGCGGGGACGCTGACGGCGGTCGAACTGGTGAAGGCGGAGCTCTACCGCGCCGCCCGCACCAACTCGAACGGCCCGTCGGTGCGCTCGATCGCGGCGATCGCTCCGGACGCGCTCGCCGACGCGGCGGAAGCCGACGCGACGCGGGCCAAACTGAAGGGTGAAAGCAAAGCGGTGCCGCCGTTGACCGGCATCCCGGTCCTGGTGGACAACTCGATCGAAGTCGAAGGCCTCGCCACCACGGCAGGCTCGATCGCCCTCGAGGACAACACCGCTACCGCCAGCGCACCGTTGGTCGAAGAACTCGAAAAACAGGGCGCGATCATCCTCGGCGACACCAACACCACCGAGCTCGGTGGAGCGATGGAAGGCACCAATATGCCGCGCGGTTACTCCTCGCTCGGCGGCCAGGTGCTGCTGCCGTCGGACACCAACGTGCAGCCAGGCGGCTCCTCCGGGGGCTCGACCGGTGCGGTGGCGATGGGCCTGGCGCCGTTGGCGGTGGGCATGGAGTCCTCGACCGAAGCGGCCCAGCTGATCGCTCCGGCGGGCAACTCCGGAGTCGTCGGGCTGAAGCCGACGGTCGGCCTCGTCAGCACCGAAGGGGTCGTGCCGGTCGCCGAATCGCAGGACTCACCGGGACCGATCGCCCAGACGGTCCCCGACGTCGCGATCGAGCTCGAAGCTCTCACGGGGCAGGTCGGGACCTACAACCCGACCAACCCGAAAGCGCTCCTGAACAAGAACATCGCGGTCATTCCGGCGGCGGCGGCTGGGAGCCGCTCGGCCGCCGAACAGGTCTACCTGGGAGTCGAGGGAGCCGCCAACTCGCTCGAAGCCAATCTCATCCGCAGCACTCCGAAAGCGGCACCCACGGTGCCCAGCGTGATCCCGTACGAGCTCCACAGCGGGCTCGACTCCTACCTCGCGGCAGCGGGGAACCCGGGTGCCGAATCGCTGGCGGAAGTCATCCAATACAACGACGAAAACGAAACCGAGGCGCTGAAGTACGGCCAAGCCGGCCTCGAAGCGGCCGAGGGAGTCGACGTCGGCGACCCGGCGACCGAAACGACCTACCTGGCCAACCTGGCCAAAGGTCGAACCGAAAGCGCGGAAGTCATCACCGCGTTGCTCACCAAGGGCACGCCGGAAGTCGGCGACGACTCCGCCGCGGTCCTGGTGCCCTCGGGCAGCGGGCTGGTCGGGATCGCCGATCGGGCCGGTGACCCGGTCCTGACCCTGCCGGCCGGATTCGGCCTGCGGGACAGCAGCACGGGCGGCGATCCGATCGGGGTCGACCTGATCGGCGAAAAAGGCAGCGAGGCGACGCTGCTCGCCTATGCCTACGCGCTCGAACAAGGCATGAAGGCCCGCCAGCTCGGTCCGGAATTCATGCGGGCCGCCAATCCGACGGTGTCCGGGGCGCCTAGCGAGACGAACCAGAGCATGTTCCGCTGCATCGTCGGCAGCGCCTTCTACAAGCCCTACGACTGCAACCCCGGCGAACCGGGCACGTCCTCGCTGGCGATCGCCTCGGAAGGCAAGCTGGAAACTCCGGGTGGGGGCTCGGGCGGCGGGACCGGTGGCGGTTCGGGCGGCGGCACCCCGCCCCCGACCGCCCCGGTCAAGCCGAAGGTCAAAGGGGTGAAGCACCTCACCGCGAAGGGCAAGGTGCTCCTCAAGGTGAAGGTCCCGGGCCCCGGGAAGCTCACCCTCACCGGCAAGGGCGTCAAGGCCCGCACGGTCAAGGTGAAGAAGGCCCGGACGGTGACGCTCGTGGTCGCTGCCAAGGGCAAGCAGCTGCATACCCTGCTCGCCAAAGGCCACGTCAAGGTGACGGTGAAGATCAGCTTCGTCGGCAGCGACGGCCAGAAGACCAGCACCACCCGCAAGGTGACGCTGATCGAGAAGACGAAGAAGAAGGGCTAGGCGGGGGCGGCGGCGCGGATCGGGGGGTCCGCGCCGCCCGCTCAACCCTTCGTTGAGGCGCTCAACGGTGCCCGAGTGCTCCAGTACTCTGCCGCCGTCCAGTACCTCATTGATCGAAAGGAACCGTCTTGCACCGGATCAAGTACGGCAGGCCTTCGCCTGCTCTCCTCATCGCGCTGATCGCGCTCTTCGTCTCACTTGGTGGGACCGGTTATGCCGCCAGTCAGGTCACGGCCGGCGCCTCGAAAGCCAAGACCACGGCGAAGCCCGTGACCAAGGCACAGGTGAACAAGATGATCGCCGGCTACTTCACCGCCCATCGCGCCGAACTCAAGGGCGCCGAGGGCCCGGCCGGCAAGAACGGCGACGCCGGGGCCAAGGGCGACAAGGGTGAAAAAGGCGATCGGGGTGAAAAGGGCGACACCGGCGACAAAGGTGAAAGAGGCGAAATCGGCCCGCAGGGCCCGGGGGCGATCACCCTGGTGGCCTCGGCCATCGGAAACGAAACGGCGCCCGTGGGGACCGTCGGTCCGTGGTCGATCACGGTCACCTGCAACCCGAGCGCGCCGAACTCGACGCTGACCATCAAAGGTCCCGGTGAGTTGTCCCAGTCCGTCACCAAGAACGCGACGACGACGGCGACCAAAGTCGCGATCGGCTCGGGTCAGACGCTGCAGGTGAACAATGGCGAACACTTGGCCGAGACCGGATTCCTGACCTCCGGCACGACCACGTACCAGCTCAATGTCCAGATGACGACCGAAAACCCGGGGCTGTTCCAGTCCTGCCCGGTCGTCGGCGACGCGATCCCGGTCCCCGCGGCCGGCTGAGAGGAGATCGGAGGGGCGGCGGGGACTCGCCTCGCCGCCCCCGTCGGGTTACCCCAATCCTTACCCTGGACTTTTGCCTAACGGCCCTCTGGTCCCGTTCTCCGACCTACACTGCGGCGCATGAACGGTAAGTCGAAGGCTTTGGTCGCGCTGGTGGTGGTGTTGATCGGGGCGCTCGCCCCCGGTGTCGCGGAGGCAGGAGTGGAAAAGGCGACGACGACGAGCTCGTTCTCGGTCAAGGGAAGCAACGGCTACTGGGTCGAAGTGGCCGCGAAACAGATCGCCGGTGAACGGAAGGCGAAGGTCACCGTCACCGCGGAGCGCGAACGCTACAAGGCGGAACAGGTGAGTGTGGGTTACTCGGTCCTCACCCCGATATTCAACGACGGCGCGTTCGACGCGAAGCTGCCGGGCCTCGGGCGGATCGACGTGAGCTTCGCTCAGACGAAGGTGCGGAAGAGGAGGTCTCCCGCCAACCCGGTCTGCGGCAGCTCCACCGAAACGGTCCGTAAGGGCACCTTCCGCGGGACGATCTCCTTCCGCGCCGAAGGCGGCTTCACCGTGGCCCACGCCTCCGCCGCGTCGGGCACCGTCAAGGAGGACTCACGCCGGGTCTGCAAGGAACTCGGAGGCCCCGGGTGGTTCGTCGAAGACCCCGACGAACCGAAGAACGCCTACCTGGGGATCGCCGGCCCGGCCGGCCCTCCCACGGTCACCTTCTATGCCTCCGGCTATCCAGAAACCGAAGTGCCGGTGTCCTCCGGGGGCATCCCGACCGTCGCCTTCGCGGCGACCTGGTCGACCGAGAGGCGCGGCATCCAGATCCTCGCCCGCGCCGACCGCGACACGATCTCGAGTGACTTCCGCGTCCCGGGTCCCGTCGGGACCCTCACCGACGCCACCGTCACCCCGCCCGCGCCCTTCCACGGCACCGGCTCCTACCACGCCGAATCGCCGACGACGGCCGCCTGGACCGGGGACCTGAGCATCGAATTCCCCGGCACCATCGGCACGGTGCCCCTCACCGGCCCCGGCTTCACCGCGCGACTCTGCGAAAACATCTCCACCTGCACCGGCGCGGCGGCGCCGTCAGGTCACTAACCCGCGGATCGGGCCGATGCGATCACCGGGTCGGCGTCCTCCAGCCGCTCCGGCAGGCCGAAGCTGGCGAAGAGGTTCGGCATGAAGGGGGCGAGGAAGTTGTGGATGCCGCTCAGGCCCGGCGCGCCGTCGCCCGCCTCGGCTTCCAGCACGGTGACCGACCAGGGGAGCCAGGCGCCCGTCCCCGGATCGGGCTTGTAGGAGGCGTAGGCGGGGAGGCCGTTGGCGGAGAGGGCGAGGAGCTTGGAGCCGCGGCACGCGGCGCCCTGGCCGACCATGAAGGTGGCGACTTCCTCGGGGCCGCGGAACCAGAGCGGCAGCGGCGGCATGTCGAAGACGACGTCATAACGGAGGAGGGCGACGATGCGGTCGATGTCGTACTCGGCGAAGGCCTCCAGGTACTGGTCGAGGAGGCGCTGCTCGTCCTCGGTCGAGGGGCGGGCCGGGGCCTCGTCGTCCTCGAGGTCGAGCTCGTCGAGGGTTGCGCGGGCGCGCTGCAGGGCCGAGTTGACCGAGGCGACCGAGGTCTCCAGCACGTCGGCGACCTCCTTGGCGCTCCAGCGCAGCACCTCGCGCAGGACGAGGACGACGCGCTGGCGCGCGGGCAGGTGCTGGAGGGCGGCGACGAAGGCGAGGCGGAGGGTCTCGCGTTCGGCGGTCTGCCCCTCGGGGTCGGCGTCCGGGTCGGCGACCTGGCCGCTGGCGATCGGAAGGACCCAGGTGGTCTCCGGCAGGGGCGCGCCGACCTGGGTCTCGGCGGTGCCGGGGTCGGTGAGGTCCACCGGTCGGGCGCGACGCTTGCGCGCGTCGATCTGGTCGAGGCAGACGTTGGTCGCGATGGTGAAGAGCCAGGACTTCAGCGCCGCCTGCTCGACCAGCGTGTCGGAGCGGCGCCAGGCACGTAGCAGCGTCTCCTGGGTCGCGTCCTCGGCCTCGAAGCCGCTCCCGAGCATGCGGTAGCAGTAGCCGGTGAGGCTGGGGCGCAACCGCTCCATCTCACCCTCGAGGACGGGATTCCCACCCGACCGATTAGTTCCAGACACAGACACCGTCTCTCCTTATAACGGACCCACTCACCATAGGAGATACCAACCATGTCCAGACTGCTGTTCCTCAACCTCCCGGTCGCCGACCTCACCGCCAGCCGCGCCTTCTTCGGCGAGCTCGGCTTCGAGTTCAACGAGAAGTTCTGCGACGAGGGCGCCGCCTGCATGGTCGTCTCCGACCAGGCCTACGTGATGCTGCTGCAGCGCGAGCGCTTCGCCGACTTCGTCACCAAGCCGGTCGCCAACGCCACCGAGGCGACCGCCCTGACCGCCTGCATCAGCGCCGAGAGCCGCGAGGAAGTCGACTCCCTGTTCGCCGCCGCCGAGGCCGCCGGTGCCGGGCCCGTGAAAGAGCCGCAGGACTACGGCTTCATGTACCAGCGCAGCTTCCACGACCTCGACGGCCACCACTGGGAGATCGCCTGGATGGACCCGGTAGCGGTCGAAAAGGGCCCGGCGGAGTTCGCCGCCGAAACCGCCTGACCGACCCGGGCGCGGGGCCGAATAGGCTCCGCGCCCCCTTGCGTCGCTTTGCCCCCATCCTCCCCGGCGCCACCGCTCGCGATCGGGCCTTCGCCTGCCTCGGCGCGGTCGTCGGCATCGGCCTCGCGGGCTTCGTCGCGGCGCTGATCCACGGCGACGGCGAGGCGCTGCCCTGGATCGTCGCCCCGATCGGCGCCTCGGCGGTCCTTCTCTTCGCCGTCCCCGCCAGCCCGATGTCCCAGCCCTGGGCGATCATCGGCGGCAACTCGCTCTCCGCGCTGACCGGCTTCGCCGTGGGACAGGCCCTGGGACACGGGGCGCTCGCCTGCGGGATCGGCGTGGGACTGGCGATCGGCGTGATGTCGGTGACCCGCTCGCTGCATCCGCCGGGCGGCGCGGCGGCGCTCACATGCGTGATCGGCGGCGGCCTCGTCGACCCGGCCGGCTGGTGGTTCCCACTCGCCCCGGTCGCCCTCGACGCGGTCCTCCTCGTCGGCGTCGGCTGGGCCTTCCACCGCCTCTCCGGCCACCCCTACCCGCACCGCCAGCCGCCGGAGACGCCGACCCACGACCCCGCGCCGACCGCCCGCGTCGGGGTGCGCGACGAGGACCTCGACGCCGTCCTCGCCGGCATCGGCGAGACCTTCGACATCGACCGCGACGACCTCCGCCTCCTGCTCACCGAGCTCGAGCTCCAGGTCCTCGCCCGCCGCCACCCGGAGCTGACCTGCGAGGAGATCATGTCCCGGCAGGTGATCTCGGTCTCCCGCCACGCCGAACCCGAGATGGCGCGCCAGATGCTCCTCGAAAGCGGCGTCCGCCTACTGCCGGTCCTCGACGACGCCGAGCGCCCGATCGGCGGCATCGGCCTGCGCGAGCTTGCTCGCCGCGGGCGCCGCTCCGCGTCGACGGTCGAGGACCTGATGACCCCGCCGCTGACCGTCACCCCCGGCGAGCCCGCGGTGAAGCTGACCGGCCCGCTCACCGACGGCCACCGCCACGCGGCGATGGTCGTCGACCCCGACAGCGGCGTCCTCCGCGGCCTCGTCACCCAGGCCGACCTGCTCGCGGCGCTGGCCGCCGCGCCGAGCCCGGCGCCGGCGGCCTAGTCCCGAGATAGCCGTTCCCGCTTCCCACGCGGCTCAGGCCGCATCCGGGAAGAGCACTCGCTCGGCGTACTCCGAATCGAGGTACTCGCGGATCGCGGCGATCCGGCCGTCGGCGACGACGAAGATGCCGCAGTAGTGGTTGCGGTAATCGGCGCCGGCGGCCGAGCGCGCGCGCACTTTCCACTCGAGCGCGACCGTGTCGCCCTCGCCGATCAGGGTCGGGAACTCGAAGCTCGGCCCGCTCCCCGGCTCGAAGAGGGTCGAGCCGACCGCGGTGAGGAACTCGTCGACGATCGCGTCGCGCCCGTACCACGGCCCGGCGATCGGCAGGTCGCCGTAGATGGTCCAGGTGGCGTCCTCGGCGAAGCTCTCGCGGATCGCCTCGAGGTCCCCGGCGACGAGCGCGTCGAGGTAGCCCTGGACGACGGCCTTCGCGTCGGTGGTGGTGACGGTGTTCATGTGATGCCTCCTTATGTAGTGACGGTGAGGACCGCGTTGCCGCGGACCTCTCGTGCGAGCAGGGCGGTGAGGGCCTCGCCGGTCCGGGTCCAGTCGGCCGTCCAGCCCACCTCGGGGTGGACCCGGCCGCCGGCAGTCAGGCGGACGAGCGTGGCGAGGTCGGTGGCGACGCTGACGTCGCTCTCCTCGTAGTGGAACCGGCGGATCGTGCCGTTGAAGGCGCCGCGCCAGTCGAAGAAGTCGAAGGTCGGGGCGACCCGGCTCGCCTGCCCGAACCAGACCAGGGCGCCGTCCGGCGTGAGCCGGGCGAACGCGGCGGGCGTGCTCGTGCCGCCGACCGAGTCGAGGGCGAGGTCGAACGGCCCCGCCGCCTCCTCGACGTCGGCGACGACGCGCGCCGCGCCGAGGGCGAGCAGTCGCTCGGCGCGCTCGGGGCTTGCGCTGACCGCGGTGAGCTCCGCGCCCTGGGCGGCGGCGAGCTCGACGAAGTAGTGGCCGACCCCGCCCGAGGCGCCGGTGAGCAGCACCCGGCGCGAGGCCAGCGGCCCGGTCGCGCGGGTGAGGCGGAGCGCGGTGAGGCCGGCGAGGGGCAGCGCGGCCGCGGTCGTCGTCGTCAGTCCGCCGGCGTGAGCCGCGCTTGGATCAGTGGGGACCGCGATGCGTTCGTCGGGGAGGACCGCGATCCGGTCGGTGGCGACGGCCACCCGCTCCGCCCACCCCGCGCCCGTGGCGTGGGCGACGACGCGCTCGCCGGCGCTCGGACCGCTGCCGTCCGCGGCCGCCCCGATCACGGTCCCGGCTACGTCCTTGCCGGGACGGAACCCGGCTGGCCGGCTCTCGATCTGGAAGGTCTCGCCGCGGTTGACCGAGAACGCCTCGACCGCGATCAGCGCCTCATCGGACGCGGCCCGCGGCTCCTCGACCTCGGCCACGCGCACTCCCGTTGGTCTTGCTCCGGTGGTGACGATCGCCTTCATGCAGCCACTGTGGCAGCAAAGCTCTCTTTTGGGAAGTAGGCACCTAAAGGTGCCATACTGACCTTATGGAGACCGTTTATGACGTGATGGAGCCAGCCTGCCCGACCCGCCAGATCGTCGGCCGGATCGGGGACAAATGGACGCTCCTCGTCCTCTACGCCCTCGCCGGCGGCACCCTCCGCTACACCGAGCTGCGCGCCGAGGTCAAAGGCGTCAGCCAGAAGATGCTGACCCAGACGCTCCGCGCCCTCGAGCGCGACGGCCTCGTCGACCGTCACGTCCACGCCACCGTCCCGCCCCGCGTCGACTACTCCCTGACCGAGCTCGGCGCCTCCCTCGGCACCGCGATCGCGACGATCCGGACCTGGGCCTACGACCACGTCGAGGAGGTCGAGTCGGCCCGCGAGCGCTACGACGAGCGCGCCGCCTAGCGCCCCCGCTCGCCGCGGAAACGCTCTAACTTCCTCCGACCATGTGGACGGACGCGCTGATCGGCGCCGCCTCAGCCTTCGTCATCGCGCTCGTCACCACGCCGGTCGGCGTGTCGGGGGCGGTCTTCCTCGTCCCGCTGCAGGTGAGCGTCCTGCACACGCCGAGCCCGTCGGTCACGCCGACGAACCTCCTCTACAACGTGATCGCGACGCCGGGGGCGCTGCTGCGCTACCGGGGCCGGGCGATCCTCCGCTCGCCGCTGACCAAGGCGCTGTTGGTGGGGACGATCCCCGGCGTGATCGTCGGGTCGGTGATACGGATCGAGGTGCTCTCCGGCCCGCAGGCCTTCTACCTGGTGATCGCCGCGGTGATGCTGCCGATCGGGACGTGGCTGGCGCTCGGCCCGCGGCCCGCCGTCGAAGGCCGCCGCCCGCCGGGAGGCCGCCCGATCGCCGGCGCCGCCCTCCTGGTCGGAGTGATCGGCGGCATCTACGGCATCGGCGGCGGCTCGATCCTCGCACCCGCCCTCGTCGGCCTCGGCTTCTCGGTCGCGGAGGTCGCCCCGGCCGCCCTCGCCTCCACCTTCTTCACCTCGATCGTCGGCGTCCTCACCTACGCGATCATCAGCCTCCGCCACTCCGGCTCGATCGCCCCCGACTGGACGGTCGGCATCGCGATCGGCATCGGCGGCCTGCTCGGCGGCTACGTCGGCACCGGCCTGCGCGACCGCGTCCCCGAGGCCGCCCTGCGCCGCACCCTCGGCATCGTCGCGATGCTCTTGGCGGTTCGGTACCTGACCCTGGCGATCACCTGACGCCCCCGGGGTGAGGGGAGGGCGAGGGATCTCCCCAATGGGAGGGGGACGCCCGCGGACGGAACTTGTCGGTGTCGCATCCAGCGACCCCCGAAACCAGGCAAGAAGGAGAAGAAACGATGCCCTCGTCCCCTCGTCCCACGTCCAGTCCGGCGGGCCGGCGCCGTCGAACGAAAAGGTCCCGACGGCTCGCCGCCCTCGTCACCGGCTGCTGCCTTTTCGTGCTCGGCGCGACCGGTACGGCCGCCGCCGATTCGCTCGTCTTCATCAAGGACTCGAACGTCTGGCTGTCCAAGCCGGACGGCACCGGGCAGTATCAGGTGACCCTCGACGGCACCGCCAAGAACCCCTACGCGTCTCCGTCCCAGGCCGACGACGGCACGATCGTCGCGATGCGGGCACAGCCGAACGGCGGACCGCTATACCGGATGAAGCAGAACGGCGAAGTGCTGAACGAGATCCCAGTGGGCGCGCTGATCGCCGGCCCGTTCGCCCCGCAGGTCTCGCCCGACGGCGCGACCGTCGCCTACGAACAGGTCTTCTCCCGCAACGTCGGCGGCTACTACGAGACCTCCAGCGACGTGCGCTTCACCCGCACCGACGGCTCGACCCCGAACGGGATGGGCGAAGTGGGGCGGGGCGCCGGCGCTCCCTCGTGGATCGACTCCGGCCACGTCTTCGTCGGCATGAACCAGACCGCGACGACGGTCGTCCCCGGCGGAGCACCGGTCGAATGGTGGAACGACTACGACCACCAGCCGCAGTGGTTCGACTTCGGCGAGACGGTGGAGGACGGTGAGGTCGCGCCGAACGGCAACATCGCCGTGGTCCGCGGGGAACACGACGACAACACGATCCAGCTCTACCGCTTCACCGGAACCTTCACCAGCGTGCCGACTCCGACCTGCACGCTCTCGCAGCCCTCACCCGGCCCGACGGGGAAGAAGTTCGTCGACCCGACCTTCTCGCCGAGCGGTGACGCGATCGCCTGGCAGGAGGGCAACGGGGTGTGGACCGAGGGGCTGCCGGCGAACTGTGTCGACGGCGAACCGCACCTGCTGATCGCGGGTGCGACCGAACCCGACTGGGGACCCGCCGACGTGAACCCCGGGCCGCGGGCGACTCCCGCACCGCCCACGGCCCCGGTGACGCCCGCGGCGCCGGCGGTCACCAAGCCGGGCAAGGTCACGCCCGGGAACGACAAGCCGGGGAAGGTGACGCCGGGCGACGGGACGCGCACGTTCACCGCCTCGCTGCCGAAGGCGCTCGCCCAGGGGCTGAAGCTGCGGCTCGAAGTCCCCGGCGCCGGTCGCCTCTCCGGCGTCGCGAAGCTCGGCGGCAAGCCGGTCGCCTCGGGCTCGCGCAAGGTCGCGGCGGCGGGGGAGACGGTCCTCGCCCTGCGCTTCTCGAAAGCCGCCCGCGCCCGGCTCGCGAAGGTGGGGCAGGCGAAGCTCGTGGTCGACGTGAGCTTCCGCCCGGCGAAGGGCGGCAAGGCGCAGGCCCAGCGGATGACGGTCAGCCTGAAGCGCTGATCGCCGCCGCCGGTCACTCGCTCCCGCGGGCCTCGTCGAGGGCTCGCGGGAGCTCGACCCGGGAGCGGATCCCGAGCCGCGCGTAGATCGCGGAGAGGTTCCGCTCGACCGTCTTCTCGGAGACGAAGAGCGCCGCCGCCACCTGCTTGTTGGAGCGGCCGCCGGCGACCAGCTCGGCGATCTCGCGCTCGCGTCCGGTCAGCTCACCGTCCCCGCCGCCGCGCCGGGCGCGGCTCGTGACGCGGGTGCCGGCCCGGCGGAGCTCGCGGGCAGCGGCATCGCGGAGGGCAAGCGCGCCGACGTCCGCCGCCGCGGTGGCGAGCTCCTGCAGGGCCTCCAGCGCCTCCTCGCGCCGCTCGTCGGCGAGCAGCGCCCGGGCGCGCAGGAACCTCGCCTCCAGCTCCTCCTGGCGGACGCCCGCCACGCCCGCCTCGGCGGCGACCTCCTCCGCCACCTCGGCCGCCGGGCCGGCTTCGCCGCGCGCCAGGGTCAGCTCCGCCTCCGCCCGGCGGGCGCGCATGGCGCTCACCGGCGGCTCGCCGTCGCGGATCGCCCCGGTGCCGGCGCGCGCCGAGCGCTCGGCGTCCTCGAGCCGGTCGAGCGCGACCGCCGCCCGCGTCGCCGCCACCGCGATCGCGGCGCGGACCGGCGGGTTCAGCAGCCCGAGGTCGCGCCCCGCGATCCGCTCCAGCTCCGCCAGCAGCCGCTCCGGGTCGTCGGCCAGCCGCACCACCGCGTTGTGGGCGAGGATCGAGCGGGCGACCGCCGCGGTCGGGTCGGGGACCAGCCCGTCGCTCTCCACCGCGGCTCGCTCGGCGGCGACCGCGTCGCCCCGGGCGCTCAGCACCCGCGCCTTCACCGCGAGGGCGAAGCCGAGGTCGAACGCGTGGGCCTGCAGCCGCGCGATCTCCTCGGCGGCGGTCGCGTGCTCGAGCGCGTCGTCCAGGCGCAGCAGCGGCACCTCGGCCATCGCCAGCACCACCTGGAGGTGGCCGAGCAGGTGTTCCTGGTGGGTCGCGCGAGCGAGGTCGAGGCCCCGCCCGAGCACCGTCACCGCCTGCGCGTAGCGCTCGATCTGGCCGAGGTTCCCGCCCACGGTCCAGAAGGATTCGACCCGCTGGCCGGGCTCCGAGGCGTCGTCGTCCTCCTCGAGGATCCGGGCGGCGTCCACGATTGGCTGGGCGGACCCGGCTTCGCCGCGCAGGGCGAGGCCGAAGCCGAGCTGCGAGGCGACCGAGGCGCGCAGGGAGGGCGCCGCGTCGGCCTCCAGCTCCTCCTCGGCCTGGCGGGACCAGTCGTGTACCTCGGCGACTTCGCCCTTGAAGAAGGCCACGCTCCCGCGCTGGAGCAGGAGCCGGGTCCGCTGTGGCGCGGGAGCGTCCGCGAGCCCGGCGACGAGGCGGGCCTCGGCGGCGTCGAAGCGGCCGAGCAGGACCTCCACGGTCGCCGCGACGGCGGTCAGCGCGGCTCGCTCCTCCGCGCGCTCCGGTCCCAGTGCGCCGATGCCCTCGACGATCGCCGCGCGGGCGCCGGCCAGGTCTCCCGCCGCGGCCAGCGCCGCCGCCATCGGTCCCATGATCGCGGCGCGGCGCTCGGCGTCATCGTGGGGGAGGAGGGCGAGCGCGGCGGCGTACCAACCGGCCGCGGTGCGCGGGGCGGTGTGCTCGGCGGCACCCGCGGCGGCGAGCAGCAGCGCGACTGCTTCCTCGTCGCCGGGCCGAGCGAACTCGGCCACGTGGTGGGCGCGCAGGGCCGGCGCCGCGCCGGCCGCGGCCAGCGCCGTCGCGGCGCGCTCGTGTGCCTCGAGCCGACGGCCGGGCGGGACCGAGTCGGCGATCGCGCGGTGGACCAGGGGGTGGCGGAAGCGGAAGCGGCGCCCGCCCTCGGCGCGGACGATGCCGGCGGCGACGAGCTCGTCGATCGCGGCGGTGCCGGACGCCACGGCGTCCGCCGCAGCGGTCGCGACGTCGAGGTCGAAGGGATCGCCAACGATCGCCGCGCCTTCGGCCAGCTCCCGGGCCGCGGGCGGCAGCGGCGCGATCTCTCCCCGCACCGCCGCGGCCAAGCTCTCCGGCACCTCCGCGCCGCCGTGCCGGGCGAGCTGCTCGAGGAAGAACGGGTTGCCGGCCGCCGTCCCCAGCAGCCGCTCGCGCAGCGCGGGATCGAGGTCGGCGGGCAGCAGCGCCAGCGCGGCCTCGCGCTCGAGCGGCGCCGGGCGCAGCTCCAGCCAGCCCTCGGCGCGGCGCCCGGCGTCCCGCACCGGCTCGGCGGTCGAGCCGGGTCGCATCCCCAGCACGAGCAGGAAGCCGACCCGCGGCGGGCGGCGCAGGAGGTGGAGAACGAGCTCGACCGAGGCCTCGTCGGCCCAGTGCAGATCGTCGAACAGGAGCGCGACCGGGCGCTCGCGGCCGAGCAGCTCGAGCAGCGAGCGGAGGCCGCGGTGGAGGCGGAAGCGCTCGGTGGCGCCGGCGGGCGGTGGCGCGGTGCCGTCCCCGACGGCGGGGAGGACGACGCCGAGCTCGGGACCGACCGCGGCGAGGCGGCTCGGGTGCAGGCCGGCGACGTGGTCATCGAGGGCGTCGACGACGAGGCCGAAGGGGACCTCGCGCTCGTGCTCGGCGGCGCGCCCGCGCAGCACCAGCATCCCCGCCCGCTCGGCCGCCGCGGCGGTCGCGTCGAGCAGCGCGCTCTTGCCGATCCCGGCTTCGCCGACCACCGCCAGTGCTCGCATCTCGCCGGCGCGGGCGGCGCTCACCGCGCGCTCGATCTCCCCGATCTCACCAGTTCGGCCGACCAACTCCACGGGGCCAGTCTAGGTCGCCGGGCGCGGCGCGGGGGAGTGCGAGGGACCGGCGAGGGATACCCCCAATGGCCGTGGGGGGCGGTCGCGACGACGCTGGCAGTGCAGCGGCAAACCGACCGAAAGGACCCTCCGATGACCACCTTCCTCGCCTACACCTCGCCCGCCGCCGGGCACCTCTTCCCGCTCGTCCCCGGGCTGCTGGAGCTGCGCCGCCGCGGCCACGACGTCCACGTGCGGACCGACCCGGCGCTGGTCGCGGGCCTGCGCCGCGCGGGGCTCGCGGCCGAGTCGGTCGACCCGCGGATCGCCGCGATCCGCCCGGGCGGCAAGGACGGCCGCAACGGCCTGCGCGCCGCCTACCGGGCGCTGATGGAGCGGGGCGCGCTCGACGGTCCCGACCTCGAACGAGCGCTCGCCGAGACCGGCGCCGACGCGCTGTTGGTGGACACCCTCGCCTACGGGGCCGGCGTCGCCGCGGAGCGCTCGGGACTGCCCTGGGCGCTGACCCTGCCCTCGCTGCTGCCGCTGCCCGGTGCCGGCATCCCGCCCTACGGCCTGGGACTGCGTCCGGGGCGAGGACCGCTCGGGGCGCTGCGCGACCGCCTCGGTTGGGCGCTGGTCGAGCGGGCCTACGGCCGCGCCCTGCTGCCGCGCCTGAACGAGCTGCGGCTCGCCGCCGGGCTCGCCGCCCTGCCCTCGCCGATCGACCTCTTCGCGGCGCCCGACCGGGTGCTCGTCCTCACCGGCGCGCCGCTCGAGTACCCGCGCTCCGACCTGCCGCCGAACGTCAGCTTCCTCGGGGCCTCCTCCTGGGACCCGCCCGGCGCCGTGCCGGGTGGCCCTGCCTTCCTCGAGGAGCCCGGCGACCCGTGGGTGCTCGTCACCTGCTCGACCGACTACCAGGGGGACGAGCAGCTGGTCGCGGTCGCGATCGAGGCGCTGCGCGACGAGCCGGTGCGGGTTCTGGCGACGATCGCCGACGCCGCCCACGCGGCGCGCCTGCCGAGCGCCGCCAACGCCAGGGTCGAGCGCTTCGTCGCCCACGGCCCGGTGCTCGAGCGGGCGGCCGCGGTCGTCTGTCACGGCGGCATGGGGATCGTCCAGAAGGCCCTGACCGCAGCGGTCCCGGTCGTCGCCGTCCCCTACGGACGCGACCAGCCGGAGGTCGGGCGGCGGCTCGTGGAGTGCGGCGCCGGGCGGGTCGTCCCGCGGCGGCGGCTGCGCGCCGATCGCCTGCGCGCCGCCGTGCGCGAGGCGATCGCCGACGGCGTCGCTGCCGCTGCCGCCGGGGCGGAGCTGGGCGCCGGCGATCCCCCGAGTGCCTTCGCCGATCGCTGCGAGGACCTGGCCGGGGCGCGCCAGGCGCTCGCGGCCTGAACACACACAAACCGAAAGGAACCACCATGAAGACCACCATCAACAACGTCCCGAAGCTGGCGGGCCTCTACCTGGCCGCCGTCACCGCAATCGTCGCCCTCCTCGCGGCCTTCGCCACCGGGGCCGGCGCCGCTCCCCCGGGCATCGACGGCTTCCAGATGGCGAAGTTCAAGGTCGAGATCGAAGGCCGCTCCTACACGAGCTGGCACAACGAGCTCGAGCCGGAGACGGAATGCGACTCCAGCGACCACTCCACCGGCACCGAGCTCCTCACCTTCGCGACGAAGAAGCCGTTCGTCATCACCACGACCCGCTTCGCCGGCGATCTGAACCCGGACATCTTTTCCGGTCGCTCGACGCTGGGGGCTCCGGTGGTCGCGCACGTGAAGCGCTCTTACTCGCCGGACATCGGCCTCCCCGCGAGGATCTGCGAAGCCAACGGCGGCGGCGCCGAACCGGTCCGTTACGACTGCGGCTCGCGCACGGCCAGGTGGCACGTCGAGCTGGAGTTCAGCGAGGAGAAGCGCAACGGCCTGCAGCTCCACGGCGACTCCGCCGCCAAGCGCCCGTACGAACACTGCCCCCAGGGTGGCTTCGGCTTTCCGGAACTGCTCGACGTGACCAGTCTCACCCCCGAAAAGCCGCTCTACGCCGACCTCTCGCCCGACGACCTGTTCGACGCGAAGGTGGGGAAGTGGATCACGATCGGGGACGGCACCTGCGAGGACCGGCTCGGCGACCTGGTGTTCCGTACCCACGTCCACTGGACCGTCTCATTCACCCGGCTGAAGGGGAGGTAGCCACCGAGTCCGCGGCGGGATGGCGCGCGCCTAGGCCTTCTCGGCCAGGAACTTCCCCAGATCCTTCATCGGCATCGCGACAGCGAGGACGGGCTGGTTTGGACAGTTGGCCATAGACGGTGCCGGCGGGCGCGTCGAGGATGGGCCGCCCACCCCCACCCGAAAGGGCGAAATTGCGCATCTCGACCAAGTCCAGGGCGACGCTCCTGGCGCTCGCCTCGATCCTCGTCCTCGCCTTCATGGCGACCCCCGCCTCCGCTTATACCGTCAGCAAGAAGACCGCGACCACCTGGATGGCCGACTACCTCAAGGCGTGGGAAACGCGGGACGCCGACGCGGTCGAAGGGTTGTTCACGCCGGATGGGATCTACCAGTCGATCCCGGGCGTGAGTAGCGAAACGTTCGTCGGCCGCAAGGCGATCCACGACTACTGGTTCGCCGTCACCCGCGAACAGTCGAAGATCCACGGCATCCAAGGAAAGCCGATCGTCGAAGGGAACCGTGCCGCGATCGAGATCTGGGTCACCTTCCGCGATCCCGAATACAACCCCAAGGGCAACCACATGATCACGCTCTTGGAGACCAACGTCCTCACCTTCGTGTCCGGCGGCCTGGTCGCCAAGAACGTCGAGTATTGGAACATCGTCCCCGGAGTCCACAAGCCCCCACCCGGCTGGGGGCGCTGACCCTCGTGGGCCCGCCGCTCCTAAGCGGTGGGCCCCTTCACCTCGAGGACGTCGACGCCCAGGGCATCCGCGGCCTCTTCGACGCCATCCTCGAAGCCAAGGACGGCGCCCCCGTCACCGTCCGCGAGGCCGCCCAGATCTACGGCACCTCGATGGCCGCCCCCATCGCCGCCGGCACCCCCGCCGACGTCGCCGAACAGATGGAGTCCTACATCGACGAGGGCGACTGCAACGGCTTCATGATGCTCGCCACCGACGTCCCCGGCTGCTTCAACGACATGCCCGAGCTCCTCGTCCCCGAGCTCCAACGCCGCGACCGCTTCCGCCACAGCTACCCCGGCACCACCCTCCGCGAGTCCCTCCAGCAGTACTGACCCCCAGGGGCCCGTCCTAAGCGGCGGGCCCCTTCACCTCGAGCAGATCAAACGACCAGATCTCGCTCTCGGTCCCCACGGGCCCCCGCTCCCGATGCTGCGCATGCCCCGCAGCAAAGTCCGCGCTTTTCACCCAAGCCAAGAAGTCCTCCTCCGAGCGCCACCGCGTCACAACAAGGCAGACGTCCCGATCATCATTAGGCCGGAGCAGCTCAAACGCCTCGAACCCCTCCGCCTCCTCGACCTTCCCCGCCCGCGAAGCAAACCGCTCCGCAAACTCGTCAAACCGCTCGCGGGGCACGGTGATGGCATTGATTTTGACGACGCTCATGGGGTGATCTTATGGGCGACCTGGTTGCGTGGCCTTCACTCAACGAATTTCAGGCGACGTCTCAGATTGTTGCCTCGTTTATACGGAAGGCATCCCTCATGCTGAAGTCGTCCGACGACGATCGCAGGGGCGATCCCAAGTTTCTCGGCAAAAGCTGGAACTTCGGCCAGCCTGAGCGTCGATAGTCGGGATTCGAGCCGAGCTGGAATCAGCATTCGTCCCGCAAACCGATTCGCCTCGTTCTCTAGGTCCACCAGCTTCGGGTCTAAAGAGTTGGCGTCTGGACGCGTTTCAGGCTCTACGAATACTTCCTTCTTCTGATGCAAGAGGACGTGACCGGCCTCGTGAAAGAACGTAAACCAGAAGATGTCCTCCCAGCTGTATCTAAGGCTTAGTTGGATTAACGCCTTGGTCGGAGTCAGCCATCTAGTTGCGCCGTTGACCTTCGCGGCTTTGAAATGCTCAACGATGACCACCGCCACGCCAGCCTCAGCGCATAGCCGGACCAACTCAGGCTCCCATACCTCGGGCTGCTCTCTAGTTAGACCTCGGGCTTGTTCAAGAGCGTCTCGAAATCTGTCCGCATCGAAGGGCTCGCAATCGATGTCCCTGGCCTCGATCTCGCCTACTCGGAGCCAGGCGGAAAGGGCGTACTCATCGCTCTGGAACTTCTCAGACTTTCGATAGGCGACCGCGGGCCGCTCCCACTGCTTCGGACCGGCAATCCCCAGAAACTTGAGCAGCGAACCCACGAGTCGATCCCCTTTCGCCCCGACCGGGATCAGATGGCGCTGTTCGAGTTCCCTGACGGGGAAACATTCAGCCCAACTCACGGCTTTCTCCAGGTCGGGCGCTTCATTGACTCGTGCCAGGTGCGCCCGGTAGATCGCCTCGCGTGCCAACCAGAAATCGGCTGATACAGAGAACACTCGTTCCAGTTTGACGGCCAATTCAGCGGAGATCGATGCTTTGCCTTTGGCCACCTGGTGAAGGTGCTTAAGCGATACCCCGAGGCGACGAGCAAGCTCGGTCTGGGTCATCTCTTGCTCTTCGATGAGCTCGAGGATGGTCTCCCCAGGAGGCGGAATGAAGTCCGGAGAAAAGTTGCCTATGTCGTGCTTTGGCATGACGTCACCCCCTCAATCGTGGTAATCGACGATGTCGACGATCTCGACTGCTTCGACTGCGCCCCAGTCCAAGCCGCCTGCTTCCGCGGTCGGCATCGGATCGACGGTAGGTCTGATAATCAATCGCTTCCCACCTGGGAGCTTTAAGGCCAGTTGGCCCTCTCGGTCGCCATCCAGCTCATGGCATCCGCCCGGCAAATGCCGAAACTCCTCCAATGTCGACGCAGCAGCCAAGTCGGCGAGTCGAGCAGAGATCCGCTTCGCGCACGCCGCACCGTGCTCCTTTTGGAGCGCTCGATGTTCTTCGCAGATCTTCTGCAGCCGACGCTTTCCGAACGAGATCTCCAAAGCGTCTATTTCCTAATTTCTTCAACCATTTTAGTGTATTAGATCCAACGGATGGGGAAAATCCTAAACCGATCTGGTATAAAATATGCGGCCAAGCATTGTTGGGAATTTTCAAGGTATTAGAAATTGCCGCCATTCGGATGACGCGGCCACAAATCCCCAGGAGACCAAGAAGTCATGGAGCCCCATATCTGCGTCGTAGCTAACCGGACCCAGGATGCACGCGGCGAGTACGTCGAGGTTGCAAACTCGGGATCCAGCACGATTGCCGTGAACAAGTTGGAGCTCAGTGACTACACGGCGACTCAGCGACGTTCCCACGTCTACCGCTTCCCAGCCGCGGAAGGCGGCGGAGACCTCTATCTCGCGCCGGGACAATCGGCGTTTGTTTTCACGGGCATCGGCAAAGACGTGCGCAACAGTGACGGCAATTTGGTTCTTTTCGCTGGCCGTTCAGCCCCGATCTGGAACAACGACGGTGACGTTGCCTATTTGCGTCGACTCGACGGCACCTTCGTCGATTCACGCACGGTCGGTGATCCAAAGCGCCACCCCAACGGTCACTGAGAAAGGAAGAATGGACTTTTCGTACTACGACCTTGGGCAGCGAAAGTCGGGAGAGGTGGTCGAGATTCAGCTCTCGGCCGGAGCCAACGTGCTGCTACTCGACAGCAGCAACTACTCGGCCTTTAAGGCTGGTCGCCAGCACCGCTATTACGGCGGCCTTGCAAAGCGCACGCCCGTGCGGCTCCCTATCCCGCGCAGCGGCCATTGGTTTGTGGTGATTCACATGGCCGGTCTTCGCGGCAGCGTGCGACACAGCATGCGCATGCTGCCAGGCGCTCTGCCAGAGCTGCGCCAGCCGGATCTACGATCAATCGTTGAGGACGTTGTTGCCCCGGATCCCGCATCACCCCTGCCCGTGGCTGCGGAGGAGTTTGACCTGTTCATTTCTCATGCGACCGAGGACAAGGATGGAATTGTCCGAGACTTGGTGGAGGCACTCTCGAGCCGTGGCGTCAAGGTGTGGTACGACGAGTTACAGCTGCGGATCGGGGATAGCCTCCGCCGGAAGATCGACGCTGGCCTCGCGCGTAGTCGGTTCGGACTGGTTGTCGTTTCTCATGCCTTCTTTGCCAAGAACTGGCCCCAGTACGAGCTCGACGGACTCGTATCTCTGGAGATGGCGGGACGCCAGCGCATTCTTCCTGTTTGGCACAACATCACCAAAGATGAGGTGCTCGATTACAGTCCGAGTCTGGCCGACAAGGTTGCGCTAAGCACCGGAACTTTCACGGTTGAGGAAATCTCCGCCGAGATCGCTGATGTTGTCAATGATTCCGGGCGAGAGGGAGAGGCAGCCTGAGATGGGTGGACCGGGCAAACGGGTCCCGATCTTTTTCAGCCACAGCAATAACGATCGGCATTGGTGTGAGTGGCTAGCAGAAGATGCAGGATCCATTGGCGTGACCGCCTACCTAGCGGAGCACGATCAACAGCCCGGAAGGATGCTCGCCGAGAAGGTTGAGGCGAACATTGCTCGGTCGGAGGCCGTCGTGGTGCTTCTGACGGACAATTCCGCGAACTCAGCCTACGTGCAGCAGGAGATCGGGTTTGCATTGGCGCACAAGAAGCTCGTTATCCCGCTTGTCCGACCTGGACTCTCAGACGAGAAGCTGGCGATGCTCAAAGGGCTCGAGTACATCGAGTTCGATTTTGAGAATCCGAGGCCCGCACGGGAAAGCCTCGCGGCGGAGTTAGGACGGGTGGCGGAGCGACAGCGAAAACAAGGAGAGCTGGAAACTCTCGTTGCGGTGGGGCTATGCATGGGCCTAATGGTCCTGCTGCTGCACGAGTCTCCCCCGTTGGCGGCTACTCCATAAGCCCAAAGTCCTCTCCCGGTTCCCCACGCCTCCGTCGGGCGGAGAAGACCCAGCCTGAAGCGGGTGCGCTCGGGCTGACCCCTTCGGCGCGCAGGCGCGGATGAATTCCGTCTGTGCCTGGTGCCGTCTTCGAACTTGACGAGGACATAGGCTTTCACTTGCCGCCGGGGCGGGTGGCGCAGACGGGGTTGATGGTCTTGTTGCCGACATAAACCGTCGGCCGCGCGATATGCATCGGCCGAACGGGTATGGGCGACCTCCGAGGCCCGGATCACCGCAGGTATCCGTATCGGTGCACCCCGTGAGGAGGTGTGGGACGTTGCGACCGACCTGCGGCGGACGGGGGACTGGGTGAGCATTCATCGGGGCTCTCCTGGGGGGCTCCCCAGCTGAACTGAGACAAGGGAGCCGCTTTCGGCAGTCGCTCAAAGTTGCCGGGACCGGGTTCCTCGTCGAGTGGACGGCGACCGAGGTTGATGGGCCTGAGCGGCTTGCTTGGGATGGGAAGGGGCCCGCGGGGACCGTTGCGCATACCAGCTACACCCTTGCGGACTCGGATGAGGGCACTCGATTTAGCTTTCGGAATGAGTTCACGTTGCCGGCGGGGAAGATTGGGAAGGCGGCGGCGCGGGCGGTGGCGGGACAGGCCGAGAGGCAGGCGGACAAGTCGCTTGCGCGGTTGAAGGAGCTCGTCGAGGGCTAGGTCCGGCGTTCCAGTCGGCGGTAGATGGCGAGGGCGGCGATGAGGAGGAGGATCGAGAGGGCGGAGCCGATCGCCCAGGCGAGGATCATTTCGCTGTTGGGGGTGGCGATGCCGAAGAAGCGGCGGGCCGCGGGGATCGCGCAGGCGCCGACGAAGAGGGCGGCCATGGCGGCGACGAGGGCGCCGACTATCCAGCGTCGCCGGCCGGGCTCGTTCTCGAGGGCGAAGACGATCGCGAGGCCGCCGACGACGGAGGTGCCGGCGGTGACGCTGCGGGCCGCGGTGAGGTCGAGGTCGAAGAGGTGGCGGGAGGCGAGGTAGCCGGCGAGCATGCCCATGCCGGTGGCGAGGCCGGTCGGGATCGCGAAGCGGGCCAGCTCCTTGAGGAAGCCCTCAGGGCGCCACGGTCCACTCGAGGGGGCGAGGGCGAGGAAGAAGGAGGGGATGCCGATCGTGAAGGTGGTGGTGAGGGTGAACTGGCGCGGCAGCATCGGGAAGACGGCGCTCGGGATGCCGACGACCAGGACGAGGAAGGCGACGGCGACGGCCTTGGAGACGAAGAGGCGGGCGACGCGTTGGATGTTGCGGAGGATCTGGCGGCCCTGGTCGACCATCGGCGGCACCTCGCCGAACTCGCCGGAGACGAGGACCAGGTCGGCGACCGAGCGCGCCATCTGGGTGCCGCTGCCCTGGGCGATCGCGAGGCGCGCTTCCTTCAGCGCGGGCACGTCGTTGACCCCGTCGCCGAGCATCGCCACGTACTCGCCGCCCTCCTTCAGCACCCGCACCACGCGGGCCTTGTCCTCGGGGGCGATCCGCCCGATCGCGGGCGCCGCACGCACCGCCTCGAGTAGCTCGGCGTCGTCGTCCGGCAGGTTCGTCCCGTCTAGCGCGTCGGCTTCCGCCTCGATCCCGAGGTCACGGGCGATCGCCCCGACGGTCGCCGGGTTGTCGCCGGAGAGGACCTTCAGCGCCACGCCCTCGCGGGCGAAGAAGGCGACGGTGTCGGTAGCGCTCTCGCGCAGGTTCTCGGCCAGGATCACGATGCCGAGCGCCTCCGGATCGGAGGTCAGCTCGACGTCGGGGCCCGGCTCGGGCAGCGGATCGGCATGGGTCGCGAGCGCGAGGACGCGGCGCCCTTCGGCGGCCGCGGCGCGCGCGTGGTCGCGCAGCGCCTTGCCTTCCTCGTCGGTGTCGTCCTCGCGGTCGAGCAGGACCTCGGGGGCGCCGAGCACCAGGCGCTGCCCGCCGATCTCCAGCGCGCTCCAGCGCCGGCGGGAGGAGAAGGGCACGGTCGCCGTCGGCTCCTCCGGCTCCGCGCCTTCGGCGAGGGCGGCGTCGTGGATCGCCTCGAGCGTCGCGTTGCGGGTCGGCGAAGAAGCGGCGAAGCGCGCGAACGTGTCCTTCAGCTCGCCCTCCTCGACCCCTTCCGCGGGGACCACCTCGACGACGCGCAGCGCCGCCTCGGTCAGCGTCCCGGTCTTGTCGGTGCACATCATCGAGACCGAGGCCAGCGACTCGACCGCGTTCAGCTGTTGGGCGAGGATGCCGTGCCGCGCCATCTTCGCGGCGGTCACCGCGGCGGTCAGCGAGACGAGCAGGATCAGGCCCTCGGGGATGATGTTCGTGATCCCCGCGGTCAGCGTCTGGACCGCCCGCTGCTGCGTCACGTCGCTCAGGGCCAGGGAGACGCCGAGCGCGATCCCGAGCGGCAGCATCGCCCCGACGAGGATGATCAGGAGCCGGTCCATCGCCCGCTCGAGCGGCGAGCGCGGATGGCGGAAGCGCCGCGCGGTCCGGGTCAGCTGGGCGGCGTGGCTGTCGGGGCCGACCGCGGTCGCCTCGAAGTCGCCCTCACCCTCGACCACGAAGGCGCCGGAGAGGACCTCGTCACCCTCGTCGCGGAGGACCGGCTCCGACTCCCCGGTCAGCTCGGCCTCGTCGAGCGCGATCCCGTCGGCGCGGACCAGCGTCCCGTCGGCCGGGATCTGGTCGCCGTTCTTGACCCGCACCAGATCGCCGACGACGATCTGATCGACCGGCACCTCGCGCGGCTCGCCGTCCCTGATCGCGGTCGCCTTGGCGACGACCAGCGCCGCGAGCTTGTCGAGCGTCCGCTTCGCCCGCACCTCCTGGAAGGTGCCGATCGCGATGTTCGCGGCGAGGATCGCCAGGAAGAGGGCGTCGCGGGGGTTGCCGAAGGCGATGGTCGCCGCGCCGAACCCGGCCAGGATCAGGTTGAAGATCGTGAAGGTGTTGGCGAAGAAGATCGAGCCGTAGGAGCGGCTGGGGGACGAGGGCTTGTCCCGTGAGCGCCGCTTCTTCAGCCGGCGCGCGGCCTCGCTCTCGGTCAGGCCGCCATCCGAAGCCTCGGTGGCAGGCTTCGTGGCGGCCTCCATCGGCCTTCTGTACCCGGGCGGCTAGCCGCCCACGCTCACCCCTTCGGCGTGCAAGCCCGGATGAATTCGGTTTCCGCTCGGGTGCCGTCTTCGAATTTGCCGAGGACGTGAACTTTCAGCTTGCCGTCGGGGCAGGTGGCGCTGATGGGGTTGATGGTCTTGTTGCCGACCTTGACGGATTTGAAGATTTCCAGGGTGAAGGAGATGCCGGAGCCGGCGCCGCCTACGAGCTGGGGGATTTTGACGACGCCGAGGGTGCCGAAGCGGCCGTGGTGGATCTTGGTGATTTCGGCGGTGGTGACAATGGCGCCGGAGATCGGGTTGGCGAAGTAGGCGTGGGCGTACCAGGTGAGCTTGCCGCCCTTTTCGGGGCCGACGAAGAGGAGGACCTTGGAGGAGACGTTGATCGGACGCTGTTCGGCGAACGCGACCTGGGCGACGGCGGTGCCTTCGCCGATCAGGGAGCGCTTGCAGGCTTTGAGCGCCGCGGCAGTCGAGGTGGCCTGGAGCTGGCCGATTTTGCACGGGGGAATGCCCTTGGTGTGGGCTTCGCCTGCTTTGTCGGCTTCGATGATGATTTCCCGGGCGGCGGGCGGGTGGCTGCCGTCGCGCATCTGGACTTCGCCCGAGGCGTGGATCTCGATCGGGGTCTGCTTGGTTCGTGAGAGGGCTTTGGGACTGAACCCGCCGTCGGCGGTGAGTTCCATTTCGCCGACGATGACGTGGACCGGGCCTTCGCCGCCCGCGGCTCCCGCGATCCCGACCGCCGTCACCGCGACCAACGCCACTACCGCGCACATCGCCAACAAGTACTTACGCATCCGAATCCCCCTGCCTAGTCGTTCCCGCAACTGACAGTCCAAATCATACCATCAAGTTTGGACTAATGCGAGAGGAAGGCGGTCAGAGGAGGGAGGACCAGAACTTCACCGACATGCGCTCGTAGGCGAGGCCGGCGTCGAGGGTGAGGCCGGGGCCCTCCGGCACCTCGAAACCCGACAGCGCCATCTTCAGGTTCTCCCACTCCTTCAGCCGCGCTTTGTGCGCCGCCACCTGGGCCGCCGCGAGCGCCTTCCGGTCCGCCCCCATATAGAGCTTCAGCAGCCCCGGGTCGCGGACCTCCGGCAGGTCGCTCTCGGCCTCTTCCGCCAGCCACGCCGACAGCGCCTTCCGCCCGGCCCTCGTGATCGAGTACGTCTTCCGCCGCCGACCCTCCGCCTCGCGGTGCTCGTTGAGGAAGCCTTCCTCGGCCAGCCGCGCGGTCTCGGTATAGAGCTGGGCGTGCTGGACGGTCCAGAAGTTGCCCACCCCCGCCGCGACCCGCGCCTTCAGGTCATACGGAGTGCCGGGCTCGTCGGCCAGCAGCCCGAGCACGATGTAGGAGGTCGGCGTCAGCTCGCGGTCGCCGGGCATGGAAGCGATGTTACGACGCCCGCCCCGGGCCTCGGGCGCCTCCTCGATCGGTCCCTCAGCTCAGAGCAGGCGCGCTGCGCGATCCTGCAGCTCTCCGACCCGGGTCCGCTGGTCTTCGGCCCGTCGGGCGAGGGCGGGCAGGTCGCGGGAGGTCTCTCCGTCGAGGAGCTCCTCCAGCAGCGTCCACAGCCTGAGCTTGCCGGTGATCCCGAGCAGGAGCACTTCGAGGTCGATCACGCGGCCGAGGGGGGAGTAGCCGCGCAGCTGCCCGTTCGGCTTCAGTCGCCCCGCCTTCTCGCCGAGGCCGACGAGCGTCGTCTTCACCCGCGAGCGGCCGATCCCGAGGTCGTCCATGATCGACTCGAGCGTCGAGCGGTCCTCTTCGATCTCGCGACACACCTCCGCGAGTGGCTCGAAGAACTCGGTGCCCTCGTTCGCGTCCCGCGCCGCTCTGGCCCTGCCGACTCCGCCGGTCGCGCCCGCGAGGTGGTCGTTCAGGAAGATGCCCAGGTGGCGATGGCGGTCGGCGTCCATGCGGGGAGGTACCCGCGGTCGCGCGGCCCTACCTTGCGCCGGCCCGGACCGCTTCGACGACGCGGCGGACCTGTTCCACGATCAGTTCGGGCTGGGAGAACATGATGTAATGCGAGCTGTGGTGGGCGATGACGTGGACGGCGTGGGGGGTCAGTTCGGCCAGTCGGTCCTGCGCTTCCCGCCAGGCCTTCTCGACCACCGGGGTCGTCAGGCCCGCCGGCAGCCCTTTGGGCAGCGGCAGCGGGATGGCGCGTGAGATCACGCTGAACGGGATGTCGGGGAGCGGGTGCCGGCGCGCGGCGGCGCGCATCTCGGCGAAGCTCGGGCGGAAGAGGATCTGCTCGAGGTCGGGGTAGTCGAGGCCTTCGATCGGCGCGTTGTTCAGTTCGTCGTAGGCGGCGATCTGGGCGGGGTCGAGCGGCCCCTGGAGGAACTCCGAGAGGGCGTCGACCTCGACCATCCCCGCCACCTCGCTCGGGTGGGTGGCGGCGAAGAGCCGGGTGATCAGGCCGCCGGTCGATTGGCCGACGAGGACGAAGGGCCCCTTCAGGTGCGCGGCCCGGATGAGCTTCTGCAGGTCGGCCACCGCGTCGGCGGCGGTGCGCGGCATCTTCACCGGGGTGCTACGGCTGAAAGCTTCGGTGCCGAGCGTCGTCCCCGGACGGTCGTAGGCGCAGACGCGGGTGAAGCGGGCGACGGCGGGGAAGACGGTCGGCCCGGACGGCGTTTCGGGAAGGCGCTCGCTCCAGAAGTCGGAGCGGCTGCGCAGGCCCGCTTCGAGGATCACCGTCGGCGAGCCCTTCCCGTGGCACTCGAGGTAGAGCTCGCGGCCGTGGCCGATCGGCACCTTGCCGCCGTAGGCACCCGCGGCCATCGCCGCCGCCAGCCCCGCGACGAGGATCGCGATGCCCGCGACCTTCGCTCGGAGTCGGCTTCCCGTCACGCTTGGGAATGTAGAGCCGGCCGCGGCCGCGCGCTAGTCGAAGTAGCCGGCGTAGTTGTCGAGCAGCGCCCGGTCGGCGGGGGAGGTGCGGTCGCCGAGGGAGGCGGCCTGGTGCCAGTAGGGGTAGAGGAGCGGCGGGCGGCTGATCGCGTCCAGGCGGGCGGTCTCCTCGGCGCTCAGCTCGAGCTCGGTCGCGGCGAGGTTGTCGGCGAGTTGGGCCTCGTCGCGGGCGCCGACGATCAGGGAGGTGACGCCGGGGCGGGCGAGGAGCCAGGCGAGGGCGACCTGGGCGGGCGGGCACTCGCGGGCGGCGGCGATCTCGACCAGGGCGTCGACGGTGTCGTAGAGGCGATCGGCCTCGCGGATCGGGAAGGGGTCGGCGGTGGTGCTCGCGCCGCGGGCGCCTTCGGGCGCGGGCGTGTCGCGGCGGTACTTGCCGGTGAGGCGGCCGCCCGCGAGGGGGCTCCAGACGAGGACGCCGGCGCCGGAGTCGATCGCCGCCGGGATCAGCTCGTACTCGGCGTCGCGGCACTCCAGCGAGTAGTAGATCTGCGAGGCGACGAAGGCCTCGTAGCCGTGCCGCTCGGCGACGCCCTTGGCCTTCGCGAGGTGCCAGCCGGAGAAGTTGGAGCTGCCGATGTAGCGGACCTTGCCGGAGCGGACCAGCGAGTCGAGCGCCTCGAGCGTCTCCTCCAGCGGCACCGATCCGTCCCACTCGTGCACCTGCAGCAGGTCGATGTGGTCCAGCTGCATCCGCCGCAGGCTGTCCTCGCAGGCGGCGATCAGGTGGTGGCGCGAGAGCCCCTGGTCGTTCGGCCCCGGCCCGGTCGGGAAGCGCGCCTTCGTCGCCACCAGCAGGCGGTCGCGCCGTCCCTTCAGCGCCTCGCCGAGCACTTCCTCTGAGGCGCCGTCGGAGTAGGCGTCGGCGGTGTCGACGAGGTTGATCCCCGCGTCGAGGCAGAGGTCCAGCTGGCGTTGGGCGTCGGCCACGTCGATGTCGCCGACGTCGGCGAAGCGGCCGCTGCCGCCGAAGCCCATGGTCCCGAGGGTCAGCTCCGAGACGCGAAGGCCCGAGCGACCGAGTTGGCGGTAGCGCATGCGCCGCACTCTAGGGATCCCGTCGCGCCGCGATCGCCTTCCCTGCGCAAATGTATAGTCGTAGGCGATCGTGGGAACGGGTGATGAGCGAGCGAGGTTCGTCAACCGGGAGGCGGAGCCTGGGTACGCCGGCCTGGGCACCTTCTGCAAGAGCGCCTTGGCGCTCCGGCCCGAGGAGCTGGAGGGTGCCGACGTCGCCATCCTCGGCGCGCCGCTCGACGAAGGGGTCGCCAACCGTCCTGGCGCTCGCTTCGGGCCGCGGGCGATCCGCCTCGCCGACAACATCCCCTGGTCACCGCCGCATCGCCCCAACCTGGCGCTGGGGATCGACCCCTTCGAGCACCTCCGGGTCGTCGACTACGGCGACGCCGAGTGCGTCCCCGCGTCCCTCGAGGCGAGCCACCGCCAGGTGCGCGAGCGGCTGGACGAGGTCCTCGCCGCCGGCTGCATGCCGGTAGTCCTCGGCGGCGACCATTCGGTCGCCCATCCGGTCATCGCGGCGCTCGCCGAGCACCACGGCCAGGGGAAGCTCGGCGTGATCCAGTTCGACGCCCACGCGGACACCGGCGACGCGCCGTTCGACGTCGCGCTCGGGCACGGCACGCCGATGCGGGTCGCGGTCGAGAGCGGCGCCGTCCGCGGCGAGCACTTCCTCCAGTACGGGCTGCGTGGCTACTGGCCCGACCCGCCCGAATGGGACTGGATGCGGGAGGTCGGGATGCGGTGGATGACGATGGACGACGTGGTCGAGCGCGGCTTCGGCGCCTCGGTCGAAACCCTGATCGCCACCGCCGCGACGGACCTGCCCGATGCGATCCACCTCGTCATCGACATCGACGTGCTCGATCCCGCCTTCGCGCCCGGCACCGGCACGCCGGAGCCGGGCGGCCTCTCGGCCCGTGAGCTCCTCTACGCCGTGCGCCAGATCTGCTCCCGCCTGCCGGTCCGCTCGTTGGAAGTCGTCGAGGTGTCGCCGCCCTACGATCCGTCCGGCATCACCGCCCTCGCCGCCCATCGCTGTGTTCTCGAGGCGCTGTCCGGGATCGCCCTGCGCCGCGTCGGCCGCGAGGCCCGTCCCCAGCGGCCGGGCATCCCGTTCCACGATGCCGCCGGGGCCTGAGTCGGCGGACGCCGCCGGGTCCGCGCACCTCGCGAGCATCGCGGAGCTGGCCCGGGCGCTGGCGGAGGGACGGCTGACGAGCGTCGCGCTGGTTGAGCTCTACCTCGACCGGATCGCTCGCCTCGATCGTGGCCCCGGCGGCCTGAACTCGGTTCCGGTTCTGAACGACGCGGCATTGGACGAGGCCCGCCGGGCCGACCGTGAGCGGCGCGAGGGCAGGGCAGTAGGCCCTCTGCATGGGCTGCCATTCGTCGTCAAGGACAGCTTCGCCGTCGCCGGCCTCACCCTGGCCGCCGGCTCGCCGGCGTTTGCCGATCTGCGTGCCCGCGAGGACGCGAGCACCGTCGCCCTCCTGCGCGAGGCCGGCGCGATCGTCATCGGCAAGACGACGATGCCGCCGATGGCGGCCGGCCTGTGCGCCTTCGGCCTCGCCGAGGAGACCCTCTCCTCGGGCCGCTCGCCGGCCTCCAACAACGGCCTCGCCGCCTACGTTCCCTCGCGCGGGCTGATCTCCCTACGCGGCAACTGGCCGCTGATGTCCCTGCGCGATCAGGTGACTCCCTACGCCCGCTCGGTCGACGACTTTCTCCACGTGCTCGACGTCCTCGTGCCGGCCGACGACCGCGACCCCGCCGGAGGGCTCGACCTGTGGCGCGACCAGCGGGCGGTCGAGCTGCCCGCGCCCTCCTCGGTGCGCCCGCCCAGCTACCTCGACCTCCGCGACCCCGCTGCGCTCCGCGGCGCCACCGTCGGCGTGCCCCGGCTCTTCGTCGGCCGGGACGGGGACGGAGGCAGTGCCGCCACGTTCCCACTCCGCTCCTCGGTCAGCCGCCTCTGGGAGCGGGCCGAAGACGACCTGCGCGCGCTCGGTGCCACGGTGGTCGAGTTCGATCCGCCGGCCTTCGATGTCCTCGACGATCTCGGCGAGGCGACGACGTTGGCTGAGCTCGGCTATTGGCCGGCCGCCTTCCCGCCGCTCGAGTGGGAGCGCCTGATCGCCTCGACCTGGGACGCCTTCCTGCGCCACAACGCCGATCCGGCCCTCCCCGATCTGGCCTCGGTCCGTGACTTCACGAGGATCTTTCCGGAGGAGTTCCACGGCCTCGGGCCCGAGTTCAACCCGATGGGCCGCTACGACTACGCGGGCATCGCCGCGGAGGCTGCCGCCGGGACGGTCCCGGTCTTCGAGATCGAGGGAATCGACGACGCGCTGCGAGGCCTCGAGCGCTTCCGCCGCGACCACCACGACGACTGGATGCGCGCCGAGGGAATCGACCTGCTCGCCTTCCCCGCCCACACCGGGGCCGGCCCCGCCGCCGCTGACCGTGATCCCGTCGCGGCGGCGGAGGCGTGGCGGCCCGGCGTCAACTATGCCCTCGGCGGCACCGCCACGCGGCTCCTCGGCATCCCCTCGGCCGTGGTCCCGATGGGCGTGATGGCCGGCCCCGAGTTGCCGGTCGGGATCACCTTCCTCGGGCCCGCCTACGCGGACTCCGCGGTGCTCGCCGCGGCCTATGCGTACGAGCGCGCGACGCGGCCTGACCGCTACCGCCTCTGCACCTGATCGCCCTCGGCCAGCGCCACCGCGCCGCCGATCGCCACCGAGGCCTCGGCCGGCTCGACGGTGGCGTGCCGGGCCGCTCCGGCGACCCGCTCCGCCCTCGTCATCCGGACCAAGGCGAACCAGGCGACGACGACGGCCGCGGTGCCCAGCGCCCACCAGAGGCTCTGGTAGTTGATGCTGGTGCCGAGGTCGTCCGGCAGGGGATAGAGGGCGCCGCGGTAGGAGAGGATCGGGATCGCCGCGCCGACCAACACGGCGAAGAACCGCCACGCCTTGCCGAGCGGGGTGACATCCATCTGCGCCACCAGTTTCAGGGCGACGACGGCGAGGGCGAAGTAGACGAGCTGGATCAGGAAGGAGCCGACGGTGGCCGCGACGTAAAGCGCGACGTAGCCGTTGTCGGGCAGTTCGAGCTTGCTCGCGTAGCCGAGCAGGGGCACGATCACGACCATCGCCACCACCGCGGCGAAGACCAGCAGGTTGGCGACCCAAGGGGTGTCGTGGCGGGAGACGCGGGTCAGCTGCCGCGGCGCGAGGCCGTCGCGGGCGAGACTGAAGAAGCCGTGGCCGATCGTCACGCAGAGGGCGAGGAGGACGGCCATCGCGTCCATCAGGACGACCAGGTCGAGGATCACGGCGAGGCCGTTGCCGACGTACTCGGTGGCGATCGTGTCGAGGTAGGCGCCGTCGCCGATCCAGGCACCTTCGGCGACCGCGTCGACGCCGAAGCCGATGCTGAAGACGTAGGTCATGAGGACGAAGAAGGCGCCCGAGATCGCGACGACGCCGAGGATCGCGCGGGGGACCGAGCGTTTCGGGTCGCGGCACTCCTCGCTGATCGAGGCGGAGGCCTCGAAGCCGATGAAGAGGGTCACGGCGATCAGCACGCCGGTCGCCGCGGTGCCGATCGAGGTCGTGCTCGGATCGAACGGCGCGGTCGTGTTGCCGTCGGCGCCGCCCTGGGCGATCACGGCGATCGCGAGGACCAGCATCGGGACGAAGGAGACCGCGGCGAAGATCAGCATCGCGCGGATCGCGACCCGCACGCCGAGGTAGTTCAGCCCCTGGACGACGGTCGCCGCGATCAACGCGCACAGCCACCAGGGGATGTCGATCGAGAGGCGGGTTTCGAGGAAGCCGTGGGCGAGGACGCCGAACGCCGCGTAGACGGCGGCGCCGCCGATCCAGAGGGCGCCGGCGAAGTAGATGCCGGCGGCGAAGACGCCGACGTTGGGGTGGGCGCCGTGGGTCAGGTACTCGTAGATCGCGCCGGCACCGGAGTAACGGCGGGCGAACAGGGAGATCGCGTAGCCGAGCCCGAGCACCCCGAGCGAGGCGACAAGGACCGCGAGGGCGGCGTTGGCGCCGGCCCCGCCGTCGGGGTTGGCGACGCCCGCGAGGAGGACGCCGACTCCCAGCATCGGGCCGATCGCGAGCGACTGGCCGATCGCGTGCATCGTCGACAGATCTCCTCCTCCCAACGATGGAGAAGACGAACTTGCTGGACGTACAGATTCGGACATTTCAATCCCTTCTGTTCGGCTTCTGGCGGGATTCCCAGCCCCTCCGTCCGCAGATGTTGTCCCGGTGTATCTCCGGTTATAACCGATTTCGGTGGGTTGCTGTGCAATTGAGTAGGAGATTGGTACGGTCTTCGGGGTCGGGAAACCACGTCCGCGGGACCAAGCGAGGAGAGAGATGACGGCGGAAGAGAAAGAAGTGAAGGCGGTCTGCGACGCCTGGGGAAAGGCGATGCAGGCGATGGACTTCGGCGCGCACGACGCCCTCTGGGATCGGGACTACGAGCACTTCGTCTACCAGCCCGAGGAGTTCGAGCGTCCGTGCCGCAACTGGGACGAGTTCCAGAAGTACCTGGCCTACATCCCGACCGCGGTGACCAAGGTGGCGAAGTGGGAGGAGATCGAAACCGACATCGCCCTGATCGGCGACGCGGCGATCGTCTACACGTTCGTGCGCGTCGCCTTCGAGTTCAAGGACGTCGAGGAGCCGATGGAGGGGGACGTGCGGTTCACGCTCGGCCTGCGTCGGACGGCCGACGGCTGGCGCCTCTTCCATTGCCACGAGTCGCGGCAGCTCGTCCTCGACGACCCGGCGGCGAGCTGACCCGATGGGCACCGACGTCCCGCGTCTGACCCGGGAGGCCGCCGACTTCGGCCGTCAGGTCGCCGACCTCGTCTTCAACGCCCTGCCACTCGACCGCGCGCCCGACGCCGTGGTCCGGCCGCGCACCGAGGACGAGGTCGTCGCCGTCGTCCGCGCGGCCCGCGCGGCGGGCCAGAAGGTCTCGGTCCTCTCCGGCGGCCACAACTGGATCGCCGCGCCGGTACACGAGGGCGGCGTCCTGATCGACATGGGCGCCTTCGACCGGATCGAGGTCGACGCCGCCTCGCGCACGGCGCTGGTCGGTACCGCCGCGCCCACCGGGGTCGTCGCCGAAACGCTCGCGGCGGCGGGATTCGCCTTCCCCACGGGGCATTGCGGCCTTCCCGGCATCGGCGGATTCGTCCTGGGAGGCGGCTTCGGGCTCAACGTCGGCAGCTGGAAGCCCGCCTGCTTCTCGCTGCGGGGCGTCCGCGTGGTGACCGCGGCGGGGGAGCTCGTCGTCGCCTCCGAGGCCGAGCTGCCGGAGCTGCTCTGGATGGCCCGCGGCGCCGGCCCCGCCTTCCCGGGGGTCGTCACCGCGCTGGAGCTCGACCTGCGGGACCGGCCCGCCGACACGCGCATCTCCTCCTGGGTCTTCGACCTCGACGACCTCGCCGCGGTCACCCGCTGGGTCAACGAGGTCTCGCCGGAGCTGCCTTCCGACGTCGAGGTCGCGGTGGTGGCGCTCGGCCCGGATCGGCCCGACCATCCACCGAGCGACGGCTTCCCCGATCACGTGGTGGCGGTCGAGGCGATCGTCTTCGCCGGCAGCCCGGATGAGGCGCGGGCCGCGGTGGCGCCGCTGGCCGGCGGGGCGACGGTGGAGTCCCTCGCGCACGCCGACCTCGAGCCGGTCGCCTACGAGGAGGTTCACAAGGGCTTCGACGCGATGTGCCACGACGGCGACCGTTATCTGGCCGACACGTTCTGGACCGACGTCGACCTCGAGTCCCTGGCGTCCCTCGAGGAGGCGATCCGCAGCGCCCCGTCCGGGAAAAGCGTGGTGATGGCGGAGATGCTGGCGAACGGGGGGAAGTTCGGCTTCGCCGCCGAGGACGCCGCCTACTCGATCGACGCGAAGACGCTGGTGATGGCCTACGCGATCTGGGACGACCCGGCGGCCGACGAGGCGAATCGGGCGTGGCACGCGGATGTCCGCGAGCTGGTCGAACCGATCAGCATGGGCCACTTCGTCAACGAGGCCGATCTCAGCGTGGGGTCAGGACGGTTGGCCAGGTGCTTCACGCCGGCCAACTGGAAACGGCTGGTCGAGCTGCGTCAGAAGTGGGATCCCGAAGGGGTCTTCCACGATCCGCCCGGACTGCCCTGAGGTCTAGCATGCGCGCCGATGGGGGTTACTGGACGAGCTGATTGGCTGGACACGGACAGTCTCCTGGCCGCCGGGCGGGCGGCGGGTGGCGAGGTGACCGACCGGCAGCTGGAGCTGTGGAGATACAAAGGCCTGATGCCGCGCCCGGTGCGCGCCGAGGGCCAGGGTCGCTGGCTGTACCCGCCCGGGTCCGACCGCCGACTGGCGCGCCTGGTCACCCTCCGCGCCTCGATCCGCAGCCTGGAGCTGATCCGCGTGGTGCTCTGGCTGGACGGCTTCGCGGTCGAGATCGGCGAGGTGCGGGAGGCGATCGCGGAGACCCTGCGCCGGCTGGCCGAGGCCGTCGAGCCCGCCGGCGGAGAGGGCTCGATCGAAGCTCTGGCCTCCGCCCTCGCCGCCACCCGCGGCCGGGCGCTCCTCGCCAACGGCGGGATGAGCCGGGAGGAGCGGACCCGGGCCTACGCGCTGCTGATCGCCTCGGCGTTCGGGGATCCGAAGGAGCTGGCCGCCCGCCGCGACGACGAGGTGCTCCTCACCCGGCTCTTCGGCGAGGGTGGATCGGCGGCGAGCGTGATCGCCACCGGTGAGACCCCGCCGCTGCCCCTTCCGCGGCCGGCCGAGCTGGCCGCGACGGTGGTGGAAGCGAGCGATACGGAACTCGAGCTGGCCCGCCGCGTCGTCCGGGCGACCGTCGTCTGGTGGCCGCTGATGGTGTCGCTGGCGGGGCGCGACCGGCCGGAGGGATCGGCCCTCAGCACGCTCGCCCGCGAGACCGTCGAAGAGCTGCCGGTGGATCTGCTGCCGCTGCTCGTCGCCGGCGTCCTCGGGGCGCTGCGCAGCGAGCCCGAGGCTCCCGAGCGGCCGACCGTGGCGCCGCCGCCGCGCGGCGAGGTGCGCCGCGCGATCCTCGAGGCGGGTGTGGCGGTGGTGGCCCGCCACGGCTTCGACGGGCTCACCTACCGCGCCGTCGCCCAGCAGGCCGGCACCACCCACGGCGCCGTCGGCTACCACTTCAACACGCGCGAGAAGCTGATCCACGAGGTCGCGCTCGAGGCCCGTCGGTCGGCGGCGGCGGGCGCCTCGATCGTGCCCGCCGCGGCCGACCTCGACTCGTTCGGGGCCGACCTCGCCCGCTCCGCTGACGAGGATCTCGACGCCCATCTGTTCCAGTACGAGCTCTCCCTGCAGGCGCGGCGGCGACCCGATCTGGCGCGGGAGATGCAGTCGCTCTACGAGGACTACTACGACCTCACGCGGCAGGCGCTGGAGAAGGTCGGCATCGAGGATCCGGACGAGGACCTGGTGCGGTTCGTGTTCGCCGCGATCGACGGACTGGTGATCCGGCAGATCGTCGACGACGATCCCGAGGCGACCGAAGCGGCGCTCGCCGAGCTGCGGCGCATGTTGGGCGCACTGGGAGCCGGCGATGGCCGATAGGGCGGAGGGCGGATCGGAAGCGCCGGGCCGCCTCGCGCTGCTCGACGCGGCCGTCCACGTCGTCGCCCGCGACGGGCTCGACGGCGTCTCCTACCGCAGCGTCGCCGAGGAGGCGGGGACGACGGCGGGGCTCGTCTTCTACCACTTCGGCTCCCGCGAGTCGCTGATCCTGGAGGCCGCGATGCGGGCCGGCCGGCGGGCGGTCGCGCACGCCATCCCGGTCGGCGACGGCGGCCTCGACACCTTCCTCGACGACCTCTCGGGCTCCGCCGAGCGGGACCTGTCCGACCACGTCTTCCAGTACGAGATGGCGTTCAACTCGCGGCGGCGTCCCGAGGTCGCCGAGCGGATGGCGGAGCTCTATGCCTTCTACGGCGAGGAGACCGAGCGGGCCCTCGCCTCGCTCGCCCCAGGGGAGGTGACCCCGGCGCTGGCCCGTCTCGTCTTCGCCGCGATCGACGGTCTGGTCCTGCAGCAGGTGGTCTTCGACGAGCCGGAGCGCACCGACGGCGGCGTGCGCGCGCTGCGCCGGGCCCTGCGCGCGCTCTTCGCCGAATCGCCGTCCTGAACGCTCGCGTAGGGAGGTGACTTGACAAACGAATAGGACTGGTGAAGGGTTCCGGCATGGGTACGGAACACCGCGAGCTCGCCCGCGGCGAGGCGAGCTTCGACCGGCGGCTCGACGAGCTGCTCTTCAACAAGCTGCCGTTCGAGCGCACGCCGGAGATCCTGGCGAGTCCGCGGAGCGAGGAGGAGGTCGCCGAGATCGTGCTTGGAGCGCGCCGGGACGGGCGGCGGGTCTCGGTCCTCTCCGGCGGCCACAGCTGGATCGCCGCGCCGCTCCGCGATTCCGGCGTCCTCCTCGACATGTCCGCCTTCGACCGCATCGAGGTGGACGCCGCGGCGCGGACCGCGCGGGTCGGGGCGGCGGCGCGGAGTGGGACGCTGGCCAAGGCACTCGCCGCCGAGGGGCTGGCCTTCCCCTCCGGCCATTGCGGCACCCCGGCCTTCGCCGGCTACGTCCTCGGTGGCGGCCTGGGGCTGAACTGGGGGCGCTGGAAGCCCGCGTGCTACTCGCTGCGCGCGATCCGGGCGGTCACCGCGACGGGGGAGATCGTCGCTGCGTCGGAGTCCGAGAACCCCGATCTGCTTTGGCTCGCCCGCGGTTGCGGGCCCGGGTTCCCGGGCGTCATCACCGAGTTCGAGATCGAGCTGCAGGACCGGCCCGCCGACACCCGCGTGTCTTCCTGGCTGTTCGCGCTCGACGACCTGGCCGCCGTCGCCCGGTGGGTCTCGGAGGCCTCGCCATCACTCCCGTCGAAGGTCGAAGTCGCGACCGCGCTGCTCGGGCCCGAGCGGCCCGAGTTCCTCCCCGCCGAGGGCTACCCCGAGCGGGTCGTGGCGGTCTCGGCGATGGTCTTCGCCGACGACGAGCGCGAGGCCCGCGAGGCGGTCGCGCCACTGGCCGCCGGCCCCGGCGTCCCGATCCTCGCCCACGGCGACCTCGACCCGATCCCGTTCGAGGCGCTGAGCGACGCCTTCGACGCCGAGTACCCCGAGGACCACCGCTACCTCGCGGACAGCTTCTGGACCGACGAGGACGTCGAGGGCGGCCTGGTCCGTCTGGCGGAGGAGTTCGAACGGGCACCGTCGGGCAAGAGCAACGTGATCGCGCTGATGCCGGGCAACGGATCGCGGCTCGAACTGCCGCTGGAGACGGGCGCCTACTCGATGGACGAGCGCACCCTGGTGATGCACTACGCGGTCTGGCAGGACCCGGCGGCCGACGCCGCCAACCACGAATGGATCCGCTCGATGTCGGCGTCGGTGGAGCCGATCGCCACCGGCCACTTCATCAGCGAGGCCGACCTGATCGCCCATCCCCAGCGCCTGGCCCGTTGCTTCCTACCCGCCCACTGGGAGCGGGTGCAGGAGCTGCGGGCGCGGTTCGACCCAGAGGGCCTCTTCTTCGGGATGCCGGGGGAGGGCTGACGGGGGCGGGGTCGTGGACCGGGTCGGACGCACAAAAACTTGACAGATGGATAAATTGACGTCTCGGATGGTGTCTGCGAGTCCTGAGAGCGCGCTGAAGCTCGCCGTCGACGTCGGCGGGACGTTCACGGACGTGGTCGTGTTCCGGCCGGGCGCGCCGCAGGTCGAGGTCGCCAAGGTGCCGACGACCCCTGACGTGATGAGCGGAGTGCTGGACGGGATCCGGGCCGCCGGGGTCGACCTGACGCAGGTCGGGCTGTTCGCCCACGGGACCACGGTTGCGACGAACGCGCTGATCACCCGGTCGTTCCCGCCCGCGGCGATGGTCACGACGAAGGGCTTCCGCGACGTGATCGAGATCCGGCGCGGCAACAAGGACGAGCTGTGGGACGCCTACAAGGACGTCTCGCCGCCCTACATCCGCCGGCGCGACCGCTTCGAGGTGACCGAGCGCCTGGACTACCGGGGCGAGGTGGTGACCGAGCTCGACGACGACGAGGCCCGCGACCTGGCGCGGATCCTGCGGCGGCGCGGGGTGGAGACGGTCGCGGTCTGCTTCATCAACGCCTACGCGAACCCGGCCCACGAGCAGCGCATGGTGGAGATCCTCGAAGCCGAGCTGCCCGACGCGCTGGTCACCTCTTCGGCGGCGGTGCTGCCGGAGATCTTCGAGCACGAGCGCTTCTCGACCACCGTCGCCAACGCGGTGCTCGGCCCGCTGGTCGGCGGCTATGTCCGCGACCTCGACGCCGAGCTGAAGGGGCTCGGTTACGAGGGCGAGCTGCTGCTCCTGCACTCCGGCGGCGGCGTCCTCACCGCCTCGACCGCCGAACGCTATGGCGCCCGCCTCGCCGCCTCGGGCCTCGCCGCCGGCGCGATGGCCGCCCGCCACACCGCGGTCGCCGCCGGCTACCCGAACGCGATCGGCGTCGACATGGGCGGCACCAGCACCGACATCTCGCTGATCCGCGAAGGCGAGGTGCGGGTGACGAACGAATGGGAGGTCGAGTTCGGCCACCCGATCTGCTTCCCCAGCGTCGAGTTGGTGACGATCGGCGCCGGCGGCGGCTCGCTCGCCTGGATCGACGAGGGCGGCTCGCTGCGCTCCGGCCCGCAGTCGGCGGGCTCGGTCCCCGGCCCGGTCGCCTACGGCAACGGCAACGAACAGCCGACCACCACCGACGCCAACCTGGTGCTCGGGCGCCTCGGGGCGACGCTCCTCGATGGGGGCGTCACCCTCGACATCGAGGCGGCCCGCCGGGCGATCGAGGCGCGCGTCGCCGCGCCACTCGGCCTCGGGATCGAGGAGGCCGCGGAGGCGATCATCGAGATCACCAACGCCAACATGAGCGACGCGCTGCGGGTCGTCTCGGTGCGCCGTGGCTACGACCCGCGTGAGTTCGCGGTCGTCGCCTTCGGCGGCGCCGGCCCGCTGCACGGGGCCGCGCTCGCCGCAGACCTCGGCGCGAGCACGGTGATCGTCCCGCCGAGCCCCGGCGTCACCTCGGCCCTCGGCTGCCTGCTGGTCGACGTGCGCCACGACCTCTCGGAGATGTTCCTGGCCGACCTCGCCGGGGATGTCGGCGCCGAGGCCGAGGCGGCCTTCGGGCGGCTGGAAGACGAGGCACGCGAACGGCTCGCCCACGAGGGGATCGCGCCCGAGCGCCAAGCGGTCTCGCGCTACCTCGACCTCCGTTACGTCGGCCAGTGGCGCTCGCTCTCGGTCCCGGTGGAGAGGGACCTCGATCTCACCGCGGCGGCCGCTTCCTTCCATGCCGAACACGCGCGCGAACACAACTTCAGCCGACCGGAGACCCCGATCGAAATTTATCGGGTGGCGGTCCGCGCGACCGGTTCCGTCGACAAGCCGGAGTTCCCGCGCCAGGACGCCACGGGCGCCGTCGCGACCCCCGCCGCGTCCCGGCCCGTCCACTTCAGCGGCGCCGGCGAGCCGGTCGAGACGCCGGTCTACCGTCGCCCCGACCTCGGCGCCGGGGTCGAGCTCGCCGGCCCCCTGGTGGTCGAGCAGCTCGACTCGACCACCGTCGTCCCGCCGGGCGCGACGCTCATCGTCGACCCCTGGCTGAACCTGATCCTGGACGTCTCGTGAGCCGGGCGGGGGCCGCGCCGGAAGGGGGATCTCCGGCAGGCGTCGACCCGATCACCTTCGAGGTCGTCAAGAACTCCTTCACCAACATCGCCGACCAGATGGCGGAGCAGATCCTCCGGACCTGCCACTCCTTCGTCATCTACTCGCGCGACTTCTCCTCGGCCCTCTGCGCCCCGAACGGGGACACCTTCGCCCAGGGGACGGAGGACTTCGCCGGCGTCGTCGGCACCCTGCACCTGAGCGCGAAGGCGATCCTCGAGCGCTTCGGCGACACGATGGCCGAGGGCGACGTCTACGCGATGAACGACCCCTACCTCGGATCCACCCACTTCAACGACGTGAAGCTGGCGCGGCCGATCTTCCACGACGGCGAGCTACTGGCGCTGGCGCAGGCGAGCGGCCACTGGGCCGACGTCGGCGGCAGCGTCCCCGGCTCCTTCGACGTCACCCTTGCCGAGTACTACGGCGGCGGCATGCGGATCCCGCCGGTGCGGGTGTGGGATCGCGGTGTGCTGCGGCACGACGTGGTCGAGATGCTGGTCGCGAACATGCGCGTCCCCGACGACGCGCGGGGCGACCTGATCGCGCAGGCGGAGGCGACGACGATCGCCGAGGCCGAGCTGCACCGGCTCTGCGACCGCTACGGCGCCGACACCGTGCGCCGCTGCATCGCCGGCGTCCAGGACCACACCGAGACCCTGACCCGCAACCGGATCGCCGAGCTGCCCGACGGCACCTGGTCCAACGTCGACTACCTCGACAGCGACCCCGGCGCCGGCGAGGGGCTGATCCCGATCCACCTGAAGATGACGATCGACGGCGACCGCATCTCCTACGACCTCAGCGGCTCCCACCCGGCGGTGCGCTCCCTCTACAACGCGACCTACGCCGCCAGCTTCACCGCGGTGGTCGGGGCGACCAAGATCTTCTTCCCCGACCTGCCCTTGAACTCCGGCTTCTACCGCGCGATCGACTTCGCCGCCGGGCCGCCGGGGTCGGTGGTGAACGCCGAGGCGCCGGTGGCGGTCGGCGGCATGGGGATGCCCTACGAGAAGGCGATGAGCGCGGCGATCGAGCTCTGGTCCGGGGTGATGCCGGAGCGGGCGATGGCCTGCGCGTTCAACATCGAGTACCTGCAGGTCGGCGGCAGCGACGGGCGCTCCGCCGAGCGTCCTTACTTCATGTGGTACGACTGGCTCCCCGGCGGCTGGGGCGGCCGCAACGGCCGTGACGGCGTCGCCGCGACGTCGGCGGTCTTCGGCCCGAGCCTGGCCTCGCAGCCGGTCGAGGGGCAGGAGCGGCTCGCCCCCGTGCTGGTCGAGGAGATGGCGCTGGCCGAGGACTCGCCCGGGCCCGGGCGCTCGCGTGGCGGCTCCGGCGTCCGCAAGCGCGCCCGCCTGCGCGGCCTCGACCGCGCCCGCGTCTCCTACATCTGCGACCGCGAGCGCTCGATCGTCTGGGGCAGCGGCGGCGGCCTGCCCTCGATCCCGCACGGTCTCTGGCTGGCGTCCGCCGACGGCGAGGAGCGCTACCTCGGCGCGTTCTTCTCCGGGCTCGAGCTCCGTGACGGCGACGTGTTGACCCGGCCCTCGGCGGGGGGCGGTGGCGCCGGCGACCCGCTCGAGCGCGACCCCGACGCGGTGAGGGAGGACGTCGTCGACGGCTACGTCTCGATCGCCCGGGCGCGCTCCGACTACGGAGTCGTCGTGGTGGAGCTCGACGCCGAGCTCTCCGAATACGAGGTCGACGAGGTGGGCACCCGCCGCGAGCGGACCCGCCTCGCGGCCGAGCGTGGCGCCCGCCGCGCCGAGGACCCCGAGGCGGTCGCCGTCCGCTACCGCGCCGGCGAGCTGGACGCCCTCGACCTCGTCCGCCACTATGGCGTCATCGTCGACTGGGGGAGCGGCGAGCTGCTGCCGCGCTCCACGGACGCCTTCCGCGCCGCCCTCGCCGCGCACTCGGCCGCCGGGAGCGAGGCGTGACGAGCGCCGCCGACCAGAGCCCCGTCGGCGCACCGCGGGGCGAGCTCGATCCGCTCACCTTCGAGGTGCTCCGCAACGCCTTCTCGACCGCCGTCGACCAGATGGCCGAGCAGATCCTTCGCACCTGCCACTCGTTCGTGATCTTCGCCCGCGACTTCTCCTCGGCGCTCTGCGATGCCGAGGGCAACACCGTCGCCCAGGGCAGCGGCGACCTCGCCGGGCACGTCGGCACCCTGCACTTCACGGCGAAGGCGGTGCTCGACACCTTCGGCGACGACATTCATCCGGGCGACGTCTTCCTCGTCAACGACCCCTTCCTCGGCGGCACCCATGTCTCCGACGTGCGGGTCGTGCGGCCGATCTTCCTCGCCGGCAAGCTCGCCGCGCTGGCCCAGTCCTGCGGGCATTGGTCCGACGTCGGCGGCACCGTCCCCGGCTCCTTCGACCCCGAGCAGCACGAACTGTATGGGCTGGGGGTGCGGATCACGCCGCTGCGGATCTGGAGCCGGGGGGTGTACCTCGAGGACGTCGCCGACCTGGTCCTGACCAACGTCCGGCGCAGCGAGGACGCGGCCGGGGACCTGAGGGCGCAGGCCGAGGCGACCGCCGTCTGCGACGACGAGCTGCAGCGGCTCGCGGGCCGCTACGGCGCCGACGTCGTGGTCGCCGCGATGGCCCGGGTCCAGGACCACACCGAGTCGCTGCTCCGTCGGCGGCTCGCCGAGCTTCCCGACGGCAGCTGGACCGCGCGCGACTACATCGACCAGGACCCCGCCCGGCCGGAGGGCCTGGTGCCGGTCGCGGTCGAGCTGCGGATCGAGGGAGATCAGGCGCACTTCGACCTGACCGGCTCGGGCCCTTCGACGGGCTCGCTCTACAACGCCGCGTTCGGCGCAAGCTTCTCGGCGGTGATCGCCGGGACGAAGCTCTTCTTCCCCGACATCCCGTTGAACTCCGGCTTCTATCGCGCGGTCGGCTTCGATCCGGGACCGCCGGGGACGATCGTCAACGCGGTCGAGCCGACCGCGACCAGCGGCATGTCGATGCCTTACGAGAAGGCGATGAACGGGGCGATCGCGATCTGGTCGGAGATCCTGCCCGAGCGGGCGATGGCCTGCTCCTTCAACATCGAGTACCTGCAGGTCGGTGGCCACGACCTCCGGCGTCCCGACGATCCGCGGCCGTTCGTCTGGTACGACTGGCTGGTCGGCGGTTGGGGCGGGCGCAACGGCAAGGACGGCACCGACGCGACCTCGGCGGTCTTCGGCCCGGCCCTGCAGACCCAGCCGGTGGAGGGCCAGGAGCGGCTCTCGCCGGTGCTCACCGGGGAGCTCTCGATCGCCGTCGACTCCGGGGGGCCGGGCGAGTTCCGCGGCGGTGTCGGGGTCCGCAAGGGCGGCGCGCTGACCGCCGCCGAACGCGTCTCGCTCGCCTACATCGGCGACCGCGAGCGCGCCGTCGTCTGGGGGCTTGAGGGCGGCCTGCCCTCGCGACCACACGGCCTGCACCTGACCCACGGTGCGGAGGTGCGCTACCTCGGCACCGAGGCGGTGAACGTCGAGCTGGTCGAGGGCGACCACTTCACCCGCCCGTCGGCCGGGGGCGGCGGGTACGGTGACCCGCTCGAGCGGCGGCCCGCGGCGGTGCTGGAGGACGTCGTCGAAGGCTACGTCTCGATCCCCCGGGCGCGCGTCGACTACGGCGTCGTGGTGATCGAGATCGACGCTGAGCTATCGGCCTTCGAGGTCGACGAGGAAGAGACGGCGGCCGAGCGGGCGCGGATCCGGGCCGCGCGCCGCGGCTGGCTCGAGGAGGACCCGCGGGCCGTCGCCGCCCGCTACCTCGCCGGCGAGCTGGTCGATCTCGACGTGGTCCGTCGCCACGGCGTGATCCTCGACTGGGGCACGGGAGAGGTGCTGGCGGAGAGCACCCGCGAGTACCGCGAGCTGTTGCGCGCCCGTGCCGCGGCCGCCTGGACCGATTGACCCGAGGACGCTCAGTCGGGTTCGGTGACCGCCCGCGCGAGCAGGTCGCGAAGCACCGTCAGCGACTCCTCGGTCTGGGCCGCGTCGCCGAAGATCACCTGCTGCAGGACCAGCCCGTCGAGTGCGGCGAACACGAGCCGTGCGGTCGGGTCGTCGACCTCGATGCCGAACTGCTCCAGCGCCTCGCCGATCGCCTCGATGTAGCGGCGGTAGAGGGCGCGGGTCTCGGTGCCGAGCTCGGGGTCCCGGTAGCCGACGATCGCCAGCTCGAACTGCGCCGCCGCGCCGTCGGTATCGGCCTCGGTCAGCGCCGGCAGCTCGGCGAGGAAGTCGCGCAGCTCCCCGCTCGCGGGCAGGATCTCCGAGCCCTCGATCGAGTTCGCCGCGACCTTCGCCAGGGTGGCGTGGACGAGGGCCTCGCGGGAGCCGAAGTGGTAGCCGACCAGCCCGTGGGTGACGTTGGCCTCCGCGGCGACCGCCCGGTAGGTGAGGCCGCCCACACCGCGCGCGGAGAAGACCCGCACGGCGGCGTCGAGAAGGGCCTCGCCCCCTTCGCTGTAGCGGGGCTTGCCGCGGGAGGCGGAGGACTTTGCGGGCATCGGGGCGACTCTACCCCTCGGCCAATTTTCCAAGTGGATAAATTTGACGGTCGAATAGGTCGCTAATCGGAGGAGAGCCTGTGACGGACGAAGCTGTATCGATCGCGACGGCGAGCGCGGAGTTGGCACCGCGCCTGGACGGCGAGCTGATCACCCCCGGGGATTCCGGCTACGACGCGGCGCGCGAAGTCTGGAACGGGATGGTGGACAAGCGCCCGGGCGCCGTCGTGCGGGCGCGCTCCGAGGACGACGTCGCGGCGACGGTCCGCTTCGCGGCCGAGAACGAGCTGCTGCTCGCGGTGCGGGGCGGCGGTCACTCGGTCGCCGGCCAGGGCACCTGCGACGGCGGCCTCGTCCTCGACCTCGGCGGCATCGATCACGTCGTCGTCGACACCGAGGCGAACATCACCCGGGCCGGCGGCGGCTGCCTGCTCCGCAACGTCGACCGCGCCAACCAGGCGCAGGGGCGGGTCACCCCGGCCGGGGTCGTCTCCCACACCGGCGCCGGCGGCCTCACCCTCGGCGGCGGCGTCGGCTGGCTCACCCGTAGCTTCGGCCTCACCTGCGACAACGTCGCCTTCTTCCGCCTCGTCACCGCGGCCGGCGAGAAGCTGGTGGCGAGCGAGGACGAGAACCCCGACCTCTACTGGGCGCTGCGTGGCGGCGGCGGCAACTTCGGCGTGGTCACCGAGTTCGGCTACCGCTGCCACCCGTTCCCGACCGAGATCCCGGTCGCGGTCACCTACTGGAAGCTCGACGACGCGGCCGCCGTCATCCGCCGCCACGCCGAGCTGATGCCGGCGCGCCCGCGCGAGTGGAAGGCGACCGTCTTCGTCTCCCGCCCGTCCGCCGCCCGCGGCGTCCCGGCGGAGATGGTCGGCAAGCCGTGCATGTCGATGGTGCAGGTGTGGGCGGGGTCCGAGCTCGCCGACGCCGAGGCCCAGCTCGCGCCCCTGCACGAGGTGGCGACGCCCGCCTACGAGGAATTCGGCTTCATGCCGTACATGCAGCTGCAGACGATCGAGGACGAAAACGCCGGCCGCGGCAAGAACAACTACACCAAGGGCGGCTACCTCGACGACGACTTCGGCGACGGCGCGATCGAGGCGCTGCTCGCCTCGGCCGAGGAGATCCTGAACGAAGAATCGATCGTCGAGGTGATCCCCCACGGCGGTGCCCAGCTGGACCTCGGCGACGCCGATGCCGCCTTCCCCGACCGGGCCTCGCTCTACTCGTTCAACGTTTACGCGCGCTGGCCCCTGGAGGAGGCCAACGACGCCCACATCGCCTGGGTGCGGCGTGCCTTCGACCGCCTCGACGCCCACGCCGGCGACGGCGTCTACGTCAACTTCTTCAACCCCGACGAAGGTGGCGACCAGAGCCGCGTCCTCTCGGCCTTCGGCCGCGAGCGCTACGACAAGCTCGCCGGCCTGAAGCACCGCTACGACCCGACCAACCTCTTCTCCCTGAACCCGAACATCTTCCCCGCCGAGGCGGCCTGATGCCGACGACATATCCGTCGCGGGCGTTCATCGGAGGCGAGCAGGTCGAGGCAGCCTCCGGGGAGACGTTCGACTCGCTCGCGCCCGGGACCGGCGAGGTGCTCACCGCGGTCAGCGCCTGTGGCCCGGAGGACGTCGACCGCGCGGTCCGGGCAGCCCGCGGCGCCTTCGAGCGCGGCGTCTGGAGCGACCTGGCGCCGGCCGACCGCAAAGCCGTCCTGCTGCGCTACGCCGACCTGGTCGAGGCCCATGCCGCCGAGCTCGCCCGGCTCGACTCGCTCGACGCGGGCAAGGCGATCGCCGATGCCGAGGACCTCGACCTCCCCGACGTGGTCACCAACATCCGCTGGTTCGCCGAGGCGATCGACAAGGTCTTCGGCAAGATCTCGCCGACCGGGCCCGAGGCGCTCGCGCTGATCAGCCGTGAGCCGGTGGGCGTGGTCGGCGCCGTCCTGCCCTGGAACTTCCCCGCCGCGATGCTGGGCTGGAAGCTAGGGCCGGCGCTGGCGGCGGGCAACTCGGTGGTCGTCAAGCCGCCCGAGCTGGCCTCGCTGAGCACGATCCGGATGGCCGAGCTCGCCGCCGAGGCGGGCATCCCCGACGGCGTCTTCAACGTCGTCCCGGGCCTCGGCGAGGTCGCGGGCCGGGCGCTCGGCCTGCACCCCGACGTCGACGTCATCACCTTCACCGGCTCGGTCGAGGTCGGCCGCCAGATGCTCCGCTACTCGGCCGACAGCAACCTCAAGCGCGTCGTCCTGGAGCTCGGCGGCAAGAGCCCGCAGGTGGTCTTCGGCGATGCCGGGCGCGACCTCGACCACGTGGTCGACGAGCTGGCCGGCGCCGCCTTCTGGAACGCGGGTCAGAACTGCACCTGCGGCTCGCGCATCCTGGTCGAGCGCTCGCTGCACGACCCGCTGGTCGAGGCGCTCTCGGCGACCGCCGCGAAGTGGACCGTCGGCGACCCGCTCGATCGCGCGACCAAGGTCGGCCCGCTGATCGAGCCGGACGCGATGGAGCGAGTGCTCGGCTACATCGAGGGAGCCCGCGAGGGCGGCGCGACGATCACCGCCGGCGGCGGACGGGTCCTCGAGGAGACCGGCGGCTGGTTCGTCGAGCCGACCGTCATCGACGGGGTATCGCCGGACATGCCGGTCGCCCGCGACGAGATCTTCGGCCCGGTGGTCGCGGTGGTCATGTTCGACACCGAGGAGGAGGCGATCGCGATCGCCAACGATTCCCCCTACGGCCTCGCCGCCTCCGTCTTCACCCACGACCTCGACACCGCCCACCGCCTGTCCCGCAGCATCCGCGCCGGCACGATCAGCGTCAACTGTTATGCCGAGGGCGACGTGACGACCCCCTTCGGCGGCTACAAGCAGTCCGGCTTCGGCGGCCGCGACAACGGCCTCGAGGCCTTCGATCAGTACACCGAGACGAAGACCACCTGGATCGCCCTGGGGTAGGGGTTCGGGCCCGTGACTGTTGTCCAACACGCGCGGAAGCGTGGACTTCCCACGTGGCGCATCCGTCCTCAACCCCTGAGCAGCACCTTGCCGACGTGTTGGCGGCGTTCTAGGTATTCGTGGGCGGCGGCGGCTTCGGAGAGGTGGAACTCGCGGTCGATCGGGACGCGGACGGTGCCCTCGAGGGCCAGCTCCAGGGCGGTGCGGATCTCGGTGGGGGTGGAGATGCGGAAGCCGAGGATGCGGAGGCCGCGGACGAAGATGTCGAGCATGTCGACCTCGACCTTTTCGCCGGCGTGGGCGCCGCAGAAGGCGTGGCGGCCGTCGCGCCGGAGGCAGGCGAGGTGCTCGCCGAGGAGCGGGCCGGCGGTGGTGTCGAGGACGGCGTCGACGCCGGCGCCCCCGGTCAGCTCGGCGACCGCCTGGGATGGGTCGACATCGGTGTGGACGAAGACCTCGTCGGCGCCGAGGTCACGGACGCGCTCGATCTTCTCGGCGGAGCCGACGCTGGCGATCACCCTGGCGCCGGCCAGCCGCGCGCACTGGACGAGGGAGCCGGCGACGCCACCGGAGGCCGAGGGGACGAGCACGGTCTCGCGCGGGCGGACCTCTGCCAGGCGAGTGACCATGCTCCAGGCGGTGCTGAGCGCGACCAGCGAGGACGCCGCGGTCGGCGCCTGGTCGATCGATTCGAGCCCGATCAGGAGGCGCGCCGGGACGCGGACCAGTTCGCCGTACCCGCCCCAGCTGTCGTTGCCGATGTAGTCGTAGTTTGGGCAGAGGTCGCCGCGCCAGCGGTAGCACTCGGCGCATTCGCCGCAGGCGTACTGGTGCTCGCAGGTCACCGGGTCGCCGACCGCCCAGCCCTCGACGCCGGGCCCGAGCGCGGCGATCGTCCCGGCGAACTCACCGCCGAGCACGTGGGGGAAGTCGAACTGCCAGGGCGAGTGGCCCTCGCGCGAGTCGAGGTCGAGGTGGTTCAGCCCGCAGGCGGCGACGGCGATCGTGACCTCGCCGGGGCCCGGCTCGGGATCGGGCAGCTCCTGCCAGCGCAGGACGCCCGCGTCGCCGTACTCAGAGAACGCGCATGCGTACATGGCGGTCCGCTCCTCCCTCGGGATCCATCCTTGTCATTTGAACAGGGTTGTGCGAGCTTTGCAAGCCCCCCGTCCACCTCTCAAGGAGGCCCAGCGCCATGTCTCTCGTCGACCCGTACGCGATCTGCTCCAGCATCGAGGTGAAGGTACCGGCCGAGACGGCCTTCGAGTTCATGGCCGACGGCTTGAAGCAGGACCACTGGGCCCTCGGGAGCGTGGGCCGCAAGGAAGTCAGCGACGGCCTCTTCCACGGCAACTCCTCCTTCGACGGGTCCGACCTCTACATCCGCCTCGACTCAGACCGCGACCGGCTGATCGTCGATTACTCCGTCGGCGACACCGCCGAGGACCTTCTGCCGCACGTCGAGGCACGGATCCGGCCCGGCTCCTGGATCGGCCTCGCCGACGGCGACGGGTCCTGCGTCGTCACGCTGACGATCTGGCGCTGGCCCGGCGCCGAGCAGGACGAGTGGGAATGGCACGAGCATCTTTGGCGCGTCGAGATCCGGCTGATCAAGGGCGCGATCGAGCGCGGTCTGTAGGAGCCCGGCATGAAGGTGGTCGGCTACGGGGATCGGTTGAGCGTCGCCGCGGGGGAGCGGGTCGAGTTCAAGGTCAGCTGCGAGGAGGAGAGCTACGAGGCGGCGCTGGTCCAGCCTTCGCATTCCGAGGCGTTCTATCGGGAGCTCGACGCGCCGCTGAACGGCACCCATCCCGGTCGCCTCCAGACCTTCCCGAAGGGCTCCTACGTGCGGATCGGGCTGCCCGTCCCGCGGCCGGGGGCGCTGCGGCTGGAGCTCTGGATCTTCTCGACCGCGCCGGGCCGGGGCAACCAGGGAATCCTCGCCTGGGACGGCGGCGACGGGCTCTTCTTGACCGCCGACGGGCACCTGGAGCTGCGCTCCGCGGGCGAGCGCCTCACCGCGACGGTGCCGCTGCGCGAGCGCCAGTGGTACCGGGTGAGCGCGGCGATCGGGGCCGACGGCGCGTCGCTCTCCCAGGTCCCCCTGCGCTGGTCGGGCGAGGACCACGTCCGCGGGCCGCTGCCGAGGAACCCCGGCGAGGGTGAGCTGCGGATCGGCGAGGGCTTCGACGGCAAAATCGACTCGCCCCGGATCGAGGGCGTCGCCGCCTGGGACTTCTCGCTCGGCATCCCGACGACCCGCGTCCACGACACCGGCCCGCTCGCCCTACACGGCGAGCTGGTCAACATGCCGACCCGAGGCGTGACCGGTTGGAACTGGAACGGGGACCACGTCGACTACGAGTCCGCGCCTCGGCACTACGGCGCGATCCACTTCCACACCGACGACCTCGAGGACGCCTGCTGGGAGACCGACTTCGCGCTCGACGTCCCCGCCGACCTGGCAAGCGGGCTCTACACGATCCGCCTGCGCGCGGGCGGCGAAGAGGACCACATCCCGTTCTTCGTGCGCCCGGCGGCGGGCGCCCCGCGGGCGAAGATCGCCTTCCTCGCGCCGACCTTCAGCTACCTCGCCTACTCGTGTGAGACGTCAGGGGCAAAGACCTCCCCCGGGATCGACGCGGAGGAGCGGCGCCGGAAGGAAGAGGAACTTGCCCCGAACGACCACTACGCCGCCGACAACGAGCTGCGCAGCCTCTACGACCTCCACAACGACGGCAGCGGCGTGTGCTTTGTCTCCCGCCTGCGGCCGCTACCGAACATGCGGCCGTTCTACACCTCGCCGCCGATCAACGGTCCACACCAGTTGGGCGCCGATCTCCACATCCTCGACTGGCTGCGCGCGTGGGAGGAGCCCTTCGAGGTGTTGACCGACGAGGACCTCCACCACGAGGGCGTCGACTCGATCGACCCGTACCGTGTGGTCCTCACCGGCACCCACCCGGAGTACTGGAGCGAGCGCATGCTCGACGCCGTGAACCAGTTCATGGAAGCGGGTGGCCGCCTGATGTACCTCGGCGGCAACGGCATGTACTGGGTGACCGACCCACACCCCGAGCGCTCGCACCTGGTGGAGGTCCGCCGCACCCACGCGGGCACCCGGGCCTGGCAGTCGGAGCCGGGCGAGTGCTTCCAGCAGACGACCGGCCGGGCGAGCGGCCTCTGGCGCTACCGTGGCCGGCCGCCGCACGCTGCCTACGGGGTCGGCATGGCCGCCCAAGGCCACGACTTCGCGATCCCTTACCACCGCACCCCGGAGAGCTTCGACCCGCCGTTCGCCTGGATTTTCGACGGGGTCGGTGCCGATGAGCCGATCGGGGACTTCGGCGCGTTGATGGGCGGGGCCGGCGGCTTCGAGGTCGACAGCTTCGACCACGCGCAAGGGACCCCGCCGGAGACGGTGCTGCTGGCCAGCGCCAAGGACGGCTTCAGCGACAGCTACAACGGTGTGGTGGAGAACGTGCTGATGGAGGGTGGTGCCTCCGTGGCGAGCACCGATCCGATCGTCCGCGCCGACATGACCTACCTCGAGTACCCGAACGGCGGTGCGGTCTTCTCCACCGGCTCGGTGTGTTGGGGCACCAGCCTCACCCACGAAGGTGGGGACAACAACGTCTCGGCGATCACCGGCAACGTCCTGCGACGCTTCGCCGCCGACGCATGAGGGCGGACGCGCCGGGGTTACTTCGTCGCGGCGACGGCGGCGATGATCTCACGCAGGCGGGCGATCGCCCGCTCGGTCTCCGCCTCGTCTTCGAAGATGAACTGCTGCAGGGTGAGGCCGTCGAGCGCCGCGAAGATGACCCGGGCGAGCTCGGGGTCGTCGTCGATGCCGAACTCCCGCAGCGCCTCTTCGACCGCGGCGATGTACTTGGTGTAGAGATTCACCACGGGCGGGTGCAGCTTCTTGTTGCGCATCGACTCGGTCACCAGGTCGAACTGAAAGGCTTGGCCGGCGGCGTCCTCGCGGAGCAGGGTGGTGAGGCCGCTGGCGAAGTCGTCGATCTCGCCGCTCTCGGGGACGAGGATCGAGCCGATGATCGCCTCGTCGACGGCGAGTTTCGCGGCGTCCTCGATCAGCGCCTCGCGGGTGCCGAAGTGGTAGCTGATCAGCCCGTAGGTGACGCCCGCCTCGTCGGCCAGCGCGCGGTAGGTGAGGCCGCGGAAGCCGTATTTGGCGACGGTCTTCGGGACCGCCCGGAGCAGCGCCCAGTAGCCCGCCCGTTTCGGCTCTTTGCGTTTTTTCGACTGCTTACGCGGTTTGGTGCTTGCTGATGCCACGGCGCGTATTTGATCAGACGGTGTCAAGCGGCGAGGTGGATCTCGGTCCGCTCTTCCAGCCGTTGGCGCTCGGCGACACGGTGTTGGCGAACCGGGTGATGACCTCGGCGATGACCATGCAGTACGGCGAGGACGGCCTGATCTCCGACCGCCACCTGGCCCTCTACGAGGAGCGCGCGCGGGGCGGCGTCGGCCTGATGTTCAGCGAGCAGCTGACCGCCTCGCCGCTCAGCCCGAGCCCCTTCGGCGACGCGATCGACGCCTTCGACGAGCGCCAGGTCGCCCGCTTCACCGCCCTCGCCGAGCGCCTCGCGCCCTACGACTCCCGCTTCTTCGCCCAGCTCTTCTGCGGCGGCGTGGTCGGGTCGAGCACCGCCGGGATGAGCGGCTGGGAGCCGGTCCGCGGCCCCTCGCGGGTCGGCATGCCGGGGGGCGAGGCGGGGCTGCCGCTGAGCGTCGAGGAGATCACCCGGATCGCCGCCGACTTCGCCCGCTCCGCCGCCCACGTGAAAGCCGGCGGCCTCGACGGGGTGGAGATCCACGGCGCCCACGGCTGGCTCGTCGGGCAGTTCCTCAGCCCGTACTACAACCGCCGCGAGGACTCCTACGGCGGCTCGGTGGAGAACCGGTGCCGCTTCGCGCTCGAGGTCGGCGCGGCGATCCGGGCCGAGGTCGGGCCCGGCTTCCCGCTCGGCATCGCGCTCTCCTACGACGAGGTGATCGGCGAGGACGGGATCACCGAGGCCGACGCCCTCGCCCAGCTCGAGGTCTTGCTCGCCGCCGGCACCTTCGACTTCTTCGACTTCTCGATCGGCTCCAGCCACTCCGAGCACTTCACGATCGCGCCGATGGCGGTGCCCGAGGGCTTCGCGCTCGACTTCGCCCGCCGGGCGATGGACCTGGTCGACGGTCGCGCGGCGGTCTTCGTCGCGGGCCGCATCGTCGAGCCCGCGATGGCCGCGGCGGCGGTCGGCGGCGGCGCGGCCGACGTCGTCGCGATGTCCCGGGCGCACCTGGCCGACCCCCACCTCGTCCGCAAGCTGCGCGAGGGCCGAGCGTCGGAGGTGCGCCGCTGCATGGGCGCCAACGTCTGCGTCGGCCGCGCCCTCCACGGCGAGCCGGTCGCCTGTGTCCTGTCCCCGGCGACGGGCCGCGAGTCCGAAGGCGCCACCCACTGGCCGACCCCTGGTCCTTCCGACCTTGACCGCCATATATGGCGGCAAAGGTCGGAAGCACCGCGGCGGGTGATGGTCGTCGGCGCGGGGCCGGCCGGGCTGCGGGCGGGTGCGATCGCCGCCGCGCGTGGCCACGAGGTGACCGTGCACGAGCGGCGCGCCTGGCCCGGCGGCCACCTCGGCGAGATCGCCTGGCTGCCGACCCGCGAGGGCTGGGACGTGGCGATCGAGGACCTGGTCGCGGAGCTGGAGCGCGCCGGCGGTGAGCTGCGGCTCGGCTCGGAGGTCGACCGCGCGCTGGTTGCCGAGGCGACGCCGGACCTGGTCCTCGTGGCCACCGGCTCGACCTGGGACCGCGACGGCGCGACCCCGGGGCTGCCGTCCGGGATCGATGGCGGAGGCGCGCTCGGCCTGGACGCCGCGCTCGTCGCGGCGCGGGAGGACCCCGCTTCGCTCGGCGCCCGCGTCGTCATCGCCGACGAAGGCGGGACCTATCCGCCGCTCGGGCTCGCCGAGGCGCTCGCCGCGGCCGGCACCCGGGTCATCTACCTGACCGCCGGCGGGGAGATCGGCACCGACACCGCCTTCTTGTTGGAGCGCCAACACCTGATGCCGCGCCTGCGGGCGCTCGACATCGAGCTCCTCACCGACCGCGCCCCGCGCTCCTTCGCCGACGGCATGGTGGAGACGGTCGACCTCTTTGGCGGCGAGCCGACCCGCATCGAGGGCGTCGACACCTTGGTCCTCGCGCTCGGTCGCAGTCCCCGCGACGGGCTCGCCGCGACCCTCGCCGACCTCGCTCCGGAGGTCCGCGTCGTCGGCGACGCGCTGGTCCCGCGCACCACCACCGCGGTGATCGCCGAAGCCGAGAAGCTTGCACTTGACATCTGAGTAGTTTTTCTTCAGTCTGCCGCGCCATGGGAGACCTGGGGCCGGGACACCCCGCATGACCTCTTCGTCCGACGCGATCGTGGTCGGCGCCGGCCTCGCCGGGCTGACCGCCGCGCGTGACCTCCGCGAGGCCGGTCGCGAGGTGCTCCTGCTCGAGGGCCGGGACCGCGTCGGCGGCCGCGCCTGGAACCGGCCGATGGAGGGCGTCGGCGCGCCGATCGAGCTCGGCGGCGCCTGGGTCAATCGCGCTAACCAGCACTTCGCCGACGCGGAGATGGAGCGCTACGGCCTGCGGGTGGCGGCCGATCCGATGCCTCCGGCCCGCTTCCGCTGGCGCTTCGACGGCGAGACCGGCGACGCCTTCCCGTTCGAGCGCGCCGAGATCTACGAGATCGAGCGCACCTTCTTCCGCCTGATCGAGGCGGCCCGGCGGATCGACACCGAGGTGCCGCGCGACCGGCAGGACCTCGCCGACCTCGATGTCTCGGTCCGCCAGTTCCTCCGGGCCGGCGACCTCTCGCCGCGGGTCTACGACTACTTCGAGCGCTTCGGCGCCCTCGGGGCGGGAGCCGCGGACGACGACTGGTCGGCCCTCTCGGCCCTCTCGCTGATCGCCGCCTTCGGCTGCAGCCCCTTCGCCTGGTTCGCCGGCGTCGTCGACAAGATCGAGGGCGGCACCGGGGCCTTGGTCGACGCGCTGCTCGAGGACGGCGCGTCGGACCTGCGCCTGGGAACGACCGTCGCCGAGATCGTCGAGGACGGCGACCGCGTCACCGTCACCACCGGCGCCGGCGAGCGCCACGAGGCGGGCGCCGTCGTCCTCGCCACGCCGATCGCCACCTGGGCCGACATCCGCATCGCCCCCGCGCTCGACGGCGGCAAGGCCGAGTACGTCGCCCACCCGCACGGCAACCGGATGGCCAAGGTCTGGCTCCTCGCCGAGGGCATCCCGCGCGACGTCTTCTGCTTCGGCGCCGGCGAGCCGCTGCTCTTCTGCGCGCCGCAGTACGACGTCGACGGCGCCGTCCTCGCGGTCGCCTTCAGCTCCCCGCCGCACCTCCTCGCCACCGACCGCGACTCGGTCGAGGAGGCGCTGCGCCGTTACTTCCCCGAGGCCCGGGTCCTCGCGGTCGACAGCCACGACTGGACCGCGGACCCCTTCGCCCGCGGCGGCTGGCAGGTCCACCGGCCGGGGCAGCTGTCCCGCCACCACAGCTCCCTGCAGGAGCCCCAGGCCCGCGTCAGCTTCGCCGGCTCCGACACCGCCGCCCGCTGGATCGGCTGGTTCGACGGGGCGATCGAGAGCGGCGCCCGCGCCGCGTCCCAGGCCGCAGCGAGGCTGACGTGACGCTCGACTTCGACGCGATCGTCGTCGGCGGTGGCTTCGCCGGGGTGCGCGCGGCGCGCGACCTCGGCGACGCCGGGCGCTCGGTGCTGCTGGTCGAGGCGCGCGACCGGCTCGGCGGGCGGGTGTGGACGCGGCCCTTCCAGGGTCGCGAGGCGCGGATCGAGATGGGCGGCACCTGGGTGTCGACCGACGTCCATCCCTTCACCGCCGAGGAGGTGGAGCGCTATGGGTTCGCGCTGAAGGTCAGCCACGCGGGGGAGGTGGACACGCGCTGGAGCCTCGGCGGCGAGCTGATCCACGGCTTCCCGCTCGAGGGTGAGGAGATCCCCGACCTCGAGCGGGTGTTGTTCGAGACGATCAAGGCCTCCCATCGGGTGGCGATCGACGTGCCGCGCGACCAGCAGGACCTCGCCGACCTCGACGTGTCGGTGGAGGAGTTCTTCGACCGCTTCGACCCGCTGCCCCGGGTGCGCGAATTTCTCTACATGTGGGCGGGCCTCGGCTCCGGTGCGTTACCCACTGAGTGGTCGATGCTGACCGCCCTTTCGCTGATCGCGGCGATGGACAACAGTGTGTACGGGTGGTACGGCGCGGTGACGGACGCCTTCGAGGACGGGATCAGCAACGTGGTGGAGACGCTGGCCCAAGACTCCGGCGCGCGGATCGAGCTGTCGGCCCCGGTGGCGCGGATCGAGCAGGACGCCGATTCGGTGCGGGTCACCGCGCGCGACGGCCGCTCCTGGAGTGCCGCCACCGCGGTCGTCGCGGTGCCGATCGCACTGTGGCCTGAGATCGAGTTTCACCCTCCGCTGCCCGAGGACAAGCTGGCGCCTGCCCGACTGAACCATCCGGGACGGATGAAGAAGACGTGGATGGTGGTCGACGGGATCCCCGACAACCTGTACGCATCGGGGTGGGGGACCGACTTCGTGCAGGCGTTCCCCGAGGGCTCCGAACCGGACGGGCTGGTGGCGATCGCGATGTGTGCGCCGCCGAGCGAGATGGACCCGCACGACCCGCGGGCGGTCGAGGCGGCGATGCGGCAGTTCGCGCCCGCGGCCCGGGTGCTCGCGACCGACGTCCACGAGTGGCGCCAGGACCCCTTCGCGAAGGGCGGCTGGTACGTCCCGCCGCCGGGCGTCCTCAGCACCTCCCACGCGGCGCTCGGCCGACCCGAGGGCCGGCTCAGCTTCGCCGGCGCCGATGTCGCCATCCGCTGGATCGGCTGGATCGACGGGGCGCTCGAGACCGGCGCGCGGGCGGCGCGTGAGTCCCTGGCCAGGAAAGGCTGAATTTCCCCCTACGCAATCGCCAAGTTTTTCTTGCTATTTGGCTCTGGGACGACTAGCTTGCCGTCACGGTGGTCCACCAGACGCCGGGAACGTCAAGCACCCCAAAGAGGAGAAGTTCATGGACCAGACCCCCGTACCGAATGACAAATCTCGCCTGGACGACCTGACCCGTCGTCGATTCCTGCAGCGCGCCGCCGGCGTCGGCGCCCTCGCGATGGCGCCCGGGATCCTCGCCGCCTGCGGTGGTGGCGGCAGCAGCACCGCCGGCTCCACGGCTTCCGGTGGTGGCGGAGGCGGCTCCGTCGGCGGCACCCTCAACTACCTCGGCTGGCAGGCCGAGGACTACCAGGAACTGCTCGGGCCGTGGAAGAAGAAGAACGGCGTCACGATCAAGTCCACCTTCATCGGCAACATGAGCGACATCGCCGCCAAATACGCCGCCGGCGGTGGTGGTGAATACGACATCATCTGCATGTCGTCCAACGGCACCTCGCGCCTTCTCGGCAGCGGCGTCCCGTTCATGCCGCTGGACCTGAAGCAGCTGCCGAACTACAACGGCCTGATCGAATTCTTCAAGAAGGATCCGGAAAACACCTTCAAAAACGAAAACGGCGACGTCGTCGCGATCCCGACCACCTACGGTGCGATCGGGATCAACTACGACAAAACCAAGACCGAACCGCCGGAAAAGTGGACCGACCTGCTGGCCTCGAAGTACAAGGGTCAGATCACGATCCTCGACGACCCCAGCACGGCGATCGGCACCGCCGGCGCGATCCTCGGTTTCACCACCAACGAAATGACCAAGGACCAGCTGGAAGAAGTGAAGAAGTGGCTGGCTCAGTTCGTCAAGCAGGCGAAGTCCTTCTCACCGTCGTTCGGTGACATGTCCACTCAGCTCGCACAGGGTGAAGTGTTGGCCGGGATGCTGGGGATGACCTCCGACAACGCCTTCGCCGCCGAAGCGGGGAACAAGAACATCGAGACGGTGTTCGAATTCCCGGAAGGCTCGGCGTCCTTCACCGAATGCTATTGCATCCCCGAAGACGGTTCGAACCCTGCCACCGCGTACTCGATGATCAACGAACTGTTGGCGCCGAAGAACAATGCCGAAGCGGCGAACATCGTGGTGTTGAGCCCGACCGTGGAAAAGGCGCTGCCGCTGGTCAACAGCACCGTCAAACCGCTCTTCCCGGGCACCACCCCGGAGATCGAAAAATTCCTTGAAAGCTCCCCGATGGTGCAGGACGCTCCGGCCCAGTCGGATGAATTCGTCACCTTCGGCGAAGTCACCCAGGCCTGGACCGAAGTCAAAGGCGAATAGGGCGGGGAGTTGGCGGAGGTCACTCAAGCCGATCGTCCGGGTGGCGCCCTCGCGGTCGAGGGTGTCACCCAGCGGTTCGGCAAGACGACGGTCCTCAAAGGGATCGATCTCGACATCGCCGCGGGCGAGTTCGTCGGCATGCTCGGACCCTCGGGCTGCGGCAAGTCGACCCTGCTGCGGATCCTCGCCGGGCTCGACGCCCCGACCGGTGGCCGGGTCGTCCTCGATGGCACCGACATCACCGCGACCCCGGCCGAGAAGCGGCCGATCAACACCGTGTTCCAGCGGCCCACCCTGTTCCCGCATCTCGACGTGTTCGAGAACGTCGCCTTCGGGCTGCGGGTCGCCGGCGCCTCACGGTCGGAGCTGAACGAGGGGGTGGGAGAGGCCCTCGACCTCGTCCGCCTCGGCCACCTGGCGCGGCGCCGCGCCGACGAGCTCTCCGGCGGCCAGATGCAGCGGGTGGCGCTCGCCCGGGCCCTGGTCAAGCGGCCGCGCGTCCTGCTGCTGGACGAGCCACTCTCGGCCCTCGACCTGAAGATCCGCCTGGAGCTGGAGGCCGAGCTGCGGCGCCTCCACCACGAGACCGGCGCCACCTTCATCTACGTCACCCACGATCAGGGCGAGGCGCTCAGCATGTCCGATCGCGTCGCCGTCTTCAGCGAGGGCGAGATCGCCCAGCTCGGCACCCCGCGCGACGTCTACGCCGCGCCGCAGACTTCCTACGTCGCCCGCTTCGTCGGCGACGCCAACGTGATCCCGGTGGAGGTGCTGGCGGTGGCGTCGAGCACCGCGCGCCTGCGGCTGGCGAGCACCGAGGCCGAGGCGCCGTGCCCGGCCGGGGTCGAGGTCGGCCCCGCCCAGCTCGTCGTCCGCGCCGAGAGCGTCACCCTCACCGAGGCCGCCGGCGGCCTGCGGGGACGGGTCATCGACCAGGCCTTCCGCGGCACCCGCTCGAGCTACCTGCTCGCGGTCGAGGGGATCGAGCGGCCGCTGCGGGCCGAGGTGCCGAGCACCGCCTTCGGTGGGGAGGGCGTCGAGGTCGGTACCGACGTCGGGCTCGCCTGGGCACCCGCGGCTGCCCGCCTGATCCCCGCCGACCCGGTCGCGCCGCCCGCGATGGAGGCCGCCGCATGAGCAGCACGCCCGCCCCGGTGCAGCCGCCCTCGGTCGACCCGATGTACCCGGGCGCGCCGCCCGACCTGCCGCCCGCCGAGGCGCGCTCGACCCGCGGCCCGAAGAACCGGCGCAACCTGCTGGCCGCGGCGCCCGCCGCCGCCTACCTCGTCGCCTTCCTCGTCATCCCGGTCGTCGTGCTGCTCGCTTACAGCGTCCTCACCGCCGGCTTCTTCACCGTCACCGGCCCGCTCACCTTCGACAACTACAAGGACGCGCTGCAGAGCAACCTCACCTGGGAGCTCGGGCGCAACTCGCTGATCGTCGGCGGCGCGACCGCGCTGATCTCGGTGGCGATCGCGATCCCCGTCGCCTACTGGCTGCGCTACCACGCGGGCCGCTGGCAGATGCCGATCATGTTCCTCATCGCGCTCTCGATGTTCGCCAGCTACCTGGTGCGCATCTACGCCTGGCGGACGATCCTCGGCACCCACGGCGTGCTGAACACGGTGCTGATGGACCTCGGCATCATCAGCCACCCCTCGAGCCTCTTCATCTTCAACCAGACGGCGATCGTGATCGCGATGGTCCACATCTCGGTCCCCTACGTGATGCTGGTGATGTTCGCCGCCTTCCGCCCGATCGAGCCGCGCTACCTGGAGGCGGCGCGCGACCTCGGCGGCGGCTCCCTGCAGCGCTGGCGCCGCGTGATCCTGCCGCTGATCGCCGGCCCCGCGATCTCCTCCTTCATCTTCATCTTCGTCCTCGCCTCCGCCGACTTCGTCACCCCGCAGTTCCTCGGCGGGCCCGGGGACGCGATGCTCGGGCTCAACATCTCGCAGGAGTTCACCGCCTCCGGAAACTGGGCGGCGGGGGCGGCGCTGTCGGGCATCATGCTCGTCGCCTACGGCCTCTGCTTCCTGATCGCCGCGGTCGGCCTGCGCCTCACCGGCCTCAACAAGATCCGGTGGACGACGTGAGCGCCCGCCTCCGCCATCACGGCGTCGCCGGCGCGGTCTTCACCGCGCTGGTACTGATCTTCCTGCTCGTGCCGCTGATCATCGTCGCGCTCTTCTCACTGCACTCGAGCCCGTCGCTGACCTTCCCGTTCAAGGGCTTCTCGACCCGCTGGTACTCGGAAGTGTTCGGCTCCGAAGACTTCCGCGAATCGCTCTTCAACTCGCTGAAGCTGGCGCTGGCGACCGCCGCCTTCACGCTCGTCTTCGGCACCGCCGCCGCCTACGGCGTGACCCGCTCGGGCTCGCGGATGAGCGGGGTGGGGGTGGCGATCTTCATGCTGCCGATCACCCTGCCGCTGCTCTTCGTCGGCATCGCGCTGCTGATCGCGCTGCGCCGGGTCGGGATCGAACTCTCGTTGCTGACGATCCTGATCGGCCACACGCTGATCGCCTTCCCCTTCTTCTTCATGATCGCCCGGGTCGCGCTGGAACGGCTCGACCCGATGCTGGAGGAGGCGGCCGCCGACCTCGGCGCCTCGCCCTGGAAGGCCTTCCGCAAAGTGACCCTGCCGCAGGTGTTCCCGATCCTGCTCGGCGCCGCGGCGCTCGCCTTCATGGTCTCGCTCGACGAGTTCGTCGTCACCTTCTTCGTCAGCGGCAACGAGACGACCCTGCCGCTCTTCATCTTCTCCCGCCTGCGCACGACGCTGAACCCGAGCATCAACGTCGTCTCCACGCTGCTGATGGCGACCACCTTCGTCCTCTTTGCCTTCGCCTTCGTGATGGCGATGTGGGGCGAGCGCAAACGGGCCCGGCGCGCCGGCAACTTGATGGACGTGACCGAATGAGCGATGCGGCCCTGCGGATCGAGGGGGTCGGCCACTCCTACCAGGAGGGCGACCCGGTCCTGCGCGACATCGACCTGGAGCTCGCGCCCGGGGAATTCCTCACCCTGCTCGGCCCGTCGGGCTGCGGCAAGACGACGCTGCTGCGGATCGTCGGCGGCTTCATCCGGCCGACCGAGGGGAGCGTCTTCCTGAACGGGGAGGACGTCACCCGCGTCCCGCCGCACAAGCGCCGCGTCAACCTCGTCTTCCAGCGCGCCGCGCTCTTCCCCCACCTCGACGTCTACGACAACCTCGCCTTCGGGCTGAAGCTGGCGAAGGTGCCGAAGGGGGAGATCGACGGGCGGGTCCGCGAGGCGCTCGAGCTGGTGCGGCTGGAGGGCCTCGCCCACCGGCGCAGCGGCGAGCTGTCCGGCGGGCAGGCGCAGCGGGTGGCGCTGGCTCGGGCGCTGATCAACCGTCCCGAGGTGCTGCTGCTGGACGAGCCGCTCTCGGCGCTCGACCTGCGCATCCGCCAGGAGATGGAGGGCGAGCTGCGTCGCCTGCACCGCGAGACCGACACCACCTTCGTCTTCGTCACCCACGACCAGGGCGAGGCGCTGGCCCTCTCGGACCGCATCGCCCTCTTCGACCGCGGCGCGATCGCCGAGCTGGGGACGCCGCGCGAGATCTACCACCGGCCGACCTCGGCGCTCACCGCGCGCTTCGTCGGCGACGCCAACCTGATGCCGGTCGACGACGGCTGGATGGTGCTGCGCCAGGAGGACGTCGTCCTCACCGAGGCGAGCGCCGTCGCCGCCGGGAACGGCGGTGCCACCAACGGCTCCTCCGAGCGCCTCCGCGGCACCGTCCGCGACATCGGCTTCCGCGGGGCCGGCTACGCCTACGTCGTCGAGTGCCCCGAGCTCGGCGAGCCGCTCAAGGCCGAGGTACCCTCGGAAGCCGCCCAGCCGCTGCCGCTCGGCGCCGAAGTCTTCGTCACCTGGGACCCGAAGGTCGCCCGGGTCCTGCCCAAGAGCTCCTAACGGAAGGAAGTCATGATCGGAAGCATCGGACCACTGGAGATCGGCATCGTCCTCGTCATCGCGCTGTTGGTCTTCGGGCCGAAAAAGCTGCCGGAGCTCGGTCGCTCGGTCGGCGGCGGCATGCGCGAACTCAAAGACTCGATCACCAATCACCACGAGCGCATGGACGCCACGGCGGAGGTCGAGCCGGAGGCCACTCCGCCGAAGAGCTGAGCACCGCTTCTCGTCGGCGGGCCGAGGCCGCGGCGTGTCGACGATGAGCGCGCCCCCGGCCGCCGAGCCGGGGGCCCCGACGGGCGGCTACTCCCGCCTGATGGCGGTGGTGGCGGCCGCCTTCGTGCTGGAGTCGGCGCTCTTCTCCACGCTCGCCGCGCTGCTGCCCCACTACGAGGAGAAGTTCGACCTCTCGACCTTCGGCTCGGGGATCCTCGCCGGCTGTTATTCGGGCGGGATGGTGGTCGGGATCCTCGTCGCCGGCCTCTGGGTCAGCGATCGGCTCGGGGTGCGGAGGACCGCCCTGACCGGCTGCACGATGCTGGCGCTTTCGAGTCTCGCGTTCGGCGCCGCCTCCTCGCTCGCGGCCCTCGAGGTGGCGCGGCTGGTCCAGGGCATCGGCGCGGGCCTGGTTTGGTGCTCCCTGCTGAACTGGCTGATCGCGATGGTCCCGCCCTCCAGCCGCGGCGCCGCGCTGGGGGCGGCGATGGGCGCCGGCGTCTTCGGGATGGCGGCGGGGCCGCTGCTCGGCGCCGCGACCCAGGCGATCGGCACCTTCACCGTGTTCGCCGCGGTCGCCGCCTCGCTGGTCGTCTACATGTTCATCCTCGCCCGCACCCCCTCGCCGGCGGCGGCCGGGACGGTCCGACGTGAGTCGTCGCGATTGCGCCTGCCCAAGGACCCGCGGATGCGGCGCGTCATCGCCCTCGTCACGGTGCCGCCCCTGATCGCCGCCGCGGTGATCACGATCGTGCCCCTGCAGCTCGACGACCTCGGCGCGAGCGAAGCCGCGATCGACGCGGCGCTCCTCGTCGGCGCCCTCCTCTCCGCGGTCTGCTGTGTCTACGCCGGCAACTTCGCCGACGCCCGCGGCCACTTCTGGCCGGTGATCCTGGGCGCCCTGGCCTGCGTCCTGACCCTGGCGGCGATGGCCGCCGCCGACACCGTCCTGGCGATCTCCCTCGCGTTCATAATCTTCGAGAGCCTCGGCCTCGGCTTCTTCTGGATCCCCCTGATGAGCCTCTTCACCGAACGCGGCGAGGCCCTCAACATGGAGCCCGCCACCGTCGCCCTCCTCTTGAACCTCGCGATCACCCTCGCCTACACCCTGGGACCGCCCCTGCTCACCGGAGTCCAAGAGGCCGCGTCAGTCTCGGCCGCCTACCTGGCGATGGTCGGGCTGACCCTGGTTGCGATGGGGGGTTTGTGGGTTAGTCGGCGGGTGGACTAGAACGCTCGGCCGTGCTCCCGGCCGCTGCGGCAGTCCTAGGGGAGTCCAGGACGGGCGGGGTTCGTGAAACATCGGGCACAGGTCCGGGCGGAGGTCGGACTTACGTCGAGGGTGTGCGCGAGAGAAGCCACACCCGGCACTAAGCCGTGCGGGAGATGCCGGGAACTCCACGCTTCCCGCGGCCTTCCGGCACATCCGGGCGCTTTTCGGCCCTGAAAACAGGCCCCGAAAACGCGCTGCGTGTATTTACCGTCCTATAGGGCGGGAAATACACGCAGCGCGGAATCGACTGTTGTCCAACACGCACGGAAGCGTGGACTTCCCACGCTCTCCGTCACGACTTGCGAGTCTCGTGACGCTTACGTGCTCCTCCCGTGACGAACCCTTGGCACCGCGGCGAGCTCCCGGCCACTCCCCTCACATCCCACGGCCGCGCTCGCCGACAGCCCGTGCGTCCCTTGTCTCGGGCGCCAGCTTCCAACACCTCTACCCCCCGCCAGGATTGACGTGGAGGAACAAGCGCCGCCCCAGCAACCCCGCGAAGGCGAGGATCACCAGGACCGTGGCGAGGGCGACGGCGAAGGCTTCGCCGTAGGCCGCGGGGGAGAGGGCGGTGCCGAGGTGGCCGAAGAAGACGGTGCCGGTGAGGGCGATGCCGAGGGCGCCGCCGAGTTGTTGGGTGGTGGCGAGGAGGCCGGAGGCGGAGCCGGCGTGGAGGGGATCGGTCTCGGCGAGGACGGTGCCGGTGAGGGCGGGGATGACGGCGCCGTGGCCGATCGCGACGATGCCGAAGGTGAGGGCGAGGAGGAGTGGGCTCGGTTCGGCGACGAGGGCGGTCACGACGCCCGAGATGGCGACGCCGGCGGCGGTGACCGCGATGCCGGGGACGAGGGCGTGCTCGCGTTTCGCGATCCCCATCCGGCCGACGCCGAGAGCAGTCAGGGCGTAGGCGATCGCGGCCGGCGTGAAGGTGAGGCCCGCGTCGATCGCGCTGAGGCCGAGGCCCTCTTGGAGGTAGATCATCAGCAGCAGGATCACCGGCGGGCTCGCCAGCATGAAGAGGAGCGAGAGGGAGAGCCCGAGCCGGAAGGTGGCGACGCGGAAGAGGCCGAACTCGACCAGCGGCGAGCCGCCGGCACGCCTCACCAGTCCCTCCCAGAAGACGAAGGCGAGGCCGAGCGGGACGACCGCGGCGAAGGAGAGGAAGGTCCAGAGCGGCCAGCCCGCCGAGCGTCCCTGGACCAGCGGCACCGAGACGGCGGCGACGGCCAGCGCGGCGAGGGCGACGCCGCCGAGGTCCAGGCGCCGGGCCGCCGGTGAGCGCGACTCGGGCACGAAGCGGGGGATGAGGAGCACGCCGACCGCGCAGATCGGCAGGTTGATGAGGAAGACCGAGCGCCAGCCGAGGTCGAGCGGGTCGAGTGCCAGCAGCGCGCCGCCGAGCAGCTGTCCGACGACCGCGGCGATGCCCTGGACGCCGCCGAGGAGGGCGAGCGGCCGGCCGCGCCGCTCGGGCGGGAACTCGATCTGGACGATCGAGAAGACCTGGGGGAGCATCAGTGCCGCCGCGGCGCCCTGGAGGCAGCGGAAGACGATCAGCGAGGTCGGGTCGGGGGCGGCTCCGCACGCGCCCGAGGCGACGCCGAAGGCGAAGAGGCCGAGGACTAGGGTGCGGCGCCGGCCGTAAAGGTCCCCGAGCCGCCCGCCGGTGATCAGGCCGAGCGAGAAGGTGAGCCCGTAGGAGGCGACGATCCACTGCAGCTCGTCGCTGGAGGCGCCGAGCTCGGCGCCGATCGTCGGCGCCGCGACGAAGGTGATGAAGGCATCGATCGACCCGACCGCGGTGGCGGTGAGGACCAGTGACAGCCCGAGCTGGGAGAGCCCGGACGGCGCCTCAGGTCGAGGCCCCGCGGCGGGGCGGGTCGCCCCTGCCCCGGTCAGGCGTGGCAGCTTCCCTCGCCCTGCTCGGTCGGCGGTACGTCGAGTCCTGGATTGCGGTTGAAGAAGCCCCAGGGCTTCAGCATGAAACCGAGCCGCGCCACTGGCATGACGGGCCAGTCCTCCGGCCGCGGCACGTGGTGGTGGTTCATGGTGTACCAGACCACCACGTCGGTGCCCTCGATCGGGCGGTCGGCCTCGGTCCAGCGAGGCAGCCCATCGCCGCCGCGGTGCTGGTAGGGGAACTCGCCGGCCGGGTAGCGCTCCTCGGCGTCATAGGGAGTGACCCAGAGGTGGTGGTTGATGAAGCCGGCGCGGCTGCGCAGGGAGGAGTCGGGGGACGCGAACGGCACCGTGTTCTCACCGGGGACCAACCGGTAGCCGACCGGCTGCCCAACCTCGTTGCGGCTCTCGGGATTGACCACGGTCCACGAGCGCGCCTCGGTGATGTCGAGATCGCGGATCGCCTCCCGCTCGGTGGCGAAGGTGCGGCTGACGGTTTTCCAGGCGTTCCCGTGTGGGTTGTCCGGGCCCTTCGGCTGCATCTCGGTGTGGGTCTCGGTGACCGAGTTCGGCCCGCCGTCGAGATCGAAGTCGAGCCGCGCGCAGAAGATGTGCTGGTGGTGGATCCCGTTGAGGTGCGGGGCGACGAGCTTGCCGTACTCGGTGGGCTCGTTCTCGGCCCGCGCCTGGGTGGCGACGATGCCGGTCGCCTTGATCTCACACTGGATCATCCCGTCCTGCTGGAGGTACCAGAAGAACCCGTACTCGTAGTTGCCGACGGTGACGATGCTCGAGATCACGAGTTTGCGTCCGCGGCGCACCTCGACCACACCGGTACGGAAGTCGGTGTGCTTCCAGAGGATCCCGTCGTCCTCCTCGTGCATGCAGATCGCCTGCGGGATGGTGACGGCGCTGCCGTCGGCCGCCACGGTCGCGACGTCGAAGTAGTGGATCGCCCCGAGGCAGTCGCACCCGAGCGTCAGCGAGTTGGTCATCGTGCCGACGTTCAGCTCACCGATGTCGAGGGGGGACTGGTAGAAGCGGTCCGGGTCCGCGTAAGGGACGACCATCTCGGCGATCGAGGCGCGCTTCAGCACCGAGCGTCGCCTGCCGTCGTCCTCGTAGGCGATGTCGTGGAGGACCAGGCCCTCGCGGCTGTTGAAGCCGACCCGCAGGTCCCACTTCTGCCAGCGCACCCGGTAGCCGTCGACGTCGAAGCTCGGGCCTTCGGGCTGGTGGATGTGGATCGGCTTGACGTCCTCGCGCAGCTCCAGCTTCTCGGCCCGGTACTCGCCGTCGCCCGGCGGCAGCGGCACCGGATCGCGGTCCTCGAGCACGAGCACCTCGCCGGAGTCGAGGTCGACCAGGCCGAAGATCCCCTCCAGGGGGTGGGCGTAGGCGTTGCTTGCCGGGTCGGTGGGGCGGACGTAGGCGAGCACCCGCGCCAGCCGCCGCTCGACGTCTTCCTCCTCGAGTCCGTACCAGCCGACCGGGACCGGGTCCATGTCCACCATCTCGGGGTTCTCGATGCCGCGCCGCGCCAGCGCCGCCTGAAACCGCGGGTCGTCGCGCATCAGCCGCTCGAACCGCTCGACCTCGTCGAGGCCGATCGCCGGCTCGACCCCCGGCAGCGTCTCGACCGACACCGCCTCCGCGTCCTCGAGGTCGACGATCAGCCGCACCACCGAGCGCTCTTCGGGTCGGTGCAGCAGCACCTCGGCCCGCCGCCGCGGATTCTCCGCGTGGCGCTCCGGCTCGGCGGTCGAGATCGCGACGAACCGCGTCCGCGGCCCGGTCTCCACCGCCTCTCGAGCGATCGCGACGCAGGTGTCAATCTCGGCCTCTGAGAGCGGGTCAAGAACATGGGCGCCCGCCCGGATCTCCTCGCTGGTGCTCATGGCGAAGACGATAACGCTCGACTGCTCATTTGCCAAGTCTTAAGCGCGGGGCCCGGTCCCTGGCCGAATGGCCGGTCAAGTCCGATCCGCGCCGCGTCGATTACGGGAGGCCGGGCCTGCTGGCCCGGCGCCATGGCGGCCATGCGGCCCGCGGAGGCTCACGCCACCGCGATCAAAGACAACTGCACGCTCCTGGTCACCAACAAGACCGGCGCCCTGCCCGGGCTCGGCTGGAAGAAGTCGGATGAGATCACCGACTTCGGCATCGTCGGCAACCTGATCGACCACGGGACCGAAGCCCCCGGCTGCGGCAAGACCGGCAAGGAAGTCGCCCCGAGTGACGTCAACACCGAAGAGGCCGTACGCGCCGATGGCGACGAAGGCATCGGTGCCGCCGTCACCACCTACGCCAACGCCGCGCAGGCCAAGGCCTTCGCCGCCGAAATGACGTCGGACGATGGCATCGCCTGCATGGTGAAGCTGCTGAACGACCAGGACACCAAGGTCGTCGCGACGCCGCTGCCGAGCGACGAAGCCGGCGTCGACGGCGCCCAGCTGGTGATCAGCCGCAAGGGCGACGAAGGTTGGCGCCCCGTGTCCTACTTCAACGTCACCGGCTGGTCCGAGGGCAACGAAGCGGTGGTCCAGTGGTACGAGACGGTCGGCCAGGCGCCGAGCGCAGCGAACGAAGGGGTTGTCCGGTCGTCATTTCAATAATGTCGATCAGATTTATCGGGTTTCTATATATTGGCCGTCGTGCAGTCCCGGCCTGCGCGTTCCCCCACTGGACACCCGAAAGGAACAAGCAACCCCCATGTTCGATTCATCCACCACGGCGTCGCCGGCGAAGCCGACGCGGCGTCGGCGACGGCTGGCCTCGGCGCTCGCGGCCGGTTCTCTCGCGGCACTGGGCGCCGTCGCCTCCCTGGCGGGCGTCGCCTCCGCGGCACCCCCGCCGACCGCTCCGCTGCCGGTCAAGATCCTGACCCACGGCAACCTCGGCAACGGCGACATCTTCGTCTCCCCGTTCGGCGACGCCGAAACGTACGCCAACGGCGCCGAGATCCTCGACCAGAGCGGCAACGTCGTCTGGTTCCATCAGGTCCCCGCCGGCGAAGAGGCGGCCGACTTCCGCGTCCAGACCTACCAGGGCCAGCCCGTCCTCACCTTCTGGCAGGGCGTCGGCGCCGGCGGCCATGGCGTCGGTGTGGACTACATCTACAACGCGCAGTACCAGAAGATCGGCGAAGTGAAAGCGGGCAACGGCCAGAGCGCCGACGTGCACGAGTTCGACATCACCCCGCAGGGCACCGCGCTGATCCCGGTGTACTACGAAACGACCGCCGACCTCACCTCGATCGGCGGCCCGTCGAACCAGAAGATCCTCAACGAGGCGGTCCAGGAAATCGACATCGCGACCGGCCAGGTCCTGTTCGAATGGAACGCCGAGGACCACGTGCCCTTCAGCCAGTCCGAGCAGCCGCTTCCGGCCTCGCCGACCGAAGCCTGGGACTGGTTCCACATGAACGCGATCAAGCCCGACGGCAACGGTGACCTGCTGGTCGACGCCCGTGACACCTGGACCTTCTACGACGTCAACCGCCAGACCGGTGACATCAACTGGCAGGTCGGGGGCAAGGCGAGCTCCTTCACCCAGCTCGCGGCGCCGGGGCAGAGCCTCAACAACGCTGGCGACCTGTTCGCTTGGCAGCACGATCCCGAGCCGCTCGGCAACTACGAATTCACCGTGTTCGACGACGAGTCGGCGGGCAAAGCCAACACCGGCATCGAAGCGGTGCAGAACCTCGGGCTCGCCCGTGCCGAGCGCATCAAGATCGATCCCTTCGCCGGGACGGTCACGCTCGAGCAGACTTGGAACCAGCCCGAGGGCCTGGTCGCCTCCTCCCAGGGGAACGCCCAGACCACCGGCGACGGCAACCTGTTCGTCGGCTGGGGCAACCTGCCCTACTTCTCCGAGTTCGACCAGTCGGGCGACCTGCTGTTCAACGCCCAGTTCCCGACCGGAGTGAACTCCTACCGTGCCTACCTCTTCCCGTGGCCGCCGAGCACCACCGGCGGTGGCGGCAATGGCGGCGGTAACGGTGGGGGCGGGAACAACGGTGGCGGCAACGGTGGCGGATCCGGGAGCGGCGGCGGCTCAGGCACCCACCCGCAGCCCGTCCACCACAAGCACCATCACCGCAAGCATCACCGTCACCACCACAAGCACCATCCCCACGGCCGGCAATCCCGGCACCAGGGTCACTGATCCCGACGATGCGCCTCGCCCCCGGTGGCGAGGCGCATCAGGTCGGAGTCGAGGTCGATCTCCAGTTCGGTGCCGCCGGCGCTGCCGTAATCGTGTTGGTAGGCGCCCCAGGACTCCTCCCGCACCCGCCTGGCGAAGCCGCTCTCCATCAGCGTCGCCAGCTCGATCGCGGCGCGGTCGATCCGCCCCTCGAGCCCGCCGCCGGACCAGTCCTCGGTCGCGGCGAAGACGGCGGTCGGGATCGTCAGCGTGCGCATGTAGGCGAAGAGCGAGCGCATCGCCTCGTCGACCACGAGGGCGTGCCGGGCGGTGCCGGCGGTGGCCGCGAGGGCGACCGGGCGGGCGATCAGGAGGTCGTTGTCGAGGACGTCGAAGAAGCCCTTGAAGAGGCCGCTGACTCCGGCCTTATATATGGGGGTCGCGGCGATCACGCCGTCGGCCGCGCCGAGGGCCTCGACCGCCGCGGTCAGCTTCGGTCCCAGGTTCTGGGACACCAGGGCGGCGCCAATCTCGTTCGCCATGGTGCGGAGCTCGATCGTCGTGACCGCGACGCGGACGCCGCGCGCCCCGGCCGCCGCGACCGTCCGCGCCGCGAGCTGGTCGGCCAGCATCGAGGTGGAGGAGGGGTCGCTCGCGCCCGCGCTGACCACCACCAAGCTCAGCTCCCGCTCGGCGGCGTTTCCGGCGGCGGCGTTCCCATTTGCGGTGCTCATGCCGTCGCCTCCGCCAGGGCGGCCTCGCGGTTCGCGGCCAGCTTGCGGCAGAGTCGCATCAGCTCGCGCATCTCCTCGGCGTCGAAGGTGTCGTTCATCGCCCGGGACACGTTCAGCGCGTGCCGGTGGCCGGTCGATTTCTGTTGCGCCCGGCCGGCCTCGGTGAGGCTGAGGCGGACGCCGCGGCCGTCGCGCTCGTCCGCCTCGCGCCGCACGAAGCCGCGCTCGACCATCCGGTCGACCATCCGCGAGAGGGCGGGTTGGCTCAGCAGCACGCGGCGGTTCAGCTCGCCGAGGCGGATCGGCGCCCGGCACTTCGACAGCGTGTAGAGCACGTCGTACTCCGTCCGCGACACCTCGTTCCACACGTCTTCGCGTTCGAACTGGCGCATCATCTGGGCGTGGGCGGTCAGCAACGCCTCCCAGGAGTCGTTGGCGAGCCGGGCGCGGCCCGCCATCAGGCCGCCACCTCCTCCGGCTCGTCCTGGTAGGGCGAGGGCCCCGAGGTGTTGTCGCCGCGGTTGGCGTTCGGGGTCGGCGTGCGGACCTTACCGTCGCCGTACTTCTCGGCGACAAGGCTCGCGTGGGTCGGCGCTTCGGCGCGCGCGCCCGGGGCCCGCCGCGCCTCGAACTCCTTGCGCAGGGTCGGCACCACCTCGCCGCCGAGTAGCTCCAGCTGCTCCAGCACCGTCGCCAATGGCAGCCCAGCGTGGTCCATGATGAACAGCTGGCGCTGGTAGTCGCCGAAGTGCTCGCGGAAGGAGAGCGTCCTCTCGATCACCTCCTGCGGGCTGCCGACGACCAGCGGCGTGGACTCGATGTAGTCCTCCATCGAGGGCCCGCCGCCGTACACGGGCGAGTTGTCGAAGTAGGGACGGAAGGCGCGCTTCGCGTCCTGGGAGTTGTGGGCGATGAAGGCCTGGCCGCCGAGCCCGACGATGGCCTCGGCTTCCGTCCCGTGTCCGTAGTGCTCGTAGCGTTCGCGGTAGAAGCCGATCAGCCGCTGATAGTGCTCGGCGGGCCAGAAGATGTTGTTGGCGAAGTAGCCGTTGCCGTAGTAGGCGGCCTGCTCGGCGATCTCCGGCGAGCGGATCGAGCCGTGCCAGACGAACGGGGGCACGTCCTCGAGCGGCCTCGGCACCGAGCTGAAGCCGGACAGCGGGGTGCGGTAGTGCCCCTCCCAGTCGACCACGTCCTCGCGCCAGAGGCGGTGGAGCAGGTTGTAGTTCTCGAGCGCCAGCGGCAGGCCCTGGTTGATGTCCTGGCCGAACCACGGATACACCGGGGCGGTGTTGCCGCGTCCCAGCATCAGGTCCATCCGCCCCTTCGAGAGGTGCTGCAGCAGCGCGTACTCCTCCGCGATCCGCACCGGATCATTGGTCGTGATCAGCGTCGTCGACGTGGTCAGGATCAGCCGCTCCGTCTGCGCCGCGATATGGCTCAGGAACGTCGTCGGCGACGAGGAGAAGAACGGCGGGTTGTGGTGCTCACCGATCGCGAACACATCGAGCCCGACCTCCTCGGCCTTCTTCGCGATCTGCACCGTCGCATCGATCCGCTCCGCCTCCGAAGGAGTCCGCCCCGTCACCGGGTCCCTGGTGACATCGCTCACCGAAAAGATTCCGAACTGCATGCCAACCACTCCTTCGCGTCGGGGGAGATATATGCAACTGCATGTAGTTTAGCGCACGGGGGAAGGGGGTGGTGGGGGCCGGACGGCCGTTGTCCCGGCCGCCGCGGCAGTCCTAGTAGCGGCCTGAGGGGTTCGTGACAAACATCGGGAGTCGGCACCGGCCGAGCGGGCGGACTTTAGGTCGACCGCGCCTCTCGAGATCCCCGTCAACACGCGCGGAAGGCTGGACTTCCCACGCTCACCGTCACGACTTGCGAGTCTCGTCACGCATCCGTGCCCCTTGCGTTACGAACCCTTGGCACCGCGGCGAGCTCCCCGCCGCACTCCCCCACATCTCCGTGCTCGCCGAAAACCCCTGCGTCCCGTGCCCCGGGCGCCAGCTTCAACCGGCTGGCGCGCCGCCCCTAGCCCAGCAACCGCGCCAACCTCAGCGCCACCCGCAGCTCCAACTGGCGCTCGGTCAGGGGTCTGCCGAGCAGGGATTCGGCTCGGTGGACTCGGTAGGCGACGGTGTTGGCGTGGATGCCGAGGCGGCGGCCGGCGCCGACGTAGCTGGAGTTCTCCTCGAGGAAGATCTCGACGGTCGCGGCGAGGCGGATCGTGGCGTCGCCGGGGGCGGCGAGGGGGCCTAGCTCCCGGGTGGCGAAGCGGCGGGCGGCTTCGGGGTCCTCGGTGAGGAGCGTCTCCAGGGCGAGGTCGGGATAGGTGGCGAAGGCGCTGGTGGTGCGGCCGCGCAAGCGGGCGACGCGGCGGGCCAGGAGGGCCTCGCGGTGGGTGAGGACGAAGCCCTCGACGCCCTGCGCCGGCGTTCCGGCGGCGACCGAGAGGCCCCGCGCCCCGGTGCGGGGGAGGCGCAGGAGCGACAGGTCGGGCTCGCTCCCGGTCCCGGCCCAGCAGGCGAGGTGCCTGCCCTCGGCGACGGTCAGCGGCGGCCCCGCGCCGAGCGACTTGGCGACCGCGACAGCCAGGCGCTCCATCCGCTCGAACAGGTCGCCGGCGTCCCCGGGCTGCTCGCCGTCCTCCTCGCTCCAGACGACGAAGCCGACGTGGCAGCGGTCGAGCTCGTAGCCGAGCCGCAGGCTGACCGCGGCGATGTCGACCGCGGTGGCGCCGGAGAGCAGCGCCCGCACCTCGGCCGCCCGGACCGCTGCCGCGCCGCGCACCCACTGTTCGTGCTCGCTTATGTAGACGTCGGTGAGCCGCCGCTCGATCGCCTCGACGTAGGCGAAGATCCAGGCGTTGAAGAAGGCCATCGCCTCGGCCAGGAGGTCGGCGTCGTCGGTCACCACGCGCAGCTGCTCCAGGATGATCCCGCCGAAGACGCCCTGGGCGGCGCGGTAGGCGCGCTGCATCAGGCTCAGCTCGAGGCCGCGGACGACGTACTCCTTGGTGTAGCCGATCGCCTCCGGCGGCGGTTGCACCGACCGCGGGTCGTCGCCTTCGCGCATCATCGTCACGATCAGCCCGATGTTGGCGCGGGCCGCCTGCAGCGTCCACGGCCGCATGTCCTCGTCCAGCTCGGGCAGGTGTTCGTGGACGGTGTCGGCGAGCGTCGCCGAGATCTCCTCGACCTGATGGCCAAGCATCTCGACCAGGCCGTCGATCTCCTCGCGGCTCGCAGTGGGCGGCGCGAGCCTCCCTGCCGTAGGTGCCATCCCACCAATCTAGATCCTTTGTGCTTTCGACACAAACCGCGCAATGGAGGTGGGTCGCTGGCGACGACGACAACCGGCCCGCTGAGACCTACTCTCAGTCCAAGGCTGTCGGGGGGCGGCCATAGCGGAGCTGCTCGCCCGCGTGGTGGCAGGGCGGGCAGCTCCCACTTCTTCCGGGTGGGCTAGCCGGCGCCGAGGAGCAGCCGGCCGCCGGCGAAGTCGAAGACGACCGAGCCGTACTTGGCCAGCGGGTAGGCGCCGAGCAGACCGGCGACGCCGACCGAGTCGACCAGCGGGATCGCGCCGAGGCGCTGAGGCTTGAGCGGCTGGCCGGCGAGGCTCCAGGACCCGCTCTCGTATTCGACCAGGTCGACGGTCGAGCAGAAGGTCGGGCTGCGGCGAGCTTCGCCGGTGGAGCGGAGCTTCGCCGCCTTCACCAGCCCCGGATCGACGGCCGAGGTGTCGGCGCCGGTGTCGACCAGCCACTTCTGCGGCTTGGTCGAGCCGACCGTCACCTCGGCGAACGGTTTTACGCTGCCGGCGCTCGCCTCGACCTCCATCGGCGCGGTGAGCTGAGGGGTGGACCGGACCAGGCCCTTCGGCAGTGGCCTCGGCGCGTGGCTCCGCTTGAAGACCGGCCCCTCCTTGCCGACCACGACCAGCTGCCGGCGCTTGAAGTCGAGGCGGACCGCGCCGAATCGGGCGAGGACATCGGCGCCGAGCGAGCCGCGGGGGAAGCCCTTGCCCTGTTCGGGCGCGTTGGTGGTCTGGATCGTCCCGCCTTCCAGTCGCACCCCGCCGATCGACCAGGTCGGCAGCCGGAACGACTGCGCCGCGCCGTCGCATCCGGCGCCGTGGATCACGATCGGCTTGCCGACCTTCTGCAGGCCAATTTCTTCGGCGATTTCCGTGCTGATCGTGGTGCGCGAGGCGCCGGTGTCGATCGTCAGCGGGTAGGGCCCCTTGCCGTCGAAGCAGACGTTGACGAGGGCGTCGGCGAGGTTCGGGAAGCGGTCGACCTTGATCGGGATCGTCGTCACCCCGTCCTTGGTGACGGCGCCGCCGCAGCCGGCCTTGGTGGAGGGGAGCGCGAGCTTCGGTTCCGAGCGCACCTTCAGCGTCGGCTTGTCGGCGCCGCTGGGCGCGGCCAGCGCCAGGGCCAGGAGGGCGAGGGCGAGCAGCGGGAGCCGGAGGCGGGAGAGGTGATCCATGAGAACTCATTCCCGGATTGGCGCCCAGAACCTCCCCTTGACATCCGGCCCGCGCCGCGAGAGTGTACTGACCGTTCGGTAGCCAATGCCGATGGGAAAGGGATTACGTGCTCGCGAGGGGTCCGAGTCGTGAGGATTGCGTACTGCGCGATGTGCTCGAGCGGCGTGCCGCGGAGGCGCCCGATGCCGTCTTCGCCGTCTTCGAGGACGGCACCGAATGGACGCACGCCGAGCTGCTCGAGCTGACCCGTGCCACCGCCGCCGGCTTGCAGGCGCTGGGGGTGAAGCAGGACGACGCCGTCGTCGTCTGGCTCCCGAACGGCCCCGACGTCGTCCGCTTCTGGTTCGCGATCAACTACCTCGGCGCCGTCTACGTCCCGATCAACACCGCCTACCGCGGCAACGTCCTCGCCCACGTCGTCGAGAACTCCGGCGCCTGGCTGGCGATCGCCGACGGCCGGCTGGTCGATCGCCTCGGCGAGTGCGGGTCCCACGGGGACCTCTCCTTCGTCGCCCGCGTCGGCGAGGGCCCTGGCGTCGTCCCCGGCCTGGAGGTGATCGACGCCGACGCGCTGCTCGACCGCGGCACCGAGCCGACGCCGCCGCCGCGCCCGACCGAGCCCTGGGACACCCAGGCGATCCTCTACACCTCGGGCACGACCGGGCCCTCCAAGGGCGTCCTCACCTCCTACGTCCAGACCCACGAGATGTTCGCCTCGACCACGATGCGCGAGGTCTTCAGCGCCGAGGACCGCTTCCTGATCAACATGCCGATGTTCCACGTCGGCGGCGCCTCGCTCCTCTTCGCGATGCTGATCCACGGCGGCTCGGTCGCCGTCGTCGACCGCTTCCGCACCGAGGCGTTCTGGCCGCAGATCCGCGCCACCGGCTCGACCATGGTCTTCCTCCTCGGCGTGATGGCGAGCTTCGTCGAGCGCCTGCCGCCCGCCCCCGACGACGCCGACAACCCTCTGCGCAAGATGTTCATGGTCCCGCTGGTCGAGGACCTCGAGGGCTTCCGCCGCCGCTTCGACGTCGACGTCGTCTCGATCTACAACATGACCGAGCTCTCGGCGCCGATCGTCAGCGAGTGGAACCCGACCGTCCCCGGGAGCTGCGGCCGCGTGCGCCCCGGCGTCGAGGTCCGCCTGGTCGACGCCCACGACCGCGAGGTCGAGGTCGGCGAGACCGGGGAGATCACGATCCGCACCGACCTCCCCTGGGCGCTGAACCACGGCTACAACCGCAACGCCGAGGCGACCGCGGAGGCCTGGCGCAACGGCTGGTTCCACACCGGCGACGCCGCCCGCCGCGACGCCGACGGCAACTACTTCTTCGTCGACCGGCTGAAGGACACGATCCGGCGGCGCGGCGAGAACATCTCCTCGGTCGAGGTCGAGGCGGAGATCCTCGCCCACCCGGCGGTGCGCGAGGTGGCGGCCGTCGCTGCCCGCGCCGAGCTGGTCGAAGACGAGGTGCTGGCGGTGGTCGCGCCGAACCCGGGCGCGGCGCTCGACCCGGCCGAGCTGATCGAGTTCCTACGACCGCGCTGCGCCCACCACATGATCCCCCGTTACGTCCGGGTCGTCGAGGAGCTGCCGAAGACGCCGACCGCGAAGGTCAAGAAGGCCGAGCTGCGGGCGGCCGGGGTCACCGAGGACACCTGGGACCGCGAGGCGGCGGGCATCGTCGTCCGGGGCGAGCGACTGAGTTGAGCAAGCGAGCGAGAGGAGATCGGCGATGGCGGAGTTGACCACGTTCGAGATGCCGCGGGTGCGGCGCGTCGTCCAGGGCGCCGGCGCCCGGGGCGAGCTGGCGGGGGAGCTGGAGAAGGCCGGGCACGAGCGGGTGATCCTCCTCACCGGGAGGACCCTCGGCGCCTCGCCGGCGCTGGCGGAGCTGCGCGAGGCGCTCGGCCCGCGGCTGGTCGACGTCTACACCGAGGTCGAGGCCCACAACCCGGTCGAGCGCGTGGTCGAGGTGATCGGCCGCGCCCGCGAGTCCCGCGCCGACGCGATCGTCGCGCTCGGCGGCGGGTCCCCGGTCGACGCGGCGAAGCTCGCCGCGCTCGGCGTCGTCGAAGGGGTCGAGACGACCGCGGACCTGGCGAGCTTCGCGCTCCAGTTCGAATACCCGAGCACGGTCCGCGCCCGCCCGCTGGAGCGGCAGCCACTGCCGACCTTCGCGATCCCGACCACGCTCTCGGCCGCCGAGTGGGACGGCTTCGCCGGCTCGGTCGACCACGCCCGTGACACCAAGGACCTGACCGCCTACCTGGAGATGACCCCCGAGGTCGTGTTCCTCGACCCCGAGCTCGCCGCCTCGACCCCGCGCGACCTCTGGGCGCAGACGGGGGTGCGCGCGCTGGACCACGCGGTCGAGACCGCCTACGCGAACAACGCCCACCCGTACACGACCTGGCTCGCGGCCGGCGCGCTCGACCTGCTCGCCGCCAACCTGCCGCGCTCGGTCGCCGACGCCTCCGACCACGAGGCGGCGCTCAACTGCCAGATCGCCGGCTGGATGTCGATCATCGGCGTCCACAACGTCTCGCTCGGCCTCTCGCACGCGATCGGCCACCAGCTCGGCGCGCTCGGCATCCCGCACGGCGTCACCTCCTGCATCATGCTGCCGCACGTGATGAGGTTCCTCGAGCCGGTCACCTCCGAGCAGCAGGCGGCGATGGCCGCCGTCCTCGCCCGCGCCCAGGGGAGCGAGGAGGTCGGCTCCGCCGCCGACCACGTCGAGGTCCTGCTCGGCGAACTCGGGGTGCCGCGCCGGGTCTCCGACTTCGACATCCCGCGGGAGAAGATGGACGGGGTCGCGACCGCCGCCCTCGGCGACATGGTCGTCCGCGAAGCGCCCCGCACCGTCGATGAGAAGGTCGTCTACGAGCTGCTGGAAAAGGGCTGGTGAGGACGGTCGCGCGGCCGCAGGGTGGCGATCAGAAGGCGGCGATCCGGGAGGGCGCGGCGCGGCTCTTCGCGCAGCGCGGCTACCACGCCACCGGCATCGCGGAGATCTGCGAGGCGGTCGGGCTCGGCCGCGGCGCGCTCTACCACCACATCGGCAGCAAGGAGGAGCTGCTGTTCGAGATCAGCTCGCTCGGGCTCGACGAGCTCTTCGAGGTCTCCGAGGCGATCGTCGCCGAACCGCTCGGCGCCGGGGAGAAGCTGCGGCGGCTGAGCCGGGCGCTGATGCGGAACCTCGCCGAGAACCGGGCGGCGCTGACCGTCTACTTCCGCGAGCTGGACCTGATGAGCCCGGAGTACCGCTCCCGCCTGGTCGCGCGCCGGGCCGGCTACCAGGTGCTCTGGGAGGGCGTGCTCGCCGAGGGCGTGGAGAGCGGCGAGTTCGTCGCCATCGACCCGGTCGTTGTCAAAGGCCTGCTCGGCATGCACAACTACGCCTACCTCTGGCTGCGCGAGGACGGGCGCCTCACCCCCGAGGAGGTCGGAGATCGCTTCTGCGACGTGGTGCTGTCCGGGCTGCGGGTGCCGGCCGGCGCGCCGGTGGAGGCGGGATCGTGAGCGCCGACGGGGAGCGGGTCGCGCTCGTCACCGGCGGCTCGCGCGGCCTCGGGGCGGCGATCGTCCGGGCGCTCGCCGGCCGCGGCCTGCGCGTCGCCTTCACCTATAGAGAGCGGGCCGACCTCGCCGAGGAGCTCTGCGACGAGCTCGCGGCCGGGGGCGGCGAGCGTCCGTTGGCGCTCCGCTTCGACCAGGAGACCGAGAGCGGGGAGGAGGTCGTCGCCGCGGTCCTCGAGCACTGGGGCCGCCTCGACAGCCTCGTCCTCAGCGCCGGGATCTGGAGCGGCGGGCGGATCGAGCGCCTCGACCCGGAGGAGTGGTGGCGCGTCGTCGAGGTCGACCTGCGCGGCGTCTACCGGATGGCCCGCGCCGCGGTCGCGCCGATCGGCGCCGGCCCCGCCGGCTCCATCACGATCGTCTCCTCGACGATCGGCATCGCCGGCTTCCCCGGGGACACCGCCTACTCCAGCGCCAAGGCCGGCCTCATCGGCTTCGGCCGCTCGCTGGCGAAAGAGCTGGCGCCGACGGGCACGCGGGTCAACGTCCTCGCGCCTGGCTTCGTCGAGTCCGACGCCACCGCCGACGTCAGCCCCGCGGCGCGCGAGCGCCTCGGCTCCCGCCTCCTCATCGACCGCTTCGGGCGGGCCGAGGAGATCGGCGCCGCGGCCGCCTTCCTCAGCGAGGACGCGACCTACACGACCGGCGCCGTCCTCGTCTGCGACGGCGGGTTCTCGCTCTGATGGGAGCGCCGGCCCAGGCCGCCGTCGTCGCCGGCGAGGGCCGCACGGCTGTCGAGCACACCGTCCACGAGCGCTACCTCCGCGCCTTCGCGGCGGGGGTCGAAGACCTCTCGACGCCGCTCTTCGACCTCGACTCGCCGGGCGGCATCGTCGCCCACCCGGTCTATCCCGTCTGCCTCGAGTGGCCGCTGGTCCTCGCCGGCCCGCCCGCCCTCGGCCTCGACGACGACGCCGTCCACGCGGGCCTTCACGTCAGCCACGAGATCGTCTGGACCCGGCCGATCCGTCCCGGCGACGCCCTCCGCACGACCATGCGAGTCGAGACCCTCGAGCAGCGCTCGGCAGGGGTCCTCGCCGTCTTTGCCTTCGCCACCACCGTGGCCGAGAACGGGGAGCCGGTGGTCGAGTCACACCAGGGAGTGCTCTACCGCGGCTCGACCCTCGGCGCCGAGGCCATCGGGTCCGCCGCGCACCCGGCGCTCCGATCCGCGCCCGCCGCGCCCATCGACACCGCCGCGTCCCGGCCATCCGCTCCGGTGCCGAGCGAGCCGGCCGGTGAGGTCGCCGCGTTCGAGGTCGGGCCCGCCGACGCCGTGGTCTACAGCGAGTGCTCGGGCATCTGGAACCCGATCCACACCGACCCCCGCGCCGCCCGTGCCGCTGGCCTTCCCCATCCGGTGCTCCACGGCACCGCGACCCTGGCCCGCACGATCTCCGCCGTCGTCCACTCCCGCCTCGGGGGCGACCCGACCCGACTCACCCGCCTCAGCTGTCGCTTCACCGCCCCGGTCGCCGCGGGCGACGAAGCCACCGTCGCCGCGAGCGAGCTCCACGACGGCGCGCTCGCCTTCACGATCTATAAGGACGGAGGCGTCCCGGTCCTCGTGGGGACTGTTTCGTCGGGGGCCGCCGGGTAGGTCGCGGCGAGCAGGGTCTCGGTCGTGCGCAGGTGGGCGGCGTAGGCGGCCGGATCGTCACCGTCGCGGAAGTGGGAGCGCATTGAGCGCATGGCGGCTTCGCTGCGGCGCAGCTCGGTGGGGGGAGATGCCGGCGACGGCCGCCCGGATCGCGTGGTCCTCGAGCACCAGGCGGGTCTCGTAGATGTCGCGCATGTCCCCGATCGAGATGTCCGTGACGGTGGCGCCGAGGATCAGGCGGGAGCCAGGCGCGTAGGTCCCGGAAAGGATGTTCTCCCGTGGCGCGACAGAGCGACAAAGCCCGGTGACGATCCTGGAGGCACTCGCGGTGCTCACGGCCGGCTTCACCGCGGGCGGCATCAACGCCATCGTCGGCTCCGGCTCTCTGGTGACCTTCCCGGTGCTCCTGGCGGTGGGCTACTCCTCGGTCACGGCCAACGTCTCCAACTCGATCGGCCTCGTCTTCGGCAACCTCAGCGCCGCCTGGGGATACCGCACGCTTCGCGGTCGGCGTCTACGGCGGCTACTTCGGCGCCGCCCAGGGCGTGATCCTCCTCGCCGCGCTGCGCTTCCTCATCCCCGACAGCCTCCAACGCCTGAACGGCCTGAAGAATGTGATGGTCGGCGTCGCCAACGGGATCGCCGCGATCCTCTTCGTGATCGTCGCGCACGTCGCCTTGACGGTGGGATCCTCTTTTGCGAAGCTCCAAAACGGTCAGATTGTTGGATTGTCCACTAATCACTTCGATAGAAAGAACCGAGCGTTGAACAGATGAGCGAGTCCGGTGCCGCCCTTCACTCACCGAATCCGACCTTCGACCCGGGGACCGCGGCGCGGATCCTGAGCTCCGATTGGGGAATCGAGGGGACCGTCTCGGCACTGGTCAGCACCCAGGATCAGAACTTTCGGGTGCGCGCCGATGACGGTCGGCAGTACGTGCTCAAGGTGTCCAACGTCGCGGCCACCGCGGAGGACCTGGAAGCCCAGGACCTGGCGATGCGCCACCTCGCCTCTCGCCCCTCCGGCTTCACGGTTCCCGAGCCGATCGAGGCTCACGACGGCAGGAGGCTCGTCGAGCACGAGGGCTATCTGCTGCGCCTGGTCACCTGGGTCGAGGGCACCCCGCTTGCGGACCTCGGGTACCTGCCGCCGCGTACCCTGACCGAGCAGGGTCGCCTGGCCGGCGAGTGCTGTCAGGCGCTCGCCGATCTCCGTGACCCCCTGTTCGACCGCAAGCTCCAGTGGGATCCGTCGCGGGCGCCCGCGTTGGTCGCCGACCTGATCGAGGAGGTCGAAGACCCCGATGAGCGCCGGCTCGTCGAACGGGCGATCGCGCCCCTCGTCGACTTCGACACCGCGGTCCTTCCCCGTCAGACCGTGCACTGCGACGTGACCGACTTCAACGTGATCGGCAGCCCGGGGGCCGACGGCCGGATCCGACCCGTGGGCATCGTCGATTTCGGGGACGTCTGCGAGAGCTGGCGGGTCAGCGAGGTCGCGACGGCCGCCCTGTCGGCGGTCTTCCGCGAGATCGAGGATCCACTCGGCGGCATGCTCGCGGTGGTCCGTGGATTCGTCGAGGTCGTCCCGCTCGAGGCCCCCGAGGTCGACGCGATCTGGCCGATCATCCTGGCGCGCGCGGGCGCCCTGGCGCTCTCCAGCGTCCACCAGGCGAAGGTGGCCGAGTCGACTCCGCACCTGGCGCGGCTGCTGGAGGAGGATTGGGCCGTGCTGCGGGCGGTGGTCGGCGTCCCGCGTCCGCTCGCGATCGCCGCGATCCGCGAAGTTTGCGATCGCGCTCCGGTCCCGGGTGACCCCGCGGTCGCGGAGGCGCTCTCGGCGGCTCCGCGGGTCGCCCCCGTCGATGTCGGCGCGGGCGACCTGAGCGCCATCGATCTCTCCGTCGGCTCGCCCCGCTTCACCGCCGGAGAGTGGAGTCGGCGCGAGGATGTGGAAGCCGCGATCGGTGGCGCCCCGGCCGCTGTCGGTCGGTGGGGCGAGGTGCGCTTGACCGCTTCCGGCCTGCCTGCCGACGCGGCGCCCGCGACCCTTCACCTCGGTGTCGACCTCTTCGTGCCGCCGGGGACCGAGGTAAAGGCTCCCCTGGCGGGGACCGTGGTCGAGGTCGGGGAGCGGTCGGTGTCGGTGCGGCTCGAACTGGACCTCGACGAGCCGGTCCTGGTCAGGCTGGCCGGCGTCCTGCCCCAGCTCCGGGTGGGCGACGTCCTCGCCGTCGGCGTGCCGATCGGGGCGGTCAGCGAGCCGCGGACGCAGGATGTCCTGCCTTCTCATTTGCACGTCCAGCTCAGCCTTGGCGGGGAGATGCCGGGGCTCGTCCCGGCCGCCCATGGCCGCGCGGCCCTGGCGGTCTGCCCCGACCCGTCGATGCTGCTCGGTGTCGACGCCGCCGCGCCGGCGCCGCATGCGTCCGCCGCGTTGCTGGAGCGGCGGAGCAGGAGCGTTCCCCCGGCGGCTGGCACCTATTACGAGGAGCCGCCGGAGATGGTGCGCGGCTGGCGACACCTGCTATTCGACAGCGAGGGCAGGCCTTACGTCGACAGCGTCAACAACGTCGCCGCGATCGGGCACTCGCATCCGGCGGTCACGGCGGCGGCGCTCTCCCAACTACGGTTATTGAACACCAACTCGCGCTTTCTCTACTCCGCGCTCGAGGATTACGTCGAGCGGCTCCTGGCGAAGTGCCCACCCGAGCTCGACCGGGTGATCATGGTCAACTCGGGCAGCGAGGCGGTGGACCTCGCGTTGCGGTTGGCGCGCACCCACACCGGTCGCGAGGACGCCATCGCGATCGACGGCGCCTACCACGGCTGGACCACGGCGACCTTCGAGATGTGCACCTACCCGCCGGACCTTCGCGATTGGCAGCAGCATCCGTCGGCCCGGATCCACGTCGCCGGCCAGCCTGATCCCTACCGCGGGCCGGCGGTCGATTCGGGCCCCTATCTCGACTCGGTGCGCGACGCCTGCGAGGCGGCGGCGGCACGAGGAGGTGTCGCCGCCTTCGTCTCCGAGCCGCTCCTCGGCAACCAGGGAGGGGTGGAGACGCCGCCTGGCTACCTCGCCGGCGCCTACGATCTGGTCCGCTCCGCCGGAGGCCTCTGCATCGCCGACGAGGTACAGGTGGGGCTCGGCCGCACCGGTGCCGACTTCTGGGCCTTCGAACACGAGGGAGTGGTGCCGGACATCCTCACCATCGCCAAGGGCGCCGGAAACGGCTACCCGGTCGGTGCGGTGGTCTGCCGCGGGGAGATCGTCGATGGGCTCGGCCCGGGGAGCTTCTTCTCGTCGGCCGGCGGTAGCCCGTTGTCGAGCGCGGTCGCCGCGGCGGTGCTCGAGACGATCGAGGCAGAGTCCCTGCAGGAGAACGCCGCCCGTCAGGGGGCCGCGCTGCGCGCTCGGTTCGAGGAGATGGCCGGACGTCACGAGTTGATCGGCGCGGTCCACGGCCGCGGGCTCTTCATGGGCGTCGACCTCGTCAAGGATCGGACCACCAAGGAGCCGGCGAGCGAGGAGGCCACGGCGATCTGCGAGCGGCTGCGCCGCCTCGGCGCGATCGTCCAGCCGACCGGCGATCATTCCAATGTCTTGAAGGTGAAGCCGCCGCTCTGTATCGACGACGCCGGGGTCGAGCGACTCGCCGGCGCGCTCGATCGGGTGCTCACCGAGGGCTGGTGACCGGGTCCGGCTCGTTCGGGCTGGACGGTCACGTCGCGATCGTCACCGGGGCCGGGAGCGAGGAAGGGATCGGTTTCGCATGCGCCGTGGAGCTAGGTGCGCTGGGGGCGAAGGTGATGGTCGCCGCCACCAGCGAACGGATCCGCGATCGATGCGCGGAGCTCCGCGAGCGCGGGGTGGAGGCGTCTTGGTTCGAAGGGGACCTCACCGATCCGGCCGTCGCCGAGGGGCTGATCGCGAAGACGACGGCGTGGCTGGGTCCAGCCGACACCCTGGTGAACAACGCCGGGATGACCTCGGTTGACTCACCCGGGACGGCGGCGGGCATCGAGACGATCAGCGACGAGCAGTGGCGCTCGGCGATCGATCGAAATCTTTCCAGCGCGTTCCTCGTCACCCGCGCCGCGAGCGGCCCGATGGTCCGGAAGGGCTACGGGCGGATCGTGAACGTCACCTCGGTCTCCGGTCCGGTCGCGGCGTATCGAGGTGACGTCGGATACCACGCCGCGAAGGCCGGGCTGCTGGGTCTGACCCGGTCGGTCGCGATCGACCTGAGCGGCTCGGGTGTGACGGTGAACGCGGTTGCGCCGGGCTGGATCGCCACCGGCTCGGCGACCCCGGAGGAGATCGGCTTCGGGAAGGCGACGCCGGTGGGTCGACCCGGCCGTCCCGAGGAGGTGGCGATCGTCGTCGCCTCGCTCTGCGCGCCGGCCAACTCCTACCTGACGGGGCAGCTGATCACTGTCGACGGCGGCAACACGATCGTCGAGGAGCACCGATGAGCTGACGCAAGATTGTTGGACATATTTGCAATCAGACTGTTCTACACTATGCTCCCGCGCATGAGGAGAGTCGACCAGCGGGGGGTAGGCGGTCTGCGGGTCCATCACGGTCCGCCAGACGCTGCCGCGGCACCCCGCTACACCGGAATCCGTACCTTTGCCCGCGTCCCGCACTCGACCAGGTGGGACGAGGCCGACGTCGCGGTGCTCGGCGTCCCCTTCGACACCGCGGTCAGCTGGAAGACCGGCGCCCGTTTCGGCCCGGCGGCTATCCGCGACCAGAGCCTCCTGCTGAAGCCCTGGCATCCGAAGCTCGAAGTCGACGTGTTCGGCCGGCTTTCGGTGATCGACGGAGGCGACATCGCGATCACGCCGGGCAACGCCGAGCAGAGCGCCGGGCAGATCGCGGCGGGCCTGGCACCCGTGATCGAGGCCGGCGCGGTCCCGATCGTCCTCGGCGGCGACCACTCGATCGTCCTCGGTGAGCTGCGCGCCCACGCGGCCGCCCACGGCCCGGTCGGCGTCGTCCTTCTCGATGCGCACGCTGACACCTGGGACCAGTACTACGGCGAGCGCTACTTCCATGGCACGCCGTTCAGGCGCGCGATGGAGGAGGGCCTGATCGACCCCTCCCGCAGCTTCCTCGCCGGGATGAGAGGCTCCCTCTACGAGTCCGCCGACCTCGACACCCCGCGCGAGTGGGGCTTCGAGATCCTGACGACGGAAGAGCTGCGGGCGCTGAGCCCAGCGGAGTACGGACGTCGGGTCCGGGAGCGCCTCGGCGACGGGCCCGCGTATCTGTCGTTCGACATCGACGTCTTCGACCCGGCCTTCGCCCCGGCCACGGGGACGCCGGAGGTGGCCGGGCTCCAACCGCAGGAGGCACTCGACCTCCTCCGGGCCCTGGCGGGCGTGCGCTTCGAGGGTTTCGACCTGGTCGAGGTCTCGCCGCCCTACGACGGGCCGGGGCAGGCCACCGCGGTGTTGGCCGCGAACGTCGTCTATGAGTTCCTCGCCCTCACCGCCCTGGCGGAGGCGGAGGCCCGATGAGGGTCTACGCCTGCCATAGCGGTGGCGACCGGTCCGACCTCGCCACCTTCGATCCGTTCGACAAGAACGTCGGGACCAAGGTCTACTGCCCGTACTTCTTCTACCTGGTGGAGCACCCGGAGGGCCGGGTCTTGTTCGACACCGGGCTCCATCGCCAGATCCTCACCGATCCGGCCGGTCGCATCGGCGAGGCGATGGGGGCCTTCCCGATCGAGATGAACGAGGGCGGCGACGTCCTCGGCCAGCTCGAGAAGCTCGGCCTGGCGGCGGGCGATGTCGACGCGGTGATCCAGTCGCACCTCCACTTCGACCATGCCGGGGGGCTGGAGTTCGTCAAGCACGCGGACGTATACGTCCAGTCGGCGGAGCTCGACGCGGCGCGAAATCCTCCCGTCTACCAGCAGGACCTCTACAACCCGGCGGATTTCGAACACGACCTGAACTGGAAGCCGCTCGAGGGTGATCACGACGTGTTCGGCGACGGCACGCTGCGGATCATCTCCGCCCCGGGCCACAGCCCCGGACACCAGGCGATCTACGTCGAGTTCGAGGATCGCCGGCCACTGGTGCTGATGGGGGACGCGACCTACAGCGTCGAGAAGATGCGACAGCGGCGACTCTCCGCCGTCGTGTGGAACGCGGATGCGACCGTGTCCACCTGGGAGCGCCTCGAGGAGATCGAGCGCGACACCGGCGCCGAGCTTCGCTGCACGCACGAGGTCGCATTCGAAGGTCAGGTACCGATCGCACCCGATGCCTACTGGGGGCCGTGAGGATGGACTCCTACAGCGTCGCCCTGCGCAACGTGACCAAGAAGTTCGACACCTTCACCGCGGTCGACGACCTGTCGCTGGAGCTGGGGCAGGGCGAATTCTTCACCTTCCTCGGGCCGTCGGGCTGCGGC